>Ga0326728_10005927_pt1 | contig 33588 bp, 24 predicted proteins | sample MB3enrmetagenome_FD_207602 | JGI IMG/M metagenome (GOLD analysis project Ga0326728, IMG submission 207602) | Lab enriched peat soil microbial communities from McLean, Ithaca, NY, United States - MB31MN | ecosystem: Environmental > Terrestrial > Soil > Wetlands > Peat | place: USA: New York... | reverse complement strand
AGAACGCGCAGACGGCGCTGATGGAAGACCTGACCAAGAAGAAGGCGCTGGACGACGACCTGCGCGCCAAGCTGCACGCCGCGTTGAAGGAGTACTCGGCTAACTTCAAGGCGGAGCTGGCGGCGCAGGAACCGGCTGCGGCGCCAACTGTTCCAGCAGCAGGCGCTAAAAAACCCGCTCCTGCGGCAGACGCTAAGAAAGCTGCTCCAGCGGCAAGCGCCAAGAAATAGGGAAGACCATGGCGAACGTACTCGATCTACGGCGGCGGATACGCAGCGTGAAGAACACGATGCAGATCACCAAGGCCATGAAGATGGTCTCGGCGGCCAAGCTGCGCCGCGCGCAGGAGCGGGCGCTGGCGGCCCGGCCCTATGCCCGGATGATCACCAGCGTCCTCGAATCGCTGACGCGGCGCGTCGATATTTTTGACGAGGTGACCGGCAACCTGCGCCATCCGCTCTTTGCCACGCGGCCTGAGAAGCGTGTGCTGCTGGTGATCATCACCGGCGACAAGGGTTTTGCCGGAGCCTTCAACGCCAACATCCTCAAGACCGCCTACCAGTTCTTTGGGGGCAACACGGACAAGCAGATCGACATCGAGGCGGTGGGGCGCAAGGGCCGCGACGTGATGCGGCGGCACTATCCGGCGGCGGTGTATGTTGAGACCGGGAACTCGGACCAAAACGCAGAAAGCGGCGGCCGCCGCCGCGAGCGCAAGGCCCCGATCGAAATCACCGGCGACCATCCGGGAATGTTGCTGAAGCTGGAGGTCAGCCGCGTCTTCGAGCTGGCGGAGAGCGTCATCAATCGCTACGTGCGCGAGGAGATCGACGCCGCCTACATTGTCTACAACGAATTCAAATCGGTGATTGCGCAGCGGCTGGTGGTGGAGCGCCTGTTGCCCATCCTGAAGATCGGCATTCCGCAGATTACCGGCGCCGTGGAGCCGACCAAAGAAGAACTGGAACGCGTGGCCGAGGCCGCTCTTTCGGCGGGCATTTCGATTGAACCCGTGGACACCTCCGAGGCTGACGATGAAGCGCGTAAGTTCGGCACCGCGCAGGTGGACTACATCTACGAGCAACCGGCCGAGGAACTCTTCAACGGCCTGCTGCCGCAATACGTTTCTTCCATGCTGTATCACGCCATGACGGAGTCGGTGGCCGCTGAGCACGCGGCGCGCATGACGGCCATGGATTCGGCAACCAACAACGCCTCGGATATGATCGATGCGCTCACGCTGCATATGAATCGCGTGCGCCAGGCGGCCATTACCAAGGAAATCATCGAGATTGTGAGTGGCGCAGCGGCGCAATGAAAAGCAGCTACTAGCTGCTAGCTTCTAGCCTCTAGCTCTTCGGCCGGGTCACACCTGGAGAAGAGAACATAGTTGAGGTTGAGAAGGAAAAAGCTAGAAGCTAGGAGCTAGAAGCTAGGAGCTTTAAGACATGGCAGAGAATTTCGGCAAGGTTATCAAGGTATCCGGTCCCGCGGTGGACGTTCAGTTTGAAGAAGCGACGATGCCGCCCATCTATCAGGCGCTGCGCGTCGTGAGCGACGGATTTACAGTCCCCACGCCCATCAGCGTGATTCTTGAAGTCCAGCAGCACCTGGGCGAGGGGCGCGTGCGCACCGTGGCCATGGAAGCCACCGACGGCATGGTGCGCGGCATGAAGGCCATCGACACCGGCGGCCCTATCAGCATGCCGGTCGGCAAGCAGACGCTGGGCCGCGTGATCAACGTGATCGGCAATCCGGTGGACGAGCTGGGGCCGATCGGCGAGAAGTCGCGCATGCCGATTCACCGGCCTGCGCCGCTGTTTGACGAGCAGTCTACCCACGAGGAGATGTTCGAGACCGGCATCAAGGTCATCGACCTGATTCAGCCCTTCCTCAAAGGCGGCAAGATCGGCCTCTTCGGCGGCGCCGGCGTAGGCAAGACGGTCGTCATCATGGAACTCATCAACAACGTGGCCAAGAACCACGGCGGCTACTCGGTCTTTGGCGGCGTGGGCGAGCGCACCCGCGAGGGCAACGACCTGTGGCTGGAGATGACCGAGTCGGGCGTCATCAAGCCCGGCGACTGGGCCAACTCCAAGTGCGCGCTGGTCTACGGCCAGATGACCGAGCCTCCCGGAGCACGTTTGCGCGTGGCACTGAGCGCGCTGACTGTCGCTGAGTACTTCCGCGACGTTGAGGGTTCGGACACGCTGCTGTTCATTGACAACATCTTCCGCTTTACGCAGGCGGGCAGCGAAGTTTCGACGCTGCTGGGCCGCATGCCGTCGGCTGTCGGTTACCAACCCAACCTTGCCACCGAGATGGGCGAGTTGCAGGAGCGCATCACTTCAACGAGTAAAGGATCTGTCACTTCCGTGCAGGCCGTTTACGTTCCGGCGGACGATTTGACTGATCCGGCTCCGGCAACGACCTTTGCTCACCTGGACGCGACCACCGTGTTGAGCCGCCCGCTATCGGAGCTGGGAATTTATCCGGCCGTCGATCCGCTGGCTTCGACCTCGCGCATTTTGAGTGCGCGCATCGTGGGCGATGAGCACTACGACGTGGCGCAGGGCGTGAAGAAGATTCTGCAACGCTACAAGGACTTGCAGGACATCATCGCCATTCTGGGCATCGACGAATTGTCGGAAGAAGACAAGCTGACTGTGGCGCGCGCCCGCAAAGTGCAGAAGTTTCTCTCGCAACCCTTCCACGTGGCCGAGCAGTTTACCGGAATTCCCGGCGCGTATGTGAAGGTGGCCGACACGGTGCGCAGCTTCAAGGAGATTATCTCGGGCAAGTACGACGACATTCCCGAGCAAGCCTTCTACATGAAGGGCGCGATTGAAGAAGTGCTGGAGACCGCCGAGAAATTGAAGGCGAGCGTGTAAGAATAGCTTCTAGCCGTTAGCTAAAGGCTGGGAGCTAGAAGCTAGTAGCTGGACTCAAAGGATTTTATGGCAGAAGATATGAACCAACTGCGCGTGCGGCTTGTGACGCCAGAGCGGACGCTCTTCGAGCATCCTGTGACGGCGGTCGAGCTACCCGCGAAGAACGGGTACATGGAGGTGCTCTACGGAGCCGCGCCGCTGGTGGCCGAATTGGGCGCGGGCGACGTGATCATGCACGGCGCGACAGACTCGAAAACTGGCGGCGTAGCCGGCGGCGAGCAGCGCTACAACGTCAGTTGGGGCTTTGCCGAGGTGCTGCCCGACCGGGTCACCATCCTGGCCAGTGACGCACTGAAGCCCGAGGAAATCGACGTAAGCCGTGCTCAGGAACAACTGACCCGCGGCCACAAGGAGTGGAACCAAGCCGGCGACAGCGCAGACGCCTACACCGAAGCCCTGCGCGTCATCGCCGAAGCGGAAGCGAAGATTGCCTCGGCGGCAGAAAAGCAGTAAGGCGTTATACCGATTCTCTTTGAAATCAGAACGGCCCTGCTCATATGAGCAGGGCCGTTCTTGCTTGTGGAGCTAATCTCTCTTCATGCTGAGCGCCAGTTGCACCACGCACATATTCAATGTATCTTCATATGTGCGCGGAGAAGAAGCGTTCAAGCTCATTCAACGATGTGGGAGGAAACTCGTTATGTTGTCAGATCGATCGGTTCGCAGGGTTGATTTCGTTCGATGGCTGCTGGCGCTGGCGGCCATCGCCTGCTTTTCTCAGGCGGCCCTGGCGGCCACCAAGGTCGTCACGGACGCGGACAAGGGCGGAGTGGTTCACATCAAGTTTGAGGACCAGTTGGAAGTGCGCCTGAAAGCGAATCCAAGCACCGGGTATATGTGGTATATCGAGAAGGAATCGACGCCGCTGCTGAAACTGCATCATCAGACGCAGGCCGATATTCCGGCGCCCGTCGAGGAGCAGCCCGGAATGGTGGGACGGCCCGTCTTCCAGGTTTTTACCTTTGAGCCCCGGCACAGAGGCGATGGCGCCCTGAAGCTGCACTACGTGCGCAGTTGGGAGAAGCCCACGCCGGAGGATGTGCGATTCGAGATTCAAGTCGTGATTGAGTAGAGGCGCATGAACAGGATGTACGCCCGGCAATGTACATGGCGTACATTTCGAGGGCGTTGCCCCCTATGCAATGTGTTCGGAATGCGCTTACAATGCAGCTAGAACGATCATGGCCAAGGCGAAGGAAAAGATTTTCGAGGTTGCGTGCCCGGATTGCGGGGCGATGCTCAAGGTGGATGCGGCCACGGGCCTGGTGGTGAGCCATACTCCGGCGCCGCGCAAGCGGATGTTTGAGGACCTGGAGACGGCGGCCCAGGCCATGCGCGAGCACGATGAGCGCAAGGAGTCGATCTTCCGCCAGTCGGTGGAGGCGGAGAAGAACAAGGAAGATTTGTTCGAGAAAAAGTTTGCCGAGGCCCTGCGCAAAGCCAAGGACGCACCCGATGGCAAGCCGCTGCGCGAGTTTGACCTGGACTGACGGCCGCGCCGAGGCAGCCAAACCTGGGTTTAGGCCGATTTCCCGGCGCGCTGTGCACAAAGGGCGATTTAGAGCGATACTGGATGCACCGCTCCCGAGACTGCGATGACTGTGATTCGGGACGGAAGGAGAGAAGATGGTGGTTGTCCCGCTTTCCAAGCCAGAAAATGATGTTGAGATGACACCGGGCGCCGAGAAGTCCGAGCCCATGAACTGGATCGGATTTGCGGCGGGTGGAACCCTTGTGGCTGCCGGTTTGCTGCTGCTGGTGGGCGAGCGCCGCGCCGGAATGGTGGCCGCCGCTTCGGGCACGGCCCTGATCATGATCGAAGAGAAGGAGACGCTGCGCACATGGTGGAATGCGCTGCCCGGCTATATTGACCAGGTGCAGGGAGTGCTCAACCAGGTGCAGGCTACCGTGGAAGATGTTGACGCCAAGCGCGAATCCCTGCGTCAGATTCTGACCCGGTAAGCAAGAAGCCGCCCTGATGGGCAGGCCAACACTCTATCCCTGGAATCTGCCTCAGCGGAGGCTTGCCGGCGGCGGATTCACCTCTGACAATTCCTTGAACCACGCATCCGGCAAGCGCAGCCCCGCCGCTCGGATGTTCTCTTCCGCGTGAGCGGAGGACGATGTTCCGGGAATCGGCAGCACGACGCTGGAGCGCCGGAGCAGCCACGCCAGGGCTGCCTGCAGCGGTGTCCAGCCAAGCTCTTTAGCGGCTCTTTCCAAAAGCTCATTTCCTTGCCGATTCTGCCCCAGCGGCGCCCAGGGAATAAACGCAATCCCCTTCTTCTCGCAGTGATTGAGCAAAAAATCCCACTCCCGGTCGGCGAAGCTGTAGCGGTTCTGCACCGAGACGATGGGCACGATCTTGCGCGCCCGTTCCACATGCTCCAGGGTCACATTCGACAGCCCGACGTGGCGAATCTTGCCCTGCTCGCGCAGCCGGGCCAGCGTTTCCATGGAGGCGTCAAAGGATACGGCAGGATCGGGAATGTGCAGTTGATAGAGGTCGATCCGATGAAGACGAAGCCTCTTCAGGCTGCCCTCCACCGCCGCCTGCAAATGCTTCGGGCTGGCATTGTGTATCCACTGGCCGGGGCCGACACGCTCCCATCCGCCCTTGGTGCCAATCACCAGGCCGGGGGGATAGGGCGTCAGCTCCTCGGCGATCAGCTCCTCGGAAACGTTGGGACCATAGGAGTCCGCCGTGTCAATGAAGTTCACGCCCAACTCGACGACGCGGCGCAGGGTTTTGAAAGCCGCATTGCGATCCGCCGGAGGTCCCCATATGCCCTTGCCGGTGATGCGCATGGCGCCGTATCCCAGGCGATTGACAGTGCAGTCTCCGAGCTGGACGGTTCCGGCGTTGGCGGCAGTGATGGCTGGGTTGTCTTGGCTCATGCTGTGTATCCTCTCTTTTTTGGCCGGAAAATGCACCGTGCGCAGTGAGTACCGGAAAAAACTACTTCTTGCGTTCGACCAGGTAGCGGGCGACGGCCTTGAGTCCGTCGGCGCGGTTGCCATAGGGCGCAAGAGCGTCAAAGGCCTCTTCAATCAGGCGGGCGGCGTCGCGCTGGCTCTGCTCGATGCCGTAGACGGCCGGCCAGGTAGCTTTTTCCGTGGCTTGGTCCTTGCCAGCGGTCTTGCCCAGGTGCGCGGAGTCCACGGTCACATCCAGCACATCATCGACGATCTGAAAAGCCAGGCCGGCCTTGCAGCCGAAGAGGGTCAGGCGGGCGACATCTTCCAGGGCTGCCCCGGCATAGACGCCGCCGGAGACGACGCTGACCCGGATGAGCGCGCCGGTCTTGGCGCGATGAATGGCCATCACCAGCTCCGGCGTAGGCTTCGTGTGTTCGCTTTCGAGGTCCAGCACCTGGCCGCCGATCATGCCGTCAACGGTGCCGACGGCGTTGGCGACGAGGCCGATGATTTGCACGGTGGCTGCGGGCGGCGCGTCCAGGCCGGAGAGCACCTCGAAGGCGCGGGTCTGCAGCGCGTCGCCAGCCAGAATGGCGATAGCCTCGCCGAAGGCCACGTGGCAGGTGGGCTTGCCGCGGCGCAGATCGTCGTTGTCCAGGGCGGGCAGGTCGTCGTGGATCAGCGAGTAGGTGTGCAGCATCTCCAGGGCCGCGCCCAGCCGGGCGATTCCAGCGGGCAGCATCCCAGCGATGGTGACGGCAGCCTGATAAGCCAGCAGCGGACGAAGCCGCTTGCCCCCGGCAAAGACGGAGTGGCGCATGGCGCCGTGAATCGAGGCGGGCACGGTCTCAACGCTGGGCAGCAACTCCTCCAACGCCTGCTCGGTGAGCGCCGCGCCTTCCTGCAAGAGCGATTTCACATCGACGGACATGGCCTCATGATAAATGAAAGCCGCGCAGTTTACGGCAACAGCCGCAGCGTGTGGCGCGTCTGGGCGGCTACGGCTGCGGGCGTGAAGGGCAGCGCGAAGGTCGTGCCGTTGTACCAATCGTTCCATTGGTCGCGGAAGTAGGGGCTGAACGGGTTGCCGCTTTCGCCCAGAACAATGTTTTCCGTGGAGCCGTCGATGTTGCTCCAATCCATGGTGAAGCGCTGCGAAGGGCCGAAGGCGCGGCCCACCTGCTTCACGGTGGTGGTATCGCCGCTGAGGGGCTGCTCGCCGGTTCCGGCCACGCGGCCCACGAGCGGCAGAAACCCGGCCAGAGGGTGCTCGATATCGACAACGTGCCAGCTTCCATAGCTCCAGCGGGCCACGTCTGCGGGAGCATGGCCCTCTTTCATGCCCTTGCGGACGGCATCTGTGAGCAGCTCATCCCAGTTTTTGTAGGCCGGCGGAAGCCAGTCGGGGCTCGAGTGCATGATGATCTCTTCCTCGGCAAAGTTGGATTCTGCCCAACTGTACTCGGCGGCGAGCTCCTTGCCCAGCTTGGGCTCCAGAATCATCGGCCGGAGGGCGTAGCGTGCCCTGGTGACCAGCGAGGCGGCGGCGGAGTCTGTGGTCAGGCGGCCATCCCACGAGCGCATCAGGGCAGCGGCCTGGCGGAGGCGGTCGTCAGCGCCGGGAGTGTGTTCGATGGCGTAGGCAAAGCGATGGGCCAGCTCCTGATCGACCTCGCTGTAGACGTCGGTCTGGACAGCGAGCAGGTCGGCTGGTGTGAGGTGGTCGCGGCCGTCGAGCAACTTGTAGATGCGCTCGATGCGGTAGGGGTCGACCCATTCGAGGGTGAGCCAAATTGGGGCGTTGTCGGCGGTAACGCGCGAATTTGCCGTGGCGAGGAATCCGGAGGGAGGATCGAACGCGTGCGGCATAAGGTCGAACGGAAGATAGGTTCCTGGAATAAGAATGTGATCGACCCATTCGTTCGTTCCTTGGCGTAAATCCAGATGTTTGTGGTGAAAAGGAACTTGGTTGCCGAGAAATGGTATCGGCACCTTTCCAATCGCATGATAAGCAATGTGCCCCTGATCGTCGCTGTAGACAACATTCTGCGTGGGCCAGGACCAGGTTGCCAGCGCGGCGGAAAACTCTTTCCAGTTGGAGGCGACATTGAGCTGGTAGAGCGGGAGCGAGTTCAGCGTTGGGTCGTAGAGGGTCCACTTCAACGCGATGGGGCGCTTCTCCTTTTCCAGAATCGGATTCAGCAGCGGCCCATGCGCGGTCAGTTGCACATCGAGTGTTACGTCCTTGCCGCCGCGAACCTTGATGATCTCGTGATCGATCTGTAGCGGCTTCCACACGGCGTCGTTGTCTTCGAATTTTCCCCCGTGGTCCAAAAACTCCAGATACAGGTCCTGCACATCGGCGTAGAGCGCGGTAAAGCCCCAAGCAACGTGCTCGTTGTGGCCGGCGATGACGCAGGGCATCCCGGGCAGCGTGACCCCGGCAGCGTGGAAGCCGGGAGAGCCGTGACTTCCATTCGCTTTCAGATCCGCCATGTACCAGATCTCCGGCTCGCTGAAGCCGAGGTGCATATCGTTGGAGAGCAGCGGCTTGCCGCTGGCCGTGTGTCGCCCGGCGATGACCCAGTTGTTCGAGCCTAACGCGCAATCGGCGCAGGCGGGCAGGCCCAGCAAGGCGCGCAGAGCAAGAATATCTTCGTGAGCAGCCGGATCAGTGCTTGCCTGGATGCGATCTTCGTCATCGCCGTCCGTGACCTTGGTTGGCTTGGGGAGCGGCTGGCTCGGTTTCGCCAGCTCGCCGGTGGGCGGATGGTCACGCCACGAGCCGACCGGATAGAGATCGGCCTCCAGCTTAGGCTTGTTCAGTTTGTCCAGCCGGGCTGTGATTGCCTCCCGCGAGAGCTTGGTCTCCCAGTGCGTGTCCAGCATCTCGACCATGGTCAGGCCGATGCTCACCGAGTCTACGCCGCTCCAGGGCTGGGGGCGATAGCCGAGCAGCTTGAACTCCGGCGGCAGATTGGCCTGATGCTGGGCGATGAAGAGGTTCACGCCGCGTGCATAATCGTCGAGGCGGGCGCGGTCAGCCGGAGACAGGTTCGCATAGATGCGTCGGGCCGTGTTGCGAATTTGCAGCACCCGCTGTGCCCGGTCGTGCTTGACCATCGAGGAACCGACGATCTCCGCCAGCTCTCCGTTGGCGTTGCGGCGCAGGAGGTCCATCTGCCACAGCCGGTCTTGAGAGGTCACATAGCCCTGGGCCATGAAGAGATCGTCCTCGTTGGCCGCCTCGATGTGGGGCACGCCATGGGCGTCGCGGCGGACGATGACCGGTGTCGATAGCCCTGCCAGATGCAGGTCGCCATCCAGCACCGGCAGCGCCGCCCGCGCCGCGGAGCGCAGCCACAGCACGCCCGCGACGGCGGCCAACAGAATGAGCGCCAGTAGGCCGCAGGAAGTCCTGAGCAGAATTCGCGGCCAGCGGCGTTTACGGCGGCGGGCGATAGGTGTAACGATAGTGGCGTGCGATTGATGATTCGATTCAGTGCCGGGCATAGGTCATTCACAGAATAACGCTGCCATAACCCGATCTACCCCAAGCCAATCATTTATTATCCACATTAACCACCAATGTAACCGTGAGGCCATCATGCAGTTTCTCATTTTAGGCAAGGGAAAAACCGGCAGCCTGGTCGCCGATGTGGCCCGCGAGCGCGGCCACGCGGTGCGCTCTCTGGACATCAACGATAACCAGCATGCCTCTGCCCTCACCGCTGCCAATCTCCAGGGCGTGGACGCGGTCATCGACTTCACGGCTCCCGAGGCCGCCATGGAAAATATGCGCGCCGTGCTGGCTCTCGGCGGGCGCATCGTGGTCGGCACTACCGGATGGTACACGCACCTCGGCGAGATGAAGTCCCTGGCGCAAAAAAGCGGGGCGCTGCTCTACGGAACCAACTTCTCCATGGGCGTGCAAAAACTTTTTCGGCTCACCGCCGACCTGACAAAGCTGGAGGGCTACAGCTTCTCCATCGCCGAAACCCACCACACCTCCAAGCTCGACGCACCCTCCGGCACCGCCATCACCCTGCGTGAAATTATCCAGTCGGCTCGGCCGGGCAGCGATGTCCCTATCACCTCCCACCGCGTGGGAGACGCCAAGGGCGAGCACGTGGTCACCGCATCCAGCGACGTCGATACGCTGGAGATCCGCCACGACGCCCACAGCCGCCGCGGCTTTGCTTTGGGCGCGATTCGCGGAGCCGAGTGGCTCACGCAAAAATCCGGCGCATGGGACTTTCGCGAAATCTGCGACCAGTTGTGAATTCAGGCTTGTATTGTTGCTCAGAATTACAAAAGCAACGCGTCAATCCATTGAGGCGTTGCTTTCGGTGCCTGTTACTGCGGCGCGGGCAGATTCGACGTCAGCTCGCCCGGCGGAACGGCGGCCAGCACTTCAACCGCGGCGGGCAGGCCCGCGGGCAGCGGGCCTTCCAGCGCCAGCGCCAGCACCTCGTCCATATTGTCAACAAAATAGAGCTTCATGGAGCTCTTGATGTTGTCGGGCAGCTCGGCGATTTCCTTTTCGTTGGCGCGGGGCAATATGACCTCAAAGATGCCGGCCCTGAGCGCGGCTAACAATTTTTCTTTCAGTCCGCCGATGGCCAGCACCTTGCCGCGAAGAGTGATTTCGCCGGTCATGGCGATGTCGCGGCGCACGGGAATCTTCGCCAGCGCGCTGGCCAGCGCCGTGGCCATGGTAATTCCGGCCGAGGGGCCGTCCTTGGGGATGGCGCCTTCGGGCACGTGCAGGTGCAGGTCCACGTTGCGATAGAACTCGCGGCTGAGGCCGAGGGCCTGCGCACGCCCGCGAATGTAGCTGAGCGCGGCCTGCGCCGACTCCTGCATCACGTCGCCCAATTGGCCGGTGATGGTCATCTTGCCCTTGCCGTCCAGCACCTGCACTTCCGTGGTCAGGATGCTGCCGCCGACCTCGGTCCAGGCCAGGCCGGTGACCAGCCCGACTTCGCTCTTTTCATGCACCTCGGAGTCGCGGAACTTGGCCACGCCCAAAAACTCGCCGATGTTTTCGGCGGTGATTTCTTCCTTGTGTTTCTTGCCGCCTTTGACGACCTTGCGGGCCACCTTGCGGCAGATGTTGCCGATCTCCCGCTCCAGGTTCCTGACGCCGGCCTCGCGCGTGTAACAGCGGATGATCGACAGAATCGCATCGTCTTTGAAAACCAGGTTTTTTTCGTTCAGGCCGGTCTGCGCGCGCTGTTTCTTCACCAGGTACTGGCGGGCAATCTCCAGCTTCTCCTGTTCCGTGTAGCCTTGCAGGCGCAGCACCTCCATGCGGTCCTGCAGGGCCGGCGGGACGGTGTGCATCACGTTGGCCGTCGCCACAAACAGTACCTGCGAGAGATCGTAGTCCACGTCCAGGTAGTGATCCTGGAAGGTGGAGTTCTGCTCCGGGTCCAGCACTTCGAGCAGCGCCGATGCCGGGTCGCCGCGAAAGTCCGAGGCCATCTTGTCCACTTCGTCGAGCAGAAAGACAGGATTCTTGGTGCCCGCCCGCTTCATGTGCTGGATGATCTGCCCCGGCAGCGCGCCGATGTAGGTGCGGCGATGGCCGCGAATCTCGGCTTCGTCGCGAATGCCGCCCAGCGAGAGCCGCACGAATTTGCGGCCGGTAGCTTTGGCAATCGACATGCCCAGCGAGGTCTTGCCTACGCCCGGCGGGCCGGCGAAACAAAGAATCGAGCCCTTGGGATTTTTGACCAACTGGCGCACTGCCAAAAATTCCAGAATGCGCTCCTTGATTTTTTCCAGGCCGTAGTGGTCCGTGTTCAGCACTTTTTCCGCGTAGTCGATGGAGCGTGTCTCCTTGGAGCGCTTCTTCCAGGGCACGGCAAGCAGCCAGTCAATGTAGTTGCGGCTGACGGTGGACTCGGCCGACATGGGCGGCATGGCTTCCAGCTTCTTGAGTTCCTGAATAGCCTTGTCGAGCACCTCCTTGGGCATCCCGGCGGTCTCGATCTTTTTGCGCAACTCGTCAAATTCGCTTTTTTCGCCGCGGCCCAACTCTTTTTGAATGGCCTTGATCTTCTCGTTGAGGTAATACTCTTTTTGCGCGCGCTCCATCTGCCGCTTCACGCGCGACTGGATGTTGCGGTCCAGGTCCAGCTTTTCGATCTCCACGTCCAGCACGTCGGCGATGCGCGCCAGGCGCGTCGCGGGATCGAAGATGGCCAGCAGGTCCTGCTTCTCCTCGACGCCAAGTTGCAGGTTGGCGGCGATGGTGTCGCTCAGCTTGGCCGGCTCATCCATGCGCACCGAGGCGATGATGGTCTCGTAGTTGAGCGACTGCTGCAGCTTGACGTACTGCTCAAAGAGGCCGGTGACGCGCGTCATGAGCTGCTCGACGGCCGGGGTCATCTCAAACTGGCTCTTGCCCACGCGCACCGTGGCCACAAAGAAACCATCGCGGTCATTCACCTCGATAGACTTGGCGCGCTCCACGCCCTCGACTAAAACTTTTATATTCCCGTCGGGCATCTTGACGTTCTGCACTATATTGCAAATTGACCCGACCTGATAAATCTCTTTGGCTTTGGGCTCGTCGACCGAGGCATCGTGCTGGGTGGCAAGAAAGATCTGGCGGTCCCCGGTGAGCGCTTCCTCGAGGGCGCGCACGCTGGACTCGCGGCCCACCACGAAGGGCATCATCATGTAAGGAAAGACCACCATGTCCCGGAGGGGCATCATGGGCAGCTTGCGCGTTTCGGTAGTTTCGCGGGATGCGGTCATTAGGACACCTGAAGAATTGGACGCGCTTAGACAGCTTACGATTCACAGCCGGCAGAACCGGGCCTGTTGGAATTGTACCGCGAAATGCGGCGGCGAGTATATGCGCGCGGCGGCTCCGGTGCTGAGGTAACTTAGCGATTACGGCGTTTAAGGCGACTGAATACCTGGCGCTTGTGCAAAGATTCCATGAATATGCCATCGTGTTCGCGAAAAGGCCTTTCGCTCAAGCTGTCCCTTCAACAATTAAAGAATCTCAATTACGAAAAGCGCTCCGTTTTCCCCGCAATGTGGTCCATTTTATACACCGTTTCAAAAGCCCGCGGAATAATCTGGTTGTGGAGCAGTGCGCTGTTGCAAGAGCAGCCGCGACGGCTTTCGATGGGCTGAAACCAATCGCCGAAACCGAATTGTGAAGACTCATCTTCGCCAGCCGCCCTTCTCCCCCGGAGGCAGCCGATGAACGCCTTGTTGATCTACCCGGAATTTCCCGATACTTATTGGAGCTTCAAACATGCGCTCAAGTTTTTGGGCAAGCGGGCGGCGCAGCCTCCGCTGGGACTGATGACGGTGGCCGCGCTGTTGCCCAAGGCCTGGAAGAAGCGACTGGTGGACGTCAACGTGGAGCGGCTGCGCGACCGCGACCTGGCCTGGGCGGACGTGGCTCTGATAAGCGCCATGCACATTCAGCGCGACTCGCTGGCGGCCATCGTAGAGCGCTGCCGCGCGCGCGGGTTGCGCACGGTGGTGGGCGGGCCCATCGCCAGCAGCATTTCCGCCGCGGAACTGAAGGCCGACCACGTGGTCATCGGCGAAGCCGAGAGCCTGATGGCCGGCGTGGCGCGGGAGCTGGAGCAGGGAACGGCCCAGCTCATCTATCAAGCCGGCGAAAGGCCCGCGATGGAGTGCAGCCCGCTGCCCGACCTGAGCCTCATCAGGATGAATCGCTACTCCACCATGGTCGTGCAAACCTCGCGCGGCTGCCCCTTCAACTGCGAGTTCTGCGACATCATTGAAATTTACGGGCGTCGGCCGCGCGTCAAGACCGTGGCGCAGGTGTTGGCTGAGCTGGACCAGTTGTACGCAGCCGGCTGGCGCGATTCGGTTTTTATCGTGGACGATAACTTTATCGGCAACAAGGCGCGCTCCAAGGAGATATGCGCGGCGCTCGCCGCGTGGCGCAACAAGAATACAACCACCTTCAACTTCATCACCGAAGCCTCGCTCAACCTCGCCGATGACCCGGAGTTGATGCAGCTGATGAAGGACGCCGGTTTCACTTCGGTCTTTCTGGGCATCGAGACTCCCGATGAATCGGCCCTGGTCGCCTGCAACAAAACGCAGAACACGCGCCGCAGCCTGCTGGACAGCGTGGCCTTGATCCAGAGTTACGGCATGCAGGTGATGGGCGGCTTCATCCTGGGATTCGACACCGATCGCGATGACATCTTCGACCGCATGGTGGATTTTATTCAGAAGAGCGGCATCCCCGTTGCCATGGTCGGCCTGCTGCAAGCCATGCCCGGAACCCAGTTATTCCGGCGGCTGTGGAGCGAGGGCCGGATACTCGATGCCGGCGACGGCAACAATACCGACGAAAATCTGAACTTTCTTCCCCGCATGGACTCGACCAAGCTGGTGGAGGGTTATCGCTCGGTGCTCAAGCGGATCTACTCCTGCGAGGCCTACTACGAGCGCGTCAAGCTCTACCTGAGCCGCACCCAGCCAAAGCCCGGCAAGCAGGAATCAGGCGAGCATAATTCCTGGCAACAATGGATGACCGTGAGCAATGCGCGCGCCTTTGTCACCTCCATCGTCCGCCAGGGACTCTTCGGCCGGCAGCGCTGGAGTTACTGGAAGTTTCTGCTCGCCGTGGCCACGCGCTATCGCCATTGCGTCGGCGCGGCCATGACTCTGGCGGTCATGGGTTATCACTTCCAAATCATCACCAGAAAATTGTCCGAGGCTGCAATCGCGCCATTCGCTGCGCCCGCGAAGGAAAAAGCTCTGCCTGCCGAAACAGGAGAATAGACCGGATCAATTCGAACAAATTGAAACTGCCGCGATAGACTGCCAATAAGGATGCAATCTTGAGCGGAGAACACCAAGCCACGCAAACAAAAACGGTCGAGGTCACCGGCATCTCTCATGCCTGGCGCGCACTGCGCCATCGCAACTTCCGGCTTTTTTTCGGCGGGCAGACCATCTCGCTGGTCGGCACGTGGATGACGCGCGTGGCCACCGGCTGGCTGGTCTACCGGCTCACCGGCTCGGCCCTGCTGCTGGGCACGGTCAGCTTTGCCGGGCAGATTCCCTCTTTTCTGCTGGCGCCCTTCGCCGGCGTGTGGGTAGACCGGCTCGACAAGCGCCAGGTGCTGGTCTGGACCCAGGCCCTCTCCATGCTCCAATCGCTCACTCTGGCCGCGCTGACGCTCTCCGGCCACATCACCATTCCCCGCCTGCTGGTGGTCAGCGTGATGCAGGGCTGCATCAATGCCTTCGACATGCCCGGCCGCCAATCCTTCATGATCATGATGGTGGACGACAAGCGCGACCTGCAGAACGCCATCGCCATCAACTCCTCCATGGTCAACGTGGCGCGCCTCATCGGCCCCTCGCTGGCCGGTATGTTGATCGCCGTCAGTAGCGAGGGCTGGTGTTTTCTCGTTGACGGCATCAGCTACATCGCCGTCATTGCGTCGCTGCTCATGATGCGCCTTCATGCGCCAATCGTCCGGCGCAATGCCTCGTCCACTTTTTCAGATTTAAAAGCCGGCTGGACCTATGTCTCCCGCTTCCTGCCCATCCGCACCATCCTGCTGCTCTTTGCTTTGGTCAGCCTGATGGGCATGCCTTTTATGGTGCTGATGCCCATCTTCGCCAAGGTGGTGCTGCGCGGCGGGCCGCATACTCTGGGCTTCCTGACCGGCGCAATGGGCCTGGGCGCGCTGCTCTCTGCTCTGTCTCTCGCGGCGCGCAGGAACGTCCGCGGCCTGGTCAGGATGATTCCCATCGCCGCTGCGGTCTTTGGCGCGGGGTTGATCGGCTTCGGCCTCTCGCGCGTCTTCTGGCTCTCCATGCTCATGGTTTTTATCGCCGGCATGGGCATGATGCAGGGCATGGCCGCCAGCAACACTGTCATTCAGACCATCGTCAGCGACGACAAGCGCGGCCGCGTGATGAGTTACTATACGATGGCCTTCATGGGCATGGCGCCCTTCGGCAGCCTGCTGGCCGGGACTATGGCGCACAGATTTGGCGCGCCCTGGACGGTGATCATCAACGGCTCGGTGGTGCTGCTCGGCGCGGCCTGGTTCGCGTCGCGCTTGCCGGCGGTGCGCCGCGAGATTCGCCCCATCTACCGCGAGATGGGTATTATCCCGGCAGAAAGTTTGCAACTTGCTGAGGAGGAGATACAGCAATGAGCGAAGATAAATCTGTTTTCAAACTCGTTGCGCGCCACACGGCCATCGTGGTCATCGATCTGCAAAAGGGCATCATGCAAATTCCCGGCGGCGCGCCGCACTCGAAGCCTGATGTAATCGCCAACTGCGCGCGCCTGCTCTCCGCTGCCCGCGCCGCCGGAGCGCAGCCTGTGCTGGTCCACGTCGGCGGCGCTGCGGATGGAGCAGACCGGCTGAAACCCACCTCCGACCAGCCGATGCGCGTGTCCGGCCAGCTGCCGCCGGATTGGAGCGAATTGATTCCCGAGCTCGACCGCCAGCCGAGCGACATTGTGATTCTCAAGCGTCAGTGGGGCGCGTTCTATGGCACCGACCTCGACCTGCAACTGCGCCGCCGCGGCCTCGCAACCATCGTGATCTGCGGCATCGCCACCGAGTTCGGCGTGGAAAGCACCGCCCGCGACGCTTATGAGCGCGGCTACGAACTCGTCTTCGCCGAGGATGCGATGACCGGCTCAACCGCCGAAAGCCACTCGAACAGCGTGCAGCGCATCTTTCCCCGCATGGGCCGGGTGCGCACGACCGAACAGATCATCGCGGCGTTCAAGGGCTGACGGCGCAAGAATCACCCCGCCTGCCCCACAATCGCATCGATCCGCGCCAGCTCCTCCGCAGTGAAGCTAAGGTTGGCCAGAGCAGCCACATTCTGCTCGATCTGCTCCACGCGGCTGGCGCCAATCAGCGCCGATGTCATGCGGAGCAGCACCCAGGCCAGCGCCATCTGCGCCAGCGACTGCCCGCGCCGCGCCGCCAACTCATTCAACGCGCGAATCCGCTCGAGCTTGCCTTCGTCGATGTCTTTCGTCTTCAAAAACTTTTCTTTGGTTGCGCGCGAGTCCGCCGGGATGCCCCGCAGATAGCGATCCGTCAAAAGCCCCTGCGCCAACGGAGTAAACGCAATCGCGCCCACGCCCTCCTTGCCCAGCACGTCCAGCAGGCCTTGCTCCGGCGTGCGCACGAACATCGAATACTTGGTCTGATGAATCAGGCAAGGCGTGCCGAGCTCGCGCAGAATCTTCACCGCCGCCGCGGTCTGGCTGGCGTTGTAATTGGAGATGCCGGCATAGAGCGCCTTGCCGGAGCGCACCGCATGATCGAGCGCGCCCATCGTCTCTTCCACTGGAGTTTCGGGATCAGGGCGATGCGAGTAAAAGATGTCCACGTACTCCAGCCCCATGCGCTTGAGGCTCTGATCTAAACTGGCTAATAGATACTTGCGCGATCCCCAGTTGCCATAAGGGCCGGGCCACATATCGTAGCCGGCCTTGGTGCTGATGATCATCTCGTCGCGATAGGCGGCGAAGTCCAGCCGCAGTATCTCGCCGAAGTTCGTCTCCGCGCTGCCGTAGGGCGGGCCGTAGTTGTTGGCCAGATCGAAGTGCGTAATGCCCAGATCGAAAGCCCGGCGCGCCATCGAGCGGCTGTTCTCGAAGTTGTCCGCGCCGCCGAAGTTGTGCCACAGCCCCAGAGAGATGGCCGGCAGCAGCAGTCCGCTCCTGCCCGTGCGGCGATATTGCATGGTGTCATAGCGATCTTCGTTTGCCAGGTACAAATGATTCCCCTTGTGGAAAATTGATTTTCGTATGCGTTTCGCAACGATAATTGCCCGCACCCTTCACATTTATCATATGCGTTTGCCCTCGAAAGCTGCTCTTTGCTGTTGCATCCTGGCCAAAACCGCTATAAGATGCGTCAGTTGACACATATGCCTTTTTTTAGCTCCAGTCCGCCTCCTCCCGCGCCCGCGCCTCCCCCCCCTCGGATGCGCCTGAGCAACCTGGGCAAGCTGTGCGTTGCGATTCAGGCCGCCTCTCCGGCGGAGTTGATCGAGCGCGCCGAGGCTGCCCTGGCGGATTCCAAATTCCTTGAGTTCCGCCTGGATTCGCTGCCCAAACCGGCCTCAGCCCTGCCCAAAGTGAAGGAATTCCTTGCCGGCCATCGCGACACAACGGTCGTCGCCACCTGCCGCCGCAAGCATTTTGGCGGCCAATTCACGGGCTCGTTGAAGGCCGAGTTGGAGGTCCTTTTGGAAGCCGCCGAGGCTGGCTGCCAGATCGTCGATCTGGAGGTCGAGTCGGCCGAGGAGGCCGCTCCCAAACAGTTGGACCAACTGCGCGACGGTTTGCGGGCCGCGAGCACGGCGCTATTGATCAGCTCTCACGACTACTCGCGCACCAAAAATCTGGAACATGCGGCGCTGCGCATCGGGGTTTTCCAGCCGGATTTCGTCAAAGTGGTTTCCACTGCCCGCTCGCTGACCGACAATCTGGCCGTCCTCAAGCTCATCGAGAGCCACTCCCGCTCCGCCGAGGTGGTCGGCATCGCCATGGGCGAGGAGGGGCTGGTGAGCCGCGTGCTGGGCCTCCGGGCCGGCGCTCCCTTCACCTTTGCCGCCTTCTCCGATGGTCCGGCCACCGGCTCCGCTCTGGCCACCGCGCCCGGCCAGTTGACCGCCCGCACCCTGCGCGACCTCTACCGCGTCGAGCAGCTTGACCAGGCCACGCGCATCTTCGGCGTGGCCGGCGATCCCATCGCCCATTCGCTCTCGCCGCTGATGCAAAACGCCGCCTTCCGCCGCGAAAACGTCAACGCCATTCTGCTCCCGCTCCTTACCCACAAGGTCGCCGACCTGATCACTATGGCGCGCGAGCTGCCCCTGGCCGGCTCGGCCGTCACCATGCCCCTCAAGCAGGATGTCCTGCCGCATCTGGCCAACTCCGACCCTTTGACCGCCCGCATCGGCGCCTGCAACACCCTGCGCACCGGCGCAGACGGCAAGCTCTACGGCTTCAACACCGATGTGGCCGGCGTGGTCCGCCCGCTGGAAAGGCGCATGAAGCTGCAGGGAGCGCGCATCGTTGTCGTCGGCGCGGGCGGCGCGGCCCGGGCCGCCGTCTTCGGCCTCGTCGACCAGGGCGCTGAAGTTTTCGTCGTCAACATCATCCACGAAGACGCCGTGAAGCTCGCCAAGCAGACCAAGGCCAAGGTCCTCAAGCGCGATCTCTTCGCCAAAAGCACCTTCGACGTGCTCATCAACGCTACCCCCTGCGGCATGGCCGGCAACAAGGTGCCGCTGCCTGTCACGGAAAAGGAATTGAACGCCGGCCTGGTCTTCGACATGGTCTACAACCCGCTGGAAACGCCGCTGCTCAAGCTGGCCAAAGAGCGCGGCATTCCGACGATCAGCGGCATGGAAATGTTCGTCCAGCAAGGCGCCCGCCAATTCGAAATCTGGACCGGCAAACCCGCCCCCGAAGCGGAGATGATGCGCGTGGTGGAGCTGGAGCTGCGCAGGCGCGGGTGAAGACAATCAAATTTGATTCTCGCGCCCGATAATACCCCTTGCGCATCCACGCGATTCTCCTGTAAACCTTACTCTAACGACAGGGAGGTCTTCCCGCTCTCCCCAACTTCTCCGGAGGTATCAATGTCATCTCTCAAGTGTCTGGCCGTAGTAGTGTCTTCATTACTGTTCGGAGCAGCGGCAATCTCCGCCTCGGCAGCGACTGTGATCCACGCCTGCTACAACAAAACGACCGGCGACGTTCGCCTTGTCCCCGCGGTCACCGACTGCCACACCAACGAGCAAGCGGTCTCCTGGAATGAAGAGGGCCCCGCTGGGCCCGCCGGACCCGCCGGACCCAAGGGCGCAACCGGCGCAACGGGACCTGCCGGAGCCGCGGGAGCGCCGGGCGGCGCGTCGGTTCCTGCCAATCTGACCGCTCTTTCAGGCGCGCTCAGCACCAACGGCGGCGTTGCGTTGACCGGAAACATGAGCTTTCAATATCCCGCGACAAATTCCTGCACAATCGGTGATATTGTCCTGTCGGTGAATGGTTACGGTCAGGGAGCTCTGCCCGCGGATGGGCGCATTCTCCCCATCAATCAATACACGGCTGTATTTTCCCTTTTGGGCACCAATTTTGGGGGAAACGGCACGTCGAATTTCGCTCTGCCGGATCTGCGTAAGCTTGCGCCCCAGGGGCTGCAATACTCCATCTGCGTGCAAGGGATATTCCCGCCCCACCTCTAGCCTGGTGCCGCGTGCCCCAGAGCCTGCACTGAGCGTGTCGAAGTGTCCCGCTTTTGGGACCTGGAGATCACGAGTCCCATGCGAGCGAATAGCGAGCGATTGGCCCCACCGCAGGTGGCTACCGCCGCTTCTTCTTCCACGCCTTGGCGGATTTGGATTTGGATTCGGGCAGGTGGCTGAAAGGGATTGACGCCATATCGGAGCCGATGCGCACCGCGCGCGTGTCGTTCATCTCATAGGTAATCGTCCGCGGCGAAACCGGGCGCGTGATGCCGGTGGCCGGGTCCGTGGTCATCTCGGTGCCGTTGGCGATTTGGAAGCTGAAGGTAGGCGCACCACCATTCGAGGCAGGCGTGACCCGCACTGGCAGATAGCCCTGAATGGGATGCAGCCGGAAGGCCGTTTCGTAGCGATGGCGCCGTGTATTCCAGGTGAAGACGCGCACCTGGTCAAAGTCGAAGGGCAACCCGGCTTTGGGCGGCTCGAGAACAGTCACGTACTGCGGAACCTCGTGATTGGGAGTTGCGGCCTGGGGATCGCGAACCTTGTTGAGCACGTAGGCGCCCACGTACCGCTGTCCCTCCGCATAGGCGGCAATCTCGTCGGGCACATCCACATCCATGCGCAGCGCGAGCATCCACCCGGTGTGGCCCTCGCCGTCGCGCACCAGCCACCAGTCCTCCATGATCGGCCCGGCATCGGGCTGGCCGGTAAGGTGCGCCGCGCTTCCGGGGACAGCCGATTTAGTCGATGATTTGGAACCGGAGCGTTGGCTGGGAGTTTTTGCCGGCGTGCCTGGCTTCGGCGCCGGCGGACTGGAAGCCTCCCCAGAGCCGGGCAAAGCCCTGGCGACCGAGGCGCGCTCCAGAAGCTGAACCTTGGAGTTCGCCTCCAATAGATAAAATCGCTCCGCATCCCTGCCGGGCGTCAGATGCAGGTAGATTTCGTCGCGCACAACACCGCTGGCTACCACCGGGTCTGGCCGGTGCTGAACCCCCAGCTGGTCAAATGCTTGATAGGTCTTGGCGTCGATTACCGCCCGCTCTTCAATCCAGCCGATCTCGTTCTTTTCGGTCCGCACCTTGATAAAGCGGCGGTTCTGGTCCAGCACTTCCAATCGCTGGCCGTTGGTCACCTCGGCTACGCGGTTGGAGACGGCGGCCACCCGGTCATGCAGATACATCTGCCGCGCGGAAACGTACACCGTGTCGTGCCGTTCGCGGTGGAAGTGGCTGCACCCCAAAGGAAACGCAAGTAAACACGCGAGGAATAGTGCAATAACGGGCCCCTTCAAGCACCGCGTGCGTGAGACGAATGAATTGGAAGGTTGCGTGAGCACAGCCTGTGGCGATCCTCTTGAGGATAGCACTTTTTCAAACAAGGACTCAGAAGCCAGATATGTACATCACACGTCGAGCGCCAGAACCTCAGTATCCGTATGGGAATGAGCCGCATGATGCGGCTTACCAATGCGTTTTCAAAGAAGTGGGATAACCGGCAAGTCACGTATTATCTATGGCTTGCATTCTACAACTTATCCCGGACAAAGAACCCTGCGGGCGACTTCTGCAATGGAAGTAGGTACTGCAAGCCGCGTTTGGTCAATGATTGATCTTCTTATCAGTTGACGCCGAAGAATCCGCTAAGTATACCTATACGTCTAAGGCAAAGAGGTGTTTTATGTCTCCTGAAGCGGCCCTTCGACTAAAGGCTCTCCAATCCGCCCCTCTGGACGCTTGGATTGCTCTTTCGGAAGATGAAACACGCATCGTTGCAGTTGGACGCGACTATAGCGACGTTGCTGAAAAGGCGGATGCTGCAGGCGAGACAGACGTGCTCATTCTAAAAACACCTTCTTCTTGGTCTCCACTCTCGGTTTAGCATTGTCCACAATTGTTCCATATCGGGTATTCCCAGACAGTCAGGGAGCCCATCTCTATTCGGCAGTATTACCTGTCCAAATAGCGCTGGCAAAGCCGAACACTCCCCGCACAAAACGATTTGAAGCGCTCATTGATTCCGGTGCTGGACGCTGTCTTTTTCATGCCAATCTTGCTGCGGCAATTGGGCTTGATCTGAGAGCTGGAGAAGTAGAGATGCTGAATGGAATTGGAGGGCTGGAGACAAGCTGGCTCCACGATATAACGCTATATGTATTTGGCGGCCCTATCAAAATCAGGGCTGGATTCAAAGAGAACCTCCCAATTACCGCTCTTCTCGGTATGAATGGCTTCTTCCAGCACTTCAATGTTACCTTTGAAGGCGCAGCCCAGAGGTGCGTTTTAGATCGTATCCGCATCAATTAACGTAACAATACGCTATCAGGACATTCCTAGTAGCCGGTCTTTACCGCCGCCCTCGCCGTCCGAATCAGTGCCGGCAACACCGCGCCAAACTCGCCTTTTTCCGGCTCGCCAAAGGCAAAATAGAGCTGGCGAAAATGCTGGTACAATCCCTCATACGTTTTCTGCGCCGCCGGCTCCGGTTCGTAGATCTTGTGCGGCGGGCAGATTTTGTCCTGTGCCTCGCTGATGGTCTTGAACGCTCCAGCGGCCAGGAATGCGAAGACCGCCGAGCCGATTCCCGTCACCTTGCTCGCCGGCACCAGCACTGGCCTTCCCAACACATTCGCATAAACTTGATTGAGCACCGCATTGCTCTGCGGAATGCCGCCGCCGTTGATGACCCGCAGCGTGGGTGCGCCGTATTCGCTCATCCGGTCGAGGATCACGCGGGTATGAAACGCCGTCCCCTCGATGGCCGCGAAGAGCTCGTCCTGCGCCGTGTGCTGCAGGTTCCATCCCAGCGTGATGCCGCCCAGATTCGGATTCACCAGCACGGTGCGGTCGCTGTTGTCCCAGGTCATGCGCAGCAGCCCGGTCTGTCCAGCGCTGTAAGCCTCCAGTCCCTTGCTCAGTTCGGCAACGGTGGTGTTGGCGCGGCCCGCGATGGCGCTGAAGATGTCTCCCGTGGCCGAGAGTCCGGCCTCGACTCCCGTATACTCCGGGTGCACGCTGCCCGGGACCACTCCGCAAACTCCGGGAATCAGCTGCGCCGCTTTCACGTACGCGATGATGCACGTGGAGGTGCCCACCACGTTCACCACATCGCCCTCCCTGGCGCCCGCGCCGATGGCGTCCCAGTGCGCGTCGAAGGCTCCCACGGGAATGGGAATGCCCGCGCGCAGCCCGAGTTTTTCCGCCCACTGCGGCGCCAGCTTTCCGGCAATCTTGTCTGAGGTCGCGTACTCTCCCTCCATCTTCGCGCGCACGCCGGCCAGCAGCGGGTCTACTTTAATAAGAAATTTTTCCGGAGGCAGTCCACCCAGGGCGGCGTTCCACATCCACTTGTGGCCCATCGCGCAGATGCTGCGCTTCACCCACGCCGGACTGGTAATCCCGCACAGCGTGGCGGCAACCATGTCGCAATGCTCGAAGGCGCTCGAAAAATTCTTGCGCTTTTCCGGATTATGGCGCAGCCAATGAAGCAGCTTTGCCCATCCCCACTCGGAGGAGTAGACGCCCCCGCACCACTCGATCGCTTCCAGCTTGTCGCGGTGCGCCGCCTCCGTGATCTCCGCGGCCTCCTGTTTTGCTCGGTGATCGCACCACAGGTAGTAGTCGTCCAGCGGGGTCATGTCGGCGGCCACGGGAATCACGCTCGATCCCGTCGTGTCCAGCGCAATTGCCTCCACTTGCTCGCCGCTGATTCCGGCTTCCTTCAGCGCCTGACGCGTGGCGGCGGCCAGCGCCGTCATGTGGTCGCTGTGCGATTGCGTCGCATAATCCGGGTCCTCGCGCTTGCGGTGTAGCGGATACTCGGCTGTAGCCGAAGCAATCAATCCGCGCTCGCTATCCACCAGTGAGACGCGCACATTCAACGTGCCGAAATCAACTCCCGCGACAATGCTCATCCTTCTCTTCCGTCTCCGCCGCGCCATCGGCCGGCGGTTTTCATTCACAGATTCATCTGCCCGATTTCACGGCAGGACCGAAACCCATCCCGGCCTAGCCGGATTCATCCCGTCTTCGCCTGCCCATAGGTGGCATGGCTGCCGTGTTTGCGCAGAAAATGCCTGTCGAGCAGCATTTGCAGCAGCGGCCGGGTATCGCCGTTGATCGACAGCGTGTGGCAGGCCATGCGCGCCACGTATTCCAGAAGCGCGGCGTTGTGCGCTGCCTCGGTCGCGCTCGCTCCCCAGCAGAATGGACCGTGCCCGGCCACCAGCACCGCCGGAATCGCGTCGGGGTCAAGCTCCGTAAACCGCCGGCAGATCGCCGCCCCGGTTTCCCGCTCGTATTCGCCGGCAATTGCCGCCTCGCTCAACCGCCTGGTCACCGGCACCGGCCCATGAAAATAATCCGCATGCGTGGTCCCCAGGCAGGGAATCTCCGTCTCCGCCTGCGCCCACGCGGTAGCATACTCCGAATGCGTATGCGCCACGCCGCCGATGGCCGCGAAGTGCTTGTACAACTCAAGATGCGTGGCCAGATCTGAAGATGGGCGCAGCTCTCCCTCCACCATCTTGCCCTCCAGATCGGTGACCACCATTTTCTCCGCCGTCAGCTCGTCGTAGGCCACGCCGCTGGGCTTGATGGCCACCAGTCCCTGTTCGCGGTTGATTCCGCTCACATTGCCAAAGGTGTAGAGCACCAGGCCGCGGCGAACCAGCTCCAGATTCGCCTCCAGCACTTCTTCTCGCAACGTCTGAAACAACATATTCGCGGTCCCCTCCGGACCGATGAAGCGATCATTGATTTAAATACCACATCCCGATTCCCGCGAGGCGTTTTACTGCTCCATTTCGCAATTTATGGCGCCGCCACAATGGCGACTGGATTGGCCCCTAACGAGCCGGTCACTGAGGAGGTGTCCAGTTGGCCGGTCGTGGTGGCGTCAAAGGTGAAAGCGCTTAAGGGGGAACTGCCCTGATTGTTCACCACCAGCACGAAATCGCCTGTCGAGTCCACTGCCATGCCGTATGGCTCAATGCCGGTGGAAACCGTATTGCTTTGCAACGTCAGCGAGGGGGTTGATGCGTTCAACAAGAACGCAGTGACGTTTCCGGCAGAGGCTCCTTCCCAGTTGGCGACATAGACATAGCCGTTCGAGGAGGCCAGGATGGCGTGAGGAGTGGTTCCTCCGCTCGCATAAGGCGTTGTGGGCGCACCCGAGGAATATGTGATTTCCTTCACGGAACTCGCGTTAATGGCAAAGACGCGTAAAGCGCCACTGTCGCCAGTCGCGGAGGTGAAGGCATTTGTTTCGCCGACGTACAGGAACCGGTTCGATGGGTCGAAGGCTACCGCAACTGAATTGGTTCCATACGGCGCAATAGTCGGGGAATAAGCGCTTCCGAGCGGGGAGGCGTTATTCGAATTAAAGGGAAAAACTTGCGTTCCGTTCGTTCCTAGGGCAACAACAACATACGGATTCGTCGAGCCGCTTGGCGAGATCGCAATTCCGCCTGGGAAAACTGTCGTGCTGGCTAGCGATATATTCGCTTGTATGGTGCGGTTTGTGTCCAGTGCGCCTGTGGAAGTGATTGGATAAGCATAGAGCGTCCCCGCATCAGAGGCATCCAGCAACCACTTGCCGGAGGGGTCTACCTGGATTGCTTGGCCTAGTGTGTCGCCAAAGGCGGTCCCTTGCGTTAATGCGCCGGTGCTGGAATTGATGGTGAAGGGGATGATGCCGCTGGTCGAAGCCACAAAGAGATAATTGCTGCCGGTGGGACCGATAGCGACGGCGGAGGAGCCGGGAATAGTATAAGAGCTGCCGGAGACCGAGGTTAGCTTACCGGCATTTATGTAATAGCCGGCAAGCGTGCTGCTGTTCAGAATATAAAAGTTCCCGCTGCTGCTGGCCGTAGTGCAAGTGCCTGTGCCCACCTCGACGCAAACTGTGGTACTCTCCGCTACGTTGCCCGAAGAAGCGCCGGTTACAGTAAACTGATACGCTCCGGTGGTCGTCGAGGACGAAGTGGTCGCAGTCAGCGTGGAGCTTTGCGGCGTCGCGCTGCTGAAGGTAAGCGAACTCGAAGAAAGGCTGCAAGTCGCGGGATTGGAAGCGCCCGTAGGCGCGGTCACCGCGCAACTCAGTGTAACCGTCCCGGTAAACGTACTCACAGGCGTCACGGTAATGGTCGCGGTGTTGCCGGTGGTTGCGCCCGGGCTCACGGTGATGTTGCCGCTGTTAGAAAGGGTGAAACTGCTGCCGTTTCCGCCCGGCGCCTCCCAGAAATCTCCGCAACCAGCCAGCAGCAGCGCCGCCGCCGGCAACAACCGTGCCCATCTCCTCATTCTCATCGCCGCTCCTTTTGCGCTGGCTACAGAATACGCCGTCTTTGAGAACCCATTTACAGGCTACACCTATGCCCGCGGTTCAACATTATGCCAGACGCAAAACAGAAAAAATTCGCTTGTCGCCAGCCGCCACGTGCTCCACTACAGCTCTCCCCCTCCCTCAACTGATAGATTCATAACAAGGAAGCCCCCATGTTCCACACCACCGAAGACCTCCGCATTCAATTGACCAGGGTCCTCCTGCCCCCGGTTTTTCTCGAAGAAGAACGGCCCGTCTCGGAATCCGCCTCGGATGCCATCTTCAACGCCCGCAACGAAATCACCGCCATCCTCAACGGCCGCGACCCGCGCCTGCTCGTCCTCGCCGGCCCCTGCTCCATTCACGACCCCAAAGCCGCACGCGAATACGCCGCCCTGCTCCAGGCCGCCATCCACGAGTTTTCCGCCGAACTGCGCATCGTCATGCGCGTCTACTTCGAGAAGCCCCGCACCACCATCGGATGGAAGGGCCTCATCAACGACCCCCATCTCGATCAGTCCTACAAGATCAACGACGGCCTGCGCCTGGCCCGCCATCTGCTCCTCGACCTGGCCGAGATGGGCGTCCCCACCGGAACCGAATTCCTCGACGTGATTTCGCCCCAGTACATCGCCGGCCTGGTCAGTTGGGGAGCCATCGGCGCGCGCACTACTGAAAGCCAGGTTCACCGCCAACTGATCAGCGGCGTCTCTTGCCCGGTGGGCTTCAAAAACGGCACCTCCGGCAACGTACAGATCGCCATCGACGCCATCCTCTCCGCCGCCCACTCCCACGCCTTCCTCGGACTCACCAAGACCGGACAATCGGCGATCCTGGTCACCAAGGGAAATCCCGACACCCACATCATCCTGCGCGGCGGCCGCGGAACGGTCAACTACACGGCGGAGAGCGTCGCCGAAACCGCGGCGCAGATGGAGAAGGCCGGCATCCCTCCGCGCATCATGATCGACTTCTCCCACGCCAACTGCGGCAAGGACTATCGCCGCCAAACAATCGTCTGCCACGATGTCGCCGCCCAGATTGCAGGAAGCAGCGGCAAGAATGGCGACAAGCGCATTCTGGGCGTCATGATTGAGAGCAATCTCGTCGCCGGCGCGCAGCAACTCATCCCCGGCCAGCCTCTCGTCTACGGCCAAAGCATCACCGACCCCTGCATCGACTGGAAGGAAACCCACTCCCTGCTCAAAGAACTCGCCGCCGCCGTCCGCGCCAGGTGCGGGTAGGAATTCATACGCTGACCAACCCGTTATGATGTCACCAGCACTACCAGGGAAAAATGCCCCCAAGCATCTTCATCTCGGCAGGCGAGGCCAGCGGCGAGCACTACGGCGCACTGGTAATCGGCGCGCTTAAAAAGCAGCTTGCCGCCTCCGGCCAATCGGCCGAGTTTTTCGGCATGGGCGGCGAGCGCATGGCCGCCGCGGGCCTCGAGTGCATCGTCCGCTCCGAAGAGATGGCCGTCATGGGCCTCACCGAAGTCGTCCGCCATCTGCCGCGCATCTGGCGTGAGTTGCGCAAGCTCAAAAAATCAATCTGCGCGCGCCGTCCCAGTGCCGCCATCCTCATCGATTTTCCCGAGATTCACTTCCGGCTGGCTAAAGAGCTTCACAGCCTCGGCGTTCCGGTCCTCTACTTCGTCAGCCCGCAGTTGTGGGCATGGAAGAAGCACCGCATCAAGCTGGTGCGCAAATACATCAGCCGCATGCTGGTCATCTTCCCCTTCGAGGAGCCGTTCTACCGCGAGCAGGGCGTGCATGCCGAGTTTGTGGGCCATCCGCTGGCGGAGCTGCCGCAGCCCGCCGTCAGCCGAGCGCAGTTTGCCGCCGAAAACGGCCTAGACCCCGCGAAGACCTGGATCGGATTGCTCCCCGGAAGCCGTCCCCGCGAGATTCGCGACCTTCTGCCGGCAATCTTGCGCGCAGCGCGAGGGCTGGCTGGCAATTATGAGTTCATCATCCCTCTCGCGCCGACCCTGAACGCTTCTCAACGCGACGATGTCCGGCAACTCGCTAAACTCTACGGCGGCGGCTTGACGCTTCGCCTGATTGATGACCTGGGCGCCGAAGGCGCGGATGGCCCCACCGCAGGTGGTGCCCGCGCCTCGCTCTTGCACGCTCGCGCATCAATCGTCGCCAGCGGCACGGCCACCGTGGAGGCGGCGCTCGCCGGCAATCCCTTCGTCGTCGTCTACCGCGTCTCGGCGATGACCTACGCCATCGCTAAGCGAGTGGTCACCGTGCCTCATGTGGCCATGGTCAACCTGATTGCCGGCAAACGGGTTGTACCCGAACTCATTCAAAGTGAGTGTACGCCGGAATACATCCTCCGCGAGATCGAGCCTCTGCTCCCCGACGGCCCGCCGCGCCAATCCATGATGGAGGAGTTGGCCCAGTTACGCGGATTACTGACACGCGGCCTGCTGAGCACCGGGCCAGCCGACGGCGCGGGCGAGACCAGCGGCGCCGGCAAAACCGGTGGGGCTATCGCGCGAGTAGCCGCCGTGGCGCTGGAACTGCTGAAGATTAAATCTTATTGATGACTCCGTTGTGAGTGTAAAGTTCTGACCCTGTTTTGACACGTCAATCAACTTGCTCTTTCCCGCTTTAAGACGCGCTTAATCCTGAACAAACGCGCCACAAAACTTTTTATTCACTCTGGTCTTTGCGCTATAGCCCGCCACGCAAGCTGCCGATGATATCAGCATGAAACTGCTGCGTTTTATCATCCGGGTCACGCTGTTCACTGCATTGAACCTGGCCGTCGCGGTCGCATTGGCTGCGCCGCGCAATCCCTCTTCGCCAGCCACGGCCTCCGAGGCCGCGCCGCGCGTTCAAGGCTCCGTTGATGAAGCCGCGCGCGTAGTTCTCCACGCCAATATGCACCCGCTGATCCGGGCTGCGGCTGGCCAGGCCAGTGCTGACCTGGGCGCGGTCGAAGATTCCCTGCCTGCCGGACGAATGTTGCTACTGCTCCAGCGCTCCCCGCAGCAGGAGTCGGCTCTCGCTGATTTCATCCAGGCAGCACACACGCCGGGCAGCCCTGCCTTTCACCAGTGGCTCAAACCGGAGGAGTTTGGCCGCCTCTACGGGCCAGCCGATTCCGATGTGGCCGCTGTCATCGCCTGGCTGCAATCGCACGGCCTCACCATCAATCAAGTGCATGCCGGGCGGCTGGCCATTGAATTCTCTGGCACCTCGGGCCAGGTCAGCGAGGCTTTTCAAACCGAGATTCGCCGCTATCAGGTGAATGGCGAGGTGCACCTTGCCAACGCAATTGATCCATCGGTTCCCGCTGCGCTCGCCCCGGTCATCGCCGGCCTGGCGCAGTTGAACGATTTCCATCCTCAGCCCCGGCTGCAAGTGCTGGGACAAGCCAAGTTCAATCCCAAAACCCACCAGGCCACACCGCTTTGGACATATCCCGAGGGCGGCGGGGTCGTATTCGTGGTGGCGCCGGGCGATTTTGCCATGCAGTATGACATCAATTCGGTCTACACGGCCGGAACCACCGGCACAGGACAGTCCATCGCCATCGTCAGCGCATCCAATGTGGATTTGAGCCTGGTTCAGGCCTACCAAAGCCTCTTCGGATTGACCGCCAATCTGCCTACGGTAATCGTCGACGGCGCGGACCCCGGCCAGAACAGCGCGGCTACCGAAGCCTATCTGGACATCGAGCTTGCCGGCTCGGTTGCGCCCGGCGCTACGGTCTTGCTGTACACCTCGGGCGGAACGGCGCTGACCAACGGCCTCGCCCTGGCGGCGATGCGCGCCGTGGAAGACGATCAGGCCGGGGTCATCAGCGTCAGCTACGGCGAGTGCGAGTCTGAGTTGGGCCAGAGTGGCAACGCCTTCTGGAACGCCCTCTGGCAGCAAGCCGCCGCGCAGGGCCAGACGGTCTTTGTTTCTTCGGGCGACGGCGGCTCGGCCGGCTGCGACAACTTCGACGCGCAGCAGGTCGCTTACGGCGGGCTGGCGGTCAACGGCATCGCCTCCACACCCTACAACGTCGCCGTCGGCGGCACCGACTTCTTCTACAGCAGCTATAACGGCACTCCCTCGGCCATCAACTCACAATTGAATTTGTACTGGACCACCACTTCCACCACCACGCCAGCCGTCTCCCTCAAGCAGGCGATCCCCGAACAAACCTGGAACGATTTCTTCGGCTTCAATATGTACGACAGCGGCAATCCCGCCAACCAGCCCAGCGAAATGATCATTGCCGGCGGCGGCGGAGCCTCGAGCGCCGCGCTCTATCCCGGCGGCGTCGCGGCGGGTTACGCCAAGCCTGCCTGGCAAACCGGAACCGGCGTCCCCGTGGACCACGTGCGCGACATTCCCGACCTCTCCTTGTTTGCGGCCAATGGCTACAACTACAGCTTCTATCCCATCTGCGCCAGCCCCGGCGACTGCTCCAATCTCACCACCAGCGGGGTGGTGGTCATCACCGGCGTGGGCGGCACCTCCGCCAGCTCCCCGGCCATGGCCGCCATCCAGGCGCTGATTAACCAGAGCACCGGCACATGGGCCGGGCAGGCCAATTTCATCTACTATCCGCTGGCCGCCATGCAGCCGGCCGCCTTCCATGACGTGACCGTGGGCGGCAACCGGGTGCTCTGCTATCCCGGCACGGCAAATTGCGTGGCCGGCGCCTCGGCCACGAACTCCAGCGGCTTCTACGTCGAAAACGGTTACTCCGCCGGCGCTGGCTATGACCTGGCCACCGGGCTGGGCTCGGTAGACGTCGCCAACCTGATCAGATACTGGAACACGGTGACCTTCTCCCCCACCACCACTACCCTCAGCGTCAGTCCCGCCAGCCTGGTCCACGGCAAGACGGCCATCGTCAGCGGCACGGTTTCTCGCTCCTCGGGCTCCGGCACGCCCACCGGCTCAGTGAGCCTGACCGGCAACGACGGCATCCCCCACTCCGCGGCTATCGACGACATCGCTCTCTCCGCGGGCAGCTACTACGCTCCGGTGGACAACCTGCCCGGAGGAACCTACCAGCTCACCGCTGTTTATGGCGGCGACGGCACCTACGCCGCCGGCAAATCATCGCCCTTCACCGTCACCGTCACTCCGGAAAACAATACGCTGGCAACCACCGGCTGGGCCTGGAATCCCTACGACCTGAACCTCTATCCAATCTCTTCTGGCATCACTCTGCCTTACGGAGCGCAAATCTTTCTGGATGCGCAGCCGATGAGCGCCAACGCCACCATCGCAAACGAGCCCACCCCGGCCACAGGGACCGTCACCTTTACGGATACGGCAACAGTCACCGCAACAGTGCCGCTCAACGCCTCCGGCGTGGCGGAGTGGTCAACCGGGGTCTTTGCGCCCGGCAACCACACGGTCAGCGAGTCCTACTCCGGCGACCCAAGCTACAATCCCTCCACCGCCGCTGCCGCGGCCTCCTTCACCGTGATTCCGGGCAGCACTAGCCTCACCGTCAAGCCGCTAGTCTCCTCCGTCGCCGCCGGAGCCAGCGTGGCCGTCGATGTGATTCTCAACACCGGCTACCTGTCCCTCTACGGAACCCTGCCCACCGGCAACGTAACCGTAAACCTGGGCACTCAATCGATCAACGCCCCCTGGCAGCCTTATGGCGCAACCGGCAACGCCAGCCTGGAGGCGGTGGTCACCTTCAGCAGCGTCCCGGCGGGCATTCTGCCCCTTATCGCCTATTACCAGGGCGACAACAACTGGCTGGGAAGCGCCGCCAACGGGGGAACCATCGTCTCGCTGGCCAGCAAACTCACCCCAACTGTGACGCTCGTTTCCACCTCTGCCAGCCCCGCGCCCGGCCAAACCTTTACCCTCACGGCCACCGTCGCCGGCTCCTCCGGCAAGCCAACCCCTACCGGCACAGTCGCCTTCCTCTCCGACGGCCAGAGCTTCGAGTCGTTTGTCAATCTGAGCAGCGGCTCGGCCGCCCTCGCCATTCCCGGCTACGCCGCCGCCAACGGAACCAACATCTTCACCGCCGTCTACCAGGGCGACGCCAATTACAATGCCGCCGCCTCCAATGCGGTAAACGTCACCATCTCCCAATCGGATTTCTCCCTTACCACCCAGAATGCCGAACTCTCCATCTCTCCCTCCGGGTCGGGAACCAGCACCCTGGCGCTCGCGCCCATCAACGGTTTCAGCGGCGCCGTTACGCTCTCCGCCAGCGCGCCCGCCGGCATCACGGTAACTCCGGCCGCAGCCTCCCTGGCCCTCAGCGCGCCCGTCACCGACGTGCTCACGCTCAAGGTCGCCGCCGCCACAGCCTCGGGAATCTATCCGCTCACCATCACCGCCAGCGGCGGCGGACACGTGCACACCGCGCAGATCCTGCTCCGGGTTCTGGCGGTCGCCGCGCCTGTCTTCTCTCCGGCAGCCGGAACCTTCGCTACCGCGCAGCAGGTCACTCTGACCGACGCCACCGCCGGCGCGGCCATCTACTACACCACCAACAACGCTACCCCGACTACCAGCTCCACCCTCTACAACGGAGCCATTACCGTCTCCGCAACTGAAACCATCCAGGCCGTCGCCGTCGTCAGCGGCTACGCGCCCTCCACCGTGATCTCGGCAACCTACACCATTGAGACTCCCGCCGCCACTCCCATCTTCTCGCCGCCCTCGGGAATCTACTCCTCTGCCCAGACGGTGGCCATCACCAGCTCCACCCCCGGCGCGGCAATCTACTACACCATCAACGGAACCGCGCCATCCACCAGCTCCACCCTCTACACCGGAGCCATCACCGTATCAGCCTCGGAAACCATCCAGGCCATCGCCACGGCCTCCGCCTCCCTGCAAAGCGCGACTGCTTCCGCCATTTACATCATCAACATGGCCGTCAACGGATGCCCCACCGGAAGCGGCAGTTGCGTGGATAACTTCACTGGCGCATCAGGTACGCTGCTGCCTGCCTATAACTCCAGGTGGGTGCTGGCTGGTGGCACGAACTCCATCTCCACCACCGGCTCCAACAGCGCGCAAATCTCCGGCTCCGCATACGCCGTCTACTACTACACCGGATCTACCTCCGACACGTCGCAGATTACAGTCGCCCCCTCCAGCACCACCATCAATTACGAAAAGCTGGCCTGCGT
>Ga0326728_10005926_pt1 | contig 33599 bp, 22 predicted proteins | sample MB3enrmetagenome_FD_207602 | JGI IMG/M metagenome (GOLD analysis project Ga0326728, IMG submission 207602) | Lab enriched peat soil microbial communities from McLean, Ithaca, NY, United States - MB31MN | ecosystem: Environmental > Terrestrial > Soil > Wetlands > Peat | place: USA: New York... | reverse complement strand
TCGATTGGCATGATTCATGAAGGGTACGGGCTTTAGCCCGTACGCAAATTGCTTGAAATAGGACAGGGGCTTCGAGCCCCTGGGGATCACAAGGTCCACGATGCACGTAATTCTCTTTGCCGTCTTCGCCGTGTTCTGCCTCGCGGGAGCCATCAATCTCCTCGTGCAGACCCATCCCATCAACAGCGCCCTGTCGCTGATTGTGGTCATGACCTCGCTCGCCGTCTTGTACCTGCTGCTCGGCGCGGAGTTCCTGGCCGCCGCGCAGGTCATCGTCTACTCGGGCGCGGTCATGGTGCTGTTCACCTTCGTCATCATGCTCTTGAACGCCGGCCGCGAAGAGCGAACCCTCGGCAGCCGCGTTGCCAGGGTGATCGGTCTGCCCGCGGTTGTCGCCATCCTCGCCGTGGTGGCCACGGTCATCCTGCACACGCAGGGCCTCGGCGGCGCGGCAATGAGCCAGGGCTTCACCACCACCGAAGAGCTAAGCACCGTTCTCTTCCACGAGTTGCTGCTGCCCTTTGAGGTCACATCGGTGCTGATCCTGATCGCGATTTTGGGCGCAGTGGCGCTGGCCCGCGTCGAAGGGTCGTCGGCAGACGACGCAGAAAGGACGGGCCAATAATGGACCTGCTCAACCAATCCGTTCCCCTCTCCTGGTTTCTGCTCCTGAGCGCCGCGCTCTTCGCCCTTGGCATCGTCGGCTTTCTGCTCAAGCGCAACATCATCACCGTCTTTCTCTCGATTGAGCTCATGCTCAACGCCGTCAACCTGAGCTTTGTGACCTTTGCCCACCAGTGGCATGCGGTCAAGGGCCAGATCTTCGTCTTCTTCGTCATGATGGTCGCAGCGGCTGAAGCAGCCGTGGGCCTGGCCATCATCATTGCAATCTTTCGCGCCCGCGGCACGCTGGCCATCGACCGTATCGACTTGATGAAACGATGAACACACCGCTACATCTCTGGCTCATTCCCCTCCTGCCGCTGGCTGGCTTTGCGCTGAACAGCATCCTCGGGCGCGGCCTGCCTCGCTGGCTGGTCACGACCATCGGACTCCTCGCGCCCCTCGGCGCGCTCATCGTCGTGCTCAATGCGGCGCGCGGGCTCATAGGCTATGGCGCAGGGTTGCCCGCCCTGCCCTACGTAGAGACCTGCCCGAATCCCTGGATCGCGCTCGGCTCGCTGCGCATCGACTTCACGCTTGCCCTAGACCAGCTCACGCTCGTCATGCTGCTCGTCGTCACCGGCGTAGGATTCCTCATCCACGTCTACTCCGTGGGCTACATGAAAGACGATCCCGGCTACGCGCGCTACTTCAGCTATCTGAACCTCTTCCTCTTCTTCATGACAACGCTGGTGCTGGCCGGCAACCTGCTGCTCATGTTCGTTGGCTGGGAGGGCGTCGGTCTCGCCTCTTACCTGCTCATCGGCTTCTGGTTCACGAAGAAGTCCGCCGCCGACGCCGGCAAAAAAGCCTTCATCGTCAACCGCATCGGCGACTTCGGCTTTCTCATTGGAATCTTCTTACTACTGTCCAACTTTGGGACACTTTCGTTTGCGAATCTGAGCGCTCTGGTCGCCGCCAACCCCGCATGGACCGGCGGCGTGTTCACCATCATTTGTCTGTGCTTGTTCATCGGCGCAACCGGCAAGAGCGCGCAGCTTCCGCTTTACATCTGGCTGCCGGATGCGATGGAAGGCCCCACACCGGTCTCGGCTCTCATCCACGCCGCCACCATGGTCACCGCCGGCGTCTATATGATCGCCCGGACACATTTCTTATTTGATCGTGCGCCGATTGCGCTGCTCATAGTCGCCATCGTGGGCGCGGCCACGGCTCTGTTCGCCGCCACCATGGGCCTGTTGCAAAACGACATCAAGCGTGTGCTGGCCTACTCCACCATCTCCCAGCTCGGTTACATGTTCCTGGCCTGCGGCGTCGCGGCCTACTCGGCCGCCATCTTCCATCTGATGACCCACGCCTTCTTCAAGGCGCTGCTCTTCCTTGCCGCTGGTTCGGTTATTCACGCCATGGGCGGCGAGCAGGATATGCGCAAGATGGGCGGCCTCCGCAAGAAGCTCCCCGTCACCTTCTGGACGATGACGATTGCGGTCTTCGCCATCGCCGGCTTCCCGCCCTTCGCCGGCTTCTTCTCCAAAGACGCCATCCTCTACTACGCCTTCCAGCAGGGCATGAACGGCAAGATCCTCTACGGCGTCGGCCTGCTCACCGCTCTGTTGACCTCCTTCTACATGTTCCGCCTCTGGTACATGACCTTCTTCGGCGAGACCCGCTCGCACGACGCGCACCCGCACGAGAGCCCCTGGTCGATGCTCGGGCCTCTGTCGATCCTCGCCGTGCTTTCGATCTGCGGTGGATGGATCGGCTACGGCGAAGGACTGGGCCGCTTCGGCGAATATCTCGCCCCTGCCACCGGCAAGCTTCCGGAGATCGCCGCTACACCGCACCTCGAACTCATCCTCAGCATCGTTGCGGTTCTGATTGCGCTCGAAGGCCTGCTCATCGCCGACAAGTACTACCGGCGCAAGCCCGAGCGGCCCGCAAAGGTCGCCGCCGCCATGCCCGGCGTCTACTCACTCGTCTCAAACAAGTATTACGTCGACGAGTTGTACGGCGCGGTGCTGGTCAAGCCCCTGCTCTTCCTGTCCCGCTACCTGCTCGGCTGGGTCGTAGACCTCGGCATCGCTGGAGGAGTAGCCTGGCTCCTCGCAGGCCTCGCCAACTTCGGTGGAGCGATTCTGCAGCGCTGGCAGTCCGGCAACATTCGCTCCTACGCCGCGTGGCTTGCGGCAGGAGCAGCCGTCGTGCTCCTCTTCGCCATGACCATCTCGGCCGGCGGATGGGCGCAATCCCTGCAAATCATCCTGAAAGCGATGGGGCGGTGACGCGATGATAGACATGAATTCCTTCAACCCCATCATTCTGAACCTGATCCTGCTCACGCCGCTGGTTGGCGCGGTTCTGGTCGCAATTCTGCCCGATCGCGCCAAGCTGCCCAACTGGATCGCGCTGCTCACCTCGCTGGTGACTCTGGTCTTCACGCTGCATCTGCCCGCGCACTTCGCCTGGGGCCAGCAGGGCTTCCAGTTTGAGATCAACCGCATCTGGATCGAGAGCCCGGCGATCTACTTCCACGTCGGCATCGATAGCTTAAGCCTCTGGCTCGTCGTCCTCACCGGCCTGCTCGCGCCCGTCGGTGTCCTGGCCAGTTGGAACGCCATCCAGTCCCGCCCCAAGGTCTTCTACTCGCTCTTCCTGGTGCAGCAGACGGCCATCGTCGGCGTATTCATCGCGCTCGACCTGATGCTCTACTACGGATTCTGGGAGCTGTCGCTGGTGCCGATGGCCGTGCTCATTGCCATGTACGGCCGCAAGGATGGATCGAAGGCAGCGCTCAAGTTCTTCCTCTTCACCTTCATCCCCTCTGCGCCGCTTCTGGTCGCGATTCTGTGGCTCTACGCACGCACGCACACCTTCAACTTCGCCGACCTGCAGTTTGAAATCGCCGCGGGCATCATTCCCGCCGGCATCCTCTTCTGGGTGGCGCTCGCGTTCCTGTTCGCCTTCGCCGTCAAAGTTCCGGTATTCCCGCTCCACGGCTGGCTTTCGGACACCTTCGCTGAAGCCCCGGTAGCTCTCTCCATGATCGTCGCAGGCAAGATGGGCCTCTACTCGCTCATCCGTTTCCACGTCGGCCTCTTCCCTGTTCAGGCCCGCGCCATCGCGCCCCTCATGATCGCGCTCGCCGTCATCGGCATCCTCTACGGCGCATGTCTTGCGCTGGTCCAGAAGGACTTCTTCCGCCTCATCGCCTTCGGTACCGTAAGCCACGGCTCGCTGGTGATCCTCGCCATCTACGGACTCACGAAGATGGGCTGGACGGCCTCGATCTTCCAGATTTTCTCAATAGGCATCGTCGAAGGCGCAGTCCTCACCATCCTCGGCGGCCTCTACAACCGCTATCAAACAGCCGAGATCGACGACTACGGCGGTGCAGCCGTCAAACTGCCCCGCGCGGCGACGCTCTTCGTGCTGGCCGCGCTCACCTCCATCGGCCTGCCACTGCTGAACGGCTTCATCGGCGAGTTCCTCATCCTCTCGACAACCTTCACCCAGGTCAGCCGCTGGTGGGCCATCGTCGCCGCCATCAGCGTCATCCTCAGCGCCGCTTACATGCTCTGGCTAGTGCAGCGCCTCTTCTTCGGACCGGAAGGAAAACTTGCCTCCACTCCCGTGCGCGACCTCGGCTTCGGCGAGTTCATCGCCGTCGCGCCGCTCATCGCGCTCATGTTCCTGCTTGGAGTTTCGCCCACGCCTCTGCTCGACTCCATCCAGTCCGGCCTGCATCCGCCTCAATTGAGATCCACGGTGATCCTCAACTCAATCTCCCAACCCGCAGTACCCGAGGCCACCGCTGCGCAGCAGCCTGCGCCAGGCAGCATCAAACCGATTCCGACCCAGTCAAAACCAGCTTTCAATCCTATTGCACCGGAGGCCAAGCGGTGACCACAGTACCTGACATCTACCGCATCCTCCCCGAAGTCATCCTCACGCTAACCGGCGTGCTGATGATGCTTACCGACGCCACCATCCCCCCGCACTGGGCCCGCCGCAACCTTGGCTGGATCGGCGCAATCGGAACCACCATCGCCCTCTGGGCCAGCCTCTGGCAGCTCTCTCTGCCCGAGGGCACGGGCTTCTTCGGCACCGTCGAGACCAGCGCCTTCACCGTCTTCTTTCACGTGCTCATCTGCGGCATCGTGCTGGTGACCCTGCTGCTCTCGCTCGACACGCTGCCCGGCCGCAGCCACCACCAGGGCGAGTTCTACACCCTCATCGTCTTCGGCGCGGTCGGCATGTGCCTGCTCACCGGCGCAATCGAGTTGCTGGTCGCCTTTATCGCTCTGGAGATCTCCTCGATCGCCACCTACGTCCTCGCCGGCTATCGCAAGGAGACCGGCAAGGGCCCCGAGTCCGCGCTCAAGTACTTCCTGCTCGGCTCCTTCGCCACCGCATTCCTGCTCTACGGCATCGCCCTGATCTTCGGCGCAACCGGAACGACTCATATTTATGAGATCGCCCGCCTCGCGCCGCTGGCCGCGAATCACTCGCTCGTCATTGCCTCGCTGGCCCTGATGCTGGTCGGCATCCTCTTCAAAGTCTCGGCGGCTCCCTTCCACGTCTGGACGCCCGACGTCTACGAGGGCTCCTCATCGCCTGTTGCAGCGCTGCTTTCGACAGCCCCCAAGGCCGCCGCCTTTGCGCTCCTGCTGCGGGTCATCTACGAGGCCTACCCCAGCCTGCACTCCTTCTGGTCGCCGCTGCTGTGGGTGGTCGCCGTCGTCTCCATGACGGTAGGCAACCTGGCCGCGCTTCGCCAGCAGAACGTCAAGCGCATGCTGGCCTACTCCTCCATCGCCCACGCAGGATACCTGCTGGCGGCCTTCGCCGGAGCATCCTCCATGGGCATCGCAGCGGCCAGCTTCTATATCGCCGCCTACGCGGCCATGAACGTCGGCATCTTCGCCATCGTCACCCTGGTCAGCGGGTACGACGACCGCCGCATCATGCTCGACGACTTCCGCGGTCTCCTCCATCGCGCGCCGCTGCTCGGCTGCCTGCTGGTTTTCTTTCTCATCTCGCTCACAGGCATCCCCTTCACCGGCGGATTCTCCGGCAAGTTCTACAGCTTCTCTGCCGCCATTGGCGGCGGAGCCATCTGGCTCACCATCATCGGCCTGCTCAATTCGGGGCTAGCCGCCGGCTACTATCTGCGCCTCGCCCTGGTCGCAGCCCAGAAGCCTGACGGCGATCGCGAGCTGCCCCGCCCACAGGTTGGCGTGGCGGTCTCGGCAGCCATCGCGCTCTGCTTCCTAGCGACGCTGGCCCTCGGCATCCTGCCCAACGTCACGCTCCACGCCGCTCAATCCGGCGCGCAAACCCTGCAAGCGCCCATCGCCGCCGCTCCGGCTTCAGCCGTCTCGCCTTCCGTCGCCATCCCAACGCAGAACCCATAACCCCTATTTCCAGATCCATTTGCAACACAAAGCGCTGACTGGCCCAGGTCTCGATTTTGAGACCTGGGAGGTTACGATACCGCTCGCCCGATCTCGTCCCTTCCCCAATCCAATTTTCGATACAATCGTCCCATGAAGCTAGCTCCACTTCCCAAGCTAACTATCGTTCTATGCTTTGCACTGTTGACAGCAGCATCGGCGGCCAGTGCAATCGCAGCGCAGCCCGCCGCCATCGTCTCTCCCCAGGTGAACCCCGACCGCAGCGTCACCTTTCGCCTCGCCCGCGCCGATGCTCACGATGTGCTGGTAGCCCTGGCCGGCCTTGAGACCCCTCTTAAAATGACGCTCTCGAACGGCGTCTGGTCGGCTACCAGCGCTCCCCTCGAGTCCGGGACATACTGGTACTCCTACCTCGTCGATGGCAGAGAAGAGCTCGATCCGGTGAATCCCAGCACGATGCCCAGCTACGCATTCCTCAACAGCGTCGTCCGCGTGCCGGGCCCGGGCAAAGAGCCATGGGACCGCGCCGATGTGCCCCATGGCGCGGTACATCGTCACTTCTACGAATCGAAGCTCGTCAAGGGCTTGCCCGAAGGCCGAAGCGAGTACTTTGTCTACACGCCGCCCGGCTACGAGTCCCACCCCTCACAAACTTATCCGACACTCTACCTGCTACACGGATTGAGCGAGGGCGCAGCCGACTGGACGGCGATGGGCGGAGCCAACTTCATCCTCGACAACCTGATCGCCGCCGGTAAAGCCAAACCGATGGTCGTCGTCATGCCCCTCGGCTACGGCGACATGGCCGTGGCCGGCGAGTCCCCGTCCGCCGACACTTCTTTTGCCCAGCTCTTCAACGCCAGTTCCATCCTCTTTGACGATGTACTGCTCCACGAAATCCTCCCTCGCGTCGAACAGGACTACAGGGTAAGCAGATCCCGCGATGCGAGGGCCATCGCCGGTCTCTCCATGGGCGGATTCGAGAGTCTTATAGCCGCTTTCAACAGGCCCGGCAAGGACGGCGCCAGCCAGTTCGCCTGGGTCGGCAGTTTCAGCACTCCGGCGATGTTTTTGCCGCCGCTTGAGGCCAATGAACAAACCGCCAAACTTCGCCTTCTCTGGATCGCTTGCGGCGCCGGCGATTCTCTCCTCGAACCGAATCGAAATCTCGTCAAGGAACTTGTCGCCAGAGGCTATGCAGTCAAAGCCGTCGAGACGCCCGGTGCGCACATCTGGCCAGTCTGGCAGCGCAACCTGGCCGACTTCGCCCAACTTCTGTTTTAGACGCAGTCACTCCGTCCGTTCCGATCCTCTAACCCCCATCCATTAGAATCGTTCCAATGAAACTAGGCGAGCTTGCAATACGGCTGGGCGCGGAACTTCGCGGCGACAGCGACCTTGAGATCACCGGCGTCAACGGCATCGAAGAGGCCTCGCCCTCTGAGATCACCTTCGTAGCCAACATCAAATACAAGTCCCTGGCCCGCGTCACCAAAGCCGCAGCGGTCATCGTAGAGCCCGAATTCGAAGAGCTGACGGCCGCCACGCTGCGAATCCAGAACCCCTATCACGCCTTCTCGCGCACCCTCGGCCTCTTCTACCAGGGGCCTAGTTATCCGCCCGGCATCCATCCAACCGCGGTCATCGACCCGAGTGCCAAGATCGCCGAAGGCGCGCACATCGGCCCCTATGCCGTCATCGGCGCTCAAGCCGAGATCGGCCCCGGCGCAACCATTCTGGCCCACGCGGTCATTTACGCGGGCGCAAAGATCGGCGCGCGCTTCTTCGCCCACGCCCATGCCGTAGTTAGAGAAAACTGCATCCTCGGCGACGACGTAACGCTTGAGAACGGCGTCATCATCGGCGCAGACGGATTTGGTTTTTCAAAGAACGAACGCGGTGAGTGGGTCAAGATCCCCCAGGCCTCCTTCGTCCGCATCGGCAACCGCGTCGATGTGCAGGCCAACGCCACCATCGACCGCGCCTCGATCGGCTGCACCGAGGTCGGCGACGGCACAAAGATCGATAACCTGGTCCAGATTGGCCACGGCTCCCGCGTCGGCCAGAATACCCTGCTCTGCTCGCAGACCGGTCTGGCCGGCTCCTCGATCGTCGGCAATAACGTGATCCTCGCCGGCCAGGTCGGCGTCGCCGGCCACCTCACCATCGGCGACGGCGCAATCGCCACCGCCCAGACCGGCATCCCCAACGATGTCGAGGCTGGCAAGGTCGTCTCCGGCTATCCGGCCATCGACAACAAGGCCTGGCTGCGCTCCTCGGCCGTATTCCAGCGCCTTCCCGAACTCTCCAAACGGCTCAACGCCCTTGAGGCCCGGGTGGAAAAGGCTCTTGCCAAACCGGAAGATCCAGCCGGCGAAGGAGAAGCATGATCTCTCCCGGCGGCCGCCTTCTCGCCCTCGCTGCCCTCTCGTCGGTGGTGGCAACGGCTGCCTGCCGCTCTCCGCACGTCGAAATCACCGTTGACAACCAGACCGGCGCTTCCGTCCAACTGCTTGAGGTCAAATATCCCAGCGCCAGCTTCGGCACAGGATCCCTGGCCCCGGGAGCGGTCTTCCATTATCAGATTCAGGTACAGGGCAGCGGCCCGGTCAGCCTGGTATACACAGCGCCGGACGGCGCACAGCCCAGCATTACCGGCCCTGAGCTTGCCGACCGTGCCCGGGGCTCGCTCGTCATCGTGCTTTTGCCCGGCGGAAAGGCCGAATATCACTTCAACCCTGATGAACATGAAAGCAAATAGATTACTGGAGTAAAGATTACTTTGAAGAGATTCTGTTATCCTCCGTGGTTACCAGGTCGATAATCGGAGAGGGGACGTCCCGTAGAAGGAGATTGATTGCCGGCAACAAAAAGCACAATGCGCCACTGGCAACTGCGCTGCAGTCCCTATCTGCGCCCAATAGGCTGTTTCCTCTCTGTGGGCGGGGCTGTATTCTTCTTCGGATCTCTCGGCCATGGCATGTTTATCTGGGCGGCCAACGGCATCCTCCTGACCTATCTGCTGCTTGCGCCCCGCCGCTCCTGGCCGATTTATTTGACTGCCGCGTTCTTCGCCCATGCGCTGGCCACCGCTTTGCTTCACGTCCCCTTGCAGTTGAATGCACTCTACACACCGCTCGATACCGCTGAGGCGCTGATCGCCGCCGCTTTACTCCGGCGCCGCTCGTCCGAACTGCCCATCTTCACCAGCCCCTTCTATCTGTTCCGCTTCTGTGCCTGTGCTATCGTCGCCGCTCCCGCGATCTGTGCCGCGATCCAGGGGCTCGCCGTCGTATTTCTCCACCACCTCCCCTTTCTTCCTGCCTTCCAGGGACTGCTGCGCTCCGACGCCCTCGGCATCTGCGTGACCACGCCTGCTTGCGTGGCCATGTTTCGAGCCCGCCTGCGCAAGCTCTTCCGCGAATACGCGAACTGGCTGCGCCTGCTTCCCGTCTGCGCCATCTGCGTCGTAGTCTTCCTGCAGTCGGAGTTGCCCGCCCCCGTCCTGCTCTTTCCAGTCGTCCTGCTGGTGCTGCTGCGCATGGGGCTCGGCTGGGCCTCGCTGCTCACTCTGTTCGTCACCACCGTCGGCGCATGGTTCACCAGCCACAACATCGGACCGTACGCCAATACCCCGGTGAGCAACTTCCTCGGCCCGGAGATCCGTCTCCAACTGTTTGTCACATCCATGATTGTCGCGCTGTATAGTGTTTCGGTGGTCCTCGAGAATCTGCGCGATACCGAGCGCCGGCTGCTGCACATTGCCAACCTGCACGCGCTGGTGGCGGAGAACTCCCGGGACGTAATCGTCCTTGAGGATTTTCGCGGCACCCGCAGCCTGATCTCTTCGCCCCAGAAATGCTGGACCGGATGGAGCCGAGAACAAGCCAGCACCGTCGGCAGCCTGGAGACCATTCACCCCGACGACCGGCCGCGGATGATCGCGGCCATCGAAGATCTGCGGGCCGGCGGCGATGGCGCATTGATCGAGTGCCGCATCGGCCCCCGGGATGGCGCTTACACCTGGGTCGAAGCCAGCCTGCGCGCCGTGCGCGATCCCGTCACCCGCCTGCCCACCGGCCTGCTCAGCAACATCCGCGATATCTCCGAGCGCAAGTACGCCGAGCAGCAACTCGAGGATGCCTTCCACGCCGTCGAAGCGCTCGCCGTAACCGACGCTCTGACCGGGCTGGCAAACCGCCGCCGCTTCGACCAGTATCTTGCCGCCGAGTGGCGCAGGGCCCTGCGCGAGCATATGCCGCTGGCTATGATTCTGCTGGATGCCGACTTCTTCAAGCTCTACAACGACACCTACGGCCATCCCCAGGGCGATGTCTGCCTCAAACAGATCGCCGACTCCGTTAAGAACGCCAGCGCCCGCGCCACCGATCTGGCCGCCCGCATCGGCGGCGAGGAGTTCGCCATTCTCCTTCCCAACACCGGCATGGAGGGCGCATGGCAGCTCGCCAACCGCATCTGCGAGAACATGAGAGGGTGCGCCATCCCGCACGTGGCCAGCTCCCATGCCGTCATGACCCTGTCGGCCGGATGCGCTGCCGTGGTTCCCCAGCCCGGCCAGGCCTCCAGTATGCTCCTCGATCTCGCCGACCAGGAACTCTATGCCGCCAAGCGTGCTGGAAGAAACTGTGTCCGTCCGCTGCCGCCGCCCGCCGGCAGTTGGGATGCCGGAGACGCCGATGCGACCCTCTTCATGGGCTGGGGAAGCTAAGAAACAGAAAGGGCGGAGCGTCAGCCGCTCCGCCCTCACACTCCGCCAAATACAGACTCTACTTCACCATTCCCTGGAACAACGGCGACTGCAGCAGGCTCGCGAACTCCTGGTCGGTCGATGCAAAGTGAATGTTCAACTGCCCGGACTGCGACGCGATGCTGGTGTCGTTCAGCGCCGCCTTCTCGATATCCGTGCTCGACATCTTGCGCACCAGCACGGCCGCGCTCATCAGCGAGGAGACCGTCGCCGCCGTGAAGGCGTCGCCGGTCGAGATGGTCAGATCGAAGCGGACCCCGTGCGAGAAGTCCATCGAGTACCAGGAGTTCTGCAGCCGCTTCTTCACCGTATCCAGATCCGCAACTCCACCGGCCTGGCCCAGCACCTGCTTCATCATCGTCTGCGTGCCCTTGTCGTCGAGGATGCTCCACAGCGCGGCCGAGTCCACGCTCTGCATCGCGCTCATCATCGAGCCGTTGCTGAGCATGCTCTCGGAAAGCCCGTCGCGGGTGTCCAGAGCTTTCCTCACCGACTCCTCGTCGCCGAAGATCATCGTCGAGGCATCCACAAAGCACAGCACCATCCCCGCCTTGGTCATCGGGTAGATGCTGTTGGTTCGCACCATCGTCGCCTTCAGCTTCTGCAACCTGAACGATGCCAGAATGTCGCGCATCGGAAACTGCCCCTGCGCGATCCCCAGCGTGTCCAGGCCCTCGCCCGTCGCCGAGGTCCGCACGATCGCGAATGCCAGTTGATCGACGTACTGATCCATCGTCCCGGAGCCCTTCAGCGCCGTCTTCTTCAGGGCCTCATCGAACTGCTTCAGTTCGGCGGGCATCACCCGGTTGCGCAACTCCATCGCCGTGGTCGAGTTCTGCATGGCGCGATAGTCGATCGCCACCAGTTGCTGCACCTCGCGGGGAATCGCCCCGCGCGCGTCCGAATCGAGCTGCGCCGCCTGCGCCACACCGGCGCCCGCCAGAACAAGAGGAACCGCCAACCACTTCAAGTAACCCTTCAACACTTCTACCTCCGGTACTTTCGCGGCCTCGCTTCATGCTGCCGCGCCTTGTAATGTTGCTTTGCCTGAATCGTCAACACAGCTCAAATCGTCCCTATTGTAAAGCCATCGAACCGCGTCAGGATGCTCCGGGCCATACCATCGGACGATCCAGCCGTCTTTCGAGAATCTTCGTCTCCGGGTCGAACCCCTCTAATAGACGCATCCAATCGCTATCCCGCTCACAGGCCGCCTCGGGAATCAGCCCCACAATCTCCGCGCCCGTGATCTCCGTCTTGTGCCGGGCCGCCAGTTGCACGACCTTGCGATGCACCTGCGAGACCGGCGTCGACTCATAGTCCGAGATGTTCAGCGCCAATTGCGCCCGCCCGTGGGTCAGCATCCCGATGGCCTTGACCCCCTTCAGCGCGCTCGCCGGCGGCCGCACCTCGCGCGCTATCGCCCGCACCATCGCCATATCGCTTGAGTCAAAGTTCACGTTGTAGGAGACCAGAAACCTCCGTGCGCCCACCGCACAGGCCCCGGCGCTCGGATGCAGATCCGGACCACCCAGGTCCGGACGCCGCGAAGGGTCCTTGCGAACCGCGTCCCGAAGCCCCTCGAACTGGCCCTGGCGCAGCACTTCGAGGTTTGCCCGGTCCGGACGCGCCGCCGCCGCCTCGTAAAAGAACACCGGCACGCCGAAGCGCCGCCATATCTCCAGGCCCGCCTGCCGCGCCAGCATCGCGCACTGCTCCAGACGAATACCGGACACCGGCGCAAACGGTACCACGTCCGCCGCCCCAATGCGCGGATGCGAACCCTGCTGGCGGTTCAGGTCGATCAGTTCCACGGCCTTTCCCACCCCTCGAACCGCCGCATCCAGCACCGCTGCCGGTTCGCCCACGATGGTCACCACCGAGCGATTCTGGTCAGGGTTCCGGGTCCAGTCGAGCAGATGGACGCCCTCAACGCGCATCGCGGCCACAATCGCCTCGACGCGGCGGGCGTCCGTGCCCTCCGAGAAGTTTGGAACGCATTCGACCAGCGGCCCGTTCATTCCCATCCTCATGCCGGCCGCGGCCGGCTCACTCACTTCCAGAACGTGTAGTCGACCTGCAACTGGAGCGAGGCATTCACGCCCGGATTGCGGTCGCCCAGCGAGGCCGACGAGATGTGCACCGCATTCAGCTCCACGTCGATCGAACGCTTCGGCTTCACGAAGTAGTGCAATCCAATGCCGCCCTGCGGCGAAAAGTTCCACACGCTGGTGCTGCCATCGATGCCCAGCGCCTTGTTGCTCATCATGTTCGGCGGGAACTCGTGTGTGGTGTAAATCAGCCCGCCCGCCCCCTGAAACCACGGCTGGATGCGGCGCGATCCGGTCAAAAAGTTCCAGCGCAGGATCACCGGCGTCAGGCTCACCCCGCGAAACGTGCCGCCCCCGGTCGGGAGCATACAGCTCACCGGCACTCCGCCGGTGATGCAGGTGTACTGGGCCAGGTGCGGCGCCGGCGTGTAGGCCTGCCACAACGGCATAATGTTGCCGGCAAACTCGAACTGGCCGCTCAAAACTCCCGCCTTGACCACCGGCGTCAGGATCTTGCCTAACTGGTAGCCGGCCGAAAGAAACTTGTAGCTCGACCGGTCCCCGACTCCAAAACCGTAGCTCACAAACGGCCCATGCTCCCAGCTCTGGTCATTCCGCACCTGTGCCACCGGATTGGCTGCACCGGCCTTATCTCCGCTCGCCTGCGCGGCCCCAACTCCGGCAGCAAGAACAATCAACATCCAGATTCCGATCCAGCTTCTCACTCGCCCCAACTCGTCCTCCTCAACAATGCTTCCCTAGTCCCTAGTCCCTAGTCCCTGGTCCCTGTTCTCTAGTCCCTAGTCCCTAAAAAAGGGCCGCCACTACCGGGCGGCCCTTCCCATCCAAGGTCGCGCCCGGCTAGCCCGCCGCGCTTTCCATCTGGTCTTCGTCCATGTCGAAGTTCGAGTAGACGTTCTGCACATCGTCCAGATCTTCCAGAGCCTCGAGCAGACGGATCATCTGGTTGGCAGGCGCGCCTTCAAGCTTGGTGTAGGTGGAGGGCAGCATGGTCACCTCCGCGGAAATCGTCGGAATGCCCGCTGCCTTGACCGCCTCGTGAACCGCTTCGAAAGAACTCGGCTCGGTGGTGATCTGCCAGCTGCTGCCTTCGTCGTTCAAGTCCTCGCCGCCGTGTTCGAGCACGATGTCCATCAACTGTTCTTCGCTGGCCGCGTCCTTCTCGATCGCGATCACGCCCTTCTTTGAGAACATGAACCGTACCGAACCCGATTCGCCCAGGTTGCCATTGTGCTTGCTGAATCCGTGCCGCACCTCGCTCACCGCGCGGTTGCGGTTGTCGGTCAGAACATCCACGATGATCGCCGCTCCGCCCGGCCCATAGCCCTCAAACGAGATCTCCTCGTAGCTGACGCCTTCGAGCTCGCCCGTACCGCGCTGGATTGCCCGCTTGATGTTGTCCTGCGGCATATTTTCGGCCTTGGCCGCGGCTACGGCGGTGCGAAGCCGGGCATTGGTGTCGGGATTGCCTCCGCCCTTTGCGGCGACAGCAATTTCCTTCAACAGGCGGGTGAAAATCTTGCCGCGCTTGGCGTCCAGCGCGCCCTTCTTGTGCTTGATTGTGGCCCATTTGGAATGGCCGGACATAAAGACCTCTGCAAGGTAAAAGATAGCGGCGTACTGCCGCCCCGCTTCGACGCTCAAGTTCATGTACCCGAGACGCCCAGCGCCCCCCACAGGGGGCAAACCACCCCTGCAAATCGTGGCAACGGCAGGAGTTGAAGCTGGCGCGGACTAAAGACGCACCCGATTTGTGAGTATACCATCCGGGCCCATATCCAGAAACGCGCGCCGCCTCTTAAACCTCGGCTGACTCACTTGCCTGGGACAAACGACAACGGCGCCTGCCCCCGGCAGGCGCCGTTGTCTTCTCAGCCCGGATATGCCTGGCACCGCTGACACCCCTGCCAGCCCCGCACCCTTCGGCCTGACGCGGCCTCCTCAGAACATCTCAGCAATCCCTGACCCCAAAAAGGCAATATTTATGACCAACAGTGCCCATCCGCAAACGATCGATGGCGCAAAGACGATTGCCGCGGCACTGGCTATGAAAATCGGCCATTTATACACAGCTCGCAAATCGTCGCTCTCAACAATCAATGTCCCCACAAACATAACCGGGAATACACGACCGTAGTTAAGGATCGGGTCAGGAGCGGCAGCGCTCCATATGTGGACCCAATACCGGTCAACGTAGGTAGACAAAAAGTGCACCCCCCAGGTGATCGGAGCAATTATCACCAACACCCCCAGCACGAACCAATTCTCGCTCCGGTCAGAAGCATGAAATGCAGCCCAAAGCTGACCGAGAATGAATGGCAGCCAGGCCAGAATCAACCCCCACGTTGAAGCCAGCGGAATCCTTACCAGCCACGGTTCCCGCAACCAGAACAAGCAAACTACGGTGGCTATCGTCCACGCGGCGAGGAATACAATCTCGGCAAATTCAAGCTTCTTGGTTTGGCTGCTGGCAGCTTGCTTCTGCGCCGTGCCCGCCGGCTGTGCCGCCACTCCGGCCTGCTTTTTTTCCACGGCCTTCGCGCGCCGTTCGGCCTCCTGCCGCGCGGCCTGCTGCTCTGCCGCCCGCCTCTCAGCTTCGCGTCTTCGTGCGGCTTCAGCCTCTGCTTGCGCCTGCGCCTCTGCCCGGCTCTCGCGAATCCGGTCCACCTGGGCCTTCAGTCCATCCAGGATGTTCGCTTTCACGTCCGACCACTCCGCCCGGTCCCGCGTATAGCGCACCAGCGGCTCGTTCGGCACCATCTGACGGTCGGAAAGAAACGGGTAGTCCTGCCACCGGCAGCGCTCTGTCAACACCGGCACCACCACCATCTTCCCCTCGGCGGCGCGCGCGTGAATCCGCGGCATCTCCCGAGTCTCGATAAACTCGGAGTTCAGGAAGTTCTGGCTTACCAGCAGCAGCGCGATCTCCGACTGGTCGATCTCCGCGTCGATCTCTCGCTTGAACTGGTCGCCCGGCCGCAGTTGCCGGTCGAACCAGAAGCTCACGTTGTAGCGCTTCAGAGAGTCGGCCAAAAACGGGATCAGATGAAAGGGCTCCGATTCGTTGAGCCAGTGCAGGTCCTCGCGAGCGTAACTGACAAATACGCGCACCGCGTCATCCGGCCGGGGTAGATTCTTGGCGTCGCTCATGGCAATCTGGAAGGTCTATCCGTCGAGTATATTGGCACAAAGACGTTTACCCAAAGACTTTTCCAACTCTTTTCGCAGCCACACCACTACCCAATGCCTCAGCAATTTCCTGCTTCCCCACTTAGCCTTGATGCGGCAGGCGGCCCAGGCCTTTGGTCTCTCTATAAACCTGGCACAGTTATTGGGTGCCCCGGCCGGGGGTCCACAAAAACAGGTCTTCGTTTGTGGGGTGTAGATCCCGATCCTGAGACCTGGGCGCCCATGCCCGACGGTCGATTGAGATTCAGGCAGCTCGCCGGCCGTGAAAACAACCGCCACCGTCAAGGAACCCGGCAAGATTATCCTTGCGAAACAAGAGGCCCGATGCTACGGTTCAGGCTAGGGTCGCAGCAAACGGTTCCCCCACGGTTCAAGAGCTATCAAATATCTCCCTTTGGGGAGATATTCTTCCCCTCCCTACACGACCCAAGTGAACATGCTGGCAAGTCTTCCCCGGCTGCGCTGTGCGGCGAAGGAACGCATTTCCCCAGGAGATCACCATGAAGAAGTTGTGTTCGCCCACCCCGATAGTGGCGGTCGATGCCCCCACTCTCTGCCCTTCGGATGCGCAATCCCCATCCAGCCACCGAAGCGCCAGGAGCACGAGCCTGGCTCCCCTTCGCTCTCCCGGCTCTTGCTTCGTCGTCCTCCTCATTCTTCTGGGCATAAGCGCGCGCTGCTCCGCCCAGGCCATGAACGGACATTGGGTCAACGTCGATCCCAAATCCCAGGGCGTCGCGAAGATCGACATCCAGGGCACCCAGGTCTGCTGGCGCGGATGCGAGCGGGGAACCATCGCCACCACCCCTACCGGCCCCGTCCTTCGCGTGGAGTTCAAGCCGGCCTCCGCCACCAGCTCCGTCGAAGCCTCCCTGACGCCGGACGGCCGGTTGTCGGTGAAGGTTCACACCCACTACACCGATGCCAGCAATCGCAACGACCACGACACAGTGGACTTCTTGAAACGCGCACCCCTCCCGGCATCGGCCTCCGCGCAAGCGTCGTCTCCGCAGCCTCCGCCGCCGCCAGACAACGTCGCCGACGCCGACATCTTCAAGATGGTTCGGGCAGGATTGCCAGAGCAGGTGGTCTTAGCCAAGATTCGCGAAGGCGTCGGCCACTGGGACGCCTCGGTGGATGCGCTTATCGCCCTCAAGAAATCAGGGGCTACCGATGCGGAGTTGGCTGCCATGAATGCGCCACCACCCCCTGTCGCCCCGCCCGCTCCTGTCGCCGCACCCCAGCCCGTGAGCCTGTTCGGAGGCATTCTCCACCGCACACCGGCCGGCGATCCATACATCAAGTTCCCTGAGAAAGTCCGCACCGTGTTTCCGAATGGCGATGCGTCGAATACAGCCTTCCTTGTCTCCTATGAGGGGAAGCCGGCCATCCGAATCCCGGCACAGCACATCGATGTCGCCTGCACGGACGGAAACCTGCTCATTACTTCCGAAGCTGTGATTTTCAACCCGTATCTCTATGAAAATTCGAATGCGGCCTGCTTCGGCGACACTGATATTCCCCGCACCATGATCGTCAAACCGAAGGACAGAAAGGTAGGAGACAGGGTTGCGTTCCGCTTTGCGAGAGGGGATGTTCACCTGAACTACAGGGCTCTGGACGATGTCAGTGTATTCAGCCCCAAGAATTCGTTTCCTTTCGAGCACGCAACTTACTTCACGCCGTCGAAGGGGCCCGCCTATACCGTCGGAGCCCACTTCACCGCCGGGATTGGCTGTTATCCCGGTACAGACTGCCTTTCCTCGGAGTTGGAGACTTTCCTGCAAGCCTTGATCGATAACTTCGATGGAACCATGGCTTCCATCTTGAAGACCACCGGCATGCAGCAAGCGGATAAGCAACTGAGTCCCGATGCGCACTATCAGTTGATTACCTTCGACGAATGGCCTAAGTACGCCGGGATGTTTCAGAAGCAGTTGGATCGCATGCCTAGAACAAAGGGGCCGAGCGGATGGGCGGCGTTTGCCGAGGTGGCGCAAATCGCATCGGCTGGCGCTACGGCACTGCAACAGTCCAGCGCCGGCGGCAACACGATCGAAGCGCAGGAAGCCGCGCAGGCGCAGTACAACAACACCGTCGCGGCCATAGAGTCCGGCAATCCCCCGCCGCCAGCCCCGCCCTCATCCATTCCTGCCGACACGCCCCGGGCAACTCCGCCTCCTCAGCCGGTAAACACTGCCCCTACCGCAAAATCCGCCTTCAACATGAACAAGAACCCCAAACCGCCGGCCCAGCCGGCCACTCACGCCAGCACCGGCACCGTCGCTCCCGCCAACTGCGTTGCCGTCAACGTAGACGAACCCTGCATTCCTCTCGCCCAGTGGACGCAGATGCAGGCCGCCAGGCAGGCCCCGCCGCCGGTCCAGCTCTGTCCCGCTTCCGGCTTCATCCCCGGCGTCATGCGCCAGTCCGGAGATACCGCCGTAGGAGTTCAATGCACCCCCGGCCAGCCGATCAACGGCAATGCATCCGGCTCTGGAACCACGTCAGCCAGCGGTACAGGCTCGGGCAGTTCTGGCTCAGGCAGCGGAAGTACCGGCGGCTCGGCCGGGTCCGGTAATGGAGACCAGGTGACAAGTCCAGTGCCAGACTGTGTCTACGAGAGTTATCCCAACGGCGATTGGACGTTCACCAATCGCTGCAACGCGCCCGTTTATGTCCAGTGGATCGTTGGCACCTATTCAGGTAGTTGGACTATCGCTCCGGGCGATCACACGGGCACCGGATTCACAGGCGCACAGGTAGCGAGCCAGGATCCCTCTTACTACGTCTGCCCCGCAACCTATTCCCCCAAAGACCCCAGCGGACACACACTGACACATCCGGTGCCGCAATATCACTGTGCCAGGAACGGTGCGTTCTGAGAGGTGAATCGCCCATGGCGGGTGACCCAGGTCCGAAAATCTGGACCTGGGACACCCATTCATTGGTCGTAGATTTGCCTCGGTGAGATCGGGGCCACTCAGCCGCCCCGCACTCCCCTCCACCGCTTACCGGCGTCTCTTCCCAACCTCTTCCCCCGCCCCGCCGGGCCAATATGTGGAATCTGTGACCGCGAAGCCAGGATTTTTTCGTTATATTAAAAGTAGTCAAGTCTTGGATACGGCCAGACCTGCTCAAGTCACCTTCTTGAACGAGGACCCAGGGCGAACTCGCATAGCGGGTCGCGCCGTGGCGGTGTATCCGGGAGAGCCAGAGCGCAAAGCACTTCATCCGCCGATGTTCTATTGCGGGGCGAAGCGTTCCGGGGCCTAAGCGTCCCGGCCAGGCTGGCTACAAGGGGATCGCCCCCCTGAAAGACAACCTGTTTTCTCCTTCGGCGTCTTTTTCCTGCCGCGGGTGTTCTGCATACTTTTTCTTTTCGGAAGGCTGCCAATGGATACTCCAAGTCGTCGCCGCACTCCCGGTCCCAATGGGCTCCCACCCGCCCAGGGGCTCTACCACCCGAGCAACGAGCACGATGCCTGCGGCATGGGCTTTGTTGCCAGCATCAAGGGCGAGAAGAGCCATGAGATCATCCGCAAGGGCCTCGAGGTTCTCATCAACCTCACCCATCGCGGCGCGGCCGGCTGCGACCCGCAGACCGGCGACGGCGCGGGCATCCTTATCCAGATTCCCCATGCCTTCTTTGCCCGCGAGTGCGGTGAACTCGGCATGCGGCTGCCCGAGCCCGGCGGCTACGGCGTGGCGATGTGCTTCCTGCCCGTCGAGCGCCACAGCCGCCTCCAGTGCGAGGGCGTCTTCGAGCGCATCGCCCAGGAAGAGGGCCTCTCCGTCATCGGCTGGCGCGATACGCCGGTCAACGGCGATGCCATCGGCCGCGAGGCCCGCGCCTCCCAGCCCTACATCGAACAGCTCTTCCTCGGCCGGCCCGCGGGCATGGAAGAAGACGCCTTCGAGCGCCTGCTCTACCGCGTCCGCCGCCGTACTGAAAACGAGATCGCCAACTCCGAGATCGAGGACAAGGAGACCTTCTACGTCCCCTCCTGTTCCTGTCGCACCATCATCTACAAGGGCCTGATGCTCGCCCCCCAGATCGAGAAGTTCTACTTCGAGCTGGCCAACCCCATGGTCACCAGCGCCCTGGCCCTCATCCACCAGCGCTTCTCCACCAACACCTTCCCCAGTTGGAAGCTGGCCCACCCCTACCGCTACATCTGTCACAACGGCGAGATCAACACCATCCGCGGCAACGTGAGCTGGATGAACGCCCGCCAGTCCATCTACGAGAGCCCGCTCTACAACGGCAGGATCAACGATCTCTATCCGGTAGTGGTTCCCGGCGGCTCTGACTCGGCCTCTCTCGACAACGCCGTCGAGTTTCTATTCCAGTCCGGCCGCTCCCTGCCCCACGTAATGGCCATGCTCATTCCCGAAGCCTGGGCCGGCAACCCCGACATGGACGAGGACAAGCGCGCCTTCTACGAGTACCACGCCTCGCTGATGGAGCCCTGGGACGGACCCGCCTCGATCGCCTTCACCGACGGCCGCATCATCGGCGCAACGCTCGATCGCAACGGGCTCCGCCCGGGACGCTACGTCGTCACCAAGGACGATCTGGTCGTGCTCTCTTCAGAAGCCGGCGTCATCGAAGTCCCCGCCGAGGATGTGAAGAAGAAGGGTCGCCTCCAGCCCGGCCGCATGTTCCTCGTCGATACGGTCGCAAAGCGCATCATCGCCGACGCCGAGATCAAGAAGGAGCTTGCCGGCCGCCAGCCCTACGGAGAATGGCTCAAGCAGCAGCAGATCACGCTCGAGATGCTGCCCGAGCCCTCGCGCATCATCGCCTCCAATCAGGAGACCCTCATCCGCCGCCAGCGCGCCGCCGGATACAGCGAAGAAGACCTTCGCATCCTGCTGCTGCCCATGGCCGCCAAGGGCGAGGAGCCCATCGGCTCCATGGGTACCGATGTGCCCCTGGCTTGCCTGAGCGACCGGCCCCAGTCTCTTTTCAACTACTTCAAGCAGCTCTTCGCCCAGGTCACCAATCCTCCCATCGACCCCATCCGCGAAGAACTCGTCATGTCGCTCATCAGCTACCTCGGCACCGAGCGCAACATCCTGGACGAGAAGCCGGAGAACTGCCACACCCTCAAGCTGGTCCAGCCCATCCTCTCCAACCGCGACCTTGAAAAGCTGCGCCGCGTCTCCTCTGGCGATCTGCTGGCCACCACCATTCAGGCCCTCTTCCGCGCCTCCGACGGCGAACAGGGCCTCAAGTACGCCCTCGACGACCTCGGCAACCGAGCCTCCCACGCCGTCGCCTCCGGCTACACGGTCCTCATCATCTCCGACCGCGGCGTCGACCCCACCTACGCGCCCATCCCCAGCCTGCTGGCCATGGCCGCCGTGCACAACCGCCTCGTCAAGGAGCAGACCCGCACCCAGGTCGCGCTTATCCTCGAAAGCGGCGAGCCGCGCGAGGTGATGCACTTCGCGCTGCTCATCGGTTACGGCGCAAGTGCCGTGAACCCCTACCTCGCCATCGAGACCATCCACGACCTCAAGCGCCGCGACCTATTCCCGGAGAGCCTCTCGGCCGAGTATGCGGAGAAGAACTTCATCAAGGCCATCAACAAGGCCCTGCTCAAGACCTTCTCCAAAATGGGCATCAGCACCCTCCAGTCCTACCGCGGCGCGCAGGTCTTTGAGGCCGTCGGCCTCAACAAGTCGCTCATCGACGCCTACTTCCCCAACACCGCCTCGCGCATCGAGGGCGTCGATCTCGGCGTGCTCGCCGCGGAAGCCGTCTTGAAGCACGAATACGCCTGGCAGCCCCTCACCGACTCCGAGACCGACCTCGTCGTCGGCGGACAGTACCAGTACCGCGAGGGCGGCGAGTATCACCTCATCAATCCCGCCACCATCTCCAAGGTCCAGCACGCCGTTCGCCAGAACAGCTTCGAGACCTTTGAGGAGTACTCCAAACTCATCGACGATCAGAACCGCAACCTCTGCACCCTGCGCGGCCTGCTCCAGTTCAAGTACGCAGAAAAGCCTCTCGCCATCGAAGAGGTAGAGCCGGCCAAGGAGATCGTCAAGCGCTTCACGACCGGCGCAATGAGCTACGGGTCAATCTCCAAGGAAGCCCACGAAACCCTCGCCATCGCCATGAACCGCCTCGGCGGCATGTCCAACACCGGCGAAGGCGGCGAGGACGAAGAGCGCTTCAAGCCCGACCCCAACGGCGACTCCCGCCGCAGCGCCGTCAAGCAGGTCGCCTCGGGCCGCTTCGGCGTTACAACTAATTATCTGGTCAACGCCGACGAACTCCAGATCAAGATGGCCCAGGGCGCAAAGCCCGGCGAGGGCGGCCAACTCCCCGGCCACAAGGTCGACGAGATCATCGCCAAAACGCGCCACTCCATCGCCGGCGTCGGCCTCATCTCGCCTCCGCCCCACCACGACATCTATTCAATTGAGGATCTCGCCCAGCTCATCTACGATCTCAAGAACGTCAACCCCCAGGCCCGCATCGCCGTCAAGCTCGTCTCTGAGGCCGGCGTCGGAACGGTCGCCGCGGGCGTCTCCAAGGCCCACGCCGACGTCGTTCTCATCTCCGGCGACAACGGCGGCACCGGCGCTTCCCCCTTGAGCTCCATCAAGTGCGCCGGCCTGCCCTGGGAACTCGGCCTCGCGGAAACCCAGCAGGTTCTGCTGCTCAACGATCTGCGCTCGCGCATTCGCGTGCAGACCGACGGCAAGCTCCAGACCGGCCGCGACGTCGTCATCGCCGCGCTGCTCGGCGCCGAAGAGTACGGCTTTGCCACCATGCCGCTCATCACCATGGGCTGCATCATGATGCGCAAGTGCCACCTCAACACCTGCTCGGTCGGCATCGCCACGCAAGACCCCGTTCTGCGCGCCCGCTTCAAGGGAACGCCCGAGAACGTCGTCAACTTCTTCTTCTTCATCGCCGAGCAGATGCGCCAGTTGATGGCCAAGCTCGGCTTCCGCACCGTCGATGAGATGGTAGGCCGCGTCGACAAGATCGATGCCGCCATCGCCGACGCGCACTGGAAGGCCAAGGGCATCGACCTCTCCTCGATCCTCTACTCGCCGCCGCTGCCCTCGCGCGTCGCCCGCCGCCGCACAACCTCGCAGGATCACGGCCTCTCGACGGCCCTCGATCACCAGCTCATCGCCGCCGCCAAACCGGCCCTGGAATCGAACCAGAAGGTCCAAAAGAAGTTCGCCATCCGCAACGTGCATCGCACCGTCGGCACCATGCTCGGCGGCGAGATCGCACGCCGTTTCGGAAGCGCCGGCCTGCCCGACGAAACCATCCACTTCAAGTTCAACGGCTCGGCCGGGCAGAGCTTCGGCGCATTCGTGCCCAACGGCGTCACGCTCGAGCTCGAAGGCGACTCGAACGACTATCTCGGCAAGGGCCTCTCTGGCGGACGCATCGTCGCCTATCCGCCTAAGACCTCGCCCTTCCTGCCTGAGGAGAGCATCCTCGCCGGCAACGTCATTCTCTACGGCGCTACCAGCGGCGAGGTCTTCCTCAACGGCATCGCCGGCGAGCGCTTCGCCGTCCGCAACTCCGGCGCTACCGCCGTCGTCGAGGGCGTGGGCGACCACGGCTGCGAGTACATGACGAACGGCTTCGTCGTCGTGCTGGGCACCACCGGCCGCAACTTTGCCGCCGGCATGAGCGGCGGCTTTGCCTTCGTCTACGACGACAAGGGCGACTTCACCGCCCGCCGCTGCAACAAGGCCAGCGTCGATCTCGAACCTCTGACCGCCGCCGAAGACATCCAGAAGATCAAAACCCTGCTGGAGCGCCATCGCGACCTTACCGGCAGCCCCCGCGCCGCGTGGCTTCTCGAACACTGGGCCGAGGCGCTGCCCCGCTTCATCAAGGTCTTCCCGCACGAGTACAAGCGCGTGCTCAAGGTTCCGCGCGCTGAGAACTACTACGTTTCTCCCGGAAACGCGTCGCCTCAGGTGACGGCCGCAATCGCCACGGAGGTGAAGCATGGGTAAGGACACTGGATTTCTCGAGATCGACCGCGAACAGCCCTCACGCCGCGAGCCCCAGGAGCGCGTCAAGGACTGGTTCGAGATCTACAACCCGTTCCCCGAGGACAAGCAGCGCCAGCAGGGAGCCCGCTGCATGGACTGCGGCGTGCCCTTCTGCCACACCGGCTGCCCCGTCAACAACCTCATCCCCGACTGGAACGACCTCGTCTACCACGGCCGCTTTGAGCGCGCCATCAAGCGCCTGCACTCCACCAACAACTTCCCGGAGTTCACCGGCCGCGTCTGCCCTGCGCCCTGCGAGGCCTCCTGCGTGCTTGGCATCAACGCGCCAGCCGTCTCGATTAAGCTGATCGAAAAGTCCATCGTCGAGCGCGCCTGGGACGAGGGCTGGATCCGCCCCGAGCCGCCCGATCAGGCCACCGGCAAGCTTGTCGCCGTCGTAGGCGCTGGCCCCGCCGGTCTCGCCGCCGCCCAGCAGTTGCGCCGCGCCGGCCACTCCGTCACGGTTTACGAGAAGGCCGACCGCGTCGGCGGACTCCTCCGTTACGGCATCCCAAACTTCAAGCTTGAAAAGCACGTCATCGACCGCCGCATCGAGCAGATGAAGGCCGAGGGCGTCACCTTCATTCCCAACGCCCACGTCGGCGTCAACATCCCCGTCGAGTCGCTCACCAGCCACTACGACGCCATCCTGCTCACCGGCGGCTCCGAGCAGCCCCGCGACCTCAAGATCCCCGGACGCGAGCTAAAGGGCATCCACTACGCCATGGAGTTCCTGCCCCAGCAGAACCACCGCAACCAGGGCGACCCCATCGACCCATCACAAGAGATCCTCGCCACCGGCAAGCGCGTCGTCATCATCGGCGGCGGAGACACCGGCGCGGACTGCCTCGGCACCTCGCTCCGCCAGGGCGCAAAGAGCATTCATCAGTTTGAGATCATGCCCAAGCCCCCCGAGGATCGCTCGCCCTCCACACCGTGGCCCCTCTGGCCGCTGCAACTGCGCACCGAGTCCTCCCACGACGAGGGAGCGGTCCTTGGCAACAACTTCGTCCGCGACTGGTCCATCAACTCCATCAAGTTCACCGGCGACAAAAACGGCAACGTCAAAAAGCTCCACGGCGTCCGCGTAGGCCCGCCCCCCAAGTTCGAATCCCAGGCCGGCACCGAGTTCGAACTCGACTGCGATCTAGTCCTGCTCGCCATGGGATTCCTTGGCCCGGTCAAATCCGGCATGATCGAGCAGCTAGGCGTAGAGCTCGACAACCGCGGCAACGTAGCCACCAACAACTTCAAGACCTCGAAGGAAGGCATCTTCGCCGCCGGAGACATGCGCCGCGGCCAGTCGCTGGTAGTCCACGCCATCAACGAAGGCCGCAAAGCCGCGCAAGCAGTCACAGACTGGCTAGCCACCCGCGAACCCGTAACCACCCGCCCCGCCGCCCACGCCACGCGGTAGGCAATGTAGCGCCGGTCTCCAGACCGCCTAATGCGGGGATCTCCAGACCCCGCATTAGGCGGTTGTTCTCCTCCACCCCTCCACAAAACTGGATGCCCCGGGTCTCGATTTTGAGACCCGGGAAAGCACAACTCTCAAAGCGCCACATCTAAACCCATCCACAAATCTGGATGCCCCGGGTCTCGATTCTGAGACCCGGGAAAGCACTACCTTCAATCAGTCGACATCCAACCGGCGACAGCCGGCAAAGCGCCCCGTAGGGGGCAGCAGGATGTTAGCCCAGGATGGAGTTTGCCGAGCGAAGCAAGGCAAACGCAATCCTGGGAAAGACCCCATAAAAATTAAAAAGGCCGGCGCGCGTCCCAACAGGGACGCGCGCCGGCCATCAATACCTTCTTCCGACCTCAACTGCCATCCTGAGCGCAGCGAAGGATCTGAAATTCTCCTTCGTCATTTCCGCTTAGCCGGTGACCGCTCGCTCCAAAACAAAATGCCTGTCATGTTGAGCGGAGCGAAGCGGAGTCGAAACATCTGCGGTTGCCTTTCCAAGCGTTCGCATTGACGGTAAGTTGACCGATATCTCCTCTGATAGGCTCTTTGCATGAAATGGCGGAGAGGACTTCTGTTGGCGGGCATCAATTTAACGGTTGCCGTACCCATGATCTTGATGATGGAGGCCAGGGCCCAGAAGGAGGCGCTCACTCAAGAAGAGATCATGGCGGAAGGTGCTCCCAGGCCGCCTGAGTTCCCATGGCCGAAACCAGCACCGGCCAGCCCAAAGCAAGCCGAAGAAACGGTCACCTTCAACCTCTGCGCCATGTGGGTCCATTACCCCGCCCAGGTCGTTGTCGTGCAGGGGGCCGATATGCCGGCCTTGGCGTTGGTCGGGTGGGAGGACGATTGCCCCGCGCATTGGTCGCTTGCGGGCAGACTGCGTGGAAAAATGACTTGGCCGCCGACGCCATTGTGGATGGAGACGCAACGCAAAATCGATGCAGGCCTGTGCCTGTTCATCGCCATGCAGTGGTTTCTCATTGGCGCGTTTCCCCTCGGAAGAAGACAGAAATGGTGGGGTGACCCTGGGTCTTTCATCACCGTATGTGCGGTTCTGGCGGGCGCAATTGCGGTGATTCCCGTCGTTGACGGCTTAGCGAGGGGGCCGGCGTTGATCGCCATGCTGGCCTGGTTCTGGTGGTTCGGTCTTCTTGTTTGGAGGAGCCTTCAACTCGGTTGGAGGCTGACGACTCCTTTGCGGGTGCGCCGTTCCAGTTAGCACCGTGCGGATATTCCCGATAGGTTCGGTTCCGCCCGGTTTGTCACTACCGCGACCTCTGAAATCCAGTTCCATTTGCCGACAATTACCCCCATTCACGCTATCCTGACCTTAAATCGACCTTACAGCCCGGCTACGTGCCGGGCTTTTTCAGGTGCTGAAGAATCGGGAGAGACCCATGCGGAACCACAGACCCAACCAGACGCAGCCACCTGACATCTTACAACTAGTTTATATTCATGCACTTAACTATGCCTCAACGCTAACTCCTTTATTTCCGGCACTTACAAAATATGCACCATATAAACCACTTATTTTCATACTCTTATCAAATTACCCCTCAAATCCGCACACATTTCTCCAACGCCCCACAATGGCCAAATTCCCACCCCTTGACACTCATCTCATGATGTGAGAACCTAAAGTCGTACTTTAGCTCGACATAGAGGTGCATTATGCGAGACGGTTCCCCTCAAGGCACTTACAAAGTTCAGGCTCTCGACCGCGCTTTCGCCGTACTCGATCTCCTCGGCGAGAGCGAGACCCCGCTTGGCCTGGCCCAGGTCGCCGGCGCCCTGCAGCTCCACAAGAGCACGGCCCACCGCTTCCTCATGGTTCTCGAACGCCACCGCATGGTCGAGCGCACCGCCAACGGCAAGTTCCGCCTCGGCCTGCGCCTCTTCGACTTTGGCAACCGCGCCATTGAGCAGTACGACCTCCGCGAGCGCGCCCAGCCCCACCTCCGCCGCCTCGTAGCCGAGACCGAGGAGACCGCGCACCTCTGCATTCTCGAGGCCGCCCGCGTCATCTACATCGACAAGATCGAACCGGCCCGCTCGGTCCGCATGATTACCCGCATCGGCTCCAGTAATCCCGTCCACGCCACCTCGGTGGGCAAGGCCATCCTCGCCTTCCTGCCCGAGGAGAAGGTCAACGACGTGATCCGCCGCATTCGCTTTGAGCGGCTGACCAGCCGCACCATCGTCACGCCCGAGGCTCTGCGCCTGGAGCTCGAAAAGACCCACCGCCGCGGCTATGCCGTGGACGACGAAGAGCTCGAAGAGGGACTGCGCTGCATCGCCGTGCCGGTACTCGATGCCCAGCGCCAGCCGGTGGCCGCCGTCAGCGTCTCAGGGCCGTCCTTCCGCGTAACCGCGCAGAAGCTGCCCGCGATCGCCAACCATCTGCTGCAGTGCGTACGCGGCATCTGCGCGGACATGGGCTACATCTCCAGCCGCACCCACCGCGCTTCCCTTACCACGTAGTTTTCCTCGCAGGCGGAGCGGCGAAATTGCCGCTCCTTCTGATACACTTTATTTTGTCGGCAGCGCTTCACGGCGCGCTTACTCCGGGGACGTAGCTCAGTTGGTTAGAGCGCCGCCCTGTCACGGCGGAGGTCGCGAGTTCGAGCCTCGTCGTCCCCGCCATTGACTCAACGAAACCCCGAGTCAATGGCCTCCGGAGCCCCGATTCCCTCTTCAAAATTTTGCGTTTTCTATTGCGGACGAGTTCCCTGTGCGCGCGCCGTGCCTAATTGCCCATCGCCGTCTGAGCCAGCAGCCACACATTCAGCACCGCGATCAGCACCGCCGTGAACCACGCCAGCCCTTGCAGCCAGCGCGCATTGACAAACTTCCCCATCAGCTTCCTGTTGCCGGTAAACAGCACCAGCGGCACCACGGCGAAACTGAGCTGGAACGACAGAATCACCTGGCTCAAAATCAGCAGCTTCTCGGTTCCCTGCTCGCCGGCCACTAACACTACGATCACCGTGGGCACAATCGCCAGCGAACGGGTGATCATCCTCCGCAGCCACGGCGGCACGCTCAAATGGATGAAGCCCTCCATCACCACTTGGCCGGCCAGAGTACCGGTGATCGAGGAGTTCTGGCCGCTGGCCAGCAGCGCCACCGCAAACAGCGTGCTCGCGCTGGCTGCGCCCACCAGCGGACTCAGCAGCTTGAAGGCATCCTGAATCGCGGCCACATCGAAGTGCCCGGAGCGGTGAAACACCGCCGCCGCCACTATTAGAATCGCCGCATTCACGAACAGCGCGATGGTCAGCGCAAAGGCCGAGTCGATGTTGGCAAAGACGATTGCTTCGCGCTTGCCGCTCTCAGTCCGTGCGTAGCGGCGGCTCTGCACGATCGAAGAATGAAGGTAGAGATTGTGCGGCATTACCGTCGCGCCCAGGATGCCGATTGCGATGTACAGCATCGCTGGGTTAGTCGCAATTGCCGCCTCGGGGATCAGCAGCGAGTGCAGTGCCGGCCAGTAATCGGGCTTGGACATCACCATCTGAATTCCGAACAGCGCAATGATAATGCCGATCAGCGCGATCACCACCGCCTCGATGTAGCGGAAGCCCCACTTCTGCAACAGCAGAATCAGCAACACGTCGGCGCCGGTCAGAATCGTGCCCCAGAGCAGCGGAATGTGAAACAGCAGTTCCAGCGCAATCGCCGATCCGATCACCTCGGCCAGGTCGCAGGCCGCAATGGCGATCTCCGCCATCACCCACAGCAGAAAGCTAACCTTTGCGCCATATTCTTCGCGGCACAACTGCGCCAGATCCCGTTCCGTCGCCACGCCCAGCTTCAGGCTCAGGCTTTGCAGCAGAATCGCCATCAGGTTCGAGGCCATGATGACGAACAGCAGCGTATAGCCAAAGCGCGCCCCGCCGGCGATGTCGGTAGCCCAGTTTCCGGGGTCCATGTAACCGACGGAGATCAGGAACCCGGGACCTAGGAATCCCAGCAGACGCCGCCAGTAAAACGGCGAATGAGAGATCTGGACGCTGGCGTGCACCTCAGGCAGCGAGGCTTCCGCGGGGGTCGGAATGGCAATGGTAGTGGTCGACATAGGCTCCGGACGCCGCAGTGCTGCCCTCCTGAGCAAAGTATGCCACAACTACTTAACTATAGTTAACTATATTTTTTATCTTTTATTATCTCTTCCTGGATTTCAGATTCCCGGCCGCCATCCCGGACAGTTCCTGCTCCTCAGGCCTGAGCCATACCGCCTCGGAAGCCACTCTGCCTAGAATCGAATTTCCTTTTTCTAGCTCAATCGAAGAGGTTTGATCGTAATTCTGGCTTGAAACCCTGAGACTTCCGCCCGGCTCAATGCCGGTCTCGTGCAGAAACTCCAGCAGCTCGGGGTCCCGCTCTTCGAGGCTGACCACGGTGTACTGCTGCCCCGAGGGAGCCTCTGAAAGTCTGGTCTCGCCCCGCTTCCTGCGCTCCGCCGGGTTCTCGGGCAGGATCGCGTTGCCATGGGGGCAGGCACCGTCGCCGAGCTTCTCCTTGAGCTTGGCCTCGAAGGCCGGCGAGACGGCGTGCTCCAGCCGCTCGGCCTCCTCGTGGATCTGGTGCCACTCCATGCCGAAGATCTCGGTCAACATGCGCTCAACCAGATGGTGGCGGACGGCGGTGCTGTAAGCCGTCTTCCGGCCCGCCTCTGTGAGCCGCACGATGCCATCGTCGCCCACCCTCACAAAGCCGTCGCGCCTGAGCCGCTTGAGGGCCATGGTCACGGCCGGGGCCGACACCTCAAGCCAGTTGGCCAGAACGGAAGGGATCACCTGCCGCCCTTCGGCCTCAGCCTCGAGGATGGCCTTGAGGTAGTTCTCTTTCGAAACCTGGATGGAATCCTTCATTGTGCCTGTTAACTCCAGTTTATCGCTCGCGGGGGCGTGGAGCCGAATCGGTTGCGCAGCCTGACTCGGCCTGTCACAATGCTGTTACCTCGAAGTCTGCTCAGGAAGCGCGATCCCATGAAAATCTGTCCGCTGTGCGAGGCCGGATATCCTGACCAGTTGGACTCATGCCCCACCCATGGCGGGCTGCTGAGCGAGATACGCGACCTGCGCCCCGGGATGCTTGTTCGCGGCACCTACCGCATCATCCGCAAGCTGGGCAGCGGGAACATGGGGCAGGTTTACCTGGCACAGCACATCCTGCTCGATGAGCCCCAGGTGCTCAAATTCCTCTCCCCGGAGCTGAGCCACGATCAGGCCTGGACCCGCCGTTTTCTGCGCGAGATTCGCGCCCTGCGCCAGATTCACCACCGCAACGTGGTCACGGCCGGCAACCTGGAACCTGCCGAAGACGGCACGCTCTTCTTCACCATGGAGTTTGTCGACGGACCGGACCTGTTTGAGTTCTGCCGCCTCGCGCCGAAGCCCTTCGATGTGGGTTTGGCGCTTGAGATCGCGCGCGGCGTGGCGCTGGGACTGGGCGCGGCCCACGCCGTCGGCGTCGTCCACCGCGACATCAAGCCCGAGAACATTCTCATCGCCCGCGAGGGCAGCGCGATCGTCCCCAAGATCGCCGACTTCGGCATCGCCGCCACCCGGGAGCAGACGCGGCTGACCAACACCGGAACCGCGCTGCTCACCGCGCAGTTTGCCGCACCCGAGCAGTGGCGGGGGGCGCCCACAAACGAGCTCGACGGACGCGCCGATCTCTACGCGCTGGGCGGAGTGCTCTTTGAGATGCTCACCGGCCGCTGCGCCTTTGAGGCCGATAACTTTCTTGGCTGGATGAACCAGCACCTCCACGCGCAGCCCCCGGCCCCCAGCGCGCTGCGCGCCGATCTTGCCGAATGGCCCGGACTCGACGAACTGGTGCTCTGCCTGCTTTCAAAGGACCCCGGGAACCGCCCGCCCAACGTGGAGGAGATGCTGGGATTCCTCGACGGCATCCGGCATGTGCCGGCCATACACCAACTGCCTCCTCCCGCACCTGCGGAGCCGATGCCGGTGCTCGACGCCCACCTCGGTCAGGCCGAGGAGCCTAAGCGCGCCTCGCATCGTGTGCGCATCGTCGACAGCCCACTACCCGGCGTCGAGCCCGCGCCGCGGCAGTCCCGGCCTGGCAAGCGCCTCTCCGTTCCTTCCCGAGTTGCTCCCCGTTCCGATTCAAAGCGATCGATCTTTCTGGCGGTGACGATAGCGGTGGTGCTGGTGCTAGCCGCGGTGGGCCTGCTGATCCGCCATGCCATGGCCAATCCCATCGACTCCCAGGTGCTTACCCAGCAGCACGACGCGATCTTCGCTGTCGCCTTTGCTCCCAACGGACTCGAACTTGCATCGGCCAGCCGCGACAACACCGTGCAGTTCTGGAAGCTCGCCGGAGGCCGCCCGCTGGGCAGCATCCCGGCCGCGGTTACTGCTCTGGCCTACAGTCCCGACGGACACACTTTGGCTGCAGGCATGGCGGACGACTCCGTCAACCTTTGGGATGCCGCGCACGGCACGGTGCTTGCCACGCTATCGGGCCACACCGGAGCGGTGAATGCCCTCGCCTATAGTCCCGACGGACACACCCTGGCCACGGCAAGCGCCGACAAAACCATCCGCCTTTGGGATGCCGCAACGGGGACCCTCAAAAACACGCTCACAGGCGCGCAGGGCGAGCTATACGCGATCGCCTGGAGCGCAGATGGACACACGCTGGCGTCGGCAGGATCAGAGATGTCGATCCGGCTCTGGGACCCGGCACTTGGCGTCGAACTGCGCCAGTCCCAGGGGCACACGCTGAAGGTCAACGCCCTGGCCTTCAGCCCCGACGGACTCACCCTGGCCTCAGCCAGCGACGATCGCTCGATTCGGTTGTGGAGTGTGAGCACCGGGCAGACTCTCAGGGTGCTCAACGGCCATACGGCTGCAGTCAGCTCGCTGGTCTTAAGCCCCGACGGGCGCATCCTGGCCTCGGGCAGCGCCGACAGCACGGTTCGTCTGTGGGATGAGAAAACCGGCCAGATGCTGCGCACGTTAAACGGCCACACCGGCCCGGTGTTGTCAGTCGCCTTCAGCCCGTACGGCTATACAGTCGCCTCAGGCAGTGCGGACAAGACGATTCGGGTGTGGGACCTTACCAGTCTGCACAATTGATGCCTGCACAACTGAGGTCCCACCACGGGCCCGCGATTTAATCTACCGAGTCAAATGTAAGCAGGCGCGTCTTGCGAATGCATGTCGAGCGGCAAGCGCTTCTGGACTCGGGACGGCGTTCGTTTCCTCCGCCGTCCCGATAAGAATCTCTTGCCTCCATCCAGCAAGACAAAAGCTAGCAGCTAGTAGCTAGAAGCTAATAGCGGCCTTTCTACTTGACCCAGACCTTCGGCTCGACCGAGAGGCCGGGGCGCAACTGCTGGTTCGGATCTTCGTCCTTGAGATCGCTGAAGTCGATGCGCACGGGCACCCGCTGCACCACCTTCACGTAGTTTCCGGTCGCGTTCTCGGGCGGAAAGAGCGAAAGCACCGAACCGGTAGCGCCGCCGATCTGCGTCAACTGGGCCGTGTAGTCTTTGCCGGTCGAGTCGACATGTACTTCCACCTTCTGGCCGGCGTGCATCCGGCGCAGTTGGGTTTCCTTGAAGTTCGCTGTAACCCAGATGCCCTCAAGCGAGACCAGCGTCATCAGGCTCTGGCCCGAGGAGACGTTCTGGTCGATCTCAACGCTCTTGCGGGTGATGATACCTGCCTCCGGCGCAACCACATGCGTGTAGCTCAAATTGAGCTTGGCCAGATCGAGCGCTGCCTGGGCCTGCATCACCTGCGCCTCGGCCTGGCGGGCGCGCGCGCTTTGCAGTTGAACCTGCTGCGGGCCGGTCTCGGCATACTTCAGCGAGGCCTGGGCCTGCGTAATCCGCTGGCGGGCCACATTCACGCCATCCTCGGCAGCCTTCTGGCTGGCCCGTGCGTTCTCAAGAGCAGCGGCAGCGGCGCTGGCGGCAGCCGTGGCAGCATCGAACTGCTGCTTGCTGATCACGTCCTTCTCAACCAGCG
>Ga0326728_10005924_pt1 | contig 33612 bp, 26 predicted proteins | sample MB3enrmetagenome_FD_207602 | JGI IMG/M metagenome (GOLD analysis project Ga0326728, IMG submission 207602) | Lab enriched peat soil microbial communities from McLean, Ithaca, NY, United States - MB31MN | ecosystem: Environmental > Terrestrial > Soil > Wetlands > Peat | place: USA: New York... | reverse complement strand
ATCGGTGAGGCACACAAGGCGTAGAATCCTATTCGCGCCAACGCGCAAGCCCTGCTTCGCGATTCTGACGGCGACCGACTCCGCGTCATTCGAGCGATGCACGGGGGAATGTGAACGGTTGCGTTTGCGCAGCTTGAAGAATTCGTATTCGCTTTCGTCGCTCATGCCCTGTCATTCCCAACTTACGTGTATTCAATGACATTAATGCACCGGTCTTATACCTCGCTCAAAGCGCGACGGGTACTGCTGCCCCAATATTGGTTTTTTCGCCAGCGGCGTGGTCTGGCTGGCTTAGGCTCTTACCGAAGTCCGAAAATCGCAGGGATTACGGGATTACGGATTACGGCGGCACGCACCTCTTTCCCAAAAAGCCATAATTCACTACGAAGCGATGAATCGGCGGAGATAGCGGTCCTCTTCCTCGCGAGAGGCGCAATGATATGTGTCGCTGATCATCTTGCGCAAAGTGACGCCGCCCGGTCCAGATGGGGCGTCACCCTCAGAGAGATCGACTGCATCGAGTTCTGCTTGCGGTATGCCGCCCTTAGGCATCGGATTGATAGTCCAAATTTCATTCCAGCCGGCGATCGTGCCATCGGAAAATCGAATCGCCGATAAGAGTTTCGCTAGCTTTTCAGCGCCCGCCCCATACATCAATGCGATGTTGATCTTAGGGTCCACCGCGACATCGAAAATGGGTTTCCGCTTGTAAAACGTCACATCGCACGGCTGTCCGCTCAACGACAACGTGATGAGCTGGTGCCCAAGATGGGCTTCCCTCGTGGGAAACAACTCTTCAAACCGGCGTCTCGCCTCTTCGTCCGCAGTCATTGGATTGCCCGAGAATTTAATCCCACGGAAGCTAGTGCGCCGAAATGCTCCGTTCAATCGCATTCGAAAAATAAATCAGTGCCAGTTTCCGGCTGCTGAGATAGCTACGTAATTCCGGACAAGTGCGCCTTGCGGCGCGACCCCTCCGTCGGCGTTCGGCCGACACCTTCTCCCGCAAGGGGAGAAGGGGGCGCCCCGCCTTTAAGATTTGTGTATGCCGTAACCGACAAGGGCAGAAGGGATTGGTCACTTCGGATACGGCACCCTCAGCCCCGCCTCGCGCAGGCGGCGGAAAACGTCGAAGTTCATGTCGCTGCGCACGCGGTCCGCCGTCACGATGTCGTCGACGAAGCAGATCAACTGGAACTTCAGCGCCCAGTCGCCGAATTCGTTGAACAGCACCAGCGGCGCGGGAATCGACAGGACGGACTCTTGCGCCTTGGCGGCGGCGATCAGCAGTTCGCGCACGACTTCCGGATCGCTTTCATAGGCGACGTTGACCTGCACGATGACGCGCCCGGTGCGGTCGGCGTGCATCCAGTTCTTCACCGCGCCGCCGACCAGCGTCGCATTGGGCACGATCAGCGTCGCGCGGTCGAGGGTCTCGATCTCGGTCGCGCGCGCGTTGATGCGCCGGACGAAGCCCTGCTCGGCGCCGACCGCCACGTAGTCGCCGACGCGGATGCCGCGCTCCCACAGCAGGATCAGGCCGGAGACGAAATTGTTGACGATCGACTGCAGGCCGAAGCCGATGCCGAGGGACAGCGCGCCGGCGACGATCGCCAGTTGCTGAAAATCGAGGCCGAGCTGGGCGCCGCTCATCAGCAGCGCGATCGTGACGCCGACATAGCCGACGATGGTGCGGATGGAATTGCTGACGCCCGCGTCGAGGCGGGTGCGCGGGAGGTAACGGCCGCCGAGCCAATTTTGGATCGCGCGCGTCGCGACGACGCCGACGACGAACACGACCGCGGCGACGATCAGCGAGGAAAGGGAGAGCGTCACGCCGCCGACCTTCAGGCCGAAATAGGCGGCCCGCAGCGTCGAGGCGAGATCCTGGGAGACGCTCCAGGGCCCGAGGATCAGCACGATCGCGGCGACGACGACCGCGAGCCGGGCGAAGCCCTGCACGAGGACAACGATCTGTTCGAGCGCGTCGCGCTTTAAGCCGATCATCGTCATCAGGCCCTGGCCGATCGCGGCGCTCGGGCCCAGCGCCTCCTCGGCGCCCTCCTGCACGATGACGTCGACGAGGTAGAGCGCGGCGCCGAGCGTGGCGACGAACATCGTCTGATTGACGAGGAAGGTGGCGAAGGCGATGTAGCCGGCGAGCGTCGCGCCGAGGATGAGCGCGACCAGAGCCCACAGCAGGGCGCGGCCGGGCGCCCAGGCGTCGCGCGGCGGCGCGCCGGGCGCGGCGGCGGGGATCGGCGCCGTGGCGAGACGCAGCGCGCGCGCCATGAGGATCGCGACCAGGGCGGCGCCGACCGCGCGGCCGGCGACCGCGATATTGAGCGAGGCGACGGCGTCGGCGGCCGGCTCCAACAGCCGTTCGGCCGCCAGGATCGCCGCCACCGACAGCCAAAGATGGAACAGCAGCGCCGAGACGCGGTCGTTGAAATCGATGAGCCGCCAATTCGCACGCCCCGGCGCCAGCAATCCGCGGCCCATGGCGTTGCTCAAGACGATCAGCCGAACTCCGTCGAGCAGCGCGTCGAGCGCGCCTTGCAGCCGGGGATCGGAAATGTCGAAGACGTCGAGCGCGTAAGCGACGGCCTCCAGCGCCAGCAGCGGCAGGACGGCGAGCACGACGACGGTCCACGCGGCGGCCAGCGCCCGGCGCAGTCGGCTGGGCGCGCTCGCTTGCGGATCGCGGGCGATCACGCGCCGCGCGATCCACTGCGCCGGCGCCCATAACGCCGCGATCGCCAGCAGCGCCGCGACAAAGCCGAGCCCCTGCGCCGCCGTGACCCGCGCCGCCAGGCCGTGCAGCCAATCGCTCAGCAGCGCCGCGACGGCGCCGACGGCGCCGGGAGCTTCGCGCGCCACTCCCGCCCACAGCAGCGGAGAGAGCACGCTCGACGAGCGCGCGAAGGTCTCGCGCGCGAACAAATCGCGCCGCGCCGCGCCAATGCGGGCGTTGTCGTCGTCGATCTGCAGCGCCATCGCGCGCGCCGAACGCAGGTCGGCGTCGAGCGCGTCGTGCTTTTGCCGTTCGGCGGCCAGCTCCGCGCTCGCCGAATCGCTTGCCGCCGCGTCCCTTGCCGCCGCGTCCTTGGATTTGGGCGTCAATTCGGCGAGTCTTTTGTTCGAGGCCTCCAGGCGCGGCGTCAGTTCGGCGATCGCCGCCTGCAAGTCGGCGGCGACCGGATCGCCTTCGGCGCGCAGCCGCGCCAGGTCGGCGTCCGCGAGGTTGTCGGCCTTCAACGCGGCGTCGATTTCGGCGAGCGCGGCGTGCGCGGCGTCGAGCCGCTGGCGCGCAGCGTCGTCCCCGGCCGCGCGCGCCGGCGCCGCCGACGCGATCAACGACGCCAGAAGCAGCAGTCGAATGGCGCGAAGAACGGGCAAACGGCTCCTCGGGAGATGATTCGGCGGCGAACGCGCTTCCCTCGCATCCGACCATGGCCGCCCTGTGGCCGCAACGACGAAACCCGGGCGAACGCCGGCCGCGTTCACCTTGGGCGGGGAAAAGGGCTGCGCCCGCCGCGCGGGTTTGTTAAAGGAAGGCTCGAAATAGAGGAAAATGTCGTGAGTTCGACCCCGCCAGCCGAGACGCCCGAGGCGCCGAGGCCCCATGCGTCCCCGCTCGAAGCGGGCGCGCGCGCGCTCGAACATTTTCTCGCCGCCGGTTTCTCGCGCCTCGAGCCCGCCGTGCTGCAACCCGCCTCGGTCTTTCTCGATATGTCCGGCGAGGACATTCGCGGGCGGCTCTACCTGACCAGCGACGCCTCGGGCGCCGAGTTGTGCCTGCGCCCCGATTACACCGTTCCGGTGTGCCTTGCCTATCTCGCCTCGCCCGAGGCGGGCCGGCAGGCCCAATACGCCTATCTCGGCCCGGTCTTTCGCGCCCGCGTAGGCCAACGCGGCGAGATGACCCAGACGGGCCTCGAAAGCTACGGCCGCCCGGACGTCGAGGCCGCCGACGCCGAGATTCTGGCGCTGGCGCTGGAGGCGGCCGAAATCGCCGGGGCGGGGCCGCTGACGGTGCGCCTGGGCGACGCGCGCCTGTTCGACAGCGCGCTCGCCGCGCTCGGCCTGCCGGAAGTTTGGCTGCGCCGGGTGCGCCGCGGCCTGGCGCGCGGGCGCGCGCTGGAGGCGATCATGAACGGCAATGCGGGGGGCGCGCTCGCCAAGTCCGGCGTTCTGGCGGCGCTCGAGAGCGCCGATCACGCCGGCGCCAAGGCGCTCGTCGAGGACCTGCTCGCGATCGCCGGCATCGCCGCGGTCGGCGGGCGCAGCGCCGGCGAAATCGCCGCTCGCTTCCTCGAACAGGCCGCGGCGCGCTCGCAGGCCCACGTCAGCGCCGAACAGCAGGCCGTGCTCAGGCGCTTTCTGGCGATTTCCGGCGATCCCGACTCGGCCTCGCGGCGGCTCAGGCGATTGGCCGCCGACGCGCGGCTCGATTTGGGCGGCGCGCTCGATTCGTTCGATCAACGAGCCGGGTTTCTGGCCGCGCGCGGCCTGCGGATCGAGGAATTCGTCTTCTCCGCCGCGTTCGTGCGCGACCTCGACTATTACACCGGCTTCGTCTTCGAAGCGGTCGACGCGGCCCGCCCCGACGCCAAGCCGGCGGTCGGCGGCGGGCGTTACGACGGCCTGGCGCGACGCCTCGGCGCCGCGAGCGACGTGCCCGCCGTCGGCGCCGCCGTATGGATCGACCGTTTGCCGATCGCAGGAGCGCGCGCATGACCGCGGAGGCTGAAAGCGCCGGCGAGACGCCGCTGGTCCTGGCCGTGCCCTCCAAGGGGCGGCTCCAGGAGAACGCCGCGGCGTTCTTCGCCCGCGCCGGACTCGAATTGACGCAGGGACGCGGCGCGCGCGACTATCGCGGCGCCATCGCCGATCTGCCGGGCGTCGAGGTCGCCTATCTCTCGGCTTCCGAGATCGTCGGCCAGCTCGCCGCCGGCGCCGCCCATTTCGGCGTCACCGGCGAGGACTTGGTGCGCGAAAAGATTCCCGTCGCCGACGAACGCCTGGCGCTGCTCGCCCCGCTCGGCTTCGGGTGCGCCAATGTCGTCGTCGCCGTCCCGCAGGCCTGGATCGACGTGCGCACGATGGCCGATCTCGAAGACGTCGCGGCGAGCTACCGGGCCCGGCGCGGCGAGCGCATGCGGGTCGCCACCAAATACGTCAATCTGACCCGCCGCTTCTTCGCCGAGCACGGCGTCGCCGATTATCGCATCGTCGAAAGCCTCGGCGCGACCGAAGGCGCGCCCGCCGCGGGCGCCGCCGAGCTGATCGTCGACATCGCCACCACCGGCGCCACGCTCGCCGCCAATGCGCTCAAAACGCTCGACGACGGCGTCATTCTGCGCTCGCAGGCGACGCTGGTCGCTTCGCCGAGCGCGCGCTGGACGCCGAACGCGCGGGCCGCCGCGCGCGCCATCCTCATGCGCATCGCCGCCAGCGAGGACGCGCGAAAGTCGCGCGAAATCCGCGCGCGTCTGCCGACCCCCGTCCATCTCGTGGTGGAAGAAGCCTGCGCCGCTTTCGACGCCGTGCCGGCCTTCGGCGAAGAAGCCGATCCGCAGGGCTTCGTCACGCTGCATTGCGCGCGCTCCAAAGCGGCCGAACTGGCCGACTGGCTGCTCGCCCGAGGCGCCGAACGGGTCAGCGTCATCGCCCTCGAGCAGGTGTTCGACGCCAGGAACGCGCTCTACGAGGCCCTCGAGGCGCGGATCGGGAAATAGGCGGCGCGCCGGCGTCGGGCGCGGCCTCCGGCGTCTTGGTTTGGCCTCAATTCTCCCGACATTCGGACTCCTCGTTTCACCTTTGGCGCGCGATGCGCTAGACGATTCAGGTTGAAACCTAGGGAATCCAGGGAACGTGCGCTATATTTCGACGCGCGGCGAGGCGCCGAGGCTCGATTTTTCCGAAGCAATGCTCGTGGGCCTCGCCCGCGACGGCGGCCTCTACACGCCGCTGACGCCGCCGCTGGCGTCGCTCGCCGAAATCCGCGCGCTCTCCGGCCTTTCTTATCCCGAGGCGGCCACGCGCCTCATCGAGCCCTACGTCGGCGACGAGATCGACCACGCCGAACTTGCAGCCCTCGCCGAAGACGCCTATGCGGGATTTCGTCACGCGGCGACCGCTCCGCTGGTCCAGATCGACGACAATCTCTTTCTGCTCGAATTGTTCCATGGGCCGACGCTGGCGTTCAAGGATTTCGCCATGCAGTGGCTCGGCCGGATGATGAACCGCGAGTTGCGGCGGCGCCAGAGCCGCGCCACCATCCTCGGCGCGACCTCCGGCGACACCGGCGCGGCGGCGATCGAGGCTTTCGGCGGTGGGTCGCAAACGGACGTCTTCATCCTCTATCCGCACGGCCGCATTTCCGACGTGCAACGCCGTCAGATGACGACGGTCGACCAGCCGAACGTCCACGCCGTCGCGGTGGAGGGAACGTTCGACGACTGCCAGTCGATCGTCAAAGCCCTGTTCAACGATCTCGGCTTTCGCGACGCGATGAAGCTCTCGGGCGTCAACTCGATCAATTGGGGGCGCATCCTCGCCCAGATCGTCTACTACTTCACCTCCGCCGTCGCGCTCGGCGCGCCGGATCGGCGCGTCTCTTTTTCCGTCCCCACCGGCAATTTCGGCGACGTCCTGGCCGGCTATTACGCCAAGCGCATGGGGCTTTCGATCGATCGCTTGGCGATCGCGACCAATGAAAACGACATTCTCGTCCGCGCGCTGACGAGCGGCCTCTACAAGCTCACCGGCGTCAAGGCGACGCAGTCGCCGTCGATGGACATCCAGGTTTCCTCGAATTTCGAGCGGCTGCTGTTCGAGGCGTACGATCGTGACGCTGGCGCCCTGCGCGCGCTGATGGGCAGGCTCGCGCAATCGGGAGAATTCGTCGTCGCGCCGGGCCCTCTTAACGCGATCCGGCGCGACTTCGACGCCTATCGCGTCGACGAAGAGAGCTGCGCCGAAGAGATCGGCCGCGTTTATCGCTCGAGCGGCGTGGTCGTCGACCCGCATACGGCGATCGGCGTGAATGCGGCGCGCCACGCTCTCGCGCGCGATCCCGCGACTCCGGTCGTCGCCCTGGCGACCGCGCACCCCGCCAAGTTTCCCGACGCGGTCGCGCGCGCGATCGGCCGGCGTCCCGTCGCGCCCGAGCGCCTCAGCCAAATCGATTCCCTCCCGGAGCGATTCGACGTCCTGCCCAACGACGCGGCGGCGACGGCTCGCTTCGTGCGCGCTCACGCGAGGGCGGCGGCGTGAGCGTGCGCTTCACCATCCTGCCCTCGGGCCTGCGCGTCGTCACCGATGCGACGCCGCATTTGCGAACCGCCTCGCTCGGCGTCTTCGTCGACGCGGGGTCGCGGCACGAATGCGACGACGAACACGGCCTCTCGCATCTGCTCGAACACATGGCGTTCAAGGGAACGCGCCGGCGCAGCGCGCGCGAAATCGCCGAGGCGATCGAAAACGCCGGCGGCGATCTCAACGCGGAGACCGGCGTCGAGCAGACCGCCTATTTGGCCCGCGTGCTGGGCGAAGACGTCGACATGGCGCTGGACGTGCTCGCCGACATCCTGACTGAAAGCCGGTTCGACGCCGACGATCTCGGTCGCGAGAAGAGCGTCATCATCCAGGAAATCGGCGCCGTCGAGGACACGCCCGACGATCTTGTTCTCGATCTCTTCAGCGCGGCGGCCTGGCCCGGACAGCCGATCGGCCGACCGATCCTGGGCACGCGCGAAGGCGTCAGCGCCTTCGACCGCCACGCGATCGACGCGTATCTGCGCCGCCGATATCGCGCCGGCGCTTCGATCGTGGCCGCCGCCGGCGCGGTCGAGCACGAACGAATCGTCGCTCGCGCCGAGACGCTTCTCGGAGGGCTGGGAGCCGAGAGCGCCGATCCGCCCGAGCCCGCCGCCTATCGCGGCGGGCAGATCCTCGTCAAGAAGAGGCTCGAGCAGACCCATATCGTCGTCGGCTTCGAAGGTCGCCCGATTCTGGCCGCCGATCACGACGCCGCGCATGTCTTCGCCGCCGCGACGGGCGGGGGCATGTCCTCGCGCCTGTTTCAGGAAGTGCGGGAGAAGCGCGGCCTCGCCTACTCCATCTACGCGTTTCACTGGGCCTATTCGGACTCCGGCCTTTTCGGTTTCTACGCCGGCGCCGCGGCCAAAGACGTTGGCGAGCTGACGGCGGCCGCGCTCGACTGCCTCGCCGAAGCCGCCGAGCGCCTCGAAGAGGACGAGATTCGGCGCGCCAAGGCGCAGTTGAAGGTCTCGACCTTGAGCGCCCTCGAATCGCCGAGCGCGCGGGCGCAGCAGCTCGCGCGCCAGACGTTCGTCCACGGTCGTCCGCTGTCGCTCGAAGACATGCTGGCGCGCATCGACGCGATCACCGTCGAGGACGTTCGCAAGGCGGGCGCCTCTATGCTCGCCTCGCCGCCGACCGTCGCGGCGATCGGCGGCGTCGGCAGGGCGCTTGACGGCGCCGGGGTCGCGCGACGCCTGAGGGGAGGCTGAGTCGGGCATGGCGCTTTTCCGTCTCACCAAGCCCGCGGACCCGCAGCCGCTGTTGCGCGGCGACGGCGTCATCCTGCGCCCCGCGGTCGCCGCGGACTATCCGGCCTGGGCGCGCCTGCGCGAGCAGAGCCGGGCGTTCCTGACGCCATGGGAGCCGATCTGGCCGGAGGACGACCTCACCCGCGCCGCCTTCCGCCGGCGCCTGCGCCGCCAAGCCGAGGAAATGGCGCGCGACGAATCCTTCGCCTTACTCATCTTCGACGCGACGTCTGAGGAATTGCTCGGCGGGCTGACGCTTGGCGGCATTCGCCGAGGCGTCGCCCAGGCGGCGACGCTCGGCTATTGGATGGGGGCCCGGCACGCCGGCAAGGGACACATGACGCGCGCGGTCGCCGCGGCGGTGCGGTTCGGCTTCGCCACGCTGCGCCTGCATCGCATCGAAGCGGCCTGCATTCCCGACAACGCCCCGTCGATTGCGCTGCTGAAGCGCAACGGCTTCCGTCGCGAAGGGCTGGCGCGCGCCTATTTGAAAATCAACGACGCATGGCGCGATCACGTGCTGTTCGCGCTCGTCGAAGGCGAGGCGGCGCGTCTTGACTGAACCCGTCACGCCCGGCCTGCCTTCGTGCGACGCCATGGTGCCCCTGGCGGCCCTGCGGCGCGCGGTCGGCTTGGCGGCGTTCCTCTTCTGCATGGTTCTGGGCTGCCGGGCCGCCCTCGCGGTTCAGTCGGTGCGCGTTCCCGTCGACGCCGATGCGATCGACCTCTCTTCGGCCGTCGAACATTTCGGCGCGCAGGGCGACCGCATTCAGGTTTCGACCGCGCCCGGCGCCGACGGCATCGTGCGGCGCATCGAAGTCAGCGCGCTGGAGGCGGGGGCGGAACCGGCGTGGATCGTCTTCGCGCTCACCAACGATTCGGACGAGCAACTGACCCGCCTGATCGTCGCGCCGCATTTCCGCTTCGTCGGCTCGGGCGTCGTGTGGCCGGACCTCGGCTCCTCGCGCATCACCACCATCACCGCCAGCCAGGGCAGTCCGCCCGAGCGCCAGGACCAAGTCGACGCCGACGTGTTCGCCCTGACGCTCGACCCCGGCACGACCGTCACCTACGTGGCGGAACTGCGCACGCCCTCGCTGCCGCAGATCTACCTCTGGGAGCCGGACGCCTACAAGGACAAAGGGGCGAGCCTGACGCTCTACCAAGGCATCCTCATCGGCGTCGCCGGGTTGCTGGCGCTGTTCCTGACGATCGTCTTCGTCGTGCAGGGCGCGCTGGTCTTTCCCGCCGCGGCGGCGCTGGCCTGGGCGGTCTTCGCCTATGTCTGCATCGACTTCGGCTTCTGGCGGAAGATTTTCGGCTTTGCCGACGAGGCCGAGCGCGTCTGGCGCGCCAGCGTCGAGGCGACCATCGGCGCAACGCTGATCATCTTCCTCTTCGCCTATCTGAATTTGCGCCGCTGGCACGTGCGTTTCCTCCATATCGGGCTGGTCTGGCTGCTGTTGATGGCGGTCGTGGTCGCCCTTTCCGTCTACAACGCGCCGGTCGCCGCGGGGGTGGCGCGCATTTCGATCGCCACCGTCGCGACGGTCGGATTTCTGTTGATCCTGAGCATGGCGGCGCGCGGCTCGGATCGCGCGGTCATGCTGATTCCGACCTGGTTCCTTCTCGTCGTCTGGGTCGGCGCCGCCGGTGCCGCCGCGCTCGGCGTGTTGACCAACGATCTGACCGCTCCCGGCCTGATCGGCGGGTTGGTGCTGATCGTGATGCTGATCGGCTTCACCATCATGCAAAACGCATTTTCGGCGACGAGCGGGGCTCGCACGGGCGACGCCGAACGCCGGGCGCTGGCGATGACCGGATGCGGCGACGCGATCTTCGATTGGAACGTCAGCGCGGACCAGATCCACGTCAGCGCCGAAATCGAAAGCCAGCTCGGCCTCCGACGCGGCGCCCTCGAAGGACCGGCCGCCGCTTGGCTCGACATTCTTCACCCGCTCGACCGCGACCGCTATTCGGCGGCGCTCGAGGGCGTCCTCCAGCAGAGTTCGGGCCGCATCAATCACGACATCCGCTTGCGCGGCGCCGACAGCCGGTATCACAGTTTCGTCTTAAAGGCGCGGCCGGTCGTCAACGCGGCGGGCGAAGTCGTGCGCGTCATCGGCGCGCTTTCCGACGTCACCGAAATCAAGGACGCGGAGGAGCGCATCCTGCACGATGCGATCCACGACAATTTGACCGGGCTTCCCAACCGCGAGCTGTTCTTCGATCGGCTGGACGCCGCGTTGATCCAGACCCAGCGCCCCGACGCGCCGACGCTGGCGGCGCTGGCGATCGACATCGACCGCTTCAAGGAAATCAACGACGCCCTCGGGATGTCGTTCGGCGATTCGGCGCTGTTGACGGTGGCGCGCCGACTCGGCCGCCAGCTCAAGCCCGGCGACACGCTCGCGCGCATCGGCGGCGACCAGTTCGGCGTCATCGCGCAGCTCGAGGGAGGCGAGCACGAGATCGCGGGGTTCGTCGAGTCGCTGTGCGCGCTGATGGCCGCCCCGATCAACTTCGGCGATCGCGAAGTCGCGCTCACGGTCTCCATCGGCGTCGCCATCTTCAACCCCATCCAGCACGCCAAGGGCGCCGACCTCCTCGCCGACGCGGAAATCGCCCTCGCCAACGCCAAGAGGATCGGCGGCGGCCGCGCCAAGATCTTCGCCGCGGGCATGCGCGTCGATCGCTCGAACCGCCTGTCGCTCGCCAACGATCTGCGCTATGCGCTCGATCGGGGCCAGATCGCCGTGCTGTTCCAGCCCATCGTGCGTCTCGAGGACCGCACCGTCGCCGGATTCGAGGCGCTGCCGCGCTGGCGTCATCCGCGCCTCGGCGTGCTCGGGCCCGCCGATTTCTTTTCGCTCGCCGAGTCGAACAACGCCCTCGTCGACATCGGCGTCTTCGCCATCGAGGCGACCGTGCGCGAACTCGCGGCGTGGCAAAAGGCGCTCGAAGTGACGCCGCCGATCTTCGCCAGCATCAATGTCTCGTCGCGCCAGATGCTCGGCCACGATCTTCTCGGCGACGTCAGAACGGCGCTCAACCGCCATTACGTCCTGCGCGGCACGCTGAAACTCGAAATCACCGAGAACCTGGTGATGGAAAACCCGGAATACGCCGTGCAATTGCTGCGGCGGGTGCGCGAACTGGGTGCCGGCCTCGCGCTCGACGATTTCGGCGCCGGCTACACCTCGCTGAGCCATCTGCAACGCTACCGTTTCGACACGCTCAAGATCGATCCCTCGCTGGTCAAGCCGAACGGCCCGGGCGGGCGCCCGGCGATCCTGCGTTCGGTGGTCGCGATGGCCCACGATCTCGGCATGGACGTGATCACCGAAGGCGCCGAAACCGAATCGGACGCGATCGAACTGTCGCAGCTCGGTTGCGAATTCGCGCAAGGGTTCGCCTTCGGCCAACCGATGACCGCCGCCGCGGCGCGCAAGTTGATGGGCGCGGTGCCGATCTGAACCGGCCGCGGCCCTGTGAATGCCGGGGAGAATTCGCGCCTCGTCTTGCCAAGCGGCGCGGCAGCGCCGATCTAGAGAAGGCAGATGAGATTCTCGACCGCCTTCCTCGACGAAATTCGCGCCAGGGTCCCGGTGTCCCAGGTGGTGGGGGCGCGCGTCAAGCTGCGCAAGCAAGGGCGCGAATGGGCGGGGCTGTCGCCGTTCAACGCGGAAAAAACGCCGTCGTTTTTCGTCAACGACCAGAAAGGGTTCTATAAGGATTTTTCGTCGGGAAAATACGGCGACGTCTTCACCTTCCTCATCGACGCCGAAGGCCTCACCTTTCCCGAAGCGGTCGAACGGCTGGCCGCAATGGCGGGCCTGCCGATGCCGGCGCGCACCCGCGAAAGCGAGGAGCGCGAGCAGAAGCGCGCGGGCCTCCACGAGGTTCTCGAACTCGCCGCGCAAATCTTCGTTTCGACCCTCAACGAGCCTGCCGGCGCGAAGGCGCGCGGCTACCTCGCCGATCGGCGCATCGATCCGGCGACGCAGCGCCAGTTCGGGTTGGGCTACGCCGCGCCGGACCGCTTCGCTCTTCGCGACGCGCTGGCGGGCCGCGGCGTCGACGCCGAGCGGATGATCGAAGCCGGCCTGTTGATCCACGGCGAGGGAATCGCCGTGCCCTACGACCGATTCCGCGACCGCGTGATGTTCCCGATCCACGACCGCTCGGGCCGCATCGTCGCGTTCGGCGGCCGGGCTCTGGAGCCCGGCGCCAAGGCCAAATATCTCAATTCGCCGGAAACGGAGCTTTTTCACAAGGGCGGCCTGCTCTTCAACCACCACCGCGCGCGAAGAGCCGCCCACGAGCGCGACGAGGTCATCGTCGTCGAGGGCTACGTCGACGCGATCGCGATGACTCAAGTCGGCTTTCCCCACACCGTCGCTCCGCTCGGCACTGCCTTGACGAGCGAGCAATGCGCGCTGCTGTGGAGCATGGCGAGCGAGCCGATCCTCTGTTTTGACGGCGACAAGGCGGGCCAGAGGGCCGCGTTCCGCGCCATCGACACGGCGTTGCCGCTCATCGGCGCCGGCAAGAGCCTGCGCTTCGCCATGCTGCCCGCGGGGCAGGACCCGGACGATCTCGCCCGTTCGGGCGGCGCGCCGGCGATCGAGGAAGTCTTGCGCCGCGCCCAGCCGCTGGCGGAAATGCTATTCGCCAGGGAAACCGAAAGCCGGCTTTTCGACACGCCCGAACAGCGCGCCGGCCTGGAGCGGCGCCTGCGCGAACTCGTCGGTTCGATCGGCGAGGAAACGCTGCGCCGCCATTACGCCGCCGACATGGCCCAGCGCCAGGCGGCGCTGTTCGGGCTGGCCGGCTCGGGCCCGGCGCGTCGGGCGCCCGAACGCGGCGCGCGCGGCGCGCGGCGGGCGGCCTTCGCCGATCCGGGGCCGCGCGTCGGCATCGCCGGCGCCGCGCTGCCGACGCCGCGCCATCTCGCGCGCCGGCCACGCGAATCGCCGCGCGAAATCGCCATCCTCGCCGTTCTCATCGGCCATCCCGTTCTGCTGGAGCGGCACTTCGAGGCCGTCGCCGCGCTCGAGTTCACCGGCGCCAAGCTCGCCGCCTTTCGCGACAAATTGCTCAGCCTGCCCGCCAAGGGCGACGGCGCGGCGAGCGCGCTGGCGGAGGCGCTCGATGCGGAGGGCCTGGCGGGCGAACGCGAGCGCATCTTGAGCCTCGCCGCCAAGACGGCCGACTGGTGGTGCCTGCGCGCCGAGGCTCAGACCTCCGACGCCGAGCACGTCCTTCGGCAAACCATGGCCTTGCAACGAAGTTCGGGGGCGCTAAATAGGGAGCTGAAACTGGCCGAACAGGCGCTCGCCGCCGATCCGACCGAACAGAATCTGGCGAGATTGCTGGACATCAAGGCGAACTTGGCTGATTTGGCGAACGCCGAGGCGGCGATCGAGGGTTTTGGCGAACTTTCCGGGCGCGGGTCGGCGCCGCTCTGAAGGGAGCGAGGGCGCGGCGAAACGCTTTGGGTTAACTCAGGGTTAGGCTCGACGATCGATCTTCAGGCGCGACGATTCGAGCGGCCGAGGCCGCTGGAGCCGGTAAGCCTCACGCGTTTGGGTTTGAACGGCCCCGTCCCAGACGCCGGACGGCGGTCGCAATCGTAAGTTTTCCGCGCCGCGCGCGGACCTCTTTGGAGACGCCGATATGGCAAGGAACGACGAGCCGAAGGCCGAAGGCGAAGCGGTGGTCGCGGAAACCGCGGACGGCCCGCTGCTCGACCTGACCGACGCCGCGGTCAAGCGGATGATCAAGATCGCCAAGAAGCGCGGCTGGGTCACCCAGGAAGAACTGAACGCGGTGCTCCCTTCCGAGGAAATTTCCTCCGATCAGATCGAGGACATGAACGCGATGCTCAGCGAAATGGGCATCAACGTCGTCGACACCGAGGACGCCGAAGAGGCGGAAAAGGAGCCCGCCGAGACCCCCGAGACCCCCGAGACCCCCGAAGAAGAAGAAGCGGAGGGAACCGAACTCGTCGAGGCGCCGCGCGCCACGGCGGTGGCGACGCGCAGCTCCGAACCGGTCGAGCGCACCGACGACCCCGTGCGCATGTACCTACGCGAAATGGGCTCGGTCGAGCTGCTTTCGCGCGAGGGCGAAATCGCCATCGCCAAGCGCATCGAGGCGGGCCGCGAGGCGATGATCGCGGGCCTGTGCGAGAGCCCGCTGACCTTCCAGGCCATCATCATCTGGCGCGACGAACTGAACGACGCCAAGATTCTGCTGCGCGACATCATCGATCTGGAGGCGACCTACGCCGGCCCGGACGGCAAGAAGACGCCGAAGGTCGACATGACCGCGCCCGGCGCCGCGGAGGCGCTGGCCGCGCAAATCCGCGAACGCATCGCGCCCTCGACCGCGCCGCAGACGCCGCCCGAGGGCTTCGAGAGCGCTTCTCCCGCCGCGCCCGACGGGTTCGACGACGACGACGATCTGGAGAACTCCGTCTCGCTTTCCGCCATGGAGGCCGAACTCAAGCCGAAGGTGCTGGAGACCTTCGACCGCATCGCCGACGCGTACAAGAAGCTGCGCCGCCTGCAGGACCAGAACGTCGCCAACAAGCTGCAGAACGAATCGCTGTCGCCGGCGCAGGAGCGCAAGTACAAGGCGCTGAAAAAGGAAATCGTCGCCGACGTCAAGTCGCTGTCGCTCAACCAGAACCGCATCGACGCGCTGGTCGAGCAGCTCTACGACATCAACAAGCGGCTGATCGGCTTCGACGTGAAGCTGATGCGGCTGGCCGAATCGCATCGCGTTGCGCGCGAGGACTTCCTCAAGAACTATCAGAATTCCGAACTCGATCCGAAATGGCTGCTGCGCGTCTCCAAGCTGGGCACGCGCGGCTGGAAGGATTTCGTCGCCAAGGACAAGGCCTCGATCAAGGAAACCCGCTCCGAAATCCAGTCGCTCGCCACCGAGACCGGGCTGGAGATCCAGGAATTCCGCAAGCTGGTGCAGATGGTGCAGAAGGGCGAGCGCGAGGCGCGCCAGGCCAAGAAGGAAATGGTCGAGGCCAACCTTCGTCTGGTCATCTCGATCGCCAAGAAATACACCAATCGCGGGCTGCAGTTCCTCGACCTGATCCAGGAGGGCAACATCGGCCTGATGAAGGCGGTCGACAAGTTCGAGTACCGGCGCGGCTACAAGTTCTCGACCTACGCGACGTGGTGGATCCGCCAGGCGATCACCCGCTCGATCGCCGACCAGGCGCGCACCATCCGCATCCCCGTGCACATGATCGAGACGATCAACAAGATCGTGCGCACCAGCCGGCAGATGCTGCACGAGATCGGCCGCGAGCCGACGCCCGAGGAGCTTTCCGAGAAGCTCGCCATGCCGCTGGAGAAGGTGCGCAAGGTGCTCAAGATCGCCAAGGAGCCGATCAGCCTGGAGACGCCGATCGGCGACGAGGAGGATTCCCACCTCGGCGACTTCATCGAGGACAAGAACGCGGTGCTGCCGATCGACGCGGCGATCCAGTCGAACCTGCGCGAGACGACGACGCGGGTGCTGGCGTCGCTGACGCCGCGCGAGGAGCGCGTGCTGCGCATGCGCTTCGGCATCGGCATGAACACCGACCACACGCTGGAGGAAGTCGGCCAGCAGTTCTCGGTGACGCGCGAGCGCATCCGCCAGATCGAGGCCAAGGCGCTGAGGAAGCTGAAGCACCCGAGCAGGAGCCGGAAGCTGAGGAGCTTCTTGGATAATTGAGCGAAATTATCGCCTTGCGATGTTCTCGTTTTGTTCGTATATGAGGGGTTATGTACGACGCACGAGCGGTAGCAAATTTCTTCCTGGATCGCGCCGAAGAGAGCGCGAGCGCAGTGTCAATAATGACGCTGTTGAAGGTTTTGTATTTTGCCCACGCCTGGTATCTTGTCAAAATGAGAAAACCGCTTGTCGCTCAACCATTTGAGGCCTGGAAACACGGTCCGGTCAGTAGGGTTGTTTATGACCAATTCAAAGACTTCGGAGAGAAGCCGTTAAACAAGAAGGCTGTTTCACTTGACCCTTCGATTGCACGGTTTGTTGTTACACCTTACGTTTTTGACAGCGAAACCTCGACATTTCTTGCTAATATTTTCGATTACTATTCTAAGTTCCATCCTTTTAAGCTGTCTCATCTAACTCATGAAAAAGGAGGTCCTTGGGACGTCGTTTGGACGCAGGCGGAAAAAAACGCCGTGCCTGGGATGGTTATCCCCAACCATCTGATCGCCACTTGGTTTGCCGGCCAGGGCGCGCTATATTGGACAGATCGTGAACGGAGACTCGCCACATGAGTCGTGATCTTCCAACTCCGCCTGTGCCAGATTTAGCGAGGGCAAGGGGTGAGACGGTGTCTGCGCTTGTCGATTGGTTCGTGGATTTCTACAACTGGAAAGGCGCAACTTTCAATTACAGAACTGCGACGAGAGGTGTTCGGTCCGCATATAAAGGCGTCCATAAACTGCACCTTCTTACCGCTGCGTGCGCGGGCGAAACTACACCAGTCGGCCGCTCAGCGAACATTGACGTTGTAAATCACGCGGCGCCGTTTGCGTTCGGGCGTAATTTGCAGGTTTTCGATCTGTCTCGGCGGCGCTTTGCGTTCGGAAGAGACCGTTTTGCGGCCTACCGGATTCCATTCTTTTTTGTAGAGAACGAAATAGTACATGTATACTATCTTCAGCCTCGAAAGTATGAAGGCCTTGATTTAGATCAACTTGGTATGGTTGCGACAATTATGAAAACATATCTACTTGACACAGAGTTTTTTGGATTGCGTTGCGACGTAGAATTCGTCGACGTTAGCGCCCCTCCGGGAAGTAAAGTGCGTTTGGCGCAAAAATTCTCTCTAGAAACGCTTCCGCTTTGGTCGGAAAGGCGCGTAACGGATCGACTTTCAATGCTCAGCGAGGCTCTCGACCTAGTAGGTGCGAGTGGCCAGGTCTTGCCCCGGCGCAGGAGCCGGTCCAGACCTGATCCGGAAATGCCGCTGTTCGATTAATTGTTGCAACCCTTGCAATCGGTCCCCGGAGCCGACCTGGCATGATCGAGATCGTCGAAGTCGCCGAACTCAAGCCCATCGGTGCCCATTCGCTCTGGCTTCGTTTCTCCGACGGGCAAGAGGGCGTGCGCGATTGTGCGGACATTCTCGCCGAGGGCGGACCTATGGTCGAACCGCTGCGCGATCCCGCAATGTTTCAACGCGCGTTCCTGCCATTTGGCGCTCCGAGCTGGCCCAACGGATTCGATCTCGATCCGATCAACCTGCATGCGGAAATGCGAAGCGCGGGATCGCTTAGGCGACCGAGCGCGGAAGGGCGGCAATGCTGACACGGCTGCAAATCCGCAACTTCAAGACGCTTGAAGAAGCGGACATTCCGCTTGGCCAGAACGTTGTCCTGATCGGCCCCAACAATTCGGGCAAGACGTCGGCGCTCCAGGCTCTGTCGCTTTGGCGTACGGGCTTGACCGAATGGATGTCCAGGCGCTCGGATAGTCGCGGTCAAGCCAAGCAACGCGTCGGCGTGACGGTCAACCGGAAGTCGTTGACGCATATGCCGGTGGCGCAGGCGCGATCGTTGTGGCACGCGCTGAAGGTCACGTCCTCGACGCGTGACAATGGCTCGCTGGACACAAAGCACGTCCTCGTCGACCTGATCGTTGAAGGCGAAGCGGAGGGCAAGGCGTGGCGATGCGGATTTGAGTTTCAGTACGCCAATTCCGAATCCATTTATTGTCGCCCCGTGAGGCTAGGCGGCGCCGGCGAGCGCATGTCAGTCCCTGAAGAGGCGGACCATACAAGGATCGCTTTGCTGCCGCCAATGTCCGGACTGGCTTCGGAAGAGCCGGAGCTGCAAGTCGGGCGGATTTCGGTGCTGCTCGGCGAAGGTCAGACCGCGCAAGTGCTTCGCAACCTGTGTTTTCAGGTCGAGACGCGTTCGCCTGAGGATTGGCGGGCGATTGGCTCGGAAATCCAACGAACGTTCGGTGTCGAACTCAACGTGCCGCAACGCGACGCGAACCGCGGAGCAATCAAACTCTCCTGTCGCGAACGCGGGATGGAACTCGACCTGCCGAGCGCTGGGCGCGGACTCCAGCAGACGTTGTTGCTGCTCGCGCATCTTTACGCCAACCCTGGCAGCGTGCTGTTGCTCGATGAACCCGATGCTCACCTCGAAATTCTTCGGCAGAGGCAAATCTATTCGCTGCTCACCGACACCGCTCGGCGAACAGGATCGCAAATCATCGCCGCCAGCCACTCCGAAGTCTTGCTCAATGAAGCCGCCGACAAGGACGTGGTCGTCGCGTTCGTGGGCAGGCCGCATCGAATCGACGATCGCGGCAGTCAGGTGTTGAAATCACTAAGGGACATTGGTTTCGAGCAATATTATCAAGCCGAACTGACAGGTTTCGTTCTTTACCTGGAAGGTTCGACGGATTTGGCGATTTTGCGCGCGCTCGCGCGAAAGCTCGAACACGACGCGGCGCCGATTCTGGACGACGCGTTCGTGCACTACGTGCAAAATCAGCCGAACGCGGCCGCGAGCCACTTTTTCGGCCTGCGCGAGGCAAAACGCGACCTCTGCGCCGTTGCGGTATTCGATCGCATTGAAAATGGCCTGCCGGGGAGCTTCACGATCCCCAACGTCGTATGGCAAAAGCGAGAAATCGAAAACTATCTGTGCCGCCGCGAAATTCTCATTCGTTATGCGGAAGGCATGGAGCCTGACGACTTGGTCGGACGGGCACTCAGGGCGACGCGGCGCGACGCGATGGAAAGCGCAATAGAAAGGGTCGAGGGCGCGATCAGAGTGCTCGGCCGCGATCCCTGGTCCGACGACGAAAAAGTCTCGGACGAATTCCTGCCGCGGGTCTTCGCCTTGTATTTTGATAGCCTCGGAACAGACAATCGCATGAGCAAGTCGAATTATCACACGCTGGCGGAATATATCGAGCGCGATGAAATCGATCCGGAAGTCGTCGCTTGCCTTACGCTAATCGTAAAGGAATGCGGCGCTGCGAAGGCTGCCGGAATACCTCGATAGCCCCAAGGGCAGCTATTGCGGTTGGAACACCCCCTACTGCTCGAACCGCTCGCTCGTTCCCTCAGCCTTGCGCGGCGCGATCGAGGCGTCGGGCGGCTGCAACGGCGCGCCGGAATCGCGGAAGCGGTTGACGATGGGGTAGCGGCGGTCGCGGCCGAAATTCTTCGGGCCGACTTTCACGCCGGGCGCCGACTGGCGGCGCTTGTATTCGGCGAGGTACAGCATCCGCTCGACCTTGCGCACGGTGTCGGGATCGTAGCCTTCGGCGACGATGTCGCCGACGCGCATCTCCTTCTCGACGAGGCGCAAGAGGATCGCGTCGAGGATCGGGTACGGCGGCAGCGAGTCTTCGTCCTTCTGGTCCTCGCGCAGCTCGGCCGACGGCGGGCGGACGAGGATGGCGGGCGGAATGACTTCGCCGTCCGGTCCCTTCGCGCCGACCGGCCTCCAGCGGTTGCGCAACGCGGCGAGGCGGAAGACCTCCATCTTGTATAGGTCCTTGATCGGATTGAAGCCGCCGTTCATGTCGCCGTAAAGCGTCGCGTAGCCGACCGACATTTCCGACTTGTTGCCGGTCGTCACCACCATGGCGCCGAACTTGTTGGAAATTGACATCAGGATCAGCCCGCGCGCGCGGCTCTGGATGTTCTCCTCGGTGACGTCGCGTGGCTTTCCTTCGAACATCGGCGCGAGCGCGCGCTCGATCGCTTCGACAACTTCGGCGATTGGCGCCACGTCGTAGCGAACCCCAAGCGCCCGAGCGCAGGCGGCGGCGTCGCGCAGCGATTCATCGGAGGTGAAGCGATAGGGCAGCATCACCGCGTGCACGCGCGAAGCCCCCAGCGCGTCGACCGCCATCGCCGCGCACAGCGCCGAATCGACGCCGCCGGAGAGGCCGAGCACAATGCCGGGAAAGCGGTTGTTGTCGACATAGTCGCGCAGACCCATCACGCAGGCGGCGTAATCGGCTTCGTCGCCCTCTTCGACCGCCTCGCGCGGACCCTCGACGCAGCGCCAGCCCTTGTCGCCGCGCTCCCATGCGGTGCGCGCGACGCAGGCGCGGAACGCCGGCAGTTGAAAAGCCAGCGAACCGTCGGCGTTGAGCGCGAACGAGGCGCCCTCGAAGACGAGTTCGTCCTGGCCGCCGACCTGATTGAGGTAGATCAGCGGCAGGCCGCTCTCGGCGACCCGCGCCCGCGCGACCTTGAGACGGATGGCGAGCTTGTCGCGCTCGTAAGGCGAGGCGTTGGGAACGAGCAGGATCTCGCCGCCCGTCTCGGCGATGCATTCGACCGGCTCGGGACCCCAGACGTCCTCGCAAATGGGTACGCCGATGCGCACGCCGCGAAAGACGATCGGCCCCGGCGCGGGGCCGGGCCGGAACACCCGCTTTTCGTCGAACACGCCGTAATTGGGCAGATCGACCTTGAAGCGCACCGCTTCGATGCGCCCGCCCTCGAGCAGCGCCGCGGCGTTGTGCAGCGCGCCGTCTTCGACCCACGGCAGCCCGACCAGCACCGCCGGACCGCCGTCGGCGGTCTCGCGCGCGAGAGCCTCGCAGGCGGCGCGGCACGCCTCCTGGAAGGCGGGTTTCAGCACCAGGTCTTCGGGCGGATAACCGGCGAGATAAAGCTCCGGCGCCATGACGAGATCGGCGCCGAACGCCGCCGCCTCGGCGCGCGCCCGGCGCAGACGCTTGAGGTTGCCCTCGATGTCGCCGACGATCGAAGGGATTTGCGCGAGGGCGATGACGAGGCGATCGGCGGGCGCGGCCATGGCGGGCATTTAGCGCGCCGCCGGCGCCGCGCGCAATCGGCGTCCCGCCTCAATCGCGCGCCGCCGCCGCGAACAGCGCGGAATCGAGTTCGATCTCGCGCTCGAACTCGACCGGGCCGGTCATCAGCACGTGGTCGTCGCTCTCGCGCCATTCGATCGTCAGTTCTCCGCCGGGCAGCGCGACGCGCGCCTTGCGGCCGGTGAGCGCGAGGCGCGCCGCCGCAACCAGCGCGGCGCAGGCGGCCGAGCCGCAGCCGAACGTCACGCCGACGCCGCGCTCCCACACCCTGAGCGCTATCGCGTCGCGCGCGCGAACCTGCGCGAACGAGACGTTGGCCTTTTGCGGAAACAGCGGATGCGTCTCGAAGCGCGGGCCGACGGTCTCGAGAGGGATCGCGGCGACGTCGCTCACCCAGAAGATCGCGTGCGGATTGCCCATGTTGACGACGCTCGCCGGCCCGAAGTCGGGCGCGTCCGCGCCGGCGAGGCGAATTTCGACCCGGCGCGTGTCGGCGACCTTTCTCGCCAGCGGAATCTCGTCCCAGGCGAGGCGCGGCGCGCCCATGTCGACGCGCCAAGTCCAGGGACGCAAGCGCTCGCAGGCGATCAGCCCCGCTTTCGTCTCGATCGTCAGCGTCTCGGCGTCCGTCTGCCGCGCCAGCCGGTCGGCGACGCAGCGCGTTCCGTTGCCGCAGGCGCCGGCCTCGCTTCCGTCGTTGTTGTAGATGCGCACGAACGCGGCGCTCGCGGGGTCGCTGGGGTCGCTCAGCGTCATCAACTGATCGAAGTCGAGCCCTTCCGCGCGATGGATCGCGCGGATTTCCTCAGGGCTCGGCAGGATCGCCGCGCCGCGCAGGTCGAGCACCAGAATCTTGTTGCCGACGCCGTTCATCCGGGCGACGCGGCGGCCCGCCAGAGGGCTGGAAATGGTGGGAATGTTCGCGTTCTCCTCTGGCTGGCGAAACGAGCCGGCGCCGTCATTGCGAGGACCCCGAGCGCAGCGAGGGGGACGAAGCAATCCATGCGGCGGCTTCACCGTGGATTGCTTCCCCCTCGCTGCGCTCGGGGTCGCAATGACGGGGCAGCCTCTACCGCCTCCGCCCGGCCCTGTCGATCGCCCTTGCGCCGAGCCTGGTCAAGGCCTGCCGCAGCTCCTCGTCCTCGATCGGCGCGGCGAGCGCGACGGCCTCAGCCTGCGCCTCGGCGCTCGGCGCCGGCGCGGCGCGGCGCGTTTTCTTCGCTTCGGCGAGCGGGCCTTGGCGGAAGGCGATTTTTTCGACGCAGCGCCAGCCCAGATGCGCATTGACGCGCTCGACGATGATCGCGCGCGCGTGCTGCGCTTCGAGCGCGAAAGCGCCGTCGACGCGCAGCACCAGGGTCGCGGCGGCGCTCTCCTCGAGGCGACGCTTGGCGCCGCGCCGCGGCCATTGGATCTGGAGCGGGCGCGCGTATCGCGCGATTGTCGCGCCGACGATTTCGGACCAGTCCGTGATGAGGCTGATCTCGCCGAGCCCGCGCGCGGCCAGGGTCGGCTCGACCACGCCCTCGATCAGCGAGCCGAGCTGCGCGGCGAAGCCGCGCGCCTTTTCGCGCACAGGTTTCGTCATCGCGCGCCCGAGGGTAGAGTCCGCTCCATGGACGACAATCTAGCCCCTCTCGGCGCGCGTTTGAAGCCGCGCGAAATCGCCCGCCGCGTTCTTGCCTGGTGGGACGTCCATCGCCGCGATCTGCCGTGGCGCGCGAGCTCGGGCGAGAGGGCCGATCCCTATCGCGTCTGGCTATCGGAAATCCTGCTGCAGCAGACCAGCGCGACGGCGGCGGCGCCCTATTTCCTGAAATTCGCAGCGCGATGGCCGCGCGTCGAAATGCTCGCCGCGGCCTCGCTCGACGAGGTGATGGCCGCCTTTTCCGGGCTCGGCTATTACCGCCGCGCGCGCGATCTCCACGCCTGCGCGCAGGAAGTCGCGCGGCGCGGCGGGCGGTTCCCGCGGGGCGAAGCGGAATTGCGCGCGCTGCCCGGAATCGGCGCCTACACCGCCGCCGCGGTCGCCGCGATCGCCTATGGCGCGAAGGCGGCGCCGGTCGACGGCAACGTCGCGCGCATCCTGGCGCGACTTCAAGCCCTGGAGGCGCCGATTGCGCGAGCGCGCCGCGCGATCGGCGAAGCCGCGGCGGCGCTGACGCCCGTGGCGCGTGCGGGCGATTTCGCTGAGGCGCTGATGGACCTCGGCGCGCTGATCTGCCGGCCGCGCAGTCCCGATTGCCCCGCCTGTCCGTTGCTATCGGCTTGCGCGGCGGCGCGGACGGGCGCGCCCGAGGCCTATCCCCGCCGCGCCGCCGCCAAGCGCAAGCCGGCTCGCGTCGGCGCGGCGTTCTTCGCCCGGCGCGCGGACGGCGCGATCCTGGCGCGACGGCGCCCGCTTAAGGGGCTGCTGGGCGGGACGCTCGAGTTGCCCGGCGGGCCGTGGGAGGCGGCGGAGCGCGCGGACGTGAGCCCCGGCCAGGCGCCCTTTCCGGCGCCCTGGCGGCGTCTGCCGGGCGAAGTCGAGCAGGCCTTCACCCATTTCACCCTGCGGCTGACGCTCTACGCCGCCGAAGTCGGCGTGGGGCCGCCGGGCGCTGAGGGCCTGATCTGGATCGACCCCGCCATGGCGGAGGGCGCCGGTTTTTCCAGTCTCATGCTCAAGGCGGTCGCGCACGCGCGCCGCCATTTCGACGCTCCTCTCGCCCGAAAAGGGTTGCGGCGCAGCGCCGGGAACGGCTAAGCCTTGGGCCCGCTCGGAGCCGCGAACGCCGCGGATCGGATGAGGCGTTCCTATGACCGTGATCCTGCCGCCGCAAACCTTCGAAACCGATTTGCTCGGCAAGTTCGGCCATGTCTCGGCGTGGGTGTTCGATCTCGATAATACGCTCTATCCGCCCGATTGCGGCCTTTGGCCGGCGATCGAAGAGAGGATCACCCTGTTCCTGATTGGCCTCAGCGGGCTCGACGGCCTCTCCGCGCGGGCGATGCAGAAATACTATTATCGTCGCCACGGCACGACGCTGCGCGGGCTGGTCGAAGAAAATGTCGTGCGCGCCGACGAATTCCTCGAATTCGTCCACGACATCGACCGCTCCCATCTCGCGCCCAATCCGTCGCTGGCGCGTGAGGTCAAGCGGTTGCCGGGACGCAAGCTGATCTTCACCAACGGCTCCCGCGATCACGCGCTGCGCACGGTGGAGCGGCTCGGACTCGAGGGCCTGTTCGAGGACGCCTTCGACATTGTCGCGGCGGGGCTCGTCCCCAAGCCCGCCGACCTCGCCTACGAGGCGTTCTTTAGGACTCACGAAGTCGATCCGGCCTGCGCGGCGATGTTCGAAGACCTCGCCCGGAACCTCCGGGCGCCTAAGGCGCGCGGCATGACGACGACCCTGGTCGCGCCGAGGCCCGGCGAGGCCGACCATCGCGAAACGCTGGATCATGGCGCGGTCGACCGCGGCCATATCGATTTTGTCACCCACGATCTCGTCGGTTTTCTTGCTCAGATCAACGCGCAACTCGCCGCAGCGCGCGAGGCGCCGCCGCTTGCGCCGAGGTGAGCGGCTGGGGCGGCCTTTTTCGGCGCCGTCAGCGGCAAGCTCTTGGCCCAACGCCGCGAACCGGCGCGCGAGCGCAAGAAGCGGCGGGATTGACGAAAGTCAAAAACGCTCGCCCATTTTGCGTAATACGAAGATAAGCAGGGATGTCGGCTATGGCGAAGCGGATCGACGCGAGGAAGGGGTCGAGGTGAGGCAGACTGGGACATTCAACGCGGCCAATGGCGTGCATCGCTTCGGCTTTCATGACCTGGCGGCGGTTTACTGGAACCTGCAGGCGCCGCAGCTCTACGGCGAAGCGCTACGCCGCGACGAGGCGCGGATCGCCCGCGGCGGCGCGCTGGTCGCCGAAACCGGCGTGCACACCGGCCGCAGTCCGGCGGACAAATTCATCGTTCGCGACGCTTCGACCGAAAAAACCGTCTGGTGGGACAACAATGGCGCGATCACGTCCGATCAGTTCGAGACCCTGCTCGGCGATTTCATCGAACACGCCAAGGGCCGCGAGTTGTTCGTGCAGGACCTCTACGCCGTCGCCGACCCGTCGGCGCGCGTCAACACGCGCGTCTTCACCGAACTCGCCTGGCATTCGCTATTCATTCGCAACCTGCTGATCCGGCCGGAGCTGAGCGAACTCGACGACTTCCTTCCCGATCTGACGATCGTCGATCTGCCGTCGTTCCGCGCCGATCCGAAGCGCCACGGCTGCCGCACCGAAACCGTGATCGCCTGCAATTTTTCGCGTCGCATCGTGCTGGTCGGCGGCACCAGCTACGCCGGCGAAATGAAGAAGTCGGTGTTCACCTATCTCAACTACATCTTGCCCGAGGCGGGCGTGATGCCGATGCACTGCTCCGCCAATTCCGGCGGACGCGACGAAGTCGCGCTGTTCTTCGGCCTTTCGGGCACCGGCAAGACGACCCTGTCGGCGGATCCCAGCCGGATTCTGATCGGCGACGACGAGCACGGCTGGGGCAGCGCGGGCGTGTTCAATTTCGAGGGCGGCTGCTACGCCAAGGCGATCAATCTGTCGCGCGAAGCCGAGCCCGAAATTTACGCGACCACGGAACGGTTCGGCACCGTGATGGAGAACGTGGCGCTCGATCCGGTGACTCTCACGCCCGATTTCGACGACGCGTCGATGACCGAGAACACCCGCGTCGCCTATCCCCTCGACTTCATCCCCAACGCCTCCGAGACCGGCTGCGACGGGCCGCCCAAGAACATCGTCATGCTCACCTGCGACGCTTTCGGCGTGCTGCCGCCGATCGCCAAGCTCGATCCGACCCAGGCGATGTATCACTTCCTGTCGGGCTATACGGCGAAGGTCGCAGGCACGGAAAAAGGGATCACGACGCCGTCGGCGACGTTCTCGGCCTGCTTCGGCGCGCCCTTCATGCCGCGCCACCCCTCCGTCTACGGCAATTTGCTGCGCGATCTGATCGAGAGGCACAATGTCGATTGTTGGCTGATCAACACGGGCTGGACGGGCGGGCAGGCCGGCGTCGGGAGGCGCATGCCCATCCCGGTGACGCGGCGCCTGCTGTCCGCCGCGCTGGACGGTTCGCTCAATCACGCCAATTTCCGCTTCGACCCTTATTTCGGTCTTGCCGTGCCCGCCTCCGTGCGAGGGGTCGAGCCGCACATCCTCGAACCGATCAAGACCTGGGCCGACAAGGCCGAGTTCGCCGAGACAGCGAGGCGGCTGGTCGAAATGTTCAAGGACAATTTCGCCAAATTCGCGCGCCACGTCGACGAGGAAGTGCGTGGGGCGGGGCCTACGCCGAGGATACGCGTGGCTTAAAGTCGGCTCGAAACAGCGTCCTGCGCCGGCGAAACGCCTCTGTTCGGTCGCGCCGCCGCCGACGGCGAACGCCCTGTCGGGGCCGCTGTCGAAGCGGGTCTTGAACGCGTCTCGGCGGCGGGCGTGCAGGCCGCTCGGTGCCGCCGCGTTCGGGGACGGCGAGAACCAGGCGATGGCTCGGCTGCGGGTTGGCGGGCGCGAGCCGGCGTGCGAGCATGGAGCGGGACGGGCGGCGGGCGCGCCTCCCTTTCGAGAGCGTCGAAGAGGGGCGAAGCGCCGGCGCGCGCCGGTCCGGGATTTGCGCGCCGCGGCGAGAGGCGGAAGAGGTTTTGGCGCCATGCTCGAGAGGACGGCGGTCGATGACGGCCCGTATTTGTCGCTGCGCGGGATCACCAAGCAATTTCCCGGTTGTCTGGCCAACGACCGCGTCGACCTGACCGTCGCGCGCCACGAAATCCACGCGCTGCTGGGGGAAAACGGCGCCGGCAAGAGCACGCTGGTCAAGATCATCTACGGCGTCATGCGGCCCGACGCCGGCGAGATCGTCTGGCGCGGCGGGCGCGTGGCGATGCAGAGCCCCGCCCAGGCGCGCCGGCTCGGCATCGGCATGGTGTTTCAGCATTTCTCGCTGTTCGAATCGCTCACCGTCGCCGAAAACGTCGCCCTCGGCATGAACGATCGCAAGGCGCGCGCCAACTTACGCGAACGGATCGCCGAGATTTCGCAAAAATACGGCTTGCCGATGAGCCCGGACCAGACGGTGCACGATCTCTCGGTCGGCGAGCGCCAGCGCATCGAAATCGTGCGCTGCCTGTTGCAGAACCCGCGCCTGCTGATCATGGACGAGCCGACCTCGGTGCTGACGCCGCAGGAAGTCGAGAAGCTGTTCGGGACGTTGCGACGGCTGGCCTCCGAGGGCTGCTCGATCCTCTACATCAGCCACAAGCTCGAGGAGATTCGCGCGCTCTGCGACGTCGCGACGATCATGCGCCTCGGCCGGGTGGTCGCCCATTGCGTCCCCAGCGAAAAAAGCGCCAAGGAATTGGCCGAACTGATGATCAACGCTGAGCTCGACCCGCCCTCGCGCCGCCGGCGGATGCGGGCCGAGGGCGCCAAGGCGAGGCTCGCGGTCGACAATCTCAGCCTCAAGTCGCCCCATCCGTTCGGCGCCGATCTCAAGGCCGTGGGCTTCGCCGTCTCGCCCGGCGAAATCCTCGGCGTCGCCGGCATCGCCGGCAACGGCCAGACCGAATTGATGGACGCTCTGACCGGCGAGATTCCCACCGACGCTCCCGAAACGATCATGCTCGAGGGCGTCGCCGTCGGCCGCTCGGGGCCGCGACAGCGGCGCAGCCTCGGCGCCTGCTTCGTTCCCGAAGAGCGCGACGGGCATGGCGCGGTCGGGGCGATGAGCTTGAGCGAAAACGCGTTCCTCACCGCCGGCGCGCGCCGCTCGCTCACCTGGTTCGGCTTCGTCAACCAGGCGCGCAGCGTCGATTTCGCCAGGGAGATCATCCGCCGTTTCGACGTTCGCTCGACCGGCCCGAAAGCGCAGGCGCGCGCGCTGTCGGGCGGCAATCTGCAAAAATTCCTGGTCGGACGCGAAGTGATGCAGTCGCCGGGGGCGCTGATCGTCGACCAGCCGACCTGGGGCGTCGACGCCGGCGCGGCGGCGGCGATCCATCGCGCGTTGGCGGATCTGGCGGAAAAAGGCGCGGCGGTGGTGATCATTTCGCAGGATCTGGACGAGATTTTTCTGGTTTGCGACCGCATCGCCGTGATCACCGGCGGGCGGCTGTTGCCTCCGATCCCGGTCGAGGAGGCGACGATCGAACAGATCGGCCTGGTCATGGGCGGCGCGGCCGCGAAGGATCTGGGCGGCGCGGCCGCCAAGCAGCAGGGTTAAGCCGATGAGGTTCGAACCGCGCGGCCAAGTCTCGATTCTTTGGACCTACGCCTCGCCCGTGCTGGCGATCGGGCTGACGATCCTGGGCGCCGGCGTCATCTTCTGGGCGCTCGGGCAGGCACCGGGCCCGGCGGTCTATACATTTCTCGTCGCGCCGCTGGTCCAGGCCGGCGGCCTCTCCGCGCTGGCGGTCAAGGCGGCGCCGTTGATCATGATGGGAGCCGGCTTGGCGGTTTGCTATCGCGCCTCGGTGTGGAACATCGGCGCGGAGGGCCAGTTCACCCTCGGCGCGATTTTCGCCGGCGGGTTCGCGCTGGCGTTTCCCGACCTACCGGGCCCGCTGCTCTATCCTGGAACCCTGTTGGCGGGCGTGATCGGCGGCGCGGCGGCGGCGGCGATCGTCGCGTTCCTCAAGAGCGAGCTCAACGTCAACGAAATCCTCTCCAGCCTGATGCTGACCTACGTCGCGCAGTACCTGCTGATCTATCTCGTCACTGGTCCCTGGAGGGACCCGAAGGGTCTCGGCTTTCCCCAGACCGCGATGTTTTCCGACGGCGCGACGACGCCGATCGTCGTCGAGGGCACGGGCGTGCATCTGGGTTGTGTCGCGGCGATTATCGCGGCGATCGCGATGTGGGCGCTGCTGTCGAAATCGGTTCTCGGTTTTCAGCTCCGGGTCGTCGGCGAAGCGCCGCGCGCGGCGCAATTCGCCGGCTTCAACGAACGCCGGCTGATCTGGGTCGCGCTGCTAGCGAGCGGCGGCCTCGCGGGGCTCGCCGGCATGTTCGAGGTCACCGGTCCGATCGGCCAGCTCACCACCGACATTTCGCCCGGATACGGCTTCACCGCGATCATCGTCGCCTTCCTCGGCCGGCTGCATCCGATCGGGGCGATCTTCGGCGGATTGCTGCTGGCGCTCACGTATCTGGGCGGCGACGCGGCGCAGATCGACCTCGGCCTGCCCAACGCCGTCGCCAGCATTTTTCAGGGCGTCCTGCTGTTCTTCCTGCTCGCTTGCGACATCTTGATTCTTTTCCGCGTCCGGTTCGGCAGGCCGCAAGGCAAGCCCGTCGGAGCCGCCCCATGATCTTCTTCCTCACCAGCTTCTTCGTCAGCGTGACGGCCTCCTCGACGCCGCTGCTGCTCGCGGCCACCGGCGAGTTGGTCGCCGAGCGCTCCGGCGTGCTCAACCTCGGCGTCGAAGGCATGATGCTGGTCGGCGCGGTCACCGGCTTCGTCGTCGGGAATCTCACTGGCAGCGCCGCGCTTGGCGTGATGGCGGCGACCGCCGGCGGCGCCGCCCTGTCGGCGATCTTCGCCTTCCTAACGTTGGCGCTGTTGAGCAATCAGACCGCCGCCGGCCTCGCCCTGACGATTTTCGGCCGCGGCTTCAGTTCCTTGCTGGGCGCCGGCTATGTCGGCGTCAAGGGGCCGGAGCTCGCCAGACTCGACGCGCCGGGCCTGTCGCACATTCCCTTCTTCGGCCCGGTGCTGTTCGGCCAGGACGCGTTGGTCTACGCCTCGTTCGCGATCGTGGCCGGCGTCGCATGGTTTCTCTATCGCACCCATGCCGGGCTGGTGCTGCGCGCGGTCGGCGATTCCCACGACGCCGCTCACGCCATCGGCTATCCCGTCAACGCGATTCGCCTCGGGGCGACGCTGTTCGGCGGTGCGATGGCCGGGCTCGCGGGCGGCTACATGTCGCTCGCCTACAGCCCGATGTGGGCGGAGAACATGACCGCGGGACGCGGCTGGATCGCGCTCGCGCTCGTCGTGTTCGCGACATGGCGGCCGGGGTGGCTGCTCGCCGGCGCCTATCTCTTCGGCGCCATCATGTATCTTTCGCTCTATGCCCAGGGCCTCGGGGCGCCGATTCCCTCGCCGTTCATTTCCGCGCTGCCCTACATCGTCACCGTGGCGGTGCTCGCGATCATTTCACGGGATCGTCGCCGCATTCGCCTCAACCAACCGGCCTGCCTCGGCAAGCCGTTCTACGCGGGCGCCTGATGGGGAGGGGGAGGAGAACGTTTTTCGAGCGCCGCGCCTGATAAAGAGGCGCCCCCGGGCGGAAGGGCGGACTTCGCCAAGACGCGTGAATGTCGCAGGCGCCTTGGCCTCGGCCTTGCCTGCCCACGCGGGAGGCAGGTTTGGCGGGGACGGTGGATTACCGATCGAATGGGTTTGACGACGATAGGCAATCGCGCGGCGCCGATGTAGTCATCGCGGATCGGCAGACAGGAGAAATGCGATGGATCGTCGGACATTCAACAAACTTCTGGGAACCGGGCTGGTCGCCGCGGCGACGCCGCTGGGCTCGAGCGTCCTTCGCGCCGCCGAACCCCTCAAGGTGGGGTTCGTCTATGTCGGCCCGGTGGGCGATTTCGGTTGGTCCTATCAGCACGACGTCGCCCGCAAGGAGGTGGAGGAGCATTTCGGCGGCGCGGTCAAGACCGCCTACGTCGAAAGCGTTCCGGAGGGGCCGGACTCGGAGCATGTATTCTCCGACCTCGCCGCCAAGGGCTCGGGGCTGATCTTCGCCACCTCGTTCGGCTACATGAACTACACGCTCAATGCGGCGAAGAAGTTCCCGGCGGTCAAGTTCGAGCATTGCACCGGCTACAAACGCGCCGCCAACGTCGCGACCTACAACATCCGCTTCTACCAAGGGCGCTTCGTCCAGGGCGTCATCGCGGGCAAGTTGAGCAAGACCGGGGTCGCCGGCTATGTCGGTTCGGTGGCGATACCGGAAGTCGTCGAGGGCATGAACGCGTTTGCGCTGGGCATGCGCAGCGTCAATCCCGCGGCGAAATTGAAGTTCATCCTGATCAATTCCTGGTACGATCCCGGCAAGGAGGGCGACGCCGCCAAGGCGCTGATCGACCAGGGCTGCGACGTCATCACGCAGCACACCGACTCGCCGGCGCCGTTGCAGGTCGCCGAAAGCCGCGGCGTCCCGGCGTTCGGCGAAGCGACCGACATGGCCAAGTTCGCGCCGCACTCGCAGCTCTCGGCCAGCGTCAACGTGTGGGGGCCCTATTGCGTCAAGCGCGTCCAGGCCGTGCTCGACGGCTCCTGGACGAGCGGCGACGTCTGGGGCGGCTTCGGCGAGGGCATGCTGAAAATGGCGCCGTTCGCCAACATGCCCGACGACGTCAAGGCGCTGGCGCAGCAGACGGTGGACGACATCGCCTCGGGCAAGCAGAAGATTTTCGTCGGCCCACTGAAGGACCAGAGCGGCGCGGAGAAGCTGCCCGCCGGCCAGGTGATGGACGACGGCGCGCTCGCCGGACTGCAGTGGCTGGTCGAGGGCGTCGAAGGCAAGCTGAGCTGAGAAGCGCAGGCGCGGCCCCTTCCCCCTGGCGGGGGAGGGGGTTCGCGCCGGTTCGGCCTGGCTGACGCGAGGCTCGGGCGCGGCGTTTGCTCTATTCGGCGAAACGCGGCGTTAACGCCTTGCAGGGGATGATAACGCCTTGCAGGGGATGATCGGTCGCGAAGCGGGCGACTCCGCGATCGCGAACGCGAGGGATTTGCCGCTCGGCGCGCGGAGGCGATGGAAAGACCATCGATGAGCATGGCGTTGAAAAGCTCCCTGTTCGACGAGCCCGCCGCCGCCGAAGCGAAAGCGCCGCCGAAGCGGTTCAAATTCGCCGCCACCTTCGTCATCGATCTTGCGATCTCGCTGGTCTATGTCGCCGCCGTCGTTCCGCTGTGGGCGGGCGAAATGGGCCGCCGCCTCGTCCTCGCGCCGACCTTCCTGATCGGCGCGGCGATCCTCATCTGCTACGTCGGCAAGGTCCTGGTCATCGCCCATCTCGACCGGGCCGGCGGCGACGCGCGCACCTACGTCAAGTCGTCGGCGCTGGTCGTCGACGGGCCGTACGCCTGGTCGCGCAACCCGACCTATCTCTTGGCGATGATCCAATTCCTGCTGTGGTCGGCGCTGGCGTTCTATCTCCAGGCTTTCGCGCCGTGGCGCCCGTTGACGCTCGCGGCGGCGATCCTGCTTCCGGCGCTGTTCTTTTTCGTCAACGATCGCGTCGTCATGCCTACCGAGGAGGCGATGCTGAGGCGTCTCCATCCGGAGGAATTCGACGCCTACGCCAGTCGAGTTCGCCGCTGGATCGGGCGCAAGAGCGCCGCGCCCTGACGGCGGCGCAAAGCAGACTTCAGCCGGCCCAGCGGGCGGCGACGTCCTTGGCGATGCGCGCGGCTTCGTCGAGGAAGCGCGCGACGACCACGCGCGCCGCCGGCGTGCAGGCGCGGTAGGTCATCTCGTAGTCACGGAAGCCGCGGTTGAAGGCGCCGGCGAGCGTCTCCTTGCGCTCCGGCGAGGTCCCCTCGGTCTCCAGCAGATTGGCGAACTCGGCGCGGAACGTCGCGCCGTCGCCGGCGCCGCACAGGTCGCGCAGGTAGGAGAGCGCGCCGATGATTTCGGCCAGACGCAGCAATTGCGGCTCGTAAGGCGGCGGCGACTCCACGGGCGCCGGCGCTTCGACGGGCGGCGGGGGCTTGGCGGCCTCGGTCGATGTGGGCTCGGGCGCGGGCGCGGCGGGCTTGGGGGCGGGCGTTGGGGAAACGGCCGGCGCCGGCGGTTTCGTCTGCGGCGTCAGCCAAAAGAAGAACGGCGGCGTCTGCGCCGCGAGCGGCGTCGCGGCGAGCGCGGCGGCCAGCGCCGCCGCGAAAATGGCGACGCGCGGCCTCACGGCAGGCTCCTTACCAGGCGAGCGGCCCTCTCGACGATATCAGGCAGTTCCGGCGTCGTCGGCCAGCGCCCGACTTCGTCCGGGTCGATCCAGGCGACGGCGTCGGCCTCAGCGCTCGCGTGCGCCTCGCCGCTCCGCCAGCGCGCGACAAACGCGGCGATCACGTAGTGCTCGCGAACTCTTGCGCCGTCGAAAT
>Ga0326728_10005923_pt1 | contig 33613 bp, 29 predicted proteins | sample MB3enrmetagenome_FD_207602 | JGI IMG/M metagenome (GOLD analysis project Ga0326728, IMG submission 207602) | Lab enriched peat soil microbial communities from McLean, Ithaca, NY, United States - MB31MN | ecosystem: Environmental > Terrestrial > Soil > Wetlands > Peat | place: USA: New York... | reverse complement strand
ACCCTACCCCAACCTGCGTTTCGACGCCAAATATCACTCTATCCGAGGTAAGAACCGTGTGCGCTAGCAGTGCCAGCACGGGTCTGTGCGGGGGGCAGCGGGTAACTGCTGTCCCTACCGCGACCGACGTTGTCATTGATGCGCATCGATCGACCGAGTCGCCGAACGTTGCTCTGCGCCCATCCGCCAACAAGTAAACGCCGTGGAGAGAGGAAGGGTGTGCAGCCACGGTCAGTGCCGTCCCGTGGGCTTTTCCCTGCCCGATATCCCCAGGCTATACCTACGCAAGAGGGGAAGAACCCACAGTCAGAACGGCACTGACTGTGGCTACCCACTCGTGGCCGCGCGGCTTTTGGTATACTGCCACTTGCCAGGCAAAGAATCCCGCCATTAGGAGGACGCGATGAATTCCCATCCGTACTTGAGAACGCCTCACCTTCTCCTCGTACTTCTTTTCCTCACGGGGTTATACCGTGCGGCGATTGCGGCCCCGCCCGCTCCCCAGGCCGGAACGAGCGAGCAAGTCACCTTTGTCCACTGTGGCACACTGATTGACGAGGTAGCGGATGAGCCGCGACAGAACGTGCTGGTGGAGATCGCCGGCGGCAAATTCCGCGCCATCACGAATTACCCGTCCGACTTTGGCAAGCCCGCCGGCGCTGCTTTCATCGATCTCGCGGCGGAAACCTGCCTTCCCGGCCTGGTGGATTCGCACACGCATGTGCTGCTGCAAGGCGATCAGAAACCGGGGCAATACGACGAACAGATTCTGAAGTGGTCGCTGCCTTACCGCACCATTCTGGGAACGCAGGCGGCACGCCGCGCTCTGGAATACGGATTCACCACTATTCGCGACGTGGAAACCGAAGGCGCCTACTACGCGGACGTCTCCATTCGCGACGCCATCAAGCAGGGTGCGATTCCCGGGCCGCGCATGGTGGTGGCCACACGCGCGCTCGACGTTACCGGCGCCTACGCCCTACTGGGGTATGACCCGGCTTGGAAGCTGCCGCACGGCGTGCAAGTGGTGAACGGGCCTGACGAGTGCCGCAAAGCGGTGCGCGAGCAGATCGGCAACGGCGCGGACTGGATTAAACTTTATGCCGACCAGCGGGTTTCCACCGCCGACGGCGTGGTGCACAGCATTCCCACCTTTACCCCCGATGAGCTGCACGCCATTGTGGATGAGACGCACCGCGAACACCACAAGGTGGCGGCACACGCCATAGGGTTGGAAGGCGTCCACAACGCCGTGGAGGCGGGCGTGGATTCCATCGAGCACGGCGCCTACATCGCCGATGATGACCTGAGAACCATGGTGGCGCGCGGGACCTGGTACGTGCCGACGCTCTACATCTTCATTTACTCCGAGGAGGTTCACCCGGCAGGAGGGGTTCCGGGAAGGAAAGGCATCGTGGATATTCACGCGGAAACGTTTCGGCGGGCGCTCAAGGCAGAGGTGAAAATTGCCTTTGGCACCGACGTGGGCGGCTTCGAATGGACCATCAATCCGGCCAAGGAGTTTCCCCTGATGGTGGAGTATGAAATGACGCCTGCCCAAGCTCTCCATGCGGCCACGGTCTCCGGCGCGGAATTGGTCGACATGAAAAACCAAATCGGTTCGGTGGAGCCGGGCAAGCTGGCGGATCTTGTTGCCGTTTCAGGTAATCCTTTGACCGATATCCGCGTCCTTGAAAACGTCAACTTCGTGATGAAGGAGGGAGTGGCTTACAAGCTGCCAGGCCCGCCGAATCGCCAATAGCCGCAAGTCCGCGCGACCCTCAAGATGGCTTCGGCCGCGGGTGCGCTGCAGCGCGCGCCGGTGCTTTGGGCGCGGCTTGGCGGAGATCGAGTTGGTCTTCGATGACAGACTTCAAGTTCTGCAGGTAGAAGACCCAGTAAGTCGTGGCTTTGTCGAGGGCGGCGGTGGAGGCAAACCCCTGGAGATCCAGTTCCACGAGAGTGCGCCCACCTTGCGGAGAGAGTTTGAACCGCACTTGGGTTTCTGCCTCATCCGTGGGATGCTTCCAGGTGTAGGCGAGAGTATTGGCGGGGGTGAATTCCGTCACCACTCCGTCCACGGGCTCCTGATTCTTCCAGCGGAAATGGTACTTGCCTCCAAACTGCGGTTCCAGGATGGCTTGGTCGGCGAGCCACGCGGTCAGCTTTCCTTGATCGGACAGATAACTGAAGACGCCGACCGTGTCGCTGGCGATAAAGACCTGCAACGTGGCCGAGCGCATCACGGTTACGGGTCCGGTGTCCGCAGGCTTTACGGGCCGCCTGGGGTGCTGTTGCGCCGCGCCGTTGCTCCAGGCGCCCAACAAGAAAATCAGGATAAACAGTTTGGGTTTCATCAGCGGGCCTCGTTCTTCCCCGGGGGATGGATTCGGGAGGAATTGTAAAGCAAATGGGCGGTTAGTGCAACGCGCATTGTGGTTGCCGGCTTGGGAAGCGCCGCCGGTGGACGTATAATCATCAGCTCCGGGAAGGGGGGAAAGTCATGGATCGCGAGGCAGCGTGGGAAATCCTTTGTGAGTACACCCAGAACGAGAATTTGCGGAAGCACGCGCTGGCGGTGGAAGCCTGCGTGAGCGCCTATGCCCGCAAGTTCAGCGAAGACGAGGAAAGGTGGGGTGTGGTGGGATTGATCCACGATTTCGATTACGAGATCTACCCCAACGCTCCCGACCACCCGCTGAAGGGCAGCGAGATTCTCAAGGAAAGAGGCGTGCCGGAAGTGGATCGCCGCGCCATTCTCGGCCACGCCGATTACACCGGCGTTCCGCGCGACACGCTTTTGGCCAGAGTGCTGTTCGCCTGTGATGAGGTGGCGGGCTTCATTACCGCCTGTTCCTTGGTCCGGCCCGACCGGATCGCCAGCCTTGAGGCGAAGTCAGTGCGAAAAAGGATGAAGGACAAGGCCTTTGCGCGCTCGGTGAGCCGCGAGGACATTATTAAAGGCGCGGAGGAGCTGGGTGTTCCCTTGGATGAACATATTACTTTCTGCATAGGTGCGATGCGTATTATCGCGGACCCCCTCGGCCTCGCTCCTGCCAGTGCGGCTCCCGGCGGTTCGGCAAGCGAATAGGCGCCCGCCTTCATCTCCCCCGCTTCCAGCGCTTCACAACGTCACGGTTTGAAGATAAGTCGGCACCGTGACGTCCCAATGAAGCTCCTGAGCAATGCGCTGGCGCAACGCTTCGCTGGCCTTGGGTTCACCGTGCACCATAAAGGTATGGCCCGGCGCCTTGCCGAACCGCTTGAGCCACGCAAGGATTTCCCCGTAATCCGCATGGGCGCTCAGGTTCTCGATGCTCTCAATGCGCGCCCGCACAGGCACTTCACGGCCATACATTTTCGCGGTCTGGGCGCCTGATTGAATGGCCCGCCCGCGTGTTCCCGCCGCCTGAAATCCTACAAAGAGGATTGTATTGCGATGATCCGGCAGGCAGCGTTCCAGGTGATGAAGCACGCGGCCGCCCGTCGCCATGCCGCTTGCCGAGATGATGATCGTCGGGTAGTGCGCGTCGTTGAGTTTCTTGGAATCGTCCACAGTCTTGTCAAAGTGGAGATTGGGCGGCGAGAAGGGCTTGATTCCCTCCTCTTCCAGAGCATCCAATTCGAGGCTGTGGTCCTCCCGGTGTTTATCGTAAAGACTTGTCACGTCGATCGCCATGGGGCTGTCCACGTGGATGGGCAGCGAGTGCATCTTCTTGTCATCGATCAATTCGCGGAACAGGAAGAGCAGTTCCTGCGTGCGTCCCACGGCGAAGGAGGGAATCACCACGGTGCCCCCCCGGCTGGCCGTGTCCTCCACAATCGAGGTCAGGCGCGCGCCAATGTCCTCCTGCGGGTGCAGGCGGTCGCCGTAGGTGGATTCCAGCAGCATGTAATCGAACCCGTCTTCCGGCACCGCCGGCTCAGGAATGATCAACTGCGGGAAGCGTCCCAGGTCTCCGGAGAAGAGGATTCTTTTCGTGGTCCCGTTTTCCCGGACCGTCACCTCGATCATCCGCGCGCCCAGGATGTGCCCGGCGAAAAAGCCGCGTGCCGTGAAGTGCGGCGAAATCTCCAGGGGCTGCCAAGAATTCACCGCGTGAAGGTATTCGAGGGACTTGACGGCTTCCTCATAGGTGTAAAGGGGCAGGGCCGGCGCGTGTTTGCTGAACCCCTTCTTGTTGGCGTAGGCCGCATCTTCTTCCTGGAGATGTCCGGAATCCGGCAACACGATTTTGGCCAGATCCACGGTGGCAGGTGACGACAGGATCCGCCCGCGAAAGCCGTCCTTTACCAGACGCGGAATGTAACCGACGTGGTCAAGATGGGCGTGCGTCAGCAGGAGCCATTGGATGCTCGCGGCGGGCACGGGCAGCGGATTCCAGTTGCGCAGCCGCAGCTCCTTAAGGCCCTGGAAGAGTCCGCAATCAATCATCAACCGTTCGCCGCCGGCCTCCAGCAGATACTTCGAGCCGGTTACCGTGCCCGTCGCGCCGAGAAAAGTTAGAGTAGACATGTATTGTCCTTCGCGTATTCCCTTGGAATTGTGGGTGGTATCAAATCACCACCGACTCCTGATACTGGCCAAACACTCGCCGCAGGGCGTCGGAGATCTCGCCCACGGTGGCGTAGGCCTTGACGGCGTCGAGGATGGCCGGGAGCAAGTTGCGGTCAGTGCGCGCGGTTTCCTCCACGGCGCGCAGGGTTGTTTCCACGCGCGCGGCGTCGCGGCGGGCCCGCAGCCTGGCCAGACGCTCCACCTGGGTGCGCTCGATCTCGGGGTCAATCCGGAAAGGAAGTAGCGCCGGGACCCCAGTCGGGTCCTGCGGCTTTTCATGGCGGGAAGAGTTCGCCTCCTCCAAGTACTGGTTTACGCCCACCACCACGCGTTCGCCGCGCTCGATGGCTTTCTGATATTCGTAGGCTGCCTGCTGGATTTCGCGCTGCACGTAACCTGATTCGATGGCGCGAACCATTCCGCCCATCGTTTCGATTTTACGCAAGTATTCCCGGGCCTGCGTCTCGATTTCCGTAGTGAGTTTCTCGATGAGGTACGATCCCCCCAGCGGATCAATGGTGTTGGCCACGCCGCTTTCCGCCGCCAGAGCCTGTTGCGTGCGCAAGGCCAGCAATGCGGAAGCTTCCGTGGGCAGGGCCAGCGCCTCGTCGCGGGCATTGGTGTGCAGGGATTGCGTCCCGCCCATCACCGCGGCCAGCGCCTGGAGCGTGACGCGCACGATGTTCACATCGGGCTGTTGCGCGGTGAGCGTGGAGCCGGCGGTTTGCGTGTGGAAGCGGAACATCCAGGAGCGCGGGTCCCGGGCTTGGAAGCGCTCCCGCATGATGCGCGCCCACAGCCGCCGCGCGGCGCGGAACTTGCTGATTTCTTCCAGCAAATCGTTGTGCGCATTCAGGAAGAATGAGAGGCGCGGCGCAAATTCATCCACCGCCAGGCCTCTCGCCAGCGCGGCCTCCACGTAAGCAATGGCATTGGCCAGGGTGAAAGCAATTTCCTGCACGGCGGTGGAGCCCGCTTCGCGAATGTGATAGCCGCTGATGGATATGGTGTTCCACTCGGGGACACGGTCGCGGCAGAAAGCGAAGATGTCCGTCACCATGCGCAGCGCGGGAGCGAGCGGGTAAATGTAAGTGCCGCGCGCGATGTATTCTTTCAGAATATCGTTCTGCACCGTGCCGGACAATCGATTAAGGTCAGCGCCTTGCTTCTCCGCCACGGCGAGATAGAGCGCCAGTAAAATCGCGGCCGTAGAGTTGATGGTCATCGACGCTGAAATCCGCTCGAGAGGGATTTCCGCAAAAAGCATCTCCATGTCTTCGAGGGAGTCGATGGCCACGCCCACGCGGCCCACTTCGCCACGCGCCAGAGGATGGTCAGAATCAAGGCCAATCTGTGTGGGAAGGTCGAACGCCACGGAGAGGCCCGTTTGCCCTTGCGCAAGCAAATAACGGTAGCGCGCATTCGATTCGCGCGCCGAACCGAACCCGGCGTATTGGCGCATCGTCCAGAGCCGGCTGCGGTAAAGCGACGGGTGAACTCCGCGCGTGTAGGGGTATTCACCCGGGTAGCCCGCCTCATGCTCGTAGTCCCAGCCGCCAAGATCCCCGGGCGCGTAGAACCCCTTGAGCTCCAACCCCGAGCCCGTGGCGAATTTCGCTTTGAGTTCCTTGTCGCTTTGCATAGCCGGTAGTACAGGGCCTGCACGACGGCCTTGCGGTTGTTCAAGAAAACCTGGGAAAGCCGCAGGGCTGGACGGCTGGCAAGGCGCTACGTTCTCTCCAGCATCCGCTCAACGCACGTTTCGCGCCTTTACAAAGGAGTAAAGGCAAAGGATTGCCAGGAATACGGTGAATCCCCCAAACATCGCGAAGTAGACGGCGCCCTGCTCCGGTGTTTTCCGGTAACCCTCCCACTCCGAATAGGTCAGCGACCCGCTCATGAGCGTCAATCCCATAAATAAAAGCGCGATGAGCAGGTGAAACAACCGCTTCGCGTTGAGAAAACAATGATGTAATAGATTTCCGAGTCGGCTCAAATCCCTCCTTTCCTTCCCTGCGGGGTTCTTCCGATTCCCATGGGTTATGGTAAGGACAAATCGCGGTGCAGTCAAACGCTGGCATCGCGCGCTGTGGCGCGCGAGGTGCACCCAGGCAAATCTGAACCGGCTTGCCGTTTGCATACTTGCGCGGAGTTCAGGCTGTTCTGAGCTACCACCGGCTTTCGCCTTGACGTCTCTCGGCGGCAATCCTAGAATTGGGATGGCAAGTGAGCCTCGGCCTTCCAGGTGAACCTTGGACCTCGATGATAATTTTAAACGTCTGATCAAGGAACTGGGCGACGCCATCAACGAATCTCTCTCCGATTCCGAACGGATCGCGGAGGTTATGTCGCGCATCCGCAGCGCCGGCTACGACCTTTTCCTGGTTCTGGAAGTCACTATTGGCTTCAACAAGCGCGGCGAGGTGAACCTGGTGCATCGCCAGAAACTCAACTCCGAGGGCCGGCTTGATCCTGAATTCCACCTGACGTCCCAAGACACCCAATTCCTTCGCGCCCTCAAAATCGTCGTCGATCAAGACCTCGAATCCTAATTCATGTTTTGCAACCCCCTGCGGCAGTTTCATGTTGAGCAGCGTGCCGCATCCGGCCTGAACGACGCGCAGTGCCGCCCGGTTATCGGCCATGAGGAAGGCCTGCTTGAGCAGCGTCCGATTTAGCAGCTCTGATGGAGGCCGGTTCAAGCAACGCAAAGAAGGCAGAACGAGTGTACAACGCTGGACGTTTTCGAGATCGCAAAGGGGAATCCATGCTAAGAAAACTCCTTACGTCTATTTGCTTGCTGTCTATTGCCACCCTGTCGGTTGCGCAAGCTCCCAGCACTCCTTTGAAGCCCACGTTGATCAAGGCCGGCCGCATTCTCGACGTGCGCGCCGGAAAATACCTCACCGGCCAAGGCATATTGGTAGAGGACGGAAAAATAAAGCAGGTGGCTGCGTTCGCCGACCTGGAGACACATGTAGCCAAGGACGCGGTGATCCTCGACCTCGGCAAGGCCACCGTCCTGCCCGGACTGGTCGATTGCCATGCCCACCTGCTCATAGCCGCCTCCGCCGCCAACGCGCGCAACAACATATTGGATGCCGTCGCCGGCATGAGCGCCTCCGAACGGGCCCTGCTGGGCGCGCGCATGGCCCGCGAGGATCTGGAGAGCGGATTCACAACGGTTCGTGACGTGGGGCACTCCGGCGTGGATGGCGATGCGGCGCTCCGCGACGCCATCGAGGCCGGCTGGGTGCAGGGACCCCGGATTCAGGCCTCCTGCCGCAAGCTCACGCCACCGGGCGGTCAGGCGGTGCACCTCAATCCGGCAATCGCTGAGAAGGTCATCGATATCGAGTTTCTTCCGGTTGGCAGTCCCGATGAGGCGCGCCGAGCCGTCCGCGAGAATCTGTTTTATGGCGCTGACTTTATCAAAGTGGTCGCCGACGATGGCTCTCGTTTCGTCACTGCGGAAGAGATGAAAGCAATCGTGGAGGAGGCGCATCGCTCCAAGATGAAGGTTACCGTGCATGCCACAACCGGGACTGGTATCCAAACGACGATCGATGCCGGAGCGGATTGCGTCGAACACGGCGACACCGTCACGGACGACATGCTCAAGCAAATTAAGGACAAGGGGATCTTCTTCGATCTAACGGAGACTTTCGCGGGTGGCCGGTTGCGGGCTTTTGTGCAGAAATCGGTTGTTCTCTCACCAGAGGATGAGCAATGGCTGGCAACGTATGAGGAATTCTTGAACAAGGAAGCTCCTATCCGCGTGCAGCGAGTTCTCAGGTCCGGCGTGAAATACGCCATCGGTTCAGACATGTGGTTCGACTACCCGGGCAAGACGCGCGGCCAGGCGACGGCAATCATGTTCGCATCGCTGCGCGACCTAGGAATGCCTCCGGCGGATATTATCCGTGCCGCCACATCGGGGGCGGCGGACCTGCTCGGCTGGCAGGACCGCATCGGGGTTTTTGAAGCAGGAAAGCTCGCCGATATCGTGGCGGTTTCCGGCGATCCCTTGCAGGACATCACGGAGCTGGAACGAGTGAAGTTTGTGATGAAGGGCGGAGTCGTGGTCAAGAACGAGATCCACTGAAATTCGGCTGGGTGTGGCAGACGGGCGGGCGCGGAGGCTTGTTCTCTGTGGCCCGCGATTTACCGAGGAAGCTAGTGAGGCCTGACGCCTCTGCCTCGGGGGCCTGTTGAATTGCACGGTGCCGAAGCTCATCCTCGCACCCAAAGCGGAGTCCCACGGGATGACAGGAAGAGGTAAGAATCGAGCGACCGCGCCGGCCTGCGACCCTGCTAGAGGTTTCCCACTTCATGACGCCTCAACTCGAGACACGACGGCTCCTGCTTCGGCCACTGGAATTGGCTGACGCGGAACAAATTCAGATTCTGTTTCCGCAATGGGAAATCGTGAGGTACTCGACGAAGCGGGTCCCCTGGCCTTATCCGCCGGACGGAGCGTATCGGTACATTCATGACATAGCCCTGCCGGCAGTGGAGCGCGGAGTGGAATGGCACTGGACGCTGCGCCTTAAAAGCGCACCCGCGCGCCTGATTGGAAGCATCAGCCTCATGAAAGGCGAGAACGAAAACCGGGGCTTCTGGCTGGGATTGCCTTGGCAGGGACAAGGATTAATGAGTGGGGCGTGCGAGGTGGTCACCGATTACTGGTTCGATACGCTGGGATATGAGGTAATGCGAGTTCCCAAAGCAGCCGAGAATACAGCCTCGCGACACATCTCAGAGAGGAACGGCATGAGAATCGTCGGCAGGGAAGAGCGTGAGTATGTCTCCGGCCGCCTCCCCACCGAAATATGGGAGATTACCGCGGCTGATTGGCAGGCGCGCGGGAAAGACCCAACCAACCCGTTATAACTGCCGTTCTTCTTCCTAGGCCGCGCACTGTGCGTATCGTTGCCAGCCGGAGACTGAGGGTAGCGCAGCGGAGCCGCTCGCTACCTACTGCCAACTGTCTACCGCCTACTGCTTACTGCCTACCGCCTGCTGCATACTGTCCTAAGGCGGCGTGATGCGCTCCATGCCGTCCAAGTAGGGGCGCAGAGCGGTGGGGACGATGACGGAGCCGTCGGCCTGCTGGTAGTTTTCGATGATCGCCACCCACGTGCGGCCCACAGCGAGGCCGCTGCCGTTCAGCGTGTGCAGCAATTCCGTCTTACCGGACTTGCCGCGGCGGAAGCGCAGGTTGGCGCGGCGTGCCTGGAAAGCCTCAAAATTCGAGCATGAGGAGATTTCCTTGTACTCGCGCGCGGAGGGAAGCCAGACCTCCAAGTCATAAGTCTTGGCGGAGCTGAATCCCAGGTCGCCCGTGCAAAGCGATATGACGCGGTAAGGCAGCTCCAGCCGCTGGAGAACTTCCTCCGCGTCGCGGGTCAGGCGTTCGAGCTCGTCGTAGGAGTTTTCCGGAAGCGCGAACTTAACCAATTCCACCTTCTGGAATTGGTGCTGGCGGATGATGCCGCGCGTGTCCTTGCCGTAGGAGCCGGCCTCGCTGCGGAAACACGCCGTCCAAGCGCAATGCTTCACCGGAAGCTTCTCGACATCCAACACCTCGTCGCGGTAGAGGTTGGTCACGGGGACTTCCGCGGTGGGAATCAGCCAATAATCCGTCCCTTCGAGCTTGAAGAGGTCCTCTTTGAACTTGGGCAATTGGCCGGTGCCGAAAAGGCTGGCGGAGTTCACCACGAACGGGGGCAGGATTTCCGTGTAGCCATGCTCGCGCGTGTGCATGTCGAGCATGAAGTTGGCGAGCGCCCGCTCCAGCTTGGCGCCCACGCCCACATACACGGCAAAGCGCGCGCCCGCGATCTTGGTGGCGCGCTCGAAATCCAGAATTCCCAACGCCGGGCCCAAATCCCAATGCGCCTGGGGTTCGAAATCAAACTGGCGCGGCTGGCCCCAGCGGCGGACTTCCTGATTGTCGGCGGCGCTGTGTCCCACGGGGACGCTTGCGTGTGGAACGTTGGGGACAAGGCGCAACACTTCGCGCAGGCGCTCATCGCACGCCTTCGCTTGCTCATCCAGTTCCTGAATCTCGTTGCTGAGGGGCTTCATCTCCGCGATCAGGGCGGAGGCATCCAGCTTTTGCTTCTTGAGCGAGGCGATTTCATCAGAGACTTTGTTGCGCCGCGCCTTACGTCCCTCGACCTCCATCAGCAGCCGGCGGCGCTCGCCATCAAGCGATTCAAAATCGCCCAGGATTTCGGTAAGCCCGCGCTCGCGCATTTTCTCTTTCACCAACTCCAGGTTGTCGCGGACAAAGCTCAGGTCCAGCATAAAGGGGGTTCACTCCTTGGCTAGGGGCGTGCCGCAAGATTCGCGGCCAGAACTATGAACAGCCAATCTAAACCACCCGTCCGAGTCTGTCAAATTGCGGTGAATCCATCGAATCTGCAGCCTTCAATCCCCCCTCCGGAAGAAAGAAACTCAACTATATTCAGAGGCTAGAGGCGTGGAAGGCTGAATTTACGCGGAGTGCCGGAAAAGCGAGGGCTACGCGAAGGCTGAGCCCAAGCTGCTTCATCTTTGTGCATAAATCCGCCCATGATTCCCTGCCAGTGTCAAACAAATTATCCTTAGGATTGACCCCCGGCCAGAGGGCTAGAAATGCCTGTAGCTGATTGCAAACAAAGAACTAATGTCTATTACTATATGCGCATACGCAAAAACAGCGGGTAGTATGGGATTTCTCACATGGGGAAAAGATGCCGCCTTTTCCACAAAGATTTCCACAAGCATTTTCCTCTCGAATTAGCAATAACTTACCGCTCTGGCAAGGCTTTTGGGGTCGAGAGTTTGAGCTTCTGGCGGACGGATTCGGGCACTATTGCCCTTACCAACACACGGTCAGACTCGTAACGGGTGGAGATGACGGTTCCTTCTCGATGGAGCAAGGCCAAATGCTTTCCGTCACCTATGGGGAAATCAAAATCCGCTTCCACGGTGGGGTCGGCGGCCAGTGCATGAGCAATTCGCTGGCGCAAGTCCTCCAATCCTTCCCCGGTCTGGGCAGAGACCGCGATGCTGCCGTCTTCCCCTTCGAGTTTACGTTGTTCCCCAAGCGCCAACAGGTCCACTTTGTTCCAAACATGCAACCGCGGCGTAGCGGCCACGCCCAAATCTTCCAGCAAAGCTTCCACGGCTGCGTCTTGCGCCTCGCGCTGCGGATCGGAAGCATCCGTAACATGCAGCAGCAGGCGGGCTTCCTCCAACTCCTCGAGCGTGGCGCGGAAGGCCGCCACCAGGTGGGGCGGCAGTTTGCGAATGAAGCCGACGGTATCAGAAAGCAGCGCCGTGCGATGAGAGTCAAGGGGCAGCGCGCGGATGGTAGGGTCGAGGGTGGCAAACATGCGCGCGCAAGTGACCACTCCGGCGGAAGTCAGCGCGTTGAACAGGGTGGATTTGCCGGCGTTAGTGTAACCCACCAGGGCCACAGTGTGAAGGTTTTGGTCGCGTCGGTGGGCACGATGGAGGGCGCGCTGCGAACGGACGCGCTCAATGCCTTCGGTCAAAATCCGGATGCGGCCCCGGATGCGCCGCCGGTCCATTTCCAATTTCTGTTCACCGGGACCGCGCGTGCCGATGCCGCCGCCCAAGCGCGAGAGCACGGTTCCGTGTCCGGAAAGGCGGGGCAGCAGATAGTTCAATTGCGCCAATTCCACCTGGAGTTGCCCTTCGCGGCTGCGTGCCCGGCGGGCGAAGATATCAAGGATGATTTGCGTACGGTCGATGACCTTTGAATCCAGAGATTTCTCGAGATTGCGAAGCTGCGTGGGAGTAAGGTCGTGGTCAAAGATCACCAGGTCCGCGCCCGCGGCGCGCGCCTGGGCGCGAACCTCATGCACCTTGCCCCGTCCCAGTAGCGTGGCCGGGTCGGGCTCCGGTGAGCGTTGCAGCGCCGTTCCCACTACCCGGGCGCCGGCGCTGGCCGCAAGCTCCTTCAGTTCCCGCAGCGAATCCTCCGCGTCGGCGATGCCCACCGTCACGGCATCACGTCGAGTGGATTCCCAACCGGCCAGAAATGCCTTCTCCAAGACTTGCAAGCGTCGAATGCTACTATCCCTCCGGGGTTGCGGGGACCGCCGTCGTGGGCATGGCACGGGGCAGCACGACTGTGGCGATGGCGTGCTTAAAAACCATCTGTTCCTGATGGTTGCTTTCCAGAATGAGGGAGTACCGGTCAAAACTGCGAATGCGCCCCGTCAACTTGACCCCACTCAGAAGATAAACCGTCACCAGGAGTTTTTCCTTGCGGGCGGAATTCAAAAAGCCGTCCTGAATGTTCTGCGATTGCTTTTCCATATTTTTCTCTCTCTTTTTAGCTGTCGATTTTCCAAGGTCGCCCTGACAAAGACATTACACCACCGGTATGGCCGCAGGCGAGGCAAGTGCCCCTTTCCCAGCGGTGACCGGCGTCCGGCCCAGGGTTTCCATAATGCGACTTTGAACGCGCGGGTCGTCGCCGAACCCTTCCAACCAGGTAATGTCAGCCTCGCGGCGGAACCAAGTCAACTGGCGCTTGGCATAATGGCGCGTGGCCGCTTGCGTCGCGCTCACGGCCTCTTCCCGGCTCACCTTTCCCTCCTCGACCGCGCCTGCTTGCCGGTAGCCCAAGGCGCCCAAGGGTTTGATGCGCGCCGCGTCCGGAAGATGGAGCAGGGTTTGCGTTTCTTCCATCAGGCCCGTTGCGAACATACGTTCCACGCGCCGGTTGATACGGTCATAAAGCTCTGCCCGCGGTGGATTCAGACCGAGTTTGATAACGCGATATCCTTCCAAACCCGTTCGGCCGCGCGCATGCAACGCCGAAAGGGGTTGCTTGGCCAGAATACAGACCTCCAAGGCGCGAATCAACTTCTGTGTGTCGCGAGGTTGTATGCGCGCCGCTGCGGCCGCATCCAGACGAGCCAACAAGCGATGCAGGAATTCCCGGCCTCGGCGTTCCGCCAGGGCCCGCAGGCGCTCACGCCAAGCCTCGGAACGGACCGGGCCCTCAAAAAGTCCAAGCAACAGGGCGCGCAAGTAAAGCCCCGTTCCCCCCACGAAAATGGGGAGCTTGGCGCGGCTGCGCAAGTCGGCCAAAACCTTCAACGCCTCACGGCGGTAGTCACCCGCGGTGAAAACGTCGGCCGGTTCCAGGCAATCCAGCAGGTGGTGGGCCACGCCACGCCGCTCGGCAGGAAGCAACTTTCCCGAACCCACGTCGAAGCCGCGATACAACTGCACAGAATCGTAATTCACGACCTCGCCGTTTAGCCGCTCCGCCAGCGCCAAGGCCAGAGCCGATTTGCCGGCGGCGGTGGGGCCCACGATCGCAATCAAGGGTTGGTTACCCACGCTTGAATTCATCAGGATAGATGCGCCGATCCTTCCGACAACTGCCGCTCCCCTGTGAGCTAGGGCGGTCGCTCCGAACTTTCCGCCCTCTCCCCAAGGAGCATTGACGCATGGACCATGGAGAAAATCGAATCGGCATGGGGTTCCCCACCCCAGGCGGAAAGATGCGCCACCGTTTTCGCCTGTGCAATGGAATCCCACTAAGGGATTCTAGCATAACCCGATGACCTTTTTGGCTGTCTGGCGTAGGTCTAAGCTTTTGCGACTCATCCGCGTAGGGCCGACGGCAAGCATCGTTCCAACTATGGGGGGCTACGCTGTGCGGGTCGCGAAGCGCGGAAAGTTCGGTCGCTACTGACGGGCGGAGATAGGGACTTTAACTCGGGACAGCATGGGTCCCGGCGCCGGGAGTCGAACCCGGTCCATGCTCTAATCCGGAGCTTCACGGTTTATAAGCCCGCTCGCGCACCGTACACCACGCCGGGATTTATGGGCTGGAAGATTGAGTCGAAGCTAACTTACTGACCTCTGCATATTGTGGTGACGGATGAATCCCCTCATCCCCGACCCCTCTGTCGCCGCAGCGACCGAGGGGAGAGTTGAATGATTTAGTTACGCGACCAACTCCCCTCTGTCGCCGCCGCGACAGAGAGGCCGGGTGTGAGGGGGTCTTGTCACTATATTTTGCAGTAATCAATAGGCGGGGCGTGCTCGAGCCGGAGCATAACCTGCGGCCCGAGTCGAGTGGAAATGTCGCGGCAGTATCGTGAATCGTATGAGGGCTGCGGAAAATGCTCCCCGCGTTTGGGCAGGGAGCGAGAACTGACTGGATTCAGGGCGAAGGTTTGAAATCTCTCGACCAAGCTCACGGGGAAAAAGGCGGCAGCCCGCCCCCGCGGACCGCAGTGCACATCCTCGTCCGCCCAGATAGGCTGCGGGGGAGCACAGGGCACGCTAGCAATCACCAATGCCCTGTAACGGCGAGGTTCCCGACTTGTCGGGGCAGGTGCCGTCCCGCCCTTCCGGCGACCGCGTCCCATCGTAGTCAGAAATACGGGCCCGTTGCGGTGTTGCGGGTCAGGCGCTGACTGATACGCCACCGTACGTGGACCCTGACGACGTGCCTGAGCCTGTGCTGCCCTGCAGTATCTGCTGCAACGAACTGAAGTCTGACTGAGCACCCGACAGATTCCCAGATTGTAAATCCTGGCCCAACTGATCGAACAACTGGGAAGCTTGACTCTCCTGACTTCCGCCAGAGTGGTGATGAGGGTGGCGCATTTGTGAAGCTTGGCTTTGGAAGTCCTGCTGAATGGTCGTATAGTCCTGCTGGGCACCCGTGAGGTTTCCGGCCTGAAGGTCTTGCGAGAGTTGACTGAAGGCCTGGGCAATCGGACTACTGCTTTGCGACGTGGAGGTAGTCGTGGAATTGCCTTGTGGCATATCATTTTGTAGCGTCACAAAATCGGTTTGTGCCGCAGAGAGGTTGCCAGATGTCAAATCCTTGCCGAGCTGCTGGAACTCCTGCTGGAATTGCTGCAATTGACTGAACATACTGGTGGTAATGCCGGAAGTGGACATTTGTATTCTCCTTGCGATGGATGCGCGATGCTAAGAACTTCATCGACATCTTGCGGCCGCGACTTTAGTCCTTAAACCGAAAGTTAAGTCCCTCACTGAATTATGCAATCACCCTGCCAACTGCCAACGAACCAAGATGGCATCCATCCTTAACATTTGCTGGGACTTGGTTAACGCCGAAGGCGCGGGTCCGGGGCCACTCCCGCCGCCTGGGCAACAAGTGCCGAAGACAAACTCGGCAGACCTTACCGCGCTGCGCTGGGTTGCACATGCACTCGGTCAGTGGGGGGAGTAGGCCAAAACCGCAAAAAGGAAGAGGTTCCGGCTATGTCCTCCCAAACTTAACCCGCCCTTCACGATCCGCTCAATTGTCCTTAATGGGTAAGGGAGACACTAACAATGGAGTACATGCATGGACCACGTATCCAATTCCGCGATCGTGATGGCGATAGGACTGTTCATTGTGATCTGGATTTTCCTGGTGCACATGATTTTGAGCAATGCGGACGACGCGCGCCTGCGATTTCTTCTTGACCTTATGGGAGAAATGGAGGAGCAATCGGCGAATTCGTCGCCGCGCGGGTCGTCGCCATGCTTGCCCGATGACGTTGGGATGAAGATGCCACGCGAGATGGCTCGGAGCGCGGGGGACGAACCCGACCAGCACTCCGCATACCGTTTCGTACCATTGCTATTCGCTACGTCGTTGCGCGGGCGGGGACTGTAGCGGGCGAGTCCAGTAGGGGAGCGGCTAGATCCTCAATGCTGTGGCGTATCATCTCTGCTCGCAGCGGTAACTGTGGCAACGAGAGAGTTGCATTAGGGCTTTGGTCGTAGGCAGGGGAATTTCCGGTTCCTTCAGGCAAGGGCCATGAACAAAGGGTTATGAGTTGTGGTCAAGCCGGGGGTGAGGCTCGTCGATTCTGACTCACCTCAGGAAGCGGAGAACGCGGTGAGGGTTGCATTGCATGCCAATATCCGATCGATAGAAGCGAGGACCGAAAATGACGGAAGTAAAAGAACTGACAATGAAAGAGTACGTGGGTGATGCGGCCGGGGAAGTCTGGCACCTGCTCAACCAGAGCGGGCCTCAGACCCTGGCGCAACTTAAGAAGAAACTCAATGGCAGCAGCGAGCTCACGGACTTCGCGGTGGGTTGGCTCGCGCGCGAAGACAAGGTGGAGATTCTCAAGGAAAGAAAATCCATCTTGCTGCGTTTGAAATAGGCCTTGAAATTCCAGCGATGCGCGCACGGGGATGCCTGGCCACCCGGAGCGTCTCTCGGGGGGAGGGGTTATGGAGGAAAGCATCAAGGCTCTAGTCGTTCAGCCCCGGCACGACCCGCTGGACGCACTTCGCCTGGCGTTGGAAGAGCATTCGATTGAAACTTTCATCGCTATGAACTGCGCTGAGGCGGCCCAGGCGCTATGGTCGGATTGCCCACCTCATCTGGTGTTCACGGGAATTCAGCTTGCCGATGGCAATTGGGCGGACGTTTTGAGACTGGCCGCGAAGGCGTCCGCGCCCGTGAATGTCATCGTCGTGGCGCCGTTCGTAGATGTGAGTTTTTACGTGCAAACGATCGAGTGCGGCGCATTCGATTTCATAGTTCCTCCCCTCTCCCCGCCGGAACTCTGGCACGTGGTGCGTATTGCCGCGGAGAATGCCCTTAGCCGGCGCCGAAAACACATTGCCACCTTGCCGCCGGCTTCCCTTGCTTCCCCTCCTCAGGCCGAGAATGTCGAACGCGAACACGCCGTGGCTGGCGCCCGAGAATTGAAAGGAAACTCGCTTGCCAAGGTCGAGGCCGCATAAGGGCAGGAAGCGCAGGACAAGGGCTGCCACCCCGCCATGCCTGTCACCCACATCCATTCTTCATTCAATGAGTAGCTGATAGACCGGGAGACCTGATGCAGTTGGAAGGGCAGATGGTCAACCTTGTGTTTTTGACCCACCGAGGCGCTTATTAGTCGGTGGAGGCTGCACGGACATGCCCTCAATGACGTTGTTTAGCGCCAGGGTCGATGTTTCATAGGCTCTTCAGCTTTGAGAGTCCTGTCGTTCCTTGCAGTCTCTGCATCGCCTGGTCCAGGGCACCGCTTCCAAGCGCGCCGTGCTAATCGGCTGCCCGCATTCTTCGCAAATGCCGAATTCCTCGTGCCGAATCCGCGTTAAGGCTTCTTCAATGGCGCGCAGGAGCTTGCCGTCTGTCTGATGCAAGCGGATTTGCGTGGAGGCGTCGGTTTCATTGGTGGCCATGTCGATGGGGTCCCCGCGAATTTCTCCCGCGGGGGGAAGCAAATCCACCAGACTCTTGCCCGTGGAAAGTTCCTGCTGCTTGGAAAGAAGAATCTTCTTGTAGCGAAGCAAATCGCTCTTGTTCATGACAACCACCCTGTACGCCACGATTACTGCCTATCCATAGTACCAGTTCTCAAATTTTACAGCCAGAGAGGAGTGGCGGCGAAAGGGGGGCCGTTTGATTTGTTTAAGTGGCGGGGAGGCTCAGCGTAAAGAAGTGGATGGAAGCGGCTGTGCCGCGGAGTTGCCCTGGGCTCAATCCCAAGAGTCCCGCGAGCTTACTGCGTCCAACTTCACCCTGCTGGAGTTCATCGCGGTCTTGCCTGATCCTCTGCTCAGGAATGGAGCGTATCGCCCAAAGGACACGAGCCAATTTACGCGGGCACTATGCTTTCGACCAAGAACGGGACGCGAGCCTCACAATGGACACAGACGGCGGTCTGCTCCATCGCCTTATTCTCAGGTGCGCTCGCCACCTGGAATTGCCGCAGGCAATCGGTGCAGGACAGAACGAAATAACCGGCGCCGCCCGGGTGTGTCCGAACCGGGATGCTGATCACTTGCGGGCGGTAGGCGTGATCGGGGGTTTTTCGAACCAGCTCGTGGACGGCCTGCACGATCTCGGGGATGGGTTGAGTGTTCTTATTGAACCAGCGGTCAGGGTTGATTTCCGGCGGAAATTCACTGGGGATTGCCCCGGAGAGGACAATGACCGGTATGGAGGGGAAGCGCCGGCGCACCACCGATATGAACTCGATCCCTGACATGCGGGGCATCTGAAGGTCGGAAATGATGACCCGGGGAAGTTCATCCCGGAGTTTCATCAGACCGTCGATTCCGTCCTCAGCCTGCAGTGCTTTGAAACCCGCTTCTTCCAATTCCCATGAAAGGATTTCCCGAATGGTGGGATCGTCATCCACCAGCAAAACTCCGTTTGCCGAGACGTCGCGCATAACCTATCCTCGATGGACACCGAAATAATTCCAAAGCTAATAAGTAGACGGTACACTCATGCGGTTCGCGTGTCTGTGCAATATTGCACACTTTCTTCGTCTTATTTTTTCTCCCCGGGGTCTGTGTGAATAAGCTAACCTCTTAGCCTGCAATAGGATGGGCGCGGCAGCGTCCCGCGCCGGCGGGGGATGGGCGGGCAAGGGGCCGGCGCTACGCAAGAAAAGAATCCGTGGCGGGAACGGGAACCGAATCTCACGCCGGGGAGTGCCGATTCCGCTTGCCCCTTCACACCACCAGCGCCGCCACGGGCACTGTGCTGCGTTCGCCGCCGATGACGACAATGCCGGAATCGGTCACGTGCCATCCGCGGGCACGGTCGGCATCCAGATCGTAGCCGATGCGGGCATCTTCGGGGACACGGACGTTCTTATCCAGGATGGCGCGGCGCACCTGGGCGTGGCGGCCGATGTCGCAGTTATCCATGATGACGCAGCCTTCCACCAGGGCGCCGGTGTGGACGCGCACGCCGCGCGCGAGGATGGAGTTGCGCACCACACCGCCGGAGAGAATGCATCCGCCGGATACGATGCTGTCAATGGCCTCGCCGCGGCGATGGGCCTCGTCAAAGGTGAACTTGGCGGGCGGGTCGGGGTAGCTGGCACTTCGCAGCGGCCACTGGCGGTTGTAAAGGTTGAGCTCAGGCTTGACGGAGCGCAGGTCCATGTTGGCTTCGTAGTAGGCGTCGATGGTGCCCACGTCGCGCCAGTAGGGGACGGAGTCTTCGCCCTCGCCCGGGATGCGGTTGGTCGAGAAGTTGTAAGCGTAAATGGGGGCATGGCCGGCGAGCTTGGGCAGAATATCTTTGCCGAAATCGTGGTGACTCGCAGGGTCGTTGGCGTCGGCCTCGAGCAGCTCCACCAGCGTGCGCTTGGAAAAAATGTAATTACCCATGGAGGCGTAGACGTGGCTGGGATCGCCGGGTATGGTGGGCGCATGGGGGTTCTTCTCGTGAAAGGCCATGATGCGTCCGTCCGCGTGGGCCGCAATTACCCCCAATTCGGCAGCGTGCTTTTTCGGCATGGGAATGGCGGCGACGGTCACCTCCGCGTGTTTGGCCATGTGGAAGTCGATCATGCTGGAGATGTTCATGCGGTAAATGTGATCGGCGCCGAAGATGGCCACCACGTGCGTATCCGATTGCTGAATCAGGTTGATGTTTTGCTGGATGGCGTCGGCAGTGCCCTGGTACCAGCTTTCGTCCTCGGAACGCATCTGTGCCGGCACGGGGATGATGAAGTGATCCTTCAGCAGTCCGCTGAACTGCCATCCCTCGCTCAGATGCTGGAGCAGCGACTGGCTGCGGAACTGGGTGAGCACGTAGATCGAGTTAATTCCGGAGTTGATGAAATTGCTGAGGACGAAATCGATGATGCGATACTTGCCTCCGAAGGGCACCGCCGGCTTGGCGCGCTCCCGCGTGAGGGGAAACAGCCGGGTTCCCTTGCCACCCGCAAGCACAATGCCCAACACGCGGATGTACAAGGCTCTTTCCACGGCCAAGACGGGTTCTTGTTCATGAGTCTTCTTCATGGGGGGTCAGCGCTCCTGAAACCGGTCTTTCACTTGATTTTATCAGAGCCGGACCTTGCAGGGGCAATCTAATTGTGAGCGAGTGTTGGTGTCATCAGGAATCGGCCCTCGTTTCGGAACGCTGGTCATTCCCGCCAAGGCCGGAACTCACTCCCCCGCGATGAATTTCCAATGGCCTGACGTGATTGTCGCTTCACGCCGCCATTGAGCGAGGGAAACTCGCCCCAAATTCCCCTGCTGGCTGCGGATTGCACTTGAACTTCCGGTTGGTCCCGATAACGACCGGGATTTCAGGCGCTATTCGTACAAGCCCTGTATTATCAACAACATTCTGGGATTGAGGGTTTCGTGCAGCCGTGAGGCCATTGCTGGCAACTATCTTCTTTATTTTCATAATTATGACCAAGAATCGGCTAACGGTGTTTTTCCCTATAACATTCTGGCATCGGCTCTTCCCAGAGGTCTATTTGTTGTGTTTTCATATACATCCTGGCGTCCCGACGGATCTTCCGTGTTTTCAATAACATCCTGGGGTCCAAAAATTGCATGCTATGTTTTCAATAACCTTCCGGCTTTGAACGTTCGACTTTGCCCCCATTCTTCTTTCCTCTTTCTCAGTGTCCACACCCTTTCCCTACAAACCTCGATGTCCGCTTGCACGAGCGACTGCGCCAGCTCCACAAACAGCGGGTGAGTCACCAGTTGGGAGCGGAAGAAGGTCCGCGCCGTCATCGCCACCTCCCCGAGGGGCGCATCGTGCAGGGCCTTAAAGAAACTGACGAACTCCGGCGAACGCATTCCGTGTCGAAAACGGTTCAGCCGCGAAATAGCCTTGCCCGGCGTGGATCGCGGCCCCATGGATTTCCGGGCGTTACGGCGATTGGAGGCAAGCAAGGCAGGAGTCAGGGTGGGAGACTTACGCAGCGACATGGAGCAAATTCCCTTCGCACTCCCCTGCATTATTGACCATAACGACATTCGTGTCAAGTATAAAAACGAGTTTACGAGCCTAGAGCAAATCGCGGATGGCGCATACATGGGTGTTGATGGATGCGTCCTCCTCTACATCGCGCCGAGATGGCCCACCGAAGTTGAAGGGGAGGTTTTGCCGCCGGCAAAATGAGCCGGGCTTGGGGATGGATTGCCGCCGGCATGCGTGGTCCGGGGGATGAGGTTTGGGCCGCGTACTTGATACCTGATGTAAGCGCCACCCGCCCGCGGCCTCGGTCAATACGCGACGAGCCCATGGGCGGGAGACACAGCTATACTGCTTGACACTAGAGGAGCGTGGAGTATAGTGACACCGATACTGATTGGCATCATTTCAATTCATATTCTGAGGAGGGCATGATGAAGGGTTCGCGGTTTTGTCTAGCTGTTGTAGTGTCTGCGGCAGCGCTGCTCTTGCCCGTCAGCCTGCTGGCAAGGGTTCCAAGCGGCATTCCTCCGGCGGTACCCCCGCAGGGTAGGATTGCCCAGGATCTAGCCGGCACCTGGAACTGGGTATCGGGCCAGACCCTGGTGATACGCGAGGATGGGACATTGGACGTCTATGACGCCAACAGAAACAAGATCAACGAAGCCCGCTGGACCGTCCTCGATGGGCGACGGCGCCAGGTTCGCTTCACCCACCGCTCCGGGGGCTGGGTGGATACGCTGATTCTCTCCCCTGACGGCCTCTCCCTGGACGGCACAAACAACGTCGGCGCCTCATTGCACGGCACGAAGCGAGTCAGCGCGCCGTCACCCCCGGAATACAGAATTGGCCGCGATCTAGCCGGCACCTGGAACTGGGTATCGGGCCAGACCCTGGTGATACGCGAGGATGGGACATTGGACGTCTATGACGCCAACAGAAACAAGATCAACGAAGCCCGCTGGACCGTCCTCGATGGGCGACGGCGCCAGGTTCGCTTCACCCACCGCTCCGGGGGCTGGGTGGATACGCTGATTCTCTCCGCTGACGGCCTCTCCCTGGACGGCACAAACAACGTCGGCGCCTCATTGCACGGCACAAAGAGGCGGTAGCACAGCGCGGCGTAGCCGCTAAGACGCCTCGTAGGGGCACCCCTCGTGGGTGCCCATGCGGAGGGCACCCACGAGGGGTGCCCCTACGAGGCGTGCAAAATGGTTGCTGAAAAAACAAGAATTTACGGTATTGCAATGCAGTAGCGCAGCAGACTGTTGTCTTTGCGCTCGGCGGCCAGCCATCTCGTAAGTGGCGATGCATCGTCAAGCCGTTTTCTGCAGACTCTCTTCCTGCTTCCCCGTTATGGGAAAATCGCGGTGGCACATTCATTCCCGTTGATGCATGTTTCCTTATCGCCATCGCGCATGGCCTTGTGGATATCGGGGGGCGGATGGATAGGATTTGTAATCGCCCCCTGACCCTACTGACTTCTGCATAATATGGTGACGGATGAACCCCCTCACCCCCACCCCCTCTCCCCCAGGGGGGCGAGGGGGTGGGGGTGAGGGGGTCTTGTCACTCTACTCTGCAATACTCAATAATCCGTTCCTCGCCGCAAAATCACGGCCATATTGCGCTGTACAAGGCTCTTGCCGATTCGCTACACTGCGCGTATGGAAATTACCATCCACATCCCGGATGACCTGGCGAGTTCATTCGGGCCGGCGGGTGGCGATTTGTCACGCCGGACGCTGGAAGCGCTCGCTATTGATGGCTACCGTTCCGGCAAGCTCAGCGAAGAGCAGGTACGAAGAATTCTCGGCTACGGCACCCGTTTGCAAGTCCACTCCTTCCTGAAGGAGCACAATGTCTATCTGAATTACGGCCTGGAGGAGCTGGACCAGGATATGCAGACGGTGGCCCATCGCCGCGAAAAGGAGCCCGCGCGCGGCTAAATGATTGTCATTGGCGATACTGCTCCGCTCAATTACCTGATGCTGATTGACCGGGTGGACATCCTGCCTCAGCTTTACGACCGGGTTCTCATTCCGCTGGCGGTGTGGGAGGAGCTTCAGAGACCGGAGACGCCGGAGGCCGTGCTCGCTTGGGTTGCCCAGCCGCCCCCTTGGCTGGAAATCCGGCCCGCGGAGAAAAGCCCCGACCCCGCCGTCCAGAACTTGGGGGCGGGGGAGCGTGAAGCCATCGCGCTGGCCGAAGAACTTCACGCCGAGCGGCTCATTATGGATGACCGTGCGGCGCGCCGTGTTGCGACACAGCGGAATCTGACTGTGATCGGCACGCTAGGGGTTTTAGTGGAAGCGGTCGAACGCGGGCTGACAGATTTTTCCGATGCGATGGCGCGGCTGCAGCAGACCAGTTTTTACGTGTCCCCCGAAGTCCTGAATCATTTGCTCCAACGCTACAGCGAGAAAAGTTAGGCATGCTCACAGGGCAGCGGGGAGGCACGGTGTCGCCGCGGCGAGCAAAACTGCGGGTATCACGGGCCGCACTACGGGACAGGCTTCAGCTCCCAAAACCGTTCGGTACCGATTCTGAACCCGGACTCGCACAGTTTGTAGCGGTGGAAGAAACTCTCGATCTCACCCCTCAGCCTCTCGCCATCCACGCCCGCGAACTCCGTGCGCGCATACTCGGAGAAGGGATCGGCCGTGCGCTCGAGGTCCTGGTATGACTCAGGCCGAAAGACATGGGCGGCGACATAGACCCGGCCGTGGTCCGCGAACGCTGCCTGAATTTCGTGGTCGAGCCTCTGCTGCCATGGCTCCCGTGAACCCCTCATGACGTACTCATTGAGCAAGGCCATGGCGGGATCGTTCGGCCAATCGTCCAGGCACGCAAGCAGGAGGTCGTAGTCGATATTGGCGTACCAATCTCTTCCCGCGACGATAAAAACGTCATTCGGCCCCAATTGCGCGCGAATCTGTTCCAGCAGCGGCGGTGGGAAGTTGACGCTGAAGGCCTGATCCTGCCGGTGGTTCGCATAGACGTTCCAGCCCGAAACCATCACCAGCAAGCCCGCCACCCACAGGGCGGTGCGCCTGCGGCTTTCGCGCAGCCACAACGACGCCAGGAAAGCGAGGGGAAACAGGTTCAAGCTCCAGTAGTACCCGGCCGGCTCCCAAATGAACACAAATACACTCCAGGCCAGCGTCAGCATGGCCACCGGCGGGAACGATGGGTTCGAGCGCCACAGGCGTATCAGGCGCTCTCGCACCCTGGGGCGGGAGGCGAGGGCCGCCACCACAGCGCCGCCAGCCACAAGGAGACCTCCATATAGGCGCCAAATGGCCTTGCCGTTTTCCTGGAGATTGACCCGGCTGCGGACCCACGACGTATCCAGCACCGTGCCGGCAATTCCCATGACGCCTTTGATGGCCGATTGCGGCCATTGCACCTGAATGCCGTGCTGCTCATGCAGGTATGTCAATATCCAGTTAAGAAACCCTGCCGGATTTACCCCTGCCACCCGAGCCATCAGAGCATACGCCGCCGCCACCCCCAGCGCCACAGCGCCCGCCCAAATGGCAGCGAGCTTCAACCTGTTTTTGAAGGGTCCCACGCCCGCCAGGACGAACCCGGCCGCCACGGCGGGAACCGCCAGCGCCATCGCCTGATGCAGCATTATGGCTGCGAACAGGGCCAGTCCACCCGCTGCCAGCCGCAGACGCGTTGGTGCACCCCTTGCCGCTACCGTCCACAGAAACGCCACGACGCAAAGATCGAGCAGCGGATAGGGCTGGTTTTGAAGTCCCAGATTCCAGATGCGCGGGGAGAACGCGATGAAAACTGTTATCGCCAAAGACAAAGCCGGCCGGTGGGCCAGACGGACCAGCAGCAGGCAGAACAGCGCCAGCGAAAAGGAATTTATGAGAATTCCAAAGAGCTGAAACGCCTCAGCCGAAGGCGATCCCACGGCCGAGGTGACCACGGCGATGGCCTTTTGGATGGGATACCATAGCAGGTGATGCGGGTTGATGTTGTCGCCTTGAGCGGGCCCGAGCGCCTGAAGCCGATAGACATATCCGTCATAATTGAACAGCGGCGGGCGCAGCAGAAGGTAGATTGACAGGACCGGGACAAACACCGCAAAGGCGGTGGCCAGGGCAGCACCCCTCCCCAATGGGCCGTTGTCGGCTGCAACATTTTGTACGTCTTGCGTCGGCATCGACGGCTGGTACTCTCCCAAGTGGATCAGCCAGGATTTCCGTCTTCGACTCCTGCCTGCAGGAGGATTGTATACCTACCTGCCACTGTTTCGTATGTCGGAGTCGAGTTTGCCGGGCTTGTCACCCCCCAAGTGCCGCCGAGAGACCCGAGTCAATTCCTCGGAACCCAGCCCGGCGCGCAGCGCGTATTGATTCACGACGCCCGGCCCGCGTGTGTTTCGCGGAGGGGATGACCGCCTATCTTTGCACATAGCACGCTCGCATCCTTGGCTACGCCCGGTGGGGGAGCCCGAAACACTACAAGTTGGAAATCCTGCCTCCATGTGCTAAATTATTACCGTTTGATTTCAAAATTGCGAAAAAACTGCGTTGCGATCAGGGAAGGAATGCAACCATTCGTGTAAGGACATCAGGCACTCTGCCAACACCGTCCGTTGTGTGAAGATTGCCTGCGATGTCAGACCCTGGATTAGAGGTGAGTGAATGGAGACCCCCTGCCCCCGGTGCGGAACTATAAAAACTGAATCTGTCCGGCACGGATTCATTCACGACACGCTCTGGAATATGGGCTACCACCTGCGGCGCTGCTCGTACTGCAATCGCTGGCGTTTATTCAAGCGGGGGGACCGGCACCGTCCCCACCCGGACGATTTGACGATAGAGGAACTGCAGGAGCGCTTCAAGCGAAAGATCGCCGCAGCTTCCGGGAAGCTGCCCGCAGATTCGGAAAGACTGGGGGGAAACATGGCTTCTGATCCCTTGGAACAATCCCGCGGACCTGGGGCCCAGCCAAGCACATCATCGGTCAGCGTGGCGGAAGTGACCGACGAGTATGAAGACTACCGCGTGTGCCCAAAGTGCGGGAGCAAAGTTTATCGCCGGTCCCGCCGCCGATGGTACGAACGATTGATAAAACGCCCGCGGATGGCTCGCTGCATGCAGTGCGATCGCCGCTTTCCCTACCCGCATTAGTTCGATCGGAGCGGCTCAGGATCAAACTCGTCGCCGTTGAAGTCTGCCTAACGCTAGGCAAAACCACTCAAATCGTGATACATCTTCCCCGATGAACTCTACCCTGGTAACGCGGCGCATTGCCCAAGCTTCCGGCATTGTCATGGCGAGCGTGCTGGCCAGCGCCGTCCTCGGTTTTTTCCGCAATTGGACCGTCGCCCACCAGATCGGCTCGAACGCCATCACCGACGCGTATGTCGCCGCTTTCACCCTGCCCGACTTCCTCAACTACCTGGTGGCGGGAGGTTCACTGAGCATTACCTTTATTCCGGTTTTCGCCAAGTTCATAGCGGAGAAGCGCGAGGATGAGGGATGGCATGTTTTCTCCACCGTGGTCACTTCCATGGGGCTCTTGTTGGCGGCTCTCATCGTCGTAGGAGAAATCTACGCGCCGCAACTGGTCAAGATCATCGCCCCCGGCTTCAGTCCGGCGGAGAAAGGGCGCGTCATCTTTTTGACACGTTTGATGTTGCCGGCGCAAATATGCTTTTATCAGGGTAGCATCCTGAGTGCTGTCCAGTACGCCAAAGGGCAGTTTGTAGTGCCCTCGCTGGCTCCCGTGGTTTACAACCTGGGGATTATTCTGGGCGGAGTGCTGCTTTCTCCGCGAATTGGCATTACCGGATTCGCCATCGGTGTTCTGGCGGGTTCTGTGGCGGGAAACTTCCTTTTGCAGGTTTACGGTGCTCGACGCGCCGGCGCCCGCTTCTCACCCAACCTGGACGTTCGTCACCCGGGGTTTTGGCTGTTCATCAAGCTTACCGTCCCCATCATGCTGGCGCTCTCGCTGGTGTTTACAGACGACTGGATCATGCGCTGGTTTGGCTCCTTTCTTGTCCACGGATCGATCTCGTGGCTGTTTTACGCCAAGACTCTGATGAGGGTTCCGGTCTCTGTCGTGGGGCAGGCAGTGGGCATCGCCTCCTTTCCTTTCCTGGCGCGGCTTTACTCGGAAGGCAAGCTGGAAGAATTGAACCGCACCCTGAACGCCACGCTGAAGGGCATGATCCTGCTGCTCATGCCCATTTCCGCGCTCACCATCGCCCAGGCGACACCGCTTGTTTATCTCATGTATTCTTACACGCGCCTGCGGGCAACCGATCTTGAAGCCACCGCGGCTGCCCTGGCCATCTTTTCGCTGGGCATGTTTGCGTGGGGCGCGCAGAACATCCTGGCACGCGGGTTTTACGCGGCGCGCGACACGCTGACGCCCGCCATTGTCGGAACGTCGCTCACCTTCCTGAATCTACCACTTTACTGGTTGCTGGGCCGGCACTATCGGTTTCTGGGATTAGCCCTGGCGAGTTCCGCCGGAATCATCATTTACACGCTGCTCCTGTTTGGCCTGCTGAACCGCCGCACCAAGAATCCCGAGTGCGCCGAAATGGTCTGGTTCTTCCTCAAAATCACCGCCGCCTCGGCAATTGCCGCCGGCGTGTGCTTCCAACTTACCCAAGCATTGCGTGTGCGCATCGGGTGGCAAACCACGCTTCACGCCCTGGCAGTTTTGGTAATCGTAAGCTCGGTGGGATTTGTCCTTACCGCTGTGCTCGCCAAGCTCTTCCGCGTGCGCGAACTGGATTCCTATCTGGCAAAGTTTCGCCTATGACGCCCTTGGGAATCGGGTCATCGGGACATCGGCTCATCGGGCCATTGAAAACCTTCCGACGCAGCGAATCGACTCATCTTCTCGCCTGGCACTACCGATAACCGATGGGGAATAGTGTGTCACGCAGGGGATAGTTGTCGGCGCTGTCTTTTCCGCCTCCGGCCTCTGCCTGCGTCTCGTGACTTGTCCTTTGCCACGGCTTTTGTGATCGGGTCATTGAGAACTTTCTGATGCAGGAAGGATTTCAGCCCCCTCCTGCTTTTTTACAGTGGTTAACCCGCCACTGCCCAAGGTTAGCCACAAATGGTGACAGGATAAGTTGTAAGTCGTGTATTTTCATCGACATAGCATGAAATGCCGTCCTCATCCCTGGATTATTCTGCATTGTTTTCATATACTTAGCTGGGACGGCCGGGGTTTTGGCGTCTTTTTATTGGCATGGCCCCATGTGGGTTAGGACAAACCTTGCGCGCACGACATTCTGTCTTTCGTCAGAATTTTACTGGAGCAGGCGCAGGAAACGCGAGGTTCGGTTTTGGGGTTCGTGCTGACGATGCTGTGGAAAAATCGGTTTTTGACCCGTTATCCCCGATGTAGATCATGGCAAGTGCAAAGTGGCAAAAATCAGCAAAATCAATTTCTTCACCGGTTCGACGGAAAAGGGGCTAGCGATAAAGCCCGGTAGCCCCGTCGGGGACTCAGGCTTTATTGCCTCGCAGGGCTGCGCGGCAAAGCCGCAACCCAAGGGTGATTGGCTGGCGAAGTGACCTCGCACCCCCTCGACCAGCAGAACGTGGGGCCCTCTTCTCCGTCGGTCGCAAGCCCCGTCCACTGACCGGCGGACGGGCTGGTGAATACGCCGGTGGCGGTCCACGCATTGTGAAAGGGCGCCCTCTCCGCTCGCAGAGGGCCGTGTAATTCCAACCTTCTCCCTGGAGAGAACAGGCTCTCCCTTCGGAGAGGGCAGCATAATTTCCAACCTTCTCTCTAGGAAGCTGTTTCAAAACTACATATTTTAGACCTTTACACAGCGCAAGTTACTGATTATTCGTTATAAAAGACGTGATTTTGCCAGTTTTGAAACAGCCTCCCGCGGAGAGGGCGGTATGATTTCCAACCTTCTCCCTGGGAAGCTGTTTCAAAATTACGTATTTTATACTTTTACACAGCGCACGTTATTGATTATTTGTTATAAAACACGTGGTTTTGCCAGTTTTGAAACAGCCTCCTGCGGAGAGGGCGGCATGATTTCCAACTTTCTCCCTGGGGTCGAGGATCCGCCGTGGCGGAAGAAGGGGCGGAGGTACGAAGGGGGGGCCCCACGTTCTGCACGTCGTGGGGATGAGGGGTCTCTGGGATTTCAACCCACGCCCCAAAATGTTTGCCAAAGAAAACAAGATTTTACGATCTGGCATGGCAAGGTAGCGCAGGGCGCCGGAGCCGCATCCAAACGTGTTTTGTGGGTCGGATTTCGGCCCTTTCTGCTGGCGAAGCCGGCCTTGGAGTGCGGCAGCAGCAGATGCCGCCTTCCGCTTTTGATTTATGCCGCAATCGCCTCACCGCCATTCCGAAAAAGGCGGCATCTGCTGCTGCCGCACTCCAAGGCGCGTCGCGCAGATTCAGACATTGACTGGGTATAAATGTGCAGGAGAGGTTGGCCCACATAAGCCGCAAAATGTTTGCTCGAAAAACAAGAATCTACCACCTTGCCATGCAGAGTCTCGCCTTTCAAAGACTCTGCGGCTTTGCATTTTGTGCATCAAGGGGTTGTAAGCGTTTGCCATGTCCGAAGCCGCAGACTCCCTGCCGAACGAATGTTTGCGCTACCGTGCCTTTGGCCCTCCTGCGTCCGCGCTTGCTCCCGTGCCCACCCTCGAGGCGACTGCCCCCTGTCAAAAAGAACCGCTGACCGCAAACACGGCGGTCAGCATTGCAAGGTCGTAGATTCTTGTTTTTTTAGCAAGAATCTCCGCGCTGGGCGTAGGGCCGAACAGCGTTCGGCCAAGGCCGAGCGCTGCTCGGCCCTACAGGTTCGGTTGCGGCTCCGCCGCGCTGCGCTACAAGGCCCGCGCTACTTGCTCGGCGGGCTTATTACGCCAACCCTATTGAGCCGGGGCGGAAGTCTGCGTTGCCGCGGGGGCGCCGGCAATTCCCGCCGAGGCGTAGCGAGAGACATCCAGCACGTAGGCAATTTGGTCGGCGGTCAAGGCAAACAGGCGTTTGCCGTCGGCGCTGAACTCGATCATCACGATAGGGCTGGAGAAGACCCAACGGTCCAAGTCCTGACCGGTATTGATATCGTAGAGCGTCACGTGTCCGTCTTCGTTTTCGATGCTGATGAGATCAGTAGCCGAGGAGAAGGCTGCGTGAGCCCCGAAGAACCTTCCTATTTCTTCTCCGCTTGCCAGCGAATAAACCAATATGCGGTTGTTTCGGTCCGCCAGAGCCACCCATCTGTGGGACGCGTGAGCTCCCTGAAGGCTCATGTAAGGCGCGCCGGTATTGACGACGATTGAGCCGATGGGCTTGCCGCTGTAAGGATCCATCACCCCCACGAGGAACGAGGTTGCCTTCTCTTTGCGGGAAGGTGGACGTTCTCCGGGAAATGGAAATTGCTTCATGTCTACTCTGGCGGCGTTGCTGGAAGCGTCCAAGCTAAGCAGCATCATGTTTTCTCGAGGATCCACCGTCATAGTCGGAGCGTCCTGGGGAAAGTATTGGGACCACAACTTTGCCCCGGTACGAACGTCATCAACCTCCCATGTTACCTTTTCGAATAGCGGGTTCCGTCCCAGCGGGCTGATCGCATTCACCCCAGACGCGTTCCAAGGGGACTTTTCCTCGGGCCTCACGAGGAGAAGGTATTTGCCAAACTGCTGGGCGTGTTCTTCCGTAATTCTGATTCCGTCTGTGACTTGGGGCGCGGCCAGTGAGAGCCGGGCGATTTCGCGTTCCTTCTCCTTGTATTTGGGAAAATTGGCGTAAACAGAGCCGTCATCCGAAAAGTACGCGCCTTCAAAGCCGCGAGTGTTGTAAAGCGCCTTCCCATTTTCAAGATTCCACACCGCTCCTCGCTCTTCTTCGGATGCCGCCAGCCACTTCCAGTCCGAGGAGAGCGCATCCGCCTTAAGAGCGCCCAGGCGCCCTTGCGCCAGTGATGCCAATGCCAGCCGCTGGCTGCTGCCAATGTCAAATAAGGCCAATTCCCCGTCGCGTGCTTCGGCTACTCCCACGTTGTCATAAATATCCAAGGCCGATTTCTTGCTGGCGAAAAAATGCTTGCCCGTCATAGGGTCTATCACCCCGACCTCGTAATCCTCGACGGGCCGCAACATGACGTAGGTGCCGTGAGTGGCCGCAGCAACATGCGCTTTGCCGACCGCCAGCTCGTTCACGACCTTGCCGGAAGGGAATTCCATGACCACTGACTTCGCCGGGTCGCGCGCACTGACCGCGAGGATTCGGTCCGGCCCGAGAAAGGTGAAGCTTGCATTCAGGTGGCGCCGGAGGGCGATGGCCGGGGTCACAGCTTTGTCCGTCTTAAGGTCCACCAGCAGGTTATCAGCCAGAGAGGCCCAGCAGCCCGCGCCCCCGCAGGCAGCCACAAAGTAACTGCCGTCCGGAGAGAACCGCTCAGGAACCACGTCGATGTGCAGTTGCTCGCTGAGCCCCTGTTCCAAGGCGATTGTCGCGAAGCCTCCGCCGAACAAGTTTTGTATGAAATACGGTTTGCGGAATAGTTCCTTGCCCGAGGCGGTGTCGAATAAAACCATGTGCTTGCCGCCTTCCCCGCATGCCAGAATTCTTCCGTCGGGCGAGAGATCCGACTGCAAGCATCCTTCCTGCACCACCAACTCGTGGACCGCCGTACGTTTCCTGGCCGCAATACTCCAGGTTTCCACGTGCTGGCGATAGGTATGAAAGACCAGCGCCTTGGAATCGGGGGTAAACTGTGCGGGCGCCGCGTCGCGGGCGCTAATTTGGAAAAGGGTTTGAAACGGTTGCCGCGAGAGGACGTAGATATTTCCCTTGTCCTGCGCCAGGATGTAATTCCCATCGGGAGAGAATTTCAGGTGCCGAATTTCGCCGCGTAGCGGCGGGGTCAGCGGCGTTTTGCTCAGCACGCCGTGCAGAAGCTCTTGGTTGTTCCAATCCAGATTTTCGATGACATCCCGTTGCCAGGCTTTGAAAGCCTCTGGGTTCGGTTGGGGCAACCCGCCGATGCACCTCTCTGGGATCCTCTCGGCGGTTTTTACGCCTTCGCGAAGGCGTTTTGACTCTGGATTCCCTCCGCCCAGAAAATCCGTCAGCCCGTTGCCTTTCTTGCCCTTGGTTTCGGCAACGCGGTCGAATATTTCCGGGAATGCCTCCACTGAATAACCAGCACCGGCAAGAGCATAGATGGCCAATCGGTCGGCGACCATCTCATTTTCCTGTTTCTCAATCTCCTTTTCCGCTGCGTCCGCTGGAGTGGGATCCAGCGGTTTGTGCCAAGCCGTATCAATAAGCTGGTTGAATTTATCGTAAACGTCGCGCCGGTCGGAGACCTCGGTGACCTTTAGCCAGTGGCGAAAATACCAGCTCATGTCAACGGCGCCCTGATGGACCACCATGTGCCCGAACTCATGGGCCATGACGCCCGCCAGCTCGTCTTCGTTCCGAGCCATCGCCACGATTTTGAGTGCGATGTATACGCGGCCGCCCGCTACGTCGAACGCGTTGGCATTAGGCAGGTCAACCAGCGAGATCTTGACATGAAGATTGGTGGCGGGCATGAATTTCAGCAAGCGGTCCGCAATCTGTTCAAGGTAGCTGATAAATCGCTCGTCGGTTGAGATGCGGTAGGTGCGCGCCATTTTCTCCGCGATGGCGTCGCCCAGGTCCGTCTCCTGCTGCTCGCTGAAAATGTTTGGCTCCCGTCCGAGCGCCTTGGGCAGCGGCGCCCGGCAGCCGTCCTGCCCGCGCAGGGGCACAACGCCACCTGCCAGCGTCAAAAAAGCCGCCAGAAACAGGATGGCCGACCAACGGTGAAGCGCGTTTCTAAGCACAGGGAATCTCCCGCGGCGTGATCGCGTGTGGCGCAAACGTCGCTTTTTTGGCGATGTATGCGACACGCCTTGGCTCGATTCCATCACAACATTCTGTCCATCGCAAGCATTGAAGCAAGGTTGCGCGAACTTTCGCGGTCCAGAAACTCTGCGGCTTTGCATTTTGTGCATCAAGGGGTTGTAAGCGTTTGCCATGTCCAAAGCCGCAGACTCTCAAAACCCGAGAGTCGGCGCTACCCCGCGCGCCAGCCAGCCAGCCCGCCTGCCTTTGGCCCTCCTGCGTCCGCGCGACGCGCTCCCGCGCCCACCCTCAAGGCAACCTGCCCCCCGCTAACCTCCACTCTAAGCACGTAGCCACGGTCAGTGATTTTCTGTGGCATGAACCCCTATCGTGAGACAATCTGAATAACCCATGATGACCGTTCAATGTTTTTGCCTTCACTTAGACCGACCGTTTCTGTCAGACTCGCGCCCGGCTGATGAAGCGGAAGC
>Ga0326728_10005921_pt1 | contig 33617 bp, 31 predicted proteins | sample MB3enrmetagenome_FD_207602 | JGI IMG/M metagenome (GOLD analysis project Ga0326728, IMG submission 207602) | Lab enriched peat soil microbial communities from McLean, Ithaca, NY, United States - MB31MN | ecosystem: Environmental > Terrestrial > Soil > Wetlands > Peat | place: USA: New York... | reverse complement strand
TTCTCAATCGAACTCGGGAGCAAGAGAAAGGGCGGAAAGAGATGAGCCACCGAACCGGGTGGGAGTGCAGCAACTGCGGGGCTTCCGCCAAGCTTGCGCGCGGCACGTATCGGTTCAGGGAGAGTGGGCTGATGAATGTGTACCTGGTTGGATTGGAACTGATCCGATGCCCCAAGTGCAAGAACGTCGATCCCATAATCCCCAACCTGCGAGGCCTCCTGCAGTTTCTCGCATTGGCGGTCCTGGAGAAACCGTGGCGACTGACTGGCGAGGAGATTCGATATCTGCGGAAATATCTCCGGATGACGGGCGAGCAGTTTGCCAGCCATCTTGGCGTGGATAAGACCACGTTGTCGAAGTGGGAAAACGACCGCGATCCCGTCGGGGAGCCCAGCGACCGCCTGATTCGAGCGGTGACCCTGACGATGGGCGAAGGTCTCAAGGCGAGCATCGAAGAGATCGTGCGTAAGTTTCCGGAGATTCGCGGGGCGCTGCGGGCGTGCCGCTATAACATCGACACCGAGACACAACAGGTCGAGTACGCGTAAAGCGGCAGCAGCCATTGTGCCTTCGTGGCAGGCCTCCGGCGGACGGAGATTCCGGCCCGTATTTGCCTGGCCGCCGTCCTGCCCGGTATCGCGGACGTTTCCACCCGGCGGCTCGCCGACAGCCATTTTGTCGCACGATGAATGTCCGAATGCAAGGCCGGCGCCGGTTGGCCACCGGTCCTGCTCAGCAAGCGGCCCGCCGAGCCGAGTATGATCAAGTTCGAACGAAAAAAGAACGGTGGCATTCCGGCGCACTTCGAGGCCATCCTACTCGAACATTGGCCGGTATACTTACCGCTTGCGAGACGGTCCTTCAAAAGAGAGAGGGCGGGCAGTACCTTGGCGTTCGCATCGGACTTAGCGACTAGCAGCGTCCGCACTCTTAAGGAGTCGCACTACCTCCTTGTGGCCCCGCTTCGACGCGAGTTTCAACGCCGTGTCGCCATAACTCGTCTTGGCGTTCACATCGGCTTTGGCGTCAAGGAGCGCTCTGACCACCTCTTGGTGGCCACCGGACGATGCCCATATCAACGCCGTGAAGCCATCGTCCGACTTGGCGTTCACGTCGGCCTTCGCGTCAAGCAACGCCCTCACTACCTCCTGGTGGCCGCTCCGCGATGCCGCGATCAGCGCCGTGTCGCCATTGAATATCCGCACCGCCTCCTGGTGGCCGTTCCGCGACGCCCACGCTAACCACACCTTGGTGCCCTTGCCCATCCTGGCCTTGCCTATCTCGGCCTTAGTTTTCACGTCGGCCTTGGCGTCGAGTAGAGCTCGCACCACCTCCTGGTGGCCCATAAATGATGCCAACATCAACGCCGTCACGCCATTGCTCATCCTGGCGTTCACATCAGATCCGGCGTCGAGTAGCGCTCGCACTACCTCTTGGTGGCCATTCTCCGACGCCAACATCAGCGCCGTGAAGCCATCGTCCGTCTTGGCGTTGACATCGGCCTTGGCGTCGAGTAGCGCCTTGACGCGCTGTAAGTCGCCATTGCCAGCCGCTTTGGTGAGATCGTCCCCTTGCGCGTTGGCCGGTGTGCCTACCAATACGCAGGCCAACACCGCCAGAACGCCCAAAACCAACGAGTGTCTCCGCAAGCACGTCATTTCACTTCTCCTTCCGGAAGATCACGCAGCTCAGCCTGCAAGTGCATTTCAAGCGTTGAATGGATCGTTTCGAGATGCCAATCGCCTAGCACCCCGACGTCGGCATACGCATCGCTCCTGTCAGTTCAGGGAGAGGGTCCAATCGCCGTCGCGGCCCGATAGGGGACCCGCCGGCCAGCCAGACCCGAAGTGACACTCTCCCTCTTGGCCACCGACGATTATACCTCCCACCGCCGCCATTGGGCTCCCCTTGTCCGATTGTTCAATCCCAAGCGACTCCAGCGGCCCGTTCTCGGAGATCACCCGCAGCCTCGCCTCGGGATATTTCTCTCGCGCGGCCAGCGGGACGATCTCGATGTCTGCGTGGATATCTTCTGCGCATCCGCGACCACGCGCCGGGACAGCCCTCGACCGGGTCTGGCGCCGTCCCTCCAAGGGCCAGTTTCGGTACAAGAGAGCTGCCCCGCGCCCGGCAGACGCGCGGGAAACCGGCCCCAATGCGCAAGGATCTTGAACCATGGCACCTGGTGCTATAAAATGAAAGATGCACGGTGCGAATCTACAAATCCAGGTGGTTTGACCGTTTTGCCACGAAAGAAGGGATCGCGGATGCAGTCTTGCGCGAGGCTGTCGCTCGGGCCGAAAAGGGCCAGATCGACGCCGGCCTGGGCGGCGAGGTCATCAAACAGCGGATCTCCAGGCCAGGGCAGGGAAAATCGAAAGGCTACCGGACCATCATCTTCTTCCGTCGCGGAGCCACGGCATTCTTCATGTACGGGTTCGCCAAGAGCCACCGGGCCAACATCGATGCCGCCGAGCGACAACAGTTCAAGGAAGCCGCGAAGCATGTCCTGGCGTTGACGGAGAAGCATCTCGCGGAGCTGTTGAAGAGAGGCGATTTTGTGGAGGTGAAAAGCCAATGAGCGGAAAATATCGAAGCGACGCGATGGCGGCCATCCATGAAACCATGGCGGCCCTGCACGATGTTGGGGCCGTCGGCAAACAGACCATGCGGCGTTTCGACGACGCCTGCCTCACGCCGATCCGGCCATTGAAGCCCGAGGAGATCAAGGCGATCCGGGAGAGAGAACACGTCAGCCAAACCGTCTTCGCCAACTACCTGAACGTCACCAGCAGCCTTGTCAGCAAGTGGGAGCGCGGCGAAAAGCGGCCTTCCGGGGCCTCGCTCAAACTGCTATCGCTGGTCGAGAAGAATGGGCTTGCCGCCGTTGCATAGTTGCATGACGCCCTGACAACCCCCCGCGCCGCCCCGCCCAATCCCCGCATCCACGGGGGATAATAAGACTGCATGCGGCGGCTGCTCCTGCTCGGTCTGGTCCCCTGGCTCCTGGCCGCGGACACGTGGGTGAGGTACACCTCCGGACCATTCGAGGTCCTCACCGACGCCAACCCGCGCGCGGCGCGCGACAAGCTGGTGGAATTCGAGGAGTTCCGCCACGCCCTGGGCAAAATCCTCGGCATCGCCGACATGCAGATGCCGCAGCCGGTGCGCATCCTGGTGTTCAAGAGCGCCAAGGGCTGGACGTCGCCCGGACCCCTCACCGAGGGCCGCGACCGCTACGCCATCGTCCTGGAAGAGAAGACGGTCCTATCGCCGGAGGTGTTCGATGCGTTGACCCGGCTGTTTCTGAGATTCAACACGTCCCAGATGCCGGTCCAGTTCGAGCATGGCCTGGAGGAATTCTTCTCCACCTTCTCGGTGAAGGGCATTCACATCACGGTGGGCGCGCCGCCCCCCTCGCCCGACCTGGATTGGGCGCGCGTGCATCTGCTGGTGGTGGACCCCGAGTATTTCGGCCGCATCCACATCCTGCTCTACAATCTGCGGCAGGGCGTCGACGAAGACCCGGCCTATCGCAACGCCTTCGGCAAGACGCCGGCCCAGGTGGAGGAGCAGGCGCGGCAGCATTTCCTGGATCACGACATCCGCACCGCGTCCATCGACAGCTTGCCGCTCTCCGAAAAAGACTTCCCCGAACGGCCGGTTTCGAGCGCCGATGTCCGCCTGGCGCGCGCCGACCTGCTGGCCGGAGCGCAATCCGCCGCCGATTACGAGAGCCTTCTGCGCGACCACGTCAAGATCGCCGAATCGGAAGAGGGACTCGGGCTGCTGGCTCTGCAAGACCACCGGAGCGACGAGGCCCGCGGCCATTTCCGCGCCGCCATGGACGCCAACAGCACCAGCGCCCGCTGCTACCTGGAGTACGCCAAGCTGGAGCCCGACAACACTAAGGCTCTCGAAGCCCTGCGCAAAGCCGCGGGACTCAATCCCAAACTCGACGAACCGCTGGCCCTGATGGCGCAGCGCGACACCGATCCGCGCCTGCGCCTGGCGCACTGGAAAGACGCGGCCGCGCGCAATCCGCGCAATCCGGCTTACTGGAAAGCGCTGGCGGAATGCTACACCGCCGATCACAATTACACCGAAGCCGCCAAGGCGTGGCGGGAGGCCGAGCAGGCGTCCACCGATCCCGTGGAGCGCGAGCGCATGCACCAGGCGCGCATGGGCGTGGAATCCGAGCGCCTGGACTACGAGGAGGCCGAAAAGAAACGGAAAGCCGAGGAAGAGGCGCGCGAATTGGAACGCTTGAAGAGCCAAGCCCTCGCCGAGGTGCACGCCCTGGAGAAGAAGTACGGCGACAGCGGCGCGAAAGTGGACCCGAATGAGAAGGTGATGCCCTGGCAGGACGGTCCGCATCCGCCGGGCGAGGCGACTGGAACCTTGAAGAAGGTCACCGGCGTTTTGAAGCAGGTGGACTGCCTGGGCCAACAGGCGCGCCTGCTGGTGGAGGGCGACGACCACAAATCCATCCGCCTGCTGGTGGTCGGCCAGAGCGCGGCGATCGCCGGCGGCGGCCAGCACGCTTTCGGCTGCGGCGCGCAAAAGCCGCGGCGGGTCACCATCGAATATTTCCCCAAGGCCAATCCGCGGACGGCAACCGCCGGCGAAGTGGCCACCATCGAGTTCCAGTGAGCCCCGTCCCCGCCGTTTCCCCGGTGAACCCCGCCGCCGGCTACCGCTTCCGCTGGGTGGCCATGGCGGTGTTCGTGCTCTCCTCCGCCATCAACTATCTGGACCGCCAGACGCTCACCACCCTGGCGCCAGTCTTGCGCGCCGAGTTCCGGCTTTCGCACGCCGAGTATGGCTGGATCCTGGGAGCGTTCTCGATTACTTACGCCGCCAGCGCTCCGTTCGCCGGCTTGTTCATCGACCGCGCGGGCCTCAACCGCGCCATCGGCCTGGCCGTGGGACTGTGGTCGTGCGCCGGCATCGCGACCGGATTCACCCGCGGACTGGGCAGCCTGGTGGGTTGCCGCGCGGTGCTGGGCCTAGCGGAAGCGGGCGGCATTCCCGCGGCCGGCAAAGCCATCCATCGTTACCTGGCGCCGGCGGAGCGAGCCTTGGGCAACGCCGTAAACCAGGCGGGCGTGAGCATTGGGTCGATGGCCGCCCTGCCGCTGGCGGCGCGGCTTGCGGGCACGGTGGGATGGCGCTCGGCGTTCCTGGTCACGGGAGCGCTGGGGCTGCTGTGGATTCCGCTGTGGAACTGGACCGCGCGGCGCGCCGCGGCGCCGGAAAGTCCCGAAGCCGTGGGGCCGGCGTCGACGAATGGAAGCGAAGTGCTGCGCGACCGCCGGCTGTGGGCTTTCGTCGCGGCCAACGGCCTGTCCATGGTGGGCTACTCGCTGTGGACCAACTGGACCACGCAGTACCTGGTGGATGTGTACCGGCTCACCTTGCCCGCGGCCGCGCGGTGGGCGCTGATGCCGGCGGCCTCGGCGCTGCTGGGAGGGTTGGCGGGCGGATGGTTGTCGTTGCGCCTGGTGAACGGCGGCGTGCCCGCCATGGCGGCGCGCTTGCGCGTGTGCGTGGCGGCGGCGGTGGTGTCGTTGATCAACGCGGCGATCCCGGCCGCCGGTTCGCCAGGCTGGTCGGCGGCGGCCATTTCCGTGGCCACGTTCGCCGTGGCGGCTTTCAGCGTGAACATGTATACCCTGCCGCTGGACGCGTTCGGCCTGTCGCACGCGGCCTTTGCCGTGTCCATTCTGGTGGCCTCCTACGGCGCGCTGCAGTTCGTGATTTCGCCGGCCTTCGGCAGGATCATCGACCTGTACGGCTACGCGCCCGTCTCGACGCTGGCCGCCTTCACGCCGCTGGCCGCCTGCGCGGTGTTGTGGACGGCGAGGGCCACGCGATGAAGCAGCGGATCAAGCGGTGGCTCTTCGGGCTGCTCGGCAAAGACCCCGAGGCGGTGGTGGTCGCGTTCCACACGGGCGACCCCGAGTTGTGCCGGCGCATGGAAGAGGAAGTCCGGCGGCTGGTTCCCGACCGGCGCCATTTCGTCGCGACACCCGAGAACTGGCCGCAATTGCGCCGGCAATTGAAGCGCTACCGCATCGGGCTGGCGCCGGTGCTGCTGACCAAGCAACCGAACCCGCTGCGGCGGGCGGCGTGGCTTCTGGCGCCGCGCAAGATCCTGGCCTACAATTCGCGGCTGGAACGGCTGCATCTGCGGCTCAACCTGGCGTCCTTGCTGTTTTGCCGCGGCGTGCCGCTCGACCGGATGTACTTGCGCCCTTGGTGGTGGCCGTGGCCGAAGCGCGAGCGGACCGTGGTTCCCGAAGGCTGGAGCGTCCTGGAAGGCCGCGCCTGCTCCGCGGATCGGCGCCGCGTGGCCGTGCTATCGCCGTATTTTCCGTTTCCGCTCTCGCACGGAGGCGCGGTCCGCATCTTCCATCTGTTGCGCGAGATGGCGCGCGAGTTCGATGTCGAACTGTTCGCCTTCACCGATCGCGGTGCGCCGCGGGAGACCGCGCCCGTGCTGGAATGCTGCGCGCGCGTGGTGTTGGTGGAGAAGCCGCGATACCGCGAGCCGCGCTGGTCCACGTGGATGCCGCCCGAAGTCTACGAGTTCCGCTCGCCGGCCATGCGGCAGGCCATCGAAGCGGAGCGCCGGGCGTTCGGGTTCGACCGTTTGCAGGTGGAGTACACCCAGCTTGCCGAGTATCCCGGCGACGTGCTGGTGGAACACGACGTCACCTTCGACCTGTTCGGCCAGATCGCGCGCCGCGAGCGCACCCTGTCTTCGCGGTGGGATTTCTTCCGCTGGCGGCGCTTCGAGCGGCGCGCCATCCGCCGCTTCGGGCGCGTGGTGGCGATGTCGGAGAAAGACGCCGAACTGCTGGCCCCCGCCGCTCGGGCGGTGGTGATCGCCAACGGCGTCGATCTCGAGCGATTTCACGCCGAGCCGGAGATGCCGGGCGAGCGGCTGCTGTTCATCGGCTCGTTCCGCCATTTTCCCAACATCGCGGCCTATCGCTTCTTTACCGAACAGGTCTGGCCGCTGCTGCGCGAAAAGTTCCCGCGCATGACCCTGACCGTGGTCTGCGGCGCGGACCCCCTCACGTACTGGCGCGCCTTCGCGGATTCGCCCGAGCCCCGGCCCGACGAGCGCATCCGCATGCTCGGCTTCGTCTCCGACGTGCGGCCGCTCTATGTGGAAGCGAACCTGGTGATCGTGCCCACCACCGTCTCCGCCGGCACCAACGTGAAGGTGCTGGAGGCCATGGCCATGCGGCGCGCCGTGGTCTCGACCACTTCCGGCTGCGCCGGCCTGGGCATGTTGAACGGCCATAGCGTGTGGGTGGCGGACACGCCCGAAGCCTTTGCCGCGGGAATCGCGACGCTGATCGCCGACCCCGAGCGCCGCGAGCAAATCGCTTTCGCTGCCGAACTCCACGCCGCGCGCAACTTCGACTGGCGGGCCATCGGCGAGCGGCAGCGGGAACTGCTGCGGTAATGGCAGGCGCCCCTGCCACGGAAAAAATCGTAAGTTGTTGATAAAATTAAACTTACTAAAACCGATGGCCGGAACCCTGCCACGATTCAGCCGCTGGCCTAGGTTCCTTTCGTAGGCCTATCGCCGGACGCCTGCAGCCTGAGCCATACTATGAGCAGGATCAGGCACGTATGATTCACAAAGCCGGAGACCTCTCTCCAGATCAGCGGGTGGCAATCGAGAGCCTTATCGGGCAGAAGCTCTCGGAACAGGATAGTATCAGCGTGCGCAGGCTCCCTCCGCCAGGTGGTCCGACCCCTGAAAAGCGGCGCGAAATCGGGGACGGGCTGAGCAAGTATTTTGCACAGGTAGACGCCCAGCGGCAACCCATGTCCGATGAAGAAGCCGAGGAAACCGTCAACGAGGCGCTTCGTCTCGCGAAACCGGCCTATCGCGCGGTCTCGTGAGAGTTCTACTCGATGTCAACATTCTCGTACGGGCTGACGAGAAATCGCTTGGGCCGGCACGCGCGTTATTGCTCACGTTGATTCTGCAAGAGCACGTCCTCTTGCTGTGCGAGGAGATGCTGTCCGATCTCGCACGAATCCTCCGGCATCCGAGAATGCATGCCAGGTATCTGCTGACCGAAGGGCAGGTATACGACTACATTCAGTTCCTGCGCCAGTCGTGCGAGATGGTGGTTGTGGATCGCTTTCTCGCCGTTCCGATGCGCGATCCGAAGGATGTTGCCGTCCTGCAAACCGCCGTTTCCGGCGACGCGGACGTGATCTGCACGCTGGACAGCGACTTCCACGATGCCTCCACAAGGGCGTTTTGCGCGGATCTTGGCATCGAGGTCTGCGGCGATGTGGAACTGATGAAGCGGCTCCGCCGCTCTTGACTATTTCCGCATGGGCCCCGACCGGAGACCCGGCGTCGCCGGGATTCGTTTCCACCCGGGGCGCGCCAGCCTGCGAAAAGGACCCGGGGAGCGCCGCGACTTCTTTTCCGCTCAGTCGAACGCGTCCAGTTTGCCGTTGATTCGCGCCTTCATGGCCGCCGGCTCCGGGTCGAAACGGTACTGTGCCACGCGCGGCAGCATCCCCCGGATCTGCTGCATGGTATGAGGCTGGCTTGGGGGCGTGACGTCGAAACCCAGGCTGTCGGTCAGCAGCACCGCTACCCGGATCAGATCCTGCAAGTCGAATTCCCCCGTCCCGAGCGGATTGTGGTGTTCCGCGGCGGCAATGCGGACTTCGTCCGGCAATCCCCAATGCTCGGCCAGCCAGCGGCCCGCTTCGCAGTGATTCACGCCGAAAGCCTCCTGCTCCGAAGCGAGCGAATCGGCGCCGGCCGCGGGCCTGGTCAGCAGATCGGCATACTCCTCGGGATGCACCACAAACAAGCCCAACCGTCCGATGTTGTGCAGCAGTCCCGCCGTGTAGGCCTGGTCGCCGCGGCTTTGGGACGGCGAACAGGCGACCGACAACTCCTCGCTGATCACGGCACAGGCCAGACTGTGGCGCCAGATGGCGCGCAGCAAATCCAGGCGCAGGGCCGTCCGGAAGCAGGATTTCGTGGAAAACGTCACCAGGAAGCGCTTCAGTTCGTCGAACCCCACCATCAGCAGGGCCTGCTGCAGGCTGCTGATATGCGAACGCCCGGGGTACAAAGGGGAGTTGGCAAGCTGCAGCAGCCCCGAGGCGAGCGCCGCGTCCGCGCGGATGAAATCGGTGATCTCGTGAACGGTGGTGTCGTCGTGCGAAAGAACCCGGAGAACCTTGGTGGCGATCGCCGGGAACTGGGGAAGCTGCTGCAAATCCTGGAACTTCGAGTCTGACGCGCTCATGTGGGCAGTCACCAGCATAACTCGCGGCACGGGAGCGCGTACGCGACGGCAGTGCGGCTATCGTGGTTCGCCGCATGTGCCGCTCCTTCACGCTGCCGCGCCGCCCGCACAGGTTCGCGCTTCCGTCCGGCATGGGAAAATAGGACCATGCGGTTGCGATTTCTTTTGGCCTTGCTGGCGGCGTGTCTGATGGCCCAGACGCAGACCATGACCGTCGCCCGGCTCTTGGAGTGGCTGCGCACCCCGGCCACTGCCAAGGAGAGCGATGCGGCGCTGGCAAATTTCCTCTCCAAGGTGAAGCTCGCCGACCGCCTGGACGACCGCGCCATCGAGAGCCTGCGCGGCCAGGGGGTGGTGTTCGGCCCCAAGACCATGGACGCGCTCCACCGCCTGCGCGACCAGTCCAAAAACCTGGCTGAAGCGCCGGCCTCCGCGGCATCGGCGGGGCTGAAAGCTCCGCCCGTTCCCACCGCCGCCGAGCAGGCCGCCATTCTCGACGAAGTGCGCCAGTATGCCCTGGAATACAGCCAGAAACTGCCCGACTTCATCTGCTACGTTCGCGAGCAGCGCTGGGCCGCGCCCGCGCGCGCCGGCCGCGGCGGAGATCCTTCCAGCCCGGATGCGGAATGGCGCACCCAGGACACCATCGTCAAAAAGCTCACCTACTTCCAGCAGAAGGAGGAAGAAAAGGTCCTGCAGCACAACAATCAGTACACTACCAAGGACATGAAGAGCCTGGGCGGCTCGCGCTCCATCGGCGATTTCGGCACCATGCTGCGCCAGATCTTCGAGCCCGAGACGGCGGCGCGGTTCGAATGGGGACGCTGGGGACGCGTGGGAGCGGATCAGCTTGTGATGACCTTCAATTTCGCCGTGCCTCTGGAACGCTCGCAATATCACCTGGAAGTGGAAGGCCGCGATATCGTCACGGCTTACCATGGCTCCGTACGGCTGGACGCAAAAACCCACGCCGTGCTGCGCGTCAGCGTGGAGGCGGACAATATTCCGCCGGATTTCCCCCTCACCAGCGCATCCGATACGGTGGACTACGGCAACCAGACCATCTCCAACCGGACCTTCCTGCTGCCCCTACGGGCCGACGTCCGCATGGGCGCGCCCGACCACCTGACCCGGAACGTCAAGGAATACGTCAATTACAGCAAGTACGAAGCGGAATCGACCATCGATTACGGCGCCGCCGATCTGCCGCCCCTGCCCGGCAATCAGGCGCCGGACGACAAGGCCAAAGAGACCGTCCTGCCCGGCCAGCCGGCGAAAAAGGGACCGTAGCTTCCCGTGCGAAAATGGTCTGATATGCGCCTCGGCGGTCTGTTTGCGGTGTTCTGCCTGTGCCTGGCGGCGGCCTCGCCGACACCCATGACCGTCGACAAGCTGGTCAACTTTCTGCGCAACGCGGTCAACTCCACCGACTACAAGTACAGCGATCAGGACCTGGCCGGCTTCCTGGTCAACGTGAAGATGACCGAACGGCTGGACGACCGCGTGATCGAGGACCTCCAGGGACAGATCAAGCTCGGGCCCAAGACATTGGCCCGCCTGCGCATCCTGCGCGACCAGTCGCAGAGCCTGGCCGCGGCCAAGCCGGTAGTGACTCCGCTTCCGCCCACGCCCATTCCCCCGCCTTCATCCGAAGAGCAGGCCGCCATCCTGGACGAAGTGCGCGAATATGCGCTGAACTACAGCCGCAACCTGCCGGACTTCATTTGCACCCAGGTCACCACGCGCTTCGCGGCGCCGCTGCCGGGCACGCGCTACGGCGGGGCGGCCGGCGATACGCCGCACTGGCAGCAGCTCGACCGGCTGACCATCCGGCTCAGCTATTTCGACCAGAAGGAATCGTACAAGCTGATCCTGCAAAACAACACGCCCACCCAGACGGACTATGAAAAACTGGGCGGCGCCACCTCGTACGGCGATTTCGGAACGGTGATGCGCCAGGTCTTCGAGCGCCACACCGAAACCCGTTTCGAATGGGACCATTGGGGCACATTGCGCGGCAAGCGCGTGCTGGCGTTCGCCTACAAAGTGGCGCTCTCGAATTCGGAATATCACATCGGCGTCAAGGACGAGAAACTCGACATCAAGGTGGGATATCACGGGCTGGTGGAAGTGGACAAAGAGACCCACAAGATCATGCGGGTGACCACCATCGCCGACGATATTCCTCCCGGCTTTCCCATCGCCAACGTGGAATCCGTGCTCGACTACGACTACGTCCAAATCTCCGGCCACTCGTTCCTGCTGCCGCTGAAGGGCAACGTGATCGCCACGGGCCGCGATTTCGTGGAGAAGAACGAGAACGAATTCCGCATCTACCGCAAGTACGAAGCCGAATCGACCATCAGCTTCGACGACGCCGATCTGCCGCCGCTCCCCGACGACAAGACCAAAGAGACCGCCGACCCCGGCCAGCCGCCGCCCAAGAAACAGTAGGGTGGCGCGGGCACGGCTACGCGCTTCTCGATTCGCTTCTATTTCGGGGCGCCCGGCGGGGGCGGCATTACCGGCGTGTAGCCGGGCGGAGCCTGGAACAGAGCGGGATGCGGTTCGCCGCTCTGCGTGGCCCGGCAATAGCAGGTCTGCTCTCCAAATGGGCCAGTCACCTTGGTCAGCACCGGCAAGCCCAGTTTGCTGCTGGTCCACACCTCGGCAACCGTGGGCATTGGCGGTTTCAGGGGAACCTGGGGCATGCCGGGCGGTTGCGGGTCCTGCGGCGGCGCGGGCGGTTGAACGATGTACCGCTTGCCATCCACTTCATGGCCTTCGATGAGGCTCTTGCCCAAGTCCTGGACGCCCACCGACGGCAGCGCGGGAGGCTTGAAAGACGGTGCGGCCGCGCCCGCCTGCGGCGCCGCGAGTTGCGGCGGCGTAGGCTGCATGGGCATGACGCTCGCGGTCTTCTTCACGTGGTCGAGCACCATGGCCTGCTGGGTGTGGGGATCGGTGATGAGCGAGGTGTTGCCGGTATCGATCCGCATCTTCCCGTCGCTCGAGCGAATCATGCGCGAGGCCGAGGGTTGCGCCGCGCCGCCCTGCGCCCACTGAGTGGTGGTCGTGCATTCGGCGCATGCCGGGGGTTGAGAAGGGTGCGGAGGGCTCGGCGACACAGCATCCAAAGCATATCACGCGCGGCGCGATCCGGCGCGGCGTGTCGCGGGATTCGGTACCACCGACACTGGCGATATGGTGCCCGGCGCGCATGCCGGCGAGTGCAGGATGGCAGGCTGCCGACCCGCGCCGCGGAGCAGCACAGCCGCAGGCAGACCCGCGGAAACCAGGTGGGACAGACCGTCGCCTTTTGTGGTCTGTCACGCCTCGCCAAGCCGGGTGGTGCCTGAAAGGTGCGTTGGAGGGGATGCGGCGCGGCGCGTAAATCCGTGACAGCACGCAAGCGTCCTGGGGGGAACGGACCTTACTTCGGCGGCTTGGCACGAGCCAGGCGCTCTCGTGCGAGCTCATCCTCTAATTCGAGCACCGCGAGTGCCTCCGTCGCGTTTTGACGGTACAGTTCCATCTTTACCGCCATTTCATCAGCGGCGCGGTAAAGCTCCCCGATCTCGCGCTGTTTCTTTGGAGACAGCAACGGGATCATCTGATTCTTGAGGTTCGCCCAATCCACTCGATGACGGCCTACGCCGGAAGAGCCTGATATCCATTCGGCAACAACAGCCGAGCTCCGCAAGACCGACCAAATATATTGAGGGTCCGCGTCGATCCCTTCCTTGAGACGGAGGATGGTGAATTCGTTGGACACCAGCAGGTCTTCCATACCTGGCGGCAACACGCAGATTGCTCTGTTGACGGCGTTGATGTTGCTGACAACGATGTCGCCCGCCTTGGCTCGCCCAATCCAGGAGTATGAAATCTCCTTGCCAAGCGCCCGCTCGCCGCGCATCGCCTGGCCTTCGTAAGAAATCCGGAGAAAGGTGTACGTGGCGTCCGAGCCCAGCACGACCGAATCTTCAATCGGGTCAACCAGGTTGCCAAGGAAATCTTGTACCACGCCCGACGCCCGCCATTTGGCCGTAAGCTCCTCGACTGACCACGGCCTGAGAAACTTGGCGTCGAGCCGTCCGTCGATCCGCTCCGGGGGAACAAGCCAAGGGCCTGTTTTGCCCGCAAGGAACGCCTTATAGCTGCCATCGATCTCATCCATTTCATCGAGCGCGTTCTTCCGTGCCGCCGCCGCGATGCTCGGTCTGGTCTTTGGCACAACATCGTCCAACCCTATGTATCGGCTTTCGTGAACGAACACGCTTGGTTGAACCTCGTCCGCCCCTGTCTTCTTGACGAGGGAGAGGATAGAGGTCTTCGCTCTGGCCCCGGCTCTTTGGAAAGCATCGCCATGCAGGCTGATGATGCCGCGAATAACAAAGCGTTCACGAATGAAATCGCGCACGCCCACGTAATTCTTTCCACTGAGGACACTATCGTCAATGACGGTGAGGAGTCGCCCTCCGGGCTTCAACAGGTCCCAATACCGCTCAAGAAACATCACTGAGGACCGCAGCGATTGCGCACGCTTTCCGCCGTAGGAGGCGAGGGTGTAATCGGCCAATACTTCCTTCTCTTCGGGAACTGTAACTGAGTAGTCCATTGAGAAAGGCGGGTTCGTGAGTACAACGTCAAACTGAAAGCCCACGCTCAGAACCTTCGCGAGTTCCTGGACTTCGCTCTTGACCTCTGCCGAATCGGCGCCGGATGACTGCGGCGACTTGCGCAGCGCGTCGGTCATGTAAATGCGGCTACCGCCGTCGCCGTGGAGGTACATATTAATCCGGGCAATCCTGGCGACGACCGGCTCCCGACCGGCATCAATCCCGAAAATGGCCTGATTGGCAACTTCGTCGAGCAATTGGGAACGCTCGGTTTTCGTCAATGAGCGGTTGTCCCAAATCTGACGGCGCATTTCCGTCAGGGCCTCGATCAAAAAACCTCCGGTACCGCAACAGGCGTCCAGCACGCGGTCAATGTGTTCCCGCCCCGCATGCACATCGGCGAGCCTGGTCATAAGCTTCACGATGCTTCGCGGTGTAAAGTACTGACCGAGGGCCTGCCCGCGCATCGTGGCGGTCAGGAATGCCTCGAACATCCTGCCATTAAGGTCCTCGTCGATACCGAATAGGTAGTAATGCTCCAGTTCTTCCACAACGCGTTTCGCGGTGCCGTGGGAAAGGCGCAGGCGTTCACTGGGTTCGAAGATACGCTTGCGCTTACGGAGGGCGATTTCGCTCTCCAGAAACTCCACAAGCTGCCGGAACAGCAAGGAGTCAATCGGATTGGGGTCGTTCTCCTCCTGAGCTTCAGCCCATTTGGTCGAGAACCGAACATCCGACGCGGGAAGCGGCTCACCGCGTCCGATGTTCTCAAGGAGCGCGGGATTGTCCCGAATCCGCCGGTCCTCCCAGAGCTTCACGAAAAGGAGCTTCGCAAATTCGACGAAAGCGGCCTGCGGACTCATCTTCTCCGACTTCCATATAATCCGGTGGCATCGGATGAACGCCTTCTTCACGGCATCCATCGAGGGCCGTGCGAGAAGGTGAGTGGGGCCGGTCTTCTTGTCGGCCTCCCATCCGCCCCGCGCGGCCTCGGCAGAGAGGAGGCGCTTTAGGGTTTCGTACTTGGGATTTCCGTCAACGAAGTCCTGAAAGCGAAGCGAGAGGACAGCCTCTTCCTGGTCCCAGACGTACACGCGGGTCAAAAACCCGTTCGTCAGCATGTAATAGTGAAGGGGCCTGGATTGATGCTGTCGGTTGATCTGAAGCGCATATCCGGCACACTGGTATGTATAGGCTTCAACGCGCTCGGTGGTTGACTTAGCGTCGATCAGCCAGCGTGGTTGCTTCCTGCAGACGAGCACATAATCGGGTCGGTACAACTCAGTGCGGCTGCCGAGCGGTATTTTCAGTTCCTTGATCGACTGTTTGGTTTTGATCTCGGAGTCCTCGTATCTCAGGTCCGCGAGCAGGCGATTAACAAGGTCTCTACGCTGGCCTCGTTGGTCAGATCGGACGATTTGCAAAACTTGTTTACCGATGTAGAATTACTCTTCATCCCGTCTTGGCCTTTTTGCTTAGACGCCACTTGAGGGCCCCGTCCTGTTCATCCTTTTCGAAGAGGTCCATGCGCCCGTAGATGGCCGACCGAACCGTGGAGGATGTAAGTTGGTACCCGACGATTGAGGACGCTTCAGCGACGAGCGTCCTGAAGGTCTTCGCGGGCCAATCCCCGCCATCCTTTGGGCGCTTCGCGCTCCAAAGAGCGCGGGCTAAGGCGTCAACGACCGAGATGCCGCCGCGGCGCCCCGGAACGAATCGAGGGATTTCCGTGCTGCCTTGCTTTACCGGTTTCGACGACACGGGAGCTCTTTTTTTAGGCTGAGAGGCGATGATACCATCACCAGGAAACAAAGGTCAAACCGCGCATTTAACGCGCATTTAACGCACGCCGAAAATCTTCAACGCACTTTTCAGGCGCTACCCCAAGCCGGGGGAGCTTCACAGACGACAAAAACCGATCGTCTGTCCCACCAAGTCGTCGCACGCTGCGAGGTCTTCAGACGGATCTTCCCGAATTCTAATTGCAAGACGCCGATTCTACAATCGGCTACACGACTACTGTAGGCATGTGTGCCGCACAAAACAAAAGACTTGCAATATGTTTTTCAAGACTTCCGTCAGAGCGTTGAGTACAAGCCGCCCTACCAGACCCGGCACATCGGCTCACGCACCATGGGCTGGCCCGGCTTGCAGGAAAACGCATGGCCGAATTCCGGCATGTTGGACACCACCCCATTGATGCGGTATTGGTTGGGCGCGTGCTCGTCGGTTTGCGCGCTGAGGCGCTTGTTCTCGGACCGTTCGTCGCCGCAGGCCCACTGCGCCATGCCCACGAAGAAGCGCTGGTCGGGGGTGAATCCGGCCTCCGGCTGCAGGTCCTGGCCGCGCGTCGCGTGCTTCCAGGCCAGGTAGGCCAGGATGGTGCCGCCCAGGTCGGCTACGTTCTCGCCCAGGGTCAGCTTGCCGTTGACTTTGACCTCGTCGACGGCGGTATATCCCGAATACTGGTCCACCACGCAGGCGGCGCGCCGTTCGAACTCGGCGGCGTCCTTTTTGGTCCACCAGTCTTTCAGGTTGCCGGCGAAATCGAACTGGCGGCCCTCGTCGTCGAAACCGTGGGTCAGCTCGTGCCCGATGGTGGCGCCGGTATTGCCGTAGTTCGGGGCCTCGTCCATCTTCGGGTCGAACAAGGGCGGCTGCAAGACGCCGGCGGGGAAATTGATGTCGTTGAGCTGCGCGTCGTAGTAGGCGTCCACCGTGGTGGGAGAGATCTGCCATTCGGTGCGGTCCACGGGCTTGCCGATCTTGGCGAGCTGGCGCTTGGACTCGAAGGTATTGCAGCGGTCGATGTTGCCCAGCAGGTCGCCGGGCGCGATGCGGACCGAGCTGTAGTCGCGCCAATGATCGGGATATCCGATGCGGTTGACCACGGTGTGCAGCTTGGCGAGGGCGCGCTGGCGGGTTTCGTTGCCCATCCAGGCGATCTGGTTGAGGTCGTTCTCCATGGCCAATTCGATCTCCTTGACCATGTCCAGCGTGCGCGCCCTGGTTTCCGGGCTGAAGTTGCGCGCGACGAAAACCTGGCCGAGAGCTTCGCCCAAGTCGTAATCCAGGCGGCCGATGCAGCGCTTCCAGCGTGGGGCCAGCTCCTTGGTGCCTCGCAGGTATTTGCGGTTGAACTCGTAGTCGGCCTGGACGAAAGCCGCCGGCAGGAAGCGGGCTTTGGCGCTTACCAGGTGCCAGCGCAGATAGATCTTCCAGTCGGCCAGGCCGCGGGTCTTGAGCAGCGTTTCCACTTGCCCGTAGAACGCCGGCTCGGTCACGTTCACCACCGGAGGCGCGGGGATGCCGAGCGCATCGAAGTATGCGGCCCAGCGGAACGAGGGCATGGCCTTCTCGAACTGCGCCAGCGGCATCTTGTGGAACAGCTTGTGGGGGTCGCGCTTCTCCACGCGCGTGAGCGAGGCCCGCGCCAGCTCCGTCTCGATGGCCATCACTACGTCGGCTTCGGCTTTGGCCGTGGCTGCATCGTCGCCCAGGAGAGTCAGCATGCGGGCCACGTGCGCCAGGTAGCGGGCGCGGGTCTCCACGCTCTTCTCGTCGGTCTTGAAATAGTAGTCGCGATCCGGCAGGCCCAGGCCGCCGGCGGATGCGAAGGCGATGACGCGGCTGGAATCCGCGAAATCCTGCGCCGAGCCGAAGCCGAAGAGGGTGTCGGCGTCGGACGACTCCAGGTGCAGGCGGGCCACCAGCGGCGCCAGATCGGCGACGTTCTTCAGCGCGGCGATCTCCTCCAGCCGCGGGCCGAGCGGAGCGGCGCCGGCCTTTTCCACGCCCTGCTCGTCCATGCAGGCGGCGAAGTAATCGCCGATCTTCTGTTCGTTGGAGGTGCGGCCGGGCGACGGTTTGGAAACCTGTTCCAGGATGCTCCAAAGGTACCGCCGGTTGTCGTTCTGTAGCTTGCTGTAGACATCCCAGCGAGGCTGGTCGGGCGGAATCGGGTTGAGCTTGTTCCAGTTGCCGCAAGCGAACTTGTAGAAGTCCACGCAGGGATCGGCGGAGCGGTCGAGGAACGCGGGCTCCAGGCTGGGGGTGTAGGGCAGGGCAGCGAGCGGCCGCTCCTGCGCCCCCAGGGGCAGCGCGAGAAGAAAGAGCAACGCGGTACGGGTCACGCTTGGCAGCGTATCACAGGCGGAGGCCGGCGGCGGCGCGGCCGGGGGAAGTGTACTGCTACCTGTCCGAACCCTCTGGCGCCTGTGGAAAAGTAATCCAGGTCGAGCCAATGGAGATTTTCAGAGCTGAAGATCGATATTCATGGATCGAGAAAGGCCCGATGGTTGTATACTGACCCTCTCGGGAGATCCCATAATGGAAATCCCGCAGGAAAGGAGTGCTCTCATGCGTAACACTGTTTTCAGTGGCGTCGCATTCAGTGCGATGGCGTTTCTCTTCACCGGGCCCATCGCCGTCGCACAGGATTCCAAAACTCCCGCTGTACTGCCCGCGCCATCCAGCGGCAAAGCCATCGTCTGTATCTACCGCGTGTACAGATTTACCGGCTCATCCTCACACGACGAGCTTTATATCAACGGCACTCACCTCGCCAAACTCCTCAACAGCGAATACGCATTCATGGAAGTGCCGCCGGGGACTGTCGTGATCTCCGGATTGCCCAAGGAGTATTACGGAAGCATCATCATGTCCGCCGGGGCGGCCCTCAATCAAGCCAGGCAGAAAGAAAACGAGCGGGCCCGGTTTGAGGCGGAGGCGGGCAAAACCTATTACTTCAAATGGACCGCCGGACCCTTGGCAACTGGGATCAAGGTCACGCCTGAGGATCCCGCGAAGGGAGCCAAAGAGATGCGCAACCTCCATCTCTCCAAGCCCGTTGACGATAAGGAAGAAGCGAAACCAGAAACCAAAGACACCGGCAAACCGACGCCGTAGCGTCCGCCGCAACCGCTCCAACTGCGCCTGTGGCGTCCGCAAGGAGGCGTTCACGGTCTAAAAAACCGGCTTAAAAAGTACTTCCCGGATCCGTGGCCATTCCCGCCTTTTGGCGAACTCGCCGGGCGGCTTCTTGCCCTCGGCCGGTTTTTCGCGTCAAGGATTTGACGATCTCGCCCGCCGTCAAAACCGCAACACGCCCGCCGGGTTCTATCCGCTTGAAAAGACGCCGAGCCGGCGTGGCTAACCATCTGCATTCCTCCCGGGCATGAGGATTGCCTCCGCGAGTACCGGTGTAGCGCCGGTGGGTATCGCTCTATTTGGAGAGGAGAGGTAGAACGATGTCCACGTCCACAGCGGTGATGGGAGCCGCGCCGCGATCCAGGCGGCAACCGGAAGACCTCCCCAAGCGGATCAGCCTCGACGCCGGGATCCTGGCCGGCGTCGCGATCGTGGCGGCCGCCATGGTCGCGGGAATCGCCATTACCGGCGTCAGCGCCGGTTACTTTTTGCAACCGACGGGCCTCCTGATCGTGGTGGGCGGCACCTGCGGAGTCATGCTGATCACGACTCCGCGCTCCGCGTTGCTGCTGACGTTGCGGCGCACGCTCAATCTCTTTTCCGCGGCGGATCCCCCGAGCCGGGAAGATCTCATCGAGGAAATCGTGGCGTACGCCAAGGTGGTCCGGATGAAGGGCGTGCTGGCGATCGAACCGGAGATCGACGGGGTAAGCCACGGCTTCCTTCGGGAAGCGCTGCAGCTCGCCGTGTGCGTGCAGGAGCGCTACGAATTGCTGACTGCCCTGGAGAACAAGATTCGGCTCGCCGAGAGGCAGAGCGAAGCCGCCGCCAAAGTGCTCGAAGTGGCGGGAGGCTTCACCCCCACCATCGGCGTGCTGGGCACGGTGGTCGGACTTATCGACGTCCTGCGGCAATTCACAAGTCTTTCGGCTGTAGGATACGGTGTCGGCGCCGCCTTCACCTCGACCATATACGGCCTGGGACTGGCGAACCTGGTGCTGCTGCCGGCGGCGCATCGCATTCGGGCCGCGGCCGCGGAAACTTTCGATCTTCAGGAACTGATGATGGAAGGCGCGCTGTGCCTGTTCGATGGCATGCATCCGAGGATGGTCCGCCAGCGCCTGCATTCTTTCCTGCATGGCGTGCCGGATGCCGATCGCTCCCTGCGGACCGTTGAATCCGCGGCGGAAGCCGGACGAGTATGAAGCCGAAATATCTGCAAAGCGCCGCCAATCAACGGGACCGGTGGATGGTCAGCTATATGGACGTGTTGACCATTCTGCTGATCTTCTTCCTGGTGGCCGCCGCCAGGAGCCTGGAACTCCCGCGGGCGCACGCGTCCGTTCCCGCTCAGCCGTCCGTTCAGCCTTCCATTCAGCCCACGATTCAGCCGCCGCCACTTCCCGCTCAGAGCGCGGAAGCGGAGCCGTCGCGCGCCAACCTGATTCGCTCCGCGGAGCGCCTCAAGGAGCTGGGGCTGGAACCGAAACTGGAAGCCCGCGGCCTGGTGATCGGCCTGTCGCAGGTTGTCCTCTTCCCATCCGGCGAGGATACGGTGAATCCTCAGGCGCTGCCCACCATCGAGGAGATTGCGGACGTGCTGCGCGAGATTCCCAACGATGTGCGGCTCATCGGCCATGCGGACACAGTTCCCATACACAACCGGCGCTTCCGCAGCAATTGGGATCTCTCGATGGCGCGCAGCCAGAAGATCCTGGATCTGCTGAGCCACCGCTACGGCATTCCGGAGTCGCGCCTTTCGATCGCGAGCTACGGTCCCTATCGCCCGGCGGCCCCGAACGACACCGTGGATGGACGGGCGTCGAACCGGCGGGTCGAGATCGTGATCCTGGACGACTCCCGCAAGCCCGAAGCGCCGGAACCGCGACCGTAAGACCCGAATTGGGAAGGCACGTAAAAAGAATTGTCGATAGATCGGGCGTCAGGCGGCAATGCCGAGGGTTTGAAACAGCTCCTTCATTTCCGCTTGCACCCGTTCATAGTGTTGGTCAAGCACGGTCTGGTTCTTGGGTTTCCGCCCGCGTTTGGTTTGCAGGTTGGCTGCCAGCAGGGGGCGCGGCGGCATATTCGCTGTCGCCGGGTCCATAAGGCTCCACATCCACCGGCAGCGTCAAACCAACGCCCACCACGCTGATCGTCACAAAGTGATGCAGCGAATCGTGCACCTCGCCTTGGGAGTCCTTGATGGGATCGCAGATCGTGCACGGCTCTTTGTAGGTGCGTCCGGCGCCGGTGCCGTCTACGGCCAGACCGATGAAGCGACTGTTTTCGAAGGCCTTGTTGCGCTTGGCCTGGTGGAGCGCGGTCGCCAGAGCCACCCGCGTCGTCTCCGGGTCCATACGCTCGGTGCAGTAGGCCAAGGCATCATCCCCAAAGGGAGCTTTCAGGCCCAGCTCCGCGCACACGGGAGAGTGGGCCAACCATTCCAGCCGCAAGAAGCTCACTTGGCGCAGGATGTGGCCCACGATCACCGACCAAACCAGATCTCCTGCGGGGATATGGGGATGGACCCGACCATCGTCCGGTCGTTGGAAGTAGGACCTCAGCCCCAGACGGTGACGGGCGTAGTTGTGGATTTGGCGAACATGGGGTCCCTTCAACGGGGCTGTTGTTTCCGCCGCAGCACCAGCAACTCCGCGTTGGCGGTGAGGAGCTCGCGCAGAGCGTCCTGAAAGGCGCGGCCGGCTGCGACGCGCCGGCGGATGTCGTCCACCCAATCTTTGGGAACGCGTTCGACTCGTTTCTTGCCGTCGGCCATGAAGGTCAATGACCAGGCGGCGTGCCCCTCGCCCTTGGCGCAATGGCACGTGGGCTTTCCACAACGGGTATGGCTGACGGAGAGAGAGCCGGGAAGCAGATCTTGGGGGAGTGGGAATTGGCGGAGCAGAGCGAACTTGCGTTGGCGGAGCCGAGCAGCCTGGGGGCCCTTGGGCTCGAATTCCATGTTGGAGTAATGCTACTACCAGACATCCCGCAAAACCACCTAAGTTCACGAGTGCGAAAATAGACTGGCTCCGAGAGCGGTTACGCCGGCGCCATCCCGCCCGTCATTCTCAACGGTTTATCGAATTCTGCGTTATTGAAGTGCAAAGACTGCTGGGGGACGGCGCGGGCGTTCCCGCGGCGCTTCGGCAGGTAGAGCCCAGCGCCCACGCGGCCCTGTTCGGCCCACAGGGTGCTGCCTTTGGCCAGCCGGATCGGGATGCCTCAGATGCTCGTCTGCACTCCCTCGATTTCAAGGCCGCCCATCATGCGGGCCAGCAGGTTGTACAACGCCGCGGTGATCAGGCCCGTGAGGAACCCAAACACGCCGTACAGAATCGGAAGCAGAATGATGGCGCCGACTCCGAATAGGATACTGGCGCCCCCGCTCAAGCCGCTGTTCGATGGCAGAAAAGCCGCTCCAAGCACGGCGAACAAGGAGATGAACGCGCCAATGATCAAGCCGAGCAGCGCACACAGAGCACCGTACAGCTTGGCCATGGAAAGTACGCCGAAACGCCGAATCACGATCTTAGTGTTCATAGTGGCTGTCATAGTACCACAGCGGATGGCCGCGGATTGCTTCAATTCCGATAGGGAGTTTCAGGCCCGCCCTACCGCTTCTCGTCCCCGCTGCGGCGGAAATCGCCGAACGTGTACTCGATCTCGGTGCGAACCACCTTGAACAGCGCCACGCGCGCTGTGGCACGGATCACAAAGCGCTTCGGCAGGCAAAGCCCGGGGTCCACGCGGCCCTGCTCGGCCCATAGGGTGCTGCCTTTCGCCAGCCGCACCAGGATGCCGCCGAAGGCGATGGTGTCCAGCGTCTCGGCTTCCATCTTGAGCCATTGAGAGTCCTTTTTCGCGATCCAGAACCGCGCTTTCATCTTCGGCAGATACGACGCGGACGACGACCGCGGCTGGTACCCGGGCTTGGGCGTGGCGTCGATGACGTAGACCGGCTCGCCGTCCACGGTTTCCTCGCCGGCCATCTTGAAATCGAATGCGTCGGGGACTTCGAGCACCGGCTCGCGCTGCTTCCGCTGGCGGCGTTCCCACTCGCCCACGCGCTTCTCGCGGTCGGCCTGGGATTCCCGGAGGCGCTGATCGGCGGTGTAGCGCAGGCGGCCTTGTTCGGACTTCTGTTCCCCGGCGGAAAGCGGTTGGCCGTTGCGCGCCACCAGGCGGCGGTAGGGCGATCCCTCCAGAAAGGAAATTTCCCACGTCCGGATGGTGGTCTGCTTGAGATTGCCGGAGCTGTCGTACTGCCGCTCCTGCTGCTTTTGACGATAGGTGAATTCGCGGACGCGGGTGAAGTTGGCGCGATCCAGCTCGACCGCGCGCTGGACGATCTCGCGCGGAGTTTGGGCGCACAGCGGGAGGCAGAGCAGCAGGGATAAAAGCGCCCGCGAAATGCGGCGATGGGCGGCGCGGCCGTGTGCGAGCGCGAATAGGCCGGTTGCCAACCGGCCGCAGGTTGCCAACCTGCCCCACATAAGAACGGGGCTTCTACGGCAGCAACCGCTCAAATCGCGACCCCGCCCGGATAATCGTCTGGCTGCGCTCCGGGCCGGTGGAGATGCAGCCGACTTCCACGCCGGTCTTCCGCTCCAGGAACGCGATGTACTCTTTCGCCCTGGCAGGGAGCGCGTCGTAGGAATCGAGTCCGAAGGTCGACGTCTTCCATCCCGGAAGGGATTCGTAGACCGGCTCCACGGTGGCGACCTCAGCCACCGTCGGCGGCATGCCGGAGAGATCCTGGTCGCCCGACCGGTAGCCCACGCACACGCGGATCTGGTCGAATTCGTCCAGCACGTCGAGCTTGGTCACCACCAGGCTGTCGAACCCGTTGATGGCCGCCGTGTAGCGCATCAGCGGCGCGTCGAACCAGCCGCAACGGCGCGGACGGCCCGTCACCGCTCCGAATTCGTTGCCGCGCTTGCGTATGGCGTCGCCTTCCCCGTCCAACGCCTCGGTGGGGAACGGACCTCCGCCCACGCGGGTGATGTAAGCCTTGGACACGCCGAGCACGCCCGAGATGCGGGTGGGCGGCACGCCGGTTCCGGTGCAGGCGCCGCCCGCCGAGGCGCTGGACGAGGTGACGAAGGGATACGTCCCGTGGTCCAGGTCCAGCATGGTGCCCTGCGCGCCCTCGAACATCACCGTCTTGCCGGCCGCGATGGCCTGGTTGAGCAGGAGCGCGGTGTCGCACACCATCGGCCGGATGCGCTCGGCCAGGGCTTCGTACTGGCCGCGGATCTCGGCGAGATTCAGGCCGGTGTAAATCCCCAACGTCTTGGCGATCGAGACCTTTTCCTCCATCACCCAGTCGTACTGCGCGCGGAACGTCTCGCGGTTCAACAAGTCGGCCACGCGGATGCCGCGGCGCCCGGCCTTGTCTTCGTAACAAGGCCCGATGCCGCGCGACGTGGTTCCGATGGACACGCGTCCCGGCCGTCCTTCCGACATCCCTTCCATCATGCGGTGGGCCGGAAACAGCACGTGCGCCCGGTTGCTGATGAAGAGGTTGCCCACGACTTTGACGCCCGCCGACTCCAGGGCGTCGATTTCCGTGAACAGGGCCGCCGGATCGATGACCAAGCCGTTGCCGATCACGGCGGTCTTTCCGGGACGCAGAATGCCGCTCGGAATCAGCTTCAGAACGAACTTCCTGTCCCCGATGAAGACGGTATGCCCGGCATTGTGTCCGCCCTGATAGCGCGCGACGATATCGAAGCGTTCGGCGAGGACGTCGACGATCTTACCCTTGCCTTCGTCTCCCCACTGCGAACCAAGAATGATTACGTTTCCCATCTTGACCAAACTTCCATATTTTAGCCTGTTTCGGGATGCCGGCTGGCCTTTTGTTTGGCGGCCCCAAAGTTGCGGGGCACCCACCGCACATAGTACACTGATAGCTTACTCCAGTGGTTCCGACGCACTTCGTGTGTTCCGGCTCCCAAATCGAGGACAGCATGCACGCTATTATTGAAACCGGCGGAAAACAATACCGGGTCGCTCCCGGCGATGTCATCCGCGTCGAAAAAGTGGCCGGCGAGGTCGGCTCCGAAGTCGAATTCCCCGTCAAGGCCTCTTTCGCCGAGGGCGGCGATCTGGTTACCGGCGGCACCGTCAAGGCCACCATCGTGGGCAACGGCCGCGGCGACAAGATTATCGTTTTCAAGTTCAAGCGCAAGAAGCAGTACAAGAGAACCATCGGACACCGCCAGTCCTTCACCGAACTGAAGGTCGGCGAGATTCTGGCGTAGGTGATTTATGGCGCATAAAAAGGGATTAGGAAGCTCCAAGAACGGCCGCGACTCCAATGCACAGCGGCTGGGCGTGAAGGTCTTCGGCGGACAATTGGTCCCCGGTGGTTCCATCATCGTCCGCCAGCGCGGCACCAAGATCAAACCCGGCCTGAATGTCGGCTGGGGCAAGGACGACACGCTCTTCGCCAAGGTGACCGGCGTGGTGGAGTTCCGCGACCGCGGGCACCTGGGCAAGTTCGTCAGCATCCAAGCCTCCGCCTAGCGCGATTTCGGGAACCGACCTGCCGTCCCGACGGGACGCCGCACGATCTCCAAGCCGCCGGTTTTCGGCAAGCCGGCGGCTTTTTCTATGCACTTCGGCTTTTCTTATGCACTTCCTCGATGAAGCCCGCATCCTCGTAAAGGCCGGCGACGGCGGCAACGGCTGTCTGGCGTTTCGCCGCGAGAAGTTCGTTCCGCGCGGCGGTCCGAGCGGCGGCGATGGCGGCCGAGGAGGCGATGTCGTCCTGGTCGCCACCGCCCACCAGAACACGCTGCTCCAGTTCCGCTTCAATCCCGAACACAAGGCGGAACGCGGCCGGCATGGGGAAGGCAGCAATCGCACCGGCGCCGACGGCAAGACCCTGGAGGTCGCCGTCCCCATCGGCACCGTGGTTTACGACGAGGCCACCGGCGAGCGGCTGGCCGATTTCACGGAATCCGGCCAGACCTTCGTGGCGGCGCGCGGCGGGCGCGGCGGGCGAGGGAATGCGCGCTTCGCCACCTCCACCCACCAGGCGCCCACCGAGCACGAGCCGGGCCATACCGGACAGGAACTGCGCCTGCGCCTGGAATTGAAGCTGCTGGCGGATGTCGGTCTGGTCGGCTTCCCTAACGCCGGCAAGTCCACGCTGATCTCCCGCATCTCCGCCGCGCGGCCCAAGATCGCCGATTACCCGTTCACCACGCTGGCGCCCAACCTGGGTGTGGTGCAGATGGAGAACTACCGCAGCTACGTGGTGGCCGACATCCCCGGCCTGATCGAAGGCGCCCACCTGGGCCACGGACTGGGCATCCAGTTCCTGCGCCACATCGAACGCACGCGCCTGCTGGCCCACCTGGTGGACGTGTCCGATGCCAGCGGCCGCGATCCGGTGGGGGACTTCGAGACGGTGCTGCGCGAGCTATCCAGCTTCAGCGAAGAGCTGGCCCAAAAGCCCATGATCGTGGTCGCCGCCAAGATGGATGCGGCCCAGGACCCCGAACGGGTTACCGCCCTGCGCAACCTGGCCGCCGCCCGCGGACTGGCGTTCTTCGAGATCTCCAGCGCCACCGGGCAAGGCATCGACGCCCTTAAGTTCGCCATGGCCGAGCGGGTGCTGGCTCCGGCCGCAGCCGAGCCCGCCCCCGGGAATAGTCATCCCGGGGAATAGCCGTTGGCCGTCGGCCTGAAGACGATTGCGATTTCCGTCCCCTCAACGCAGTAAGGCGGCCCCGTACCGGCGGCCGCCCCACAGAAAACCCAAGACTGAAGAATTTCTACTTCTGCACCGCGACCTTTGTGACGGCGGTTCCCAACTGGCTGTTCAGCGATGCGGTCACGCCGTCGGCGGTGAATACCTTCACTTCGACGCGGCGATTGCGGGCGCGGGCTTCGCGGGTGTTGGCATCGTCGGCCGGCTTCTCGTCGCCCAGGCCGATGGTGTGGACGCGATAGATCGGGATATCGTGCTTGGCTACGAGGTATTGAACCACTTCATCGGCGCGGCGCCGGCTGAGCGCTTCGTTGTAATCCTTGTTGCCGGTCTTGTCGGTGTAACCTTCCACCGTGATGAAGAACCGTTTGTCGGCCTGGGCGGCCTCGGCGAGCTTGTCCAGATCTTCCTTGGTGGCGGGGGTGAGTTTGTACTGGTCGAACGCGAAGGGCACGGTGGCGGAGGTCTGCAGCTTGTAGTCGTCGATATTGGCGACCACGCTGCGCAAGCCGTTCAGCGCCGAATCGGCCTTTGAATCGGCCTGGCTGGCCTTGCTCATGGCATCGGCGGCATGATGGTCGGCATCGCCGGCGTGCCGATCGGCGTCGGCGGCGTGCTGGTCGGCGGCGTTGGCCTTTTCCTTGGCGGCGCTGATGCCGTCGGTGGCCTTTTCATCGAGCTGCTTCAGATCGCTTCTCGTACCCTGGATCTGTTGGCTGTTTTGAGTGGTCTGCTCGCCCACCTGGTCTACTTTGGCTTGGATGGGAGCGGTGGTGGTGCGAACATACTTCTTCGTAGCGCAGCCGCCGGCGAGCAAAGCACCCGTCACGACAATCGTGGTTGCAAGGAATGCTTTCATAGTTCATTGACCTCGCATGTTGTCAGGCAACTGGGGGGCCAATGCAATTGGCGGCTACTTCTGGGGATTTTGGCGGCTCCGCGGGATGTAAGGTTTACGCAAGTGTGCGCTTTCTACCATATTGCCTGGAAGAAACGCTCCGGCGGGGCGATGCAAGTCCCGGACGGCCGGGGCGGGGAACATTCCCGTGGGGCTGGAAGCCGGGCAAATCCCAAGCCGGAGAGTCGTAAATCTCATCTTCGGAATCGTCAAACCAAGGCCAATACTTCGGAGGTTTCATGGTGCTGCCTACCTGAGGACCGTCGAACGGGGACACCCCTATTATAGCAAGGATTCTGCGCCAATTCGGTTACACGCAAACTACAGTAGATAAATAACTTATGGACGTATCCTACCGCAGTTTCTCGGTCCAGTTGGTGGTTATCAGGATGTCGCTGGTGTTGTTGCCGTTGGAGGGCGTGGAGCGCTCCAGCGGGGCATTGATCAGGAACCGCTGGCCGTCCGGCGAAGCGTCGTAGAGGTTCGAGAAGGGCCGCATCGGCCGGATGTGGAAGAGCGTTTTCGGCGAATCGAATGCCAGGTCGCCGTCACTGGGGTGGACGGCCACCGCCATCATGTGGCCGCTGCCCGTCATGTAGAAGAGCTCCGTGCCATCGGCTGCCCAACGCGGAATTCCCCCTCCGTCGTTGGACAACTGCACGCGCCGCTTGGTCTCCGACGACCCCGGCTCGAAGGGCTGAACGTAGATCTCATTGGCGCCCGTCTCGTCGGATTGATAGGCGAGCCATCGCCCATCGGGCGACACGCTGGCGTAGCCTTCGGCATGGATGGTCTGGATCAAGGGACCGGCCTGCTTGGAAGGCAGGGAGAGAGCCCACACATCGGAGCCGGTGCCCTCGCCCAGCGCTCCGAACAGAATGTACTTGCCGTCCCGCGTCCAGTCGGTGGGGTACTTGGCCAAGGAACTCTGGAATAGCAGTTCCTCCTTTCCGTTCCACTTTACCGGCTTGCAGTAAATGTCGTAGACCCCGCGCTGGTTGCTCCAATACGCGATGCGGGAGCCGTCTGGCGACCAGACCGGCATGCCCTCGCTCACCCCGGGCGTGGCCAGAAACAGGCTTTGCGTGCCGTCTTCTTCCAGCAGCCAGAGGTCGGAATTGTGCCCGTCGGCTCCCATCTTGCCGGCCACCACGCGATGGCCGTCGGGCGAGATGCGCGGCGGTCCCCACTTCCCGGCATCGCCCACCGTGCGGATGGGCTTCCCGCCGCGGTCCATCCAGACCAACTGCCGGGTGGGCTCGTCCACCCTCTGGTAGGCCAGCATGGCGTTGCTCGAAACCGATATGGGCGCCAGCGCCAGGCTGCTGACCAATCCGACGTTGTCGGCCAGGTGGATCGCCTGTCCCAGCGCTTCCAGCTTCACGGGGTTGAATTCCTGCCCCATCAGGTTGCGATCCTGGATGAACAACAGATAGCCGTTCTTTGACAGACGATCGCCCGCCGTGGCGGAGTAAACCGCATTGCTGTCGGATTGCAGCAGGAAGCGATACGACGGCGGATCTAGGGTACCCACGGCAATCCCCGAGGTTTCCGGCAGATTCGTCTGCACGTAGAAGATGAAATGCTTCCGATCCGGCAGGAATTGCGGCCACAGAAACGCCATTTCGCTCTTCTGGGGATTGAGCTTCAAGACCGGCTGCGGTTTTCCACCGCTGGCGGGGATGCGCGACAGGCCGCTTTCCTGGCCGGGCGCGAACAGAATGACGCCATCGTCGCTCCAGGTGGCACCCCCGCCGTTGCCTTCCGTCTCACACAGCGCGGCGGGCTTGGCCCGCGGCCCGGCGTTCCCCACCGTCATGCGCATCAACAGGCCCTTGGCGAAGAACCCCAGGAAGCGGCTGTCCGGAGACCAGAAGGGGGCGGATGCGCCATCGCTCCCCTCGATCGAAACCCACAGCAAACCCGCCTTTATCTCGTCGAACGCGTGCAGCCAGACGAGCGGCTGGCCGTCGGCGCCGGGAGCCACGCAGGCCACGTAGCGTCCATCGGGCGAGATCGCCGGCGTGCCGCAGTATCCCGCCGGCTGCGGAGGCGGTAGGCGGAAGCTCAACACCTGGGTGGTGGCGTGCTGGCGCACAAAAAACATCGCGGCCGCCGCCCCCACCGACACCACTGCGACGATCGCCAGTAGCGCCATCGCCAGCCGCCGCGGCCCGGTGCGGCCGGGCGGCGGACGGAAAACCGGACGGATGGGATCGGCCGGAACGGCGACTGCCGGAGCCGTGCCCGAATCCGCTGCCGGCGCCTGCGGCGGGCCGGAGACGGGGACGAGAGCGAGCCGGCCGGCGCGCGCCGCCGCGGGGCCCGCCATTTTGAGTTCGATGACCGCGTTCTGGATGCGCTGGCGGCGAGCCGCCGGGTCCTTCTGCATGCAGCCGGCGATCACCCCTTCCATGGCCGCTTGAAGGGGCGTCTTGGCGTTCAGCGCCGCCGCCGGCCTGCGTACGATGGCCTCGTCCATTTCCTGGCCGCTGCCGGGAAACGGATGCCGCCCGCTCACCAGCTCGTACAACAGCGCGCCATAGGAGAAAATGTCGCTTCGCCAGTCCGCTTGCGAGCCTCGGACCTGTTCCGGCGCGCGGTACGGTTCCGACCGCTCCGGATTCACACTCTGGGGCCGCAACACGCGTACCCCTTCTGGGGTCAGAAGCACGGCCGCGGGCGATATTCTGCCGTGAACCTGTCCGCGGGCGTGGGCGCGATGCAGCGCGGCCCCCACCTCCAGGGCGATTCGCAGGCTCTCCTCCGGCGGCAAAACTCCTTCCTCAAGCCGGGCGGAAAGGCGCTGGCCTTCCACCGGTTCGTTGCTCAGAAACTCCAAGTCGCTTGCGCCCACGTCGGTCACTGATACCTTCTTCGTTCCGGTCGCATTCACCAGCGGAACCACGCCGGGATCCGAGGCTTGCAACCAAATTCTACTATCGGCATTATTGCAGCACAAGAAACGTAAGGGTTATCCGCGGTTCTGTATGTACTAGGGGTTTACTAAGGAGTATTGCCGTTCAGCCAATCAAATGGACGCCTTAGAAACGGCGAAAATATAGTGACGGATTTCGGGAAGACCACCTACCCGCTGTCCTCAGGTCCGTGGTCTAGCGCCCCTGCGCGATGCCTATTGACACTGCCGGTAGCCCATGTACAATCCAAAAGGACCCTATTTTCGAAACGGAAGCGGCGTACTATGTTCAAAGCCAGGAGGACTCATTCCCCGTCTTCGCCCGAAGGGCAGGGATACAACAGCAGCGAGGTGGCTCGAATTTGCGGGGTGAGTTTGCGGCAGTTGCAATGGTGGGACGAACGCAATGTCGTTTCGCCGCGCCAGGACGGGCACAAGCGCATCTACATGCAGGCCGAAGTGGTGGAAATCTCGGTGATCGCCGAGCTGCGCCGGAAAGGTTTCTCGCTGCAGAAAATCCGCCGCGTCCTCCGCTTCCTGCAAAAGGATATGGGAAAACGCCTCGGCGAAGCTCTGGCCTCCTCGTCGGATGTCCATCTCCTCACCGATGGCAAGTCCATCTACCTGGAGGAGGCTTCCAATCGTGTGATCGACGTCCTGAAGAACGCGCGTCAGCCCATGTTCCTGGTGTGCGTCACCGACCAGGTCAAACGCTTGAACGCACTGGCCGAACGGAAGGCGCCGAAATCCGAGACGGCCGGCGCGTTGGTTCGCAAGGCGAAAATCGGGTAGGGGGAGAATGGCGCGGCCGGCCTGGCTGGCGCGGGCTGGCGCCGAAGGGCGGTGGCTGATGGCTTATCTTGGCTGCGCGCCGCGATTCAGGGAGAAGGTAAACACGGCGAACACCGCCAAGACCGCGATCACGTAGGAGTACGGGCTGTTCTTTTGGAGAACGTCGACCAGGAACGAGAGGCCGCCGACGACATGCCCCCTCAACACGGGCGAGATCCAGAGAAACAGCCCAGCCATTCCGAGGAGCGAGAGAGCGCGAACCATAACGTGTGAACCTGTACCGAAATACTATGGTGGACCGTGCCAAACCGGACGCATAGTCCTATCAGTACTATTATGGTACCGGGGATTTTCCCTATTCGCAAGCCTTTTCCGCCGGATTCCTGCCGCCCTCGCCCGTGCTGCTATGATAATGACTAAGGAGAGGATTGGGACGCCGCCTGTTCTCCGGTACACTTTTCCATGCTGGCCGTCGTCAGAAATGGTAGAGACATCTCGGTGAAGATGGTGGAAGGGAAACTGCTTCCGGACGTCCGATGAAACCCAACATGAAGATGCGACACGGTGTATTCGTAACGGTATTAGTCGCGGCTGCCGCCCTCTTGGCGCCGTTATACGGTCCGGCGGTCCGCGCCCAGGCGGCCGTCCAGAGTCTCGACGACGTAGAAGCCATCCAGCGCTCCGTGATGAATGCCTACGCGCTGGTGGAGAGAAACTTCGCCGACAAGGTCGACTCGGAAAAGGCTTTCTATGCGGGCGCCATTCCGGGAATGCTGCGCACCCTCGATCCCCACTCCAATTTCGTGGACCCGCAGGAATACGCCGAGATGCAGCGCAAGATGCACGCCGAGTATTTCGGTGTGGGCATGGAAATCTTCATGGATAACGGCCACGTGGTGGTCACCCGGCCATTTCCCGGGTCGCCGGCGTGGCAGGCCGATCTGCGGCGCGGCGACACCATTGCCGCGGTGGACGGCAAGGACACCAAGGGCCTGAATTCCGCAGAGGTCGCCAACCTGCTCCGTGGACCGCGCGGCACCAACGTGCGCGTCTCCGTGAAGCGCGAGGGCGTCCCCGACGTCATCACCGTGGAAGTGACCCGCGGCTCCATCGAGACCAGCATCGTGGACGCCTTTTGGCTGCAGCCCGGTATCGTCGACCTCAAGATCGACAGCTTCGAAGCGCAGAACGTGTCGCGCGACGTGGAAGCCGACTTGAGCCGCCTGGGCGAAACCGGCGTCAAGGGCATGATCCTCGACCTGCGCGAAAATCCCGGCGGCCTGGTGAACGAAGCCGTGAGCGTGGCCGGCCGGTTCCTCAAGGACGGGGTGATCGTGGTCTCCCACCACGGCCGCGCCGAATCCGAGCAGGTGTTCCACGCCAAGGCCGTAGCCGAGGCCCAGAAGTACCCCATCGTGGTTCTGGTGGACGAACATTCCGCTTCCGCCGCCGAAATCGTTTCCGGCGCGCTGCAGGATCACGACCGCGCCTGGATCATGGGCGCCACCACTTTCGGCAAGGGACTGGTGCAGGCGCAGTTCCCCCTGCATGAAGGCGCGGCCCTGCTGCTCACCATCGCGCACTACTACACTCCCAGCGGGCGCCTCATCCAGCGCGACTACTCGCACTCGTCCTTCTACGACTACTACACCCACCACGGGGCCGACAACCCGAGCACCCAGGACATCAAAGCCACCGACAGCGGCCGCAAGGTCTACGGCGGGGGCGGCATCACCCCGGACGAGAAGTATCCGTCCCACGTTTACAATCTTTTCGAGCGCCGCACGCACCCCAATTCCAGCCTGGTATTCCTGCATTTCGGCAATACCTACTGGGCCGGCGGCGCCAAGCCGTCGTTGCCCGCCAACTGGCAGCCCGATTCCGACACCGTGGAGCGTTTCCGCGCGTACCTGAAGACCACGTCGATTCCCTTCACCGACGAGGAGTTCAACGCCAACCTCGACTTCATCAAAAAGCAATTGCGCTACGAACTGTACTATCGCGCGTTCGGCAAGACCACCGCCGAGCGGGCCGAGTGGATGGAAGATCCGGAAATCAAAAAGGCCATCGAGAGCCTGCCGAAAGCGCAGTCGCTGCTGCAGACCGTGCAGCGCGTACTGGCCGCGCACGGAGTCCGCGGATAAGCGGGCGGAAGCCCGCCGGCGCCGGCGCGCGAAACGCCAGTTCGACCAAGTTCGCAACGGTCCAGGTTCCGCGCAGCTCGATTGCGGACGTGCCGTCCGTTTCGAAAGAGTATCACCTAGTCCCGGACAGGCGGGGCGTTTTGACGTGGCCGCGAGCGCGGGCCGCGGGTCCGGGTCGAGCGAAGGCCCGCGCGGCAGGATAGAATACGGGCTGTCGATGTCCTATTTCGAGGCGTTCCGGATCGGCTGGTCGATCATCTGGCGGCAGTTTCTGTGGACCG
>Ga0326728_10005920_pt1 | contig 33627 bp, 24 predicted proteins | sample MB3enrmetagenome_FD_207602 | JGI IMG/M metagenome (GOLD analysis project Ga0326728, IMG submission 207602) | Lab enriched peat soil microbial communities from McLean, Ithaca, NY, United States - MB31MN | ecosystem: Environmental > Terrestrial > Soil > Wetlands > Peat | place: USA: New York... | reverse complement strand
CCTTCGATGTTTGCGCCGTTCGCTCGAAATGCTTGCCCAGATCCAGCAGCAGGTCCGTAACATATCCGAAATTAACGGACACGGTGACGGCTACCGCCACGTTCATGGCAAACACCAGACCGCTGCGCACTAACTTGCCGGAAAGTCTTGGGGACGAGATAATAAAAAACAAAAGAAAAACAGTCCACCAAAAGCCGATCAAAAGCTCCAACGGGACAAATGGGAAGACGAGCGACTGCAAGCCGTTCAGTGTGGCGCTGTGGGCCTGAAAAGCGGGCGCGGCAATAACTGCGTCAAAGCAAAGCATCCAGCTTTGATGAACCCAGACCAGAAATATGCTGTAAAGGAACGCCTGCCCGGCGGTAATCCCCGGTCTGAATCGTCCGAGCAGGCCACCGGCAATAATACCCGTCAGGGCCAGGAAAACCGCACCGGCCAACACCTTGAAGATGACCATGGTGTCATTGAAACTCACCGGCAAGACGGTCGAGAACATCCGGTCGCTCAAAAGCTCATAGGGAATCGAGAGGACAGTTCCAATCAATACGCCTATAAGTGCGCCCCCAACCATACCCGCAATAGTATTTCGATAACTGCCCCGTTGCGATGCCGGTGGATGGCTGACTTGAAATTGTTTATACGGCCTGCGAACGATCAGGAAAAGCACGGTTCCACAGACCAGGTGAATGGCGCTCAAGGTCAGGGCAACCCAGTACCACTGCGTGCCCCATAGCCCGCAAAGCAGAAGAAGGGCCACGCCAATCGGCATTAGTCCCGCTCCGATGCCCCATCCCAGTCTGCGGTACCCGCACCGGTACAGGGTGGCCCCGGCCAACGGACCGCTGGTTACCAACCCGGCCACAAGGGATATGGGTATGAACCAGAGAGGATGAATCGGACGGATAATTGTTTCCTTGCTTTCTTCGCTCATCTCGACCTGTTCAAATCATGAAAGGTTTGGGATCTGAGAAAGAAGCAGTTCCGCCTGCTTCTTTATGCTGCCTTCGGCATCTATTGTGGCCGCCCAACGAAGGGCCTTGGCGGCCTCTTCCTTCCGCCCCCCGGCCAGGAGCAGCCGGCCGTAATGCAGATGGTAAACCGCCTTGTAGCGGCGCATCTCGATGGCCTCTTCGTAGTATTCCAGGGCCATCTTAGGGTTATTATTCCTTTCCGCGACCACTCCGAGGCAGAAGGGATAATCCCCATTATATTTAACCTTCTCCGGGTCGATTTCCTTAAGCGCGGATTCGGCCTTCCCGTATTCCCCCTGGAGCACCAATGCATAGGCGAGATCGATTTTGGCGTTGAAATTCAGAGGCTCCAAAGTGGTGAGGCCCTCTAGAGCGGTGATCATGCCCGGCAGGTTTTGTGTATGTTCGTAAGCGCCGGCCATTGTTTTCCACCCGTCCGCATCGCTTGGGTCAAGGGCCACGCGCGCGTGCCCCAACTTTATCAGCATTTCCTGATCGTCGGGATCGCTTGAAACCAGAGTCGTCTTTAGCGCATCCAGCAGAAAATATGGCAGCGCACCTTCCTTGAAGTCGTTTTCGAACCGGTGTCGGGCGTTTTCGAGGAAGGATCGGTTCTCGGCCGCACCAAATGTCAATTCCGTTTCTTTCAACTCCGGGAATTGATCCTGAAACGGCAGTATGGTTCCTACGATCTTCTCCCTCGATTCCCAATACAACCGGGACAGTTCGCCGACATAAAGAGGAAAGGGAGAAGAGACCAGCCGGCTGCCGATCTTAGCCCACTCAAAAGCCTGTGCCGGGTCGGCATGCCGCAAAAACTCCAGCCCGATAAAGGCCGAGAGATATCCCCTGGTTGCTGCGGTTATGGAGTCGAGGGGCTGTTGCACGGCGTCGGCCAGCGCCTGGGCCTTCGACCGGGGGTAGATCGCTACCATATAGGGGGCCCGGTATTTGATTGCGTCCCAGGCCGAAACGGCGTATTCGCCGGTCGCCTCGCGCCCGATGCGGTCCAGCCGCTCTTTGCTTTCGCCGTGCCCCTCCGCCTTTAAAGCCAGAATTTCTTTGGCCTCGCCGCGGCCTTCTTGTCGAGTTTGTTCTGAAAGGGATTCAAACCCGTAGAACAACACCGCCGAACGGCCGCCGTCAAAGCCGTAAACCACACGGAACATTTCTTTGTCCACCAGTATGACCGGTATTCCCGCGGAAATGAGGGCCTTGAGCTCGGCCAGGCTGGAGGGCAGGATGGCCATTTCATAATTCAGGGTCTTAACGGCATCATCTAAATCGGCTATCGTCACCAGTGGGTTCAACTGGATCTTGTCATCACTTTTGGACAGGGATTTGAGCTTTATCGTGACATTCGATTCAGGAGACTGCGGGCCTTCCCAATACCGGATAACCGACAGGAGCCCCATCCAGTTGGAGGTGAGGTAACTCTCATAGCCGATCACGGGAATATCGATTCGTGATACGCAACCCGGATCTCCGAACCCGGTCGAGCCAAGAGCGGCTTCAGCCCCTTTGACTTCCCAGTACCACCGATTGGACCCTTTGAAGCGTTGAATCACGGTTTGATACAGCGTTTTGGCGGCATCGAAACGGCCGGATTCGTAACGGTAGCGGGCTACAGCTTCGGCGATAGAGGGCCAATGAAGATGTTCGGGGTAACGAATGAGAAGTTCGTCAGCCGTTTCATAGGCAGCGGCGCGGGTCCTTTCGTCACTCGAGGACATATCGTAGAATACCCGGCCCTGAATAACGCCCCACCAGGCATTGTCCACATAGAAAAAGGGCAGTGAAATCGACAACACCACAGGCAGCCATAACAAGCGTTTGAAATAATCGCGGATGCGGGGAACCGCTCCAAACAGAAGCGGAATAACCAGCAAATCCAAATCATATTGACTGACGATTGTCAGCACTTTGGGCAATCCGGTGGCCCACGGAGGGGTCAGGGCCCACTCCGGTGAATGAGAAAGAAAATTGGCGGCCACGGCCCCTTTGGTGAACAGGAAGATAAGGAACAGCCCTGTGCCCGTCATGAACAGAAGGGTTGAAAAGTATGCCGAAAGAAAGGTGATGATGTGAGATACGGAGAATCGCCTTTGTTCTCCAGCCCACCAAAGCCCCAGGAGCATCCCGAAAGGTATGCCCTTGTATGCGTTCTGCAAAACAATCCAAAGCACGGAGCCCCGGCCCAGGATATCCTCCGCCGCCAGTGCCCTGTATCGCTCGCCCATGGCGCCGGGTATCCCAGTGACGATAGAGAGGCTCACCCCGATGATAAAGCCGATCACAAATGGTGAAACCCAGGTGGATCGTTCCGACCAGATGTATCTTGCGGGGGGCCGCCCGCCCACGATTATCCTTTGGAAAATCCAGGCGCTCATAGCCCAGACGAGGTTGATTACGTAAAAAGACGAACTCAACCACCACCAGGGCATCCTGGCTTTGACCGCATAGAAAGAGAATAGTCCGTAAACCGCAAGATTCACGATAAGGCCGAGAAGAGCAGTTCGTTTGTTCCCCCTCTTGAAGGCCGCCCATAAAACCATAAGCCAGGGAAACAACCCCATAAGGCAATGCCCGGTCATCAACAAGACGTACCAGGGCCAGGGGCCCGGCCGGGCGCCGGTATTCTCTTCAAGATCGCTCATTCACGCCCCTCTCCTTTGTTTCAATCCCGCACGGCCTCTATGCCGATGCAACATGGTTTGCCCGTGAACGATCGCCTGTTTCCCTTCTTAGGGAACGATGGGTCAGCCGATCAAACGAATAGCGAGTTTTCAACATTTTCGACATTAGTGGATACCGATACTTCTTTCGGCATAATCAACCGTTTAGCATAAGGAAAAAAGTGCAGGCACATCTTTTATTTCCAAATTCGCTTTCCTGCAAATACAGGGAACAGTGAGTAGTGGATAGTGAGTAGTGAATAGTGAACGGTGAGCAGAATCCCTCAATTCCTCAATTCCTCAATCCCTCAATTCCTCAACTCGCTTTCCTGCAAATTCAGGGAACAGTGAGTAGTGAATAGTGAGTAGTGAATAGTGAACGGTGAGCAGAATCCTTCAATTCCTCAATCCCTCAATCCCTCAATTCCTCAATCCCTTAATTCCTTAATTCCTCAACTCGCTTTCCTGCAAATTCAGGGAACAGTGAGTAGTGAATAGTGAGTAGTGAATAGTGAACGGTGAGCAGAATCCCTCAATTCCTCAATCCCTCAATCCCTCAATTCGCTTTCCTGCAAATACAGGCCGAATTCAGGGAACAGTGGGGCGGAAATTCTCATTCGTCCATTCACCAGCGCTTAGTGGATCGGGAACCGGACACAGTTCACTGTTCACAGTTCACTGGCTTTTTTCTGTTCACTGTTCACTGTTCACTGCTCACTGCTCACTGTTCACTGTTTCACTAGCCGCATCTGGAGAGATTCCGGCGTCTTTTCTATGGTTCATCCGGCTACCGAGTACCTGCAGACGAGAAAAGGGCAGCACCTGCCTGCTGTGAACTCGCCCTGTGGGGGATTTTGAGTTTTTTGCCCTGAAAGGGCTGCATAGGGTAGCCCAGGGTCAGCACGCGCCACCCTGGGGAGAACAGGGCCGCAAATTGATTGTAATACCCTGAAAGGGTTACATAAAAAGAGTATTCGGATTAAATCACAGGGTGCTCGAACATCAAAGGGCCGGCTATGCAACCCCACAGGGTAAGAACTGGTTCTTGTTGACGTCACAACCCCAGGGTGGCGCTCCTCTGACCCCGGGCTATTATATGCAGCCCCTCGGGGCAAAAATCCGAACCGCAGGTACTCATTTGCCGGAAGACCCTTTTCTATCCGAGAGAAAGCGTGGCCGCAGAGTCGGGCCCAATGCCGTTAGCTTAAGCCGGACTTAAGCCCAGCGCAGCATAGCAGCAAGCAAACTTCGAGTTCTCCTGCCCCTTCGTGAGACTAGCGTTTGGAGCGGTCAGGAAGGCCCGCCAGGGTCACGAAGAACACGAAGGGACACGAAGGGGTGCACAAAGAAAACCGACCTGGAGAAGCACCTTTGTGGACTTTCGAACCTGAAAAGTATTGGTCGAACACGAAGAAGAGAAAGCACACGAAAACCTTTCTCATACAAGATCCCTGACAATGATTTTCCTTCGTGCACTTCGTGTATCCTTCGTGCTCTTCGTGACCAAAAAAGCATTTGAATCTAAAGCTGACGGCATTGGGTCGAGCCAAGGTAACATCTCGCTAATCAAAGGCTGATTTTCCAGGAATTGGCGTTTTTCCTGCTTGGAAGGTTGGTTCTGGCCTCAAAATCATTGCTGTAAGAAGTCCGGAATTGGCGAAGAGTGGATTCTTTATCCGTCCCGCAAACCTTGCGTCCCTTCGATTTCATCCCGAAGTGCGCCCTTTATAGCCTCGGCAAAGACGAACCCCCTTCCCCAGCCCCTCCCGCCGGGGGAGGGTACAACATTTCCCTCACCCGATCATGGCCATTCTCTAGGGATATCAATAATGATGTGCGGATAATATTTCTTTACCACTTTGCCCCTGGCAGCCTGGAAGTTGGGATCACCCAAACGTCCGAGCCGACGAGGGAGACAACCGGCTCCGATTGATCACTCAGTCCCCTCGTACTTGAAGGAGAGCTTCACGCGTGCGCGATACTCTATAATCTTCCCGTTCTCGATCCGCAAGTCCAGTTTGTCCACCTCAGCAATTCTGATGTCCCTCAGGCTCTTGGTCGCAGTTTCAATGACGTCTTTTGCCGCTTCCTCCCAGGAAGTTGGACTTGTTCCAACGAGTTCGACGATCTTGTAAACGGACATAGCTGTCCTCCTTTGGTTGTAGTTGGGTTGTAGTTACCAAACAGGGAAGAGGAGTTCCTCCTATCCCTTTGGCGATAGGGAAATTGGCCTCAAACGTTGCACTGGAGACATGCTGGCCGCTGTGTACACTTTGCAGCCCCATGAGTTTCAGAGTAATCATCAACCTGCATAACGCAACAGACGGGCGGAAACCGGAAGACGCAAAAAGAAGAAAAGCAGGTGAATCGGTGAATAGGTGGGTGGGTGAATAAAAGTTTCCAATTCCAGCTCGAAGACTATCCTGTTGGGCCTCGCACCTACCGGAACCCCTCTCCTCGGAACCAGTTTTTAAAGCCATATCTCGTAAAGGAGGCAATGAAAGTTGCGAGCGCGCCGCTCTTCAGGCAACTCCTGCCTTAGAAGGGGAAAAATGAACCCCGAAAATGAAATTATGGTCCTTTAATTTCAACTACTTACCGTGACGGGCATTGGAACTGTCTCAGTAGTATGGGGGAATTGTCTCGGGCCGACTCCTTTGCAATATCTCAATATTTTGAATCCCCGACTTCACCAGCAAACATAGACTGCGTAAGGCGCGTTTTGAACCTGCGCCAAAGTTGAACCAAAGGGGCGGGAGGTTCTATTCTATTTAGCGCAATGCTCGTCCATCGGTGCCTTTTCCTATGACCGGTACAGACAGCGAGAGTTCGTCGTGCTCGATCTCGATGACAGCGAGTAACCCGTCGGGGATTTGAAGACATTCCCAAACGGGGAAATATGGCCTTATCTCATCATAGTTACCCACCCGGTCAGTGAGATAATTGTACATGGCGCGAGACGGGAGGACCAAGACCCCTCCGGCCAGGAGATTATCGAGAAGCCCTATAGCCAATTTATTGAGCGCCCGGTGACTGGATGAGATGTTACCGGTCTCCCACTCTAAGGCGAAAAACCGACCGTCAGGCAGGGTTTTTACTGCATCAACTTTACCCGATTTTAACCGGTTCCCCAAGTCAACTCGTTGCTCTAATTGCCACCCCTTTTCCCTGAGAAATTCCATGCAGCCTTTCTTGATGGTAGTTACGCCGTTCCTATGTTTTTCAGGATACAAGGTGAATTTGTCAGATCCCGGCGGCCACTTGACACAAATGATGGATTCACGGATCTCGATGAAGATTTGTGTCCTAAGCTCTGAGTCGGGGAAGGTCCCGCTACGAATAAGCTCTCTAAGTTGGAGAATCTTCATTTAGTTTCTCCTCTACTTCTGCGAGAATATCCGCCGAAGAGACTCCAAGGGACTTTGAAAGCCGAAGGATGCTGGAAAGAGACGGCTGGCGCAATCCACGTTCAAGGAGGGAAATGTACGTCCGGTCAAGGTCGCTTTGATGAGCAAGCTCTTCCTGAGAAAGGCCTTTATCCTTTCTCAAGCGGCGGAGCACTTGCGCAAATGCATCTTCCGGTTTCAATATATTTTCCCCCTCGGGGTCAAAATACTGCTAGTCGCGGATTCAGGTCTTCGGACAATAGTCTTCAAACAACCAGTTCGTTTATAAAACCGGTTTTTTTATGTTAAATTAGCCCGTAAATCGAAAAAATGCGCAGGGGGGCGTTAATGAATCATTCGGATGGATTTTTGAGAGCTATAGGGATTGAATCTGACGCTGGGCTCAGGCAGTTATCTGAAAAAAGCGGCGTTTCCATACAGGCGCTCAAGTATTATGACGACGCAAATCTCGTTCCGTCCGGGCATGACCTCCGAGCCATCATCAAAACTGCAGGGGTCTCAGAATTTGAGCTGATGCTTAAAATGGGCAGGCTGGATCGCCGGCTGACAGCCTTGCTCCAAAACCACGCCGAAGAGATTTATGAGCTTGTGAAAAACGGTTTTGCCGAACTCGAAGGGAAACAACTCGACCCCGTTTTCCACACTTCTCTTGGCCGGCTATACCAGGGTGATTGCCTCGATTTACTGCCTACCGTTCAGGATGAGAGTGTTGATCTTATTTTCGCGGACCCACCCTTTAACCTCAAAAAACTCTACCCCTCGGGGATGGACGACAACCTGAAATGCGAACAGTACATGACATGGTGCGAACAGTGGGCTCGCGAGTGCGTCCGTGTTCTAAAACCTGGCGGCAGTCTTTTTATCTGGAATCTCCCCAAATGGAATACATCGCTCGCCGGATATTTAAATACCAAACTGACCTTTCGCCATTGGATTTCAGTGGATATCAAATACAGCCTCCCCATACAGGGAAGACTCTATCCGTCTCACTATTCTTTGCTGTACTATTGCAAAGGACCAAAACCGAGAGCGTTTCACCCGGACAGGCTCCCCATGTCCGTATGCCCGAACTGCAAGGCAGACCTGAATGATTACGGCGGATATAAAGACAAGATGAACCCGCAGGGTATTAATCTTACCGATGTCTGGTTCGACATTCCCCCCGTCCGCCACGCCAAGTACAAAAAACGCAAAGGTGCAAACGAGTTATCTGTGAAGCTCCTCGACCGAATTGTCGAGATGGCGTCCGATGAAGGGGACCTCGTGTTTGATCCGTTCGGCGGATCAGGCACAACCTATATAGTCTCTGAAATTAAGAAGAGAAGATGGATCGGAATCGAGCTTGGGCCGGTTGAAGATATTGTCCGGAGATTCGACTCAATGCACGCAGACGAATATTATCTTGGTGAAGTCCGCCGGAGTCTTAATCATCTGTTCAGTGAAGACACAATAGAGGCAAGATTAAGGAAGGGGTTGTGGACCTGCGAGACGGTTCGGGAAAAGAATAAGGAATCTGCCACACCAAAACAATTGATGATGCGTCAATGAGGTCAAGTATCAAGTGCGGGAAAGCCTCCGATGGGAGCGGAGTTGGGCGGGAAGGCAACAAAACAAACCTGTTATGTTTACTTGAGCGAGGGAAGCCGGAGGCCACGTCCGATAAAGCGCATTATCGAACGTGCCGAGCGGAGCGACTTCTACGCCCAGGCGGAGTCAACCAAAGGCCCAGAAGCGCGCGAAAGGAGGGCTGGAAGCTCCGTGCGCAGCCACATCACCTTCCGGACGACGGGCTTGAAGTGTTCAAACCAAACGCGCCATAGATAAAGACCCTGATGTTGCCATCAGGCGCCTTTCCCATTTCTAAGGAATACTCTCTTCCGGCCGCTATTGTGCTCTGGTTTAATCCGCTCATGGAGCCACCGTCATATCGCCTTCCATGGCATCACGCGAATTACTGATTAGGATCAGCCAGCAAGGCTGTTATAGAAGTCGCCAAATCAATTGGCTCTCCGTTCATATCAACTAATCGCATGCCACTCAGCATACGACTAACAAATTCAACAGCCAGTTTCTTCGCCTGTGCTTCATCTACTCCATAAATTTGCTTATCTTTCGGGAACAAAGCAGGGGCATGCACTTTACAGTAGAAATCCTCGCCTTCCTGATCGAACAACGGTGTTGAGATGGTCAGATAGAGCTCTATAACTTTACCTGATTCCTGCAAAAATGCGTTGATTTCACAGATATTTTTCATGGCTCAATTATTCCACGTATTCAGCGGTGGCATAGGTCGCCCTGATAGACATGCAGAGTATCTCTCTGCTGCTTGCGCGTAACAACGTGCGCCAGCATCTTTTCCTCTGGATCTACTGATTCCTCGACACGTTGGAATATCTATATTGTAATAAATATTATCACAGTTCTTCTCCCTTTTTTTGTCACTCGACTGACAATCAGGGTTATCAAGTTGGGTAATGGGGAAAGGAGGAATAGCTGGCTCTTCAGCGATTGTTCCAGACGTAACATGTATGACGCTACCGACGACAATCGCACCCACAGTTACAGGACTTGTTATCACACCTATAATTGCGCCACCAACAAATTGGGCACCAGCAGCGACAGCCGGCCATAAAGCAGGCAGCCCTTGAATTGCGTCAGATCCGGCCTGAAGCCCGAATGGATCGATCCGATTGACCGGATTATTTCGCACGTAAGCCGAGAGATTTACATCCCCGCCCCCAAACCCCAACGGATCTTCGCTGATGAACCTCCCCACAGTCGGATCATAGTACCTTGCCCGCATGTAGTAAAGACCGTTCGGTTCGGCCATAACACCATATTGGCCGACATACTTGAAGGGCTGGGTGACTGATTCCTGCTGGCCAAGGATTTGGCCGAAGGGGTCGTAGGCATAACTATTCACTACGGCCTGGGTCATATCGGTGATGGCTACCGTGCTCCCGGTGCCGTTGAAGTGGTAGCAGTAGCGGGCGGAAGGTGTCACCAAAGCAAGGAGGCCTTTGCCGTAGATGTATTTGTGGGTGACCCCGTTTGAATCCGCGTCGGCCATGAGGTTGCCCCAGGGGTCATAGATATAGTGGGTGGTGACTCCCGCTCGTGTTGCGACCAGCCGGCTGCCTCGTCCGTCGTAGGAAAACTGCGTGTCGCTCCCGATTGCGATAAGACGGTGGTTGTAATCGAAAGTCAAGCCGGTGCCCCCGGCATTCGTGAGTTGCCCTTCATTGTCATACGTATAGCTCAATGGTCCGGCTGACAGCAGCCTGTTTTGCTGCGCGTTGTAACCGTAGACGGTCGATCCCAGGGAATATGCCGGGGTGAGGGGCTCGGTTTGTGCAGAATTTATCCGGTTTCCGTCTCCGTCAAGGGTGAACTGGTAGCTTGCTACACTGTTCGCTATACCAGCCAGCCTGCTTGCGGCGTCATAGGCGTAAGTCGTTATAATGCCGTTAAAATGGGTAAAGCTTGCGAGCCTTCCATCCTGGTCGTAGGCGTAGGTTGCCTGTACGCCCAGCCAGTCGGTAACTGTTGTCAGGCGGTTTGCGGCATCGTAGGCGTAGGTAACCGTGCTCGTATCCGGATAGGTGATCTGTGTGATGTTCCCGGCCGCATCGTATACGTAGGCGAGAGTGAAACCGTCAGCATCGGTAAAGCCTGTAATCCTCCCATCGGCATCGTAGCTAAAGGAACTCGTCCCGATGGAATCGTTCAGTTGAGTGAGCCGGTCGAGACTATCGTAGGTATTTGTGGTTTGGGATGAGTCGGGATAGGTGATACTGGCAAGCATCCCCGCCGGAGTGTAGGCATAAGCGAGCGTGGTTCCGTTGCGGTCCGTCCCGCTTGTAGCCCTGCCGTTGACATCATAGGTCAGGCTCGTGACCTTTTGAAGCGGGTCCGTCACACTGGTCAAAAGCCCTCTCAGGTCGTAGGCAAAATTTGTCGTGGAACCCGCCGCGTCGGTCAAAGACGTTAGCTTCTCGCCTCCCCCGCCGCAGGATGGGCAGCCAGTGGCCACGTAGGAAAAAGCGACCGCTTAGATCTGTGCCGCCTGTTACTGTAGTATCACTCTAACCTGGATCTAAGGTCCAATAGGCTTCCTCGCCACGCCGGGTATTCTGCTTGATTCTCGCTCCAAAGCTCATTTAGCTCGCTGTTCTCAGCGAGTATGCGGTCGATTCCGCCGATGGCGACCGGCACGAGAGAGGAAACGTCGAGCTCGGCGTGCTGCTCCACCCAGTTTCGCGCCTCCTCCGGAAGGTCCGGAGCAGGCCTGCCTCGAAGGGCTGCGACGATCTCACATGCACCAAGGATGCGGGAGGCCCTAGGTGCCTCTAGATATCCCTCTCCAATCTCAGTAGCCTCAAGTCCGGTCCGAAGCACAGCTTCATTGCCAGCTTCTGTAAACTCGTAGAGCCAATCGGCCGCATCGTCGTTTTGAAATGTGCCAGCACCCCATGCGCCCATACGCTCTGTCCCTCCTTTGTACGTACAAGCCGCCTGCGAGGCAGACGACTTATTTTATGACGTGATACCACTACCTGGAATCTGTCTCGGGGGTCCATCCGGACTCAATTCGATCAACCAATATCGGATATGTCCATATCGCTCGTATGGGTAACTTGCGCTGCTCCTCGGTTAATTCGCCAATCTTCCATTCTTCCTTTCCATCCCAAAGCCACCAGAGCTTAACCTTTCGGGTTATGGGGTCAGTTGCTCCAGCCCGGAATAGAGGGAATGGCTGTAATGTAGGCGGAATGCTCACATGTCCTGCCACTTCAATTAGTCCCTTTGACAGAGCGGCTTGAAGCGATGGAAAGAAAATGGAAAACCTAACTTTGAGATGAACTACCTCATCAAAGGATTCAGGACGTTCTTCATAAAGAATATCAAACACCCTGAGTAGTGCGCCGCGAACATTATCTTTATGCGAATAAAGAGCGTATGCCAAACCCGCTTGTGCCTTTATTTCGATTACATCTCCAATCTGTACTCTTTGCACGTTCAGCCTCCAAACCCTGGATATTCGGCTGCTCTCAGCAATTGTCCGCCTAGCAAAAGTGACTCCGGATAAACAGGATTGGATTCCGCTATGGAGTTAATTTTATTTAGAAGGTTGGGAATTCCACGAGACTGTATCAATACCTGTTCTACGGCTCTGGCGGCATACCGGGACAAGCCCAAGAGTCCGGGAATTTCTTCAATTTCCAAGCCTACTCTTAGCTGCTCGGCGTAACGTCGTACAAAGTTATTCGTCATTCCATAGTAAATTACATTGCCCGCCTTATCAAGTGCCTGATATACGAGGTTTTGGCCGGCAGTAGCAGCTCTACTTGCGAGGGCACATCCCTCAGCTTCGGCGGATTCAGCCATGGCCCCCAGTCTGGCCGCCAATGCCGTAAAGCCGCCTATCTGGGCCATAAGTAATGCTTCTTGGATATTACCCTTAATCAGCGCTGCCTGGAGCGCAGAATCAATTGATGTTCTGGCTAGGCCCGAGGGATCCATCCAGCCGACCGGCTCGTTTTGAACATATGTGTAAAGATTAACATCCCCACCACCAAACCCCAGCGGGTCTTCGCTGATGAACCTCCCAACATTCGCATCATAGTACCTCGCCCGCATGTAGTAAAGGCCGTTCGGCTCGGCCATGACCCCATATTGACCGACATACTTGAAGGGCTGGGTGACCGTTTCCTGCTGGCCGAGGATTTGGCCGAAGGGGTCGTAGGCATAGCTGTTCACTACGGCCTGGGTCATGTCGGTGATGGCTACGGTGCTCCCGGTGCCGTTAAAGTGGTAGCAGTAGCGGGCGGAAGGTGTTGCTACGGCAAGGAGGCCTTTGCCGTAGATGTATTTGTGGGTGATCCCGTTTGAATCCGCGTCGGCCAGAAGGTTGCCCCAGGGGTCATAGATATAGTGAGTGGTAACTCCCGCTCTTGTTGCGATCAGCCGGCTGCCTCTCCCGTCGTAGGAAAACTGTGTGTCGGTCCCGATTGCGACAAGACGGTGGTTGTAATCGAAGGTCAAGCCGGTGCCACCGGCACTCGCGAGTTGCCCTTCATTGTCGTACGTATAGCTCAAAGCTCCGGCTGAAATCAGCCGGTTTTGCTGCGCGTTGTATCCGTAGACGGTCGATCCCAGGGAATATGCCGGGGTGAGGGGCTCGGTTTGCGCAGAATTGATCCGGTTTCCGTCTCCATCCAGGGTGAACTGGTAGCTTGCTACACTGTTCGCTATGCCAGCCAGCCTGCTTGCAGCGTCATAGGTGTAAGTCGTTATAATGCCGTTAAAATGGGTAAAGCCTGCGAGCCTCCCGTCCTGGTCGTAGGCGTAGGTTGCCTGTACGCCCAGCCAGTCGGTAACTGTTGTCAGGCGGTTTGCGGCGTCGTAGGCGTATGTAACCGGGCTTCCGTCCGGGTAAGTGATCTGGGTGATGTTCCCGGCCGCATTGTAGACGTAGGCGAGAGTGAAGCCGTCAGCATCGGTAAAGCTCGTAATCCTCCCGTCTGCATCGTAGCTAAAGGAACTCGTCCCGATGGAATCGTTCTGTTGGGTGAGCCGGTCGAGATTATCGTAGGTATTTGTCGTCCGGGATGAGTCGGGATAGGTGATACTTGCGAGCATTCCCGCCGGAGTATAGGCATAGGCGAGCGTGGTCCCGTTTCGGTCCGTCCCGCTTGTGGCCCTGCCGTTGACATCATAGGTCAGGCTCGTGACCTTTTGAAGCGGGTCCGTCACACTGGTCAAAAGCCCTCTCAGGTCGTAGGCAAAATTTGTCGTGGAACCCGCCGCGTCGGTCAAAGACGTGAGCTTCTCGCCTCCCCCGCCGCAGGATGGGCAGCCAGTGGCCACGTAGGAAAAAGCGGTGATATTCTTAAGTGCGTCTACCTGCTGCGTCGGCCGGCCCCTGTAGTCGTAAGTGGAGGTTGTAACGTTTTGCAGGGGATCGGTCACCGAATTGCGGTTTCCGTTCTTGTCGTAGGCAAAGCTCGCCGCATTCCCCAGCGGGTCGGCCGCCGCTGTGAGCTGCCCGTCTGCATCGTAGGTAAAGGATGTGGTGTTGCTGAGCGCATCGGTCAGGCCAAGAACATTCCCCAGGATATCGCGGGTAAGATTCACGGCGACATTGGTTGGATCGGTCACCGAGATAACGTTATTGTACTGATCGTAGCCATAACTTACCGTGTGCTGCAAGGGATCGGTCACGCTCGTGATGTTGCCTTTCGAGTCCCTCTGGATACTGGTCAGCGCGCCGGCCGGGTCTTTGTAGGATGAGAGATTTCCTTTCGCGTCGTATGTGATATTGGCCGTCCCGCCCGAGGGGTCCTGGATGACCGTGACTCGGTTTTGGGAGTTGTAAGTGAGATTTGTTGTTCTTCCCCCGGCATCGGTCACCGAAGTCACATTGCGGTTTGAATCGTAGGTATACGCTGTCGAGGTCCCATCCGGGTAGGTTATCGAGAGAAGGTTATTGTTCGAATCATATGCGTAGGTCGTCTTGTTGCCGTAAGGATCGGTGATTGCCAGGGGGACATTGAATTCACTGTAGTAATTGTGTACCCATACTCCACCGTCCTTTTCGGTTACCGTGGTGGTGTAGTCGATTGGGCTGTAGGCAATGCTTATAACCATTTTGTTGGGATCGGTCGTGGAGGTGAGCATCCCGGATGTCGCATCGTAGGTATAGGAAACTACGTTGTTGGATGGATCGGTTTTTTGCACCATCCTGTTGTTGGAATCGTACTGGAAGTTCCAGGTGTTCCCGAGCGGGTCGGCGATAGAAGAGATGAGGCCGGCTGCAGAATAGGAGATCTTCGAGGTTTCACCGTCAAAACCCGTTACGGATGCTATCTTTCCCCCGCTGACACCCAGGGCTACCGTCCTGCCGGTCGAATCCGTTATGCCGGTCAGATTGCTCCCCGTGTAGGTAAGGGTTGTGGTATTGCCATTTCTATCTACGATACTGGTAAGTTGCCCCGATGAGTTGAAATTGTGGACTTTTCCGTACTTCGCTGTGCGTGTGAAGGAGCCGTCTGCGTTTTTTACGATCGTTGAAACGTCGCGACTCTTTACATCGGCATAATAAGTATTTCCAGAACCTGGCACAAACCAGACCGTGTTCCCATCAAACTGTTTGAGAAAAAGAGACCCATCGGAGTTCAGTATGATGGAGATGTTGAAGTCATGTGTCCACCCTGTCCCAAGAGGGCTATTGCTGCTGTCAAGGCTATTATAGGAAAAGGTCAGCGGGCCTACCTGCTCCGAATGATAGACGTTACCGCTTTTGAGGTCCACCGATGAATTTACGTTTATAAGGTTATCGGGACTCACCCCGATGGGACTCTCCATGTTGTGTGGGTCAGCCTCTTTAAAAATTGCACATTGACGGGAGCCGCCATGATCATCGGTCCAATTCGAGCTCACCTGAGCCGAATATTCGGGATGATTAGGAAAAAAGATGTGGTTATGCACAAAACCATCATGACCACATCCTGGAGGCAGCGGCGTGTAGTCCTCATCATACCTAAATGTTTCCCAACCTTGAAAGCCGTAAGCCCATTCATAGCATCCAACCCCGAATGTTGACGCACAGGCAATAGCTGCTGTCTCCCCATCAGGGTACACACCGTCCCTTTCTTCAAAGCAGAGCGGAGCTCCAGGATTGGGACCTATCCCGCTCCAGATGTAATTTGTGATATATGTTTCTTGCGACATAATTGCACCAGAGAAGAAAACTACAAAAAGTAGCGTGAGCGCAAAAACAAATCTCCCAAAACTTTTTCTTATGTACATTTTTTCATCCCTTCTTTAGATAAAGAAGATATTCTACCTAATCGAATCGCAATTGATGTTGAATCGATCATGTTCTGCCGGATGATCAATTTCCATACGCAGAAGTCGGCGGAGTAAAATTAGACGTCCATCTCGCAATTCCCTGAGATAGCCTGAACTCCTGCAAAAACGCGGTGGATACAAAATAATTTACCGAGATGCTTGGGTCATATACATCACCGATAGAAAACCCATTGTGGCTATCAGTGTACGGTCCACTGTAAGTGACACTATCTGCCACACCATTTAAATAAATACGAGTAACACCGTTGTACCGGACAAGTGCAATATGATTCCAAGTACTTAGTGGTAATAATTGTTTAGTTAGCAATACCCAATTGGTCCCACCGTTCGTAACTAGCCCAATTTGCCCGGCTGTTCCAAGCAGGCTACTGCGTATTGCGAGCCCTGTCCCGGCATTAAGGCCTCCGAATATACCAACTCCATAATTTGGGAGATTTGCAGTATATAACCAGAAATCGATTGTGAAGTCCTGGCCGCCGGAAAAATACCAATCACTGCTGTCAGCATAGGTTATCCTGCTGTTGCTGAAATTAATTGACGATCCCCAGAACTTGCCTTGCACCGTGCTGGTTATGACCGAATACACGGAAGTAGGTGTATGATTGCCGGTAGCGTCTGTAATTACATTGCCGTTATTTGCTCCATAGCCGTGAAGGAGCAATTTTGTGTATTGATCTATTCCGGGAACCGGCGCATTCACGGTGATGTAGTTGGTGTCGGTACTCGATCCTTCTGAGCTAGTGGCGGTAAGGCTTACCGTATAAGTTCCCGGTGTAGAGTATGTGTGACTCGGATCCTCACTTGTACTGGTGCTCCCGTCCCCAAAGGCCCAGGACCAGCTTCTAGCTAATCCCGTGGTTCTATCCGTAAACTGGACTGGGAGCGGAGCAGTACCGTTAGTGGGATAAGCCGAGAAGTTTGCTGTCGGAGGCGCAGTTTCAACAGTGTAAGGAGTCTGTGGTGGAGTAAAATTAGAAGTCCACCTTGCAATTCCCTGAGATAGTCTGAACTCCTGCAGAAAGGCAGTGGATGTAAAATAATTGACGTGGACGCTTGGGTCATATACATCACCGATAGAAAACCCATTATGGCTATCAGTGTACGGTCCACTGTAAGTGACACTATCTGCCACACCATTTAAATAAATACGAGTAACTCCGTTGTACCGGACAAGTGCAATATGATTCCAAGTACTTAGTGGTAATAATTGTTTGGTTAGCAATACCCAATTGGTCCCACCGTTCGTAACCAACCCGATTTGACCGGCTGTTCCAAGTTCGCTACTGCGTATTCCTAGCCCTGTCCCGGCATTTAGTCCTCCGAATACACCTACTCCGTAATTCGGGAGATTTGCGGTGTATAACCAGAAATCAACTGTGAAGTCTTGACCGCCGGAAAAATACCAGTCGCTGCTGTCAGGATAGGTTACCCGGCTATTGTTAAAAGAAATCGCCGAACCTCCAAACTTACTTTGCGCTGTGCTGGTTGTTACTGAATTGACGGAAGTCGGTGTATGATTACCGGTAGCGTCTGTAATTTGATTGCCGTTATTTGGACCATTGCCGTGAAGCATCATCTTCGTATATTGGTCTATCCCGGAGCCCTGAAAGTTTACGGTAATGCAATTGGGCAGGGACTTCGTGCTCGCCCCCCCTGGACCTGTCGCGGTAAGGCTGACAGTATAGATGCCGGGGGTCGAATAGGTGTAGCTGGGGCTTTGGCTCGTGCTGGTCCCCCCGTCCCCAAAGACCCAAGACCAGCTTGTGACCGGTCCGGTGGAAGCGTCCGTGAACTGAACCGACAGCGGGGCGTTTCCGTTGGTTGGGGTAGCTGAGAAATTGGCCACGGGGGGAGGAGTAATTACCGTAATAGTAGTAGTCTGAGGACTTGAGTTCCCTCCGGGGCCGCCGGCTATAAGGGTCACCTTGTAAGTACCGGGACTGGTGTAGGTGTGGCTGGGGTTTTGGCTAGTGCTCGTTCCGCCGTCGCCAAAAGCCCAGGACCAGCCGGTGACCGATCCGGTGGAAGCATCCGTGAACTGAACCGCTAGCGGGACGGCGCCGTTGGTTGGCGTAGCTGAGAAATTGGCCACGGGGGGAGGGGGAATTACCGTAATAGAAGTAGTCTCAGGATTTGAGTTTCCTCCAGGGCCACTAGCTGTAAGGGTCACAGTATAAGTCCCAGTGTTGGTGTAGGTGTGACTGGGGTCCTGAAGGGTGCTCGTTCCTCCGTCGCCGAAACTCCAGGACCAGCTCGTGACCGATCCGGTGGAAGCATCCGTGAACTGAACAGCTAGCGGGACGGGGCCGCTGGTTGGTGTAGCCGAGAAGTTGGCTACTGGGGGAGGGGGAACCACTACCGTAATGGAAGTAGTCTGAGGATTTGAGTTCCCTCCGGGGCCTCCGGCTATAAGGGTCACCGTGTAAGTCCCTGGATTGGTAAAGGTGTGGCTGGGGTCCTGAATGGTGCTCGTTCCACCGTCGCCAAAATTCCAGGACCAACTTGTGACCGATCCGGTAGAAGCATCCGTGAACTGAACCGACAGCGGGGCAGCGCCAGTGGTTGCTGAAGCAATGAAGTTCGCCACGGGTCTTGCTGGATTGACTGTTATGGTTGCCTGATACGAAGATGACCCGAATGAGTTGGAAACTGTGAGAATTGCCGTGTAAGTCCCGGCGCTGCTGTAAGTATAGGCAGGACTTTGGCTTGTGCTGCTCCCTCCATCTCCGAAGCTCCATGCCCATGAGCTTACAATTCCTACGGATTGATCTGTGAAGGCAACGCTCAGAGGTGCTGCGCCACTTGCAGGACTGGCAGTGAAGTTGGCTTTGGGAGTTTGAGTCACGTTCTGTATGACTCTATTGCCGACGTCGTCATATTCGTACGAAATTATCGTTCCATCTGGATTCACTACACCAATCAGGCGATTGAGCTGATCGTAGGTATAGCTAACGTCGTTGGGATATCCGGTAGCGATAGCCAAACCGATAAGTAGAAAACCAGCAACCAACGACAATAAATATTTCTTCATATCAGCCCCTTACAGTAGGTACATTTTCACATATGCCATCATTTCCGAGTCTAAAGCTATGAGCTGTTGATGATTGCCGGAGCGGGCCGAAAACGCTGTAGTTTGTGTTTTGCGAATTCAGCAACCGCAAAATGTATATATAAATGCTATAATCGTGAAATACTGTGCAAAATTCCAGAATTGCATTTGACCTCAGTAGCGACTTATTTGGCGTTGGCCGTAAAATGGAGTAAACTAAACCCTGAAATTAGATCTAAAACTGGAGATGCAACTGGATATATAACTAGATGTGTAACAGAAGGTACAACCAGAAATTTAAACTACACCAATACGTCACACATCTTACCGTTATTTTCAATAGGATAATCATAGTAATTCAGATTCATGGCCCGATGGCACACGAGGACAGCTTCCGATTTTAGGTCAAGAACCTGAACATATTTACAGAGGCCTGATCTTGTCTCGACTATTTTAACACAACATGGCCATCCAGCATCAAGTTATACTATAAGATACTGCTATACGATTACGCCATGAAGCCAGCTTCAGCATATGGCATAACGTTAAGAAAAGAAATAATATTCCAGTTCCAGTTAATTTTGTAGGAGTACGCTTATTTACTCTCTTTAAGAGTTTTGTCAATGTGATATTATCAGTGAATAAATAGAAAACCGTGTAAAAAATAGATATTTTATCAATTTATTGGACCATTTCTTACCGGTTTATGAAATACCATGTCGATACAGCGTTTTGATAACTAATCAGGCAGGATAAATATTATCTAATGCCAATAAATATTGTAAAATTGTCATTATCAGTTCGGATAGAGCTATATAAAAGCTAAAGGAGTGTTTCCTTAAGCCCGTCACTACAAACCGGTCATTCCCGGTTGTTGTGGTTCAGGGGTCACAAAGGGTAAAAAAAGCACAACTGCTAAAGCTTTTGGGCACTTAACCTCCTCCCGGAATTAATCAATTTGATTTGCCCTTGTTCCCTTCGTCCAGAATATCACGGTATCGCAGCCTAAAGAGTGGTAATTTCGCGGGTTGCAGAGATAAGAAAAGCCTTCGGGTGATTGAGACTTCGATTTCAGTTTGAATGCCCGGTGGTGGTAACAACAATGGAAGGGTTACATCAATGGGTAACGGACTTCGCAAATTTGTTCGCGCAGTATGTAACCCTTTCAGGGTAAAATCGGTTTGTGTGCATCCATACCCAGGGTGGCGTCCCGCGAGGCGCGTGACTGACCCGGGGCTGACTTATTAAGCCCCTTCGGGGCGATCGGTTGCTTTTCTGTGGCTTCTTAAGCAAACTCAAGGAATCGTAATTATGGACAAAAATATTGCCAAAGAATTAATGGACATCTTCTCGGCCTTGGGCACACCCCTAAATAAGGCAGCGGAGCTGATAGAACAAATAAACGATGAAGATGAACGAAAGGGGTTTAGAAGGGGTATTGCGGGTATCATGGCGAGTACCGACACAGACCTGGAATTGCCAATCATCAGGCAATTCCCAGATTTAGACCCGGATAAGATTTGAATTCATTGATTTGACTCGGCCCCTTTGTGGTACAGAGTCTGAACATACTCTCTTCCGAAATGAGTTGTATTTCGAAAACCTGGTTTGGGAGCGGTCACTCTTCCAGGAACCAGAATAACACGCCTGGTAAGAACGACTCAAACGCAACCGTTATAAAGGCACGGGGAATCTGTCCTGGCGAAGTCCCAAAAATAAATCATCTCCCCATGGTAGCGCCGCCTTCCACGGTGGCGTTCTTCGTATCACGCAAAAGGGTATTTATGTACGAACCACCAACGCCAGGCTCTTTTACATCATTTACCAATTGATGCGCCGCCGTGGAAGACGGCGCTACCGCAGGGTTCACGCGTGTATTCGAGATGAATGGTTCTCCGATGCCTCTAACGATTGCATGCAACAGATCCCGCCATCCTCGGATTCGGACACTAAATCGTGTCGAGCATTACTCAGGACGGCGCTCTAACCTACCCTGATCCTTGCGTCACAGACCTCGATATCGCCGGCAGCCGCGAATACGGGGATCAGGTCCATCATGTACGAACCACCGCCGTCATGGCCCCTTTTCATCATTTACCAATTGATGCGCCGCCGTGGAAGGCTACCAAACGCCGCCGTGGAAGGCGGCGCTACCGCAGGGTTCACGCATGTATTCGAGATGAACGATTCTGCGACGCCTCTAACGATTGCATGCAACAGGTGCCGCCATCCTCGGATTCGGACACTCAATCGTGTCGAGCATTACTCAGAACGGCGCTCTAACCTATCCTGATTCTTGCGTCACAGATCTCGATATCGGTGGAAGCCACGAATACGGGGTTCAGGTCCATCTCCTGAATTTCCTCATGTTTTTCAATGAGACGTGAAACCTGCAGGAGGAAATCCTCAATGGATGGAATGTCAACGGTCCCGCTCCTTGGATTTTTGAGCGTTGCATAGCTCTTCAATTCCTCGATCATTTCCCTGGCGTCCCTCTTCGCGATGGGGACCAACCTGAAGGAAACATCCTTGATTGCCTCGGCATGTATTCCTCCCAATCCGAACATCAGGACGGGGCCAAACTGCCGGTCCTTTCGCGCTCCGACAATCAGTTCAAAGCCCCTGCCCTGTTTCTGCACCATAACACCGTCGAGCCGTTTTTCAGGGCTGCCGGATCTAAACATTGCGACGATTTCCATGAAGGCCTGCCTCACCTCATCCTCGCTCTTCAGGGAAACCCTTATTCCTCCGGTCTCGGTCTTATGAACGACGTCGGGAGAGGAAAGCTTGAGCGCTACCGGAAACCCCATGCGGGCGGCCATACTCGCGGCCTCATTCTCATCCTTCGCCAGGGAGCTTGCGAGCACCCTCAAGCCTTCCTTATCGAGAAAGGCGATAGCGTCTACCCCAAGTAAAAGTCTTTCCATATTCAGCTCTTTCTAACCGGCAAGTAAATTCGCTCTCCAGAGGTTCCCCAGGACCACTCCCGCCCTCTCGGGCGTAGGGATAATCGAGACGCCCTTTTTTCCGTCCATCTCCGCGATCTCGTCATCCCATATACCCGGCGGGGCCGTGAAGATACCGATAACGGGTTTTTTGAAAGGATCGATATCTTTAATGTATTCCGCCACTGCTTTTGCCAGGTGGACATTTGCCGATGCAAACATGGCAATGAAAATGACCCCGTCCGTACCTTCATCTTCGAGTACCGCTTTGAGAATAGCGAGGATATTGCCCGCATTATACCAGGTAGGGCCCATATCGACCGGATTGGTCCGAATGGCGATCGGGGGAAGCAGGCTATTAATCGTATCCTGTGTTTTTGCCGAGAAGCGGGCGAGCTTGAGTCCGGCTTTCTCGACGGCATCGGCGGCGATCATCCCGGGACCTGCCTGGCCGGAAAGCACGGCAATGTTGGGCCCTTTAAGGGGCGGGCATGCATCCAGGGCTTTGGCCGTGTCGATCAATTCTTCGGTGGAGGTAACCTCGAGGATACCCGCCTGGCGAAGGGCCCCCTGCCATATCTGGTAGTCACCTGCCATGGACCCCGTATGGAATCGGCTTGCGCTGTCGCCTTTTTCACTTTTGCCTGCCTTGTACGCCATTATGTGCTTCCTGCCCCTGAACTTTTTCGCCGTATCGAGCATGTTTCTGGGATCGTCCAATCCTTCGATGTACAGGGCTATTACCCTGGTATCCTCATCGTCTTCAACGAGATGCTTCAAAAGCTCCGGGAACCCGATATTGAGGCGGTTGCCGAGGCTCATCAATTTTGACACACCCATCCTTTGCTCCATGGCCAGGAAGCCGCACAGGTGGCAAATACCTCCACTCTGGCTTATCAGCGCAACCCCTCCTTTTTCCAACATGGAGAATTCCGGTGTAAAAGAGGCGTTCACCCCGAAAGTCCGATTGACAAAGCCGAAGGTATTCGGACCGATGATCGGCAGATCGTACTGCCGGGCAATCCTTCCTATTTCCTTTTCAAGCGCTTCCCCTTTCACATCCTCGATCTCTTTAAACCCCGCAGTGATCAGGACCGCGCCTTTCACCATCTTCCTTCCGCATTCGTGAAGGATTTCGGGAACAAATCGGGCCGGCACCGCAATAACGGCAAGATCAACCGCCTCAGGGACGTCGCTCAAAGCCGGATAAGAGCGTATACCCCAGATCTCCTGACCCGTAGGGTTCACCGGAAATATTCGCCCCCCGTAATCGCCCTGGACAAGGCTTTTCACGATATGATAGCCGAGTTTATCGAAACTGTTCGACGCCCCAACAACTGCTACGGATCCAGGACAGAAAAGATCCTTCAGTTTTGCAATCATCATATAGCTTCCTCATGATTGTCGCGATACATAACCCGTAAGGAAATCCGGTAATATGCCGAAAGTTAAGGAAATTTAGAAAATCTCAAAAGAGCGGGGAAATGTTTCCCCCGCACCCCCCCCAGGATTTCGGCTTCACGCGCAGGCGCGTGCGTGCCGAGCGCTCGGCGCTCGCGGCGGTTGGCCGAAGGCACCCGCCGCAGCGCTACACACCTCGCAGAGCCTGGAGTTATTCTATTTGCAGAATCTTGCGCACGCAATCGGAAATCACTTGCGGTATATGGTGGACCTATTCCCTGCCATGACCAAAGGGGTGGTTCTTGGTCCCAGGCCAATTAATGGCAGCCGGTTTGTTCTTAAGTCTACAGCATTGAGTTCGGCCCGGCCAACAGCTTCTGCCACTCACGTTTTAAAAGCAAGGCTTATATAGTGGGAATCCGGCTGGAAATTTTACCTCCTCTGACGCAGTGTACGACTGCTCCTACATATTCAGAGACCGGTTCGGTCCAGGGCTTCCGATCCAGGGCGAGCTTCATATCTTTATAGCCGGCGGCGCGGCGCTCCGCGATGGACCGCCGTGAGAATTCGGCGTCGCTTTGCGAAATTTGGTCGGGTTCCGGATGGTAGATGATGTGGACGATATCCATCTTTGTCTTACTGGTTTGAGCGAGAGCTTTCTGAACCTCGGGCTTGCCAAGCGCCTGGGCAGGGAGATGGCTTGCCAGCAGGCGCAGAGAGTGGCGCAGGTTCCGCCTTTTCGCGGTTGCTTCAATATGGTGGGCCGTGCGGCTCGCATACTGGATCTGCTTTTTACGCCAGAGCACCTCATCCATCGTCTGCGGGGCCGGTCCCCGGGCATCCCACAAATCGATCATGAAAATCAGGAGGCTCCCTTCCGGTTCGTCTTCGAGGACAGCCTGCAAGGGAGTGTTAGAGACGCAACCGCCATCCCAGTAAAGTTCGTCGTCGACCTGTTCGGCTGGAAAGCCGGGCGGCAGAGAACCACTCGCCATCACATGCTCAGGCGTCAACCCCCCGTCAGTAGTATGGTCGAAAAACAACATTTCTCCAGTCCTCACCCGTGTCGTTCCGAGACTCAAACGGATTTTCCCGGAATTGATGATATCGAAGTTCACTAATCGACCCAACGTGCTCCGCAGCGGAGAGGTATCGTAAAAACTGGTGGCCCCGGGTGATCCTGCAGGCACAAAAAACGGGGCCGGGAAGCGAGGGACAAAGAAGTTCGGCTGTCCGAAAAGGAGCGCTTCCATATTGCTTCCCACGTTGTAGAGCCTGCGGATTTCCCCGACTAACTGCCCTCTCCAATCGTCAGGCCATGAGATCTCGTTCCACAGTTCTTCCAGCTTGCTCAGGCGTTCTTCCGGACGGTTACCGACGATCACGGCTGCATTGATGGCCCCGATAGACGTTCCCGCGACCCAATCCGGCAGATAGTTTGCCTCATGCAACGCCTCGTATGCGCCTATTTGATACGCACCCAGCGCTCCCCCGCCTTGAAGGACGAAAATGACATAAGGTTTGCCGTCACTCTTTTTAGCAACTTTTTCTTTCTTCGCCATGGTTTTTCGCCGCTTTCTCCAAAATAGGGTTCATAAAAACACAACCCTAAAAAGGTGTAAGAGGAAAATGCCAACCAGTTTTTTGAATCAGTCTGAGGCCCTTATGTATATCGCTCGATTAATGCCCATTGGCTCAGGGCGTTGATAACCCGGAGAGAATCCACGTACAGAGATCATAATGCTCTGCAACGTTTCCTAAGACCTGCCTGAAAACCTGTCAAGGTGACTTCTCTGCCGGATACAATTTCAGAACTCTCGATCCGGACCAGGCGTTTAAAGGCATCTCAGCAATGTTTTCCGCTTTAATAATCAATTGGTTAACGTCGAACGGGGGCGGGGCAACGGCGACATCTCGCTGATCAAAGGCATCCGCACAGCCCCAACCCGAAACTCGTAAGGGGCCGCAAGGACGGATGTTTGTCCTGAGTTAGCGGCAATCGGGCAGGCCTCTTTGTTTAAGGACTCGATCGATGTTGTTTTGCGCTGTGAAACGATGCTGCAGAAGGAAACGGGCGCCGTGAGAGGATTATGAGCGCCCGAAGGAATTTATTTCAATATCGCGTATTCACCGCTGCGGGGCCTTACTTCGTATCGGCCGGCTGGTCGGGCAAATCCGCGCCGATATGCGCGTGGACGCGTTTCGAGGCTTTTGGCTTAGAAGGCTGAGGCTGAGGCTGTTCAAACTGGTAAGGCTGGTAATATCTTATGGATTGGTCAGCTTGAGAAGATTGAAGAGATTGGTCGAATTGATAAATTTGGTAAGGCTGTAAAAGTCCATAACCTTGTAAGTCTTGAGCCAGCGCCGGCGCCGCAAAGAACAGAACCGCGAGCACAACGATTATCTTTTTCATAATTCACCCTTCAGTTTGTGTGATAACTGCATTCTACAAAGCGAAAATGATTTTCACAACAGGAAAAGGCTGAAGGCGATTCCTTCCCCGCCTAACGGGCGGTAAAATGATCGAACGGATTATCGTAGAGAATGCAGCGCAGCCTCGGGCCAACCAAAAAACCAAGAGCTATTCACCGCTGAGAACGCTGAGACCGCTGAGAAAAACGCAGAGAAAAAACATAAGCTCAGCCCGTATGCTTGCCAAAATTTCAAGAATTTGCATGTTAGCAATGCAGAGATCGCGGAGAAATCATGATGGTATAGTCAGAGCCAGGCATGGGAAGGCAGGAGGCGGGGAGCTTTTGCTCCCTGCCCCCGGCTGTTTAGTTTAGACGATAGTCACCCTGTTCCTGCCATTCTTCTTCGCTTTGTACATGGCTTTGTCGACACGGTTGAAGATCGTTTCCTGATTTGAATCAGACTCAGTAATTTCAGTAACGCCGCAGCTCACGGTAAGGCTGATTTCCTGCTTGTGGTAAACGAACCGGGTGTTCTGGATTAATTTGCGCAGTCTTTCGGCAACCGCACCCGCGCTCTCCAGGTCGGTACCGGGAAAGATCAGGACGAATTCGTCTCCACCCCAACGGGCGATAAAATCAGTTTCGCGGAGAATGGCCCTGACGCGTTTTATGATCTCCTTGAGGCATCTATCTCCAGCCCAGTGGCCGTATTGGTCGTTTATCGCCTTGAAATTGTCGATGTCAAACAGGAGAATCGAAAAAAACTGTCGATACCGCTGGAAGCGGTGCAATTCGTTCTTGAGGCGTTCCCTCAAAGCACGCCGGTTAGCTATACCTGTCAAAGGATCGACCAGTACTTCCTTTTCGAGCGCCTTGCGCTTCTCATGAACCTGGTCTACTTCTTTTTTCATCCTGCTCAGGTTTTCATTCAGAGATTCCATCTCCTCGCTGAGTCTTTCCTGGCGGATCACCTCAGAGCGGCGCTTCTCCTCCAGGGCCGTCCGTATGGTGGCAAGCCTGGACATGACGAGGCCCCTGAACTCGGCGAGCGTGGTGCTGAGCTGCGCCGATTTTTTCATGTCTTCCACATGATTTTCGAGGAACCTGTTGAACTTTGTATTTTCGCTTTGGCTCTGCCCCGTCTGAGTGATCGAATCCAGGTACTGGCGCTCGACCTCCAACAGGCCTGCGCCAATCTCCGATATGAACTCGGTGACAAGGCTCCGTTCCTCATTTATCATCTGGTTGTAGGCCTGGATGAGAGCGATGATATCATCCTTGAGCCCTACGATATCTTCGATCTGGAAGCTTTGCTCGATTTTTTGCCGCAGTTTTGCCAGACGCAGTGAGTAATCTTCACCGAAGTCCTGGTCAAATTCGGCGATCAAGCTGACAAAAATCGACTGGAGCTCTTTGCAGTGGATATTCGAAACGCCTGCCGGCGCCTGCTCCCCACGCTTGTCGACAGTGTCGCCGGCGAGCAATTGTTCGCTTTTTCCTATCGTGTCTCTTAGGGCGCGCAGGCTTTCTTCCATCTCCTCGATTGCAGTTGCTTTCTGGACCGAGTTCTTGAAATGGGCGAGCCTCTCGCATACAGCCGCGCTCTCGTTGCTTGCCAGGGCCGAAAGGGCAACCACCGAGCGCTTCAGCAGATCGCGCATCTTTATTGCCGATTCCTTGTCCTCAACGGCCTCTCTGATGCCGTTACCGGAAATTCTTGCAGCCTCTGCAGGCACATTTTTCCCGGGTTCGGCTGATTTGTTCCCCGGCTGCTGCGCGTCATCAGCGTATCTCATCACCTGATCTCCGTATCTTTCATGTTTACTTACGACCCTTCAAACCCGTATCCACCCTGGTTTTGGGCTTGAAGAGCTGGCACTCGATGCCCGATGAAGCGTAGACGGCACCACTGGGGTGCAAACGCGTCTTGATACTCCACGCCGAGCAACCGTAAGGGGCCCCCGTTACCCAGGTTATGAAGAAGAAGCGGCAAAGAGTGCAGTTGACCTTTTCCATACAGTGCTCCTGGAAATGCTTCAAGTATCCGAATGTTCCCGCCGACTCAAAGGGAAGCAAGTTCGATGCCAGACGGGAGCTGGATTCGCCCGGGCAGCGGGCAGTGAGGGATTGCGCAACTATGATCGATGCCGTCTATATTTCTGTTGCCGGGCGCTTTTTCCTCAAGAATTAATTACTTGTTGCCGATATAATGGCTGGAGGAACATGTAATGGTTATAACCAACTATCGGGTCCAAAGCGTTTTGCGCACCTATACTCGACAGTTGCAACGGTCGAATCTTACAGCAAAAGCCGACCGGGAAGCGGGCAGCGGGGAGAAAGTGTCAATCTCAGGAGAAGGCAAGAACAGACTTATGATGGATCGAGTGACCAGTCAGGTCTTGGAAAAGATGTGCCCCAAACAGGATGATTCTGGACCGGCAGGAAACAAATCCGTGGTTGACGACGGACCGGTAACGGAAGGAAACATATGAACATAAAGACAATTCCGCCATATTTGACAGATGCCGTGCAGAGTACCACGGCAACAACAGCAAAACCTGCCACGGAAGAGAAAGCCGCGATTGGAAACGGCGCTTCTTCGGACCGTGTGCAACTCTCGAAGGATTACCAGGACATGGCTCAGGCGCAAAAAGCGGCCTCGGGGCCCGAGGAAATCCGCACCGAAAAGGTCCAGCAGATCGTAAACCAGTTGAACAGCGGAACGTACCAGATCAAACCCGATGAAATAGCGGGGAAAATGCTCGACGAAATAGTTTAAAAAGCGTTATTTAATTGACGCAGCCTTCAGCAGCCCGGCACTGGAATTTTGACACAGTGTCCGGGCAGTTTTTTTGACACACAGGCAGCCGACGGCGAACAACAAGATAATTATTTCAACTCTGATATGGGGTATTTTTTCCCACTGAGCTCGATATAAAAGTCTTGCCCTCCATCATCTTCACGTACGAACTCGGCGAGCTGGTAATAGGCAGGGCGGGAGAATCTGGCCAAAAAGCGCCCCTGCAGCACTTTGCAATAGAGAATGTTGTCCCTTCCGACTGCCAGGGTATCGAGGTCGAGGACTTCGGAGCGAGGAATATTTTTCATACAAATTAATATCCGCTCCCTGCCCGGCCCATCCGTGTCGATGTCTACCCTCGAAACCACGAAGGGAGTATCCGCTACATCGATCGGGCAAGGTCCCATCGGATCTGCCAGGACAAATTGGCCGGTAGGCGTCCGGTCCAGTTTTGAATAGAGGGTTTCCAGGATTTCGGACCGAAAAATCTTGTTCCCGTAGTGAAACCAGTCGCCGTTTTCATCGACCAGAATCCCGCTGGGTTGAAGCTCTTCAATTGCACCTGTCTTACGAACGTCTGGCCTGTCGGGGTCCGGTCCTGTCATATCGAAATGGCGTCCTCGTCTAATTCGGGTAATGCGGCAACGCCACCTTCTTTACGCCCGGCGGCCTTTGCGCAGAATCTTTCCATCTCGGAGTATATGCATCCACAATACTGCTGTCTATACATTCCGAGCGCCTTTGCCCTCTGCTGTCCCTCCCTCCATCCGGACCTGAAATCCCTGTAGAAAAAAGGGATGCCATGTTTTACGGAGGCTTCTTCGGCAATGGATACTATCAACTGGTGCTGCTGGCGCTTGCTGTAGAGAAGCGTGGTAGTGAAAGCGTCGAAGCGGCTCCTTTTGGCCAGACTTGCCGCCGCGTTCAGCCTCAGAGAATAGCAGTAGAGGCAGCGACTGGTCTCACGAAACGCAACCTGCCGGAAAAAAGTCTGCGGATCGTAGTCAGTCCTGACGATCAGCGGCAGATTCTCGTTTTGCGCGTAGAGTTGAAGCGTTTTGAGCCGTTTTTCGAATTCCTGGTAAGGTTGAATGTGTGGATTATAGAAAAATCCGTGTACGGCGAAATTCTCGCCGCGCAGAACCTCCAGAGGATGGATTGCGCAAGGACCGCAGCAAATATGTAGTAGAATTCGTGACATAAGTTAAATCCCGGAGCGGGGAGCGAGGAGCGAGGAGCGAGGAGTTCTTTGATTCTTGCTTCTTGCTTCTTGCTTCCTGCTTCCTGCTACCCGCTTCCTGCGCCGAAAAGACAGTTTTCCACGCGAAGACGCGAAGAACGCGAAGAAGTCCCAATGGGACATGAATTACTGCTCCGAAAAGACTTGATGGGTTGCGCTTCGATCCACCCATCCTACGGGTCTCCACCCATACTACGGGTCTCCACCCATCCTACGGGTCTGCTCCGGGTTCTTCTCAGTCGCGCACAAGATCAGCAGCCAGCCTATTCGTAAGCCCGTCGAAGCTCCCGTTGCTCATGCACACGATCAGGTCGCCCGGCCGGGCCGACCCAAGTAGAAATCCCAGCAGCTCATCGGTAGTCGGGAAAAAGCGCGCATCCTTTTCCCGCCTGCAGATATCATCTACGAGCCGTTGCGCGTCGAGGCGTTCGGATTCGGGAACGGCCTCCATCCCCGGGGGCTGTTTGATACAGATGATGTCCGCAGCGGAAAATGCCTGCGAGTAGAGATCCTGGAATACATTTCGCCTGCTCGAGTTGCTCCTGGGCTCAAAGGCGGCGATCAGACGGCGTTTGGGATGGTAGAGCTTTAGAGCCAGCAGCGTTTCATGCACAGCGGTCGGATGATGAGCGAAATCGTCAATTACGAGAACCCCTCCGAACTCACCTATGACGTCCTGGCGCCGCTTTACTCCATTGAAAGCCAGAACCGCCTCCTGGATGCTCTCCATAGACATTCCGGCAATGCTTGCGGCCGCGATTACGGCTGCGAGGTTCCAGACATTGTGCCTTCCCGGCAGTTTGGACCGAAAGGTCTCTTCCCGGAACGTCCTGGGGCTGCGAAGCCGAAAGGAGACCTCGCCCTGCTGGAAATCAACCCACTTGATATGCCAGTCCGCGCGGTGAGAGCGGCCGTAGGTGATCACCTGCCCCTTGCATTCGGAGGCTAGCCCGGAGCAGTTAGGGTCGTCGGCGTTGAGAATAAGGTATCCGCGCTCCGGGATTATTCGGACAAAGTCCCTGAACGCCTTCAAGACAGCCTCGAGGTCGGCGAAGATGTCCGCATGATCGAACTCGATGCCTGTGATTACCCCGATATAGGGCTGATAATGTAGGAATTTAGGTCCTTTATCGAAGAAGGCCGTATCGTATTCATCGCCTTCCAGCACCATGTATTCGCCCGCGCCCAGCCGGTAGCTCCTGCCCCAATCCTTGATGAAGGCCCCGATAAAGGCTGCGGGGTCCATTCCCCCACGCTCGAGCACCCATGCGAGAAGAGAGGAGACCGTGCTCTTTCCATGAGTCCCTGCTACAACCATGCTCCTTCGCCCCGGGAGAAAAAGCCGGGAAATTGCCTGGGGCATCGACAGACATGGCCGGTCCTGCGCCATGACGAATTGGGCTTCGGGATTTTCACGCCGTATGACGTTGCCCATGATAAACAGATCGGGATCGAACTTCTGAGGGTTTTCCGGCGAGAACCCCTCATAGAGCGGAATACCCAGGGTCCGCAGATGCGTACTCATTGGAGGATAGAGGTTCCGGTCAGATCCGGCCACCTCAAAGCCGCTCTGTTTGAGCATCGTCGCCAGGGTCCCCATGGCGATTCCACCGATCCCCACCAGGTATATTTTCTTTATTCCGTCATTTTCCATGAACGAGCGCTTCCATAATGATATCGTGCAAGACCGGCCGTAACTGCCTGATTTCATCGTTTTGCCGTGTTGGATGAACACGATTGGTGAGAAGAATTACCATGATCCGTTTTTCCAGGTCCACCCAGAAAGAGACCCCGGTAAATCCGAGGTGCCCGATGGTGTTGCTTGAAAAATGCTGCCCGGCGCTCGAGTAACCCTTCCGGCTCGGGGTGTCGTAACCCAGACACCAGTCGCTCAAACCTCCGGAGATTTCAGTCCGGGTCCAGAAAAGCCGCACGAGGTCCCGGGGCCAGAGCGGGTCGGTCAGATTACCTTCATAGATGTTCAAGAGGAAGGAAAGCAGCTCAAAGACCCCCCTGGCCGTCCCGAAGAGCCCCGCATGCCCCGCCACTCCGTTGAGAGTCCAGGCATTTTCATCATCGACTTCGCCGAAAAGCAGCCGGTTTCTCCAACTGCAAATCTGGGTGGCCGCAAACTCGATGCCCGATGCCGGACCGTTCTCCTTTATAACACCTTCTGATTTGATTGGACAAAAATGAAGTTGATCTATTCGGAGCCCGGCGAACAGAAAATCGCGGGCAAGGCTGTCGAGCCTCTCACCCATTTGCCGTTCGAGAATCAGCCCCAGCAGCATGAACCCGGGGTCGCTGTAATTGGCCGCCTTGCCGGGAGGAGCATCGAGGGGCGTTTGCAAAATCATTGACAAAAGCGCGTTCCGCCTGGCTTCGGACGGCAGTTTGATCAGTTCGGTATAAAAAGGTCTGTATGCCGGAAGCCCGGAGCTATGAGAGAGCAGGCGCCGCACCGTGATTTCCTCTTTGTCCCCGGGGACTGAACCCGGAAAAAACCGGCAAAGGGGGTCGTCAATGTTGAGGACCCCCCGTTGAATTGCAGCCATGCAAAGGGGGGCGGTAACCAGGGGTTTTGTCAAGGAAGCAAGATCGAAGCGAGTGGATGGGGTTACGGCAGCTCCGTCAGATTCCACGCTTCCCCACGTCCGCTCAAAAATCGGCGTCAGGCCGTGCGAAATGAGAAGAGAAGCCCCGGGAAAGACGCCTCGACAAATGGCCGCCTTGAATTCGGTATCCAGAAGAGATTCTGAATCAGCGTGCAACCGGAGTTTTGAGTATTCCGAGCAAACCTTCATTTGTATCCAGCACAAAGGGCGCGCCGAACGGAATCACCTCATTGCGGCTGCCATGGCCGAAGGGCAAACCGTGTACGACAGGAAAATCATATTCGCGCACATGATCCATTACCATCCGGCAAATATCATTGTTTTCAGCGCAGCTCGTAAACTCACCCAGAAGAATTGCACCGATCGAAGGCAGTATTCTGGCCAGCTTGAGGTGATTCATCATCCGGTCGAGCCGGTAGAGGGCTTCTCCGCAGTCTTCGATCAGCAGCAGCGCACCGGTCATGTCCGGCATATAAGGTGTTCCCACCAGGTGGGCGAGGCAGCTCAGGTTTCCCCCCAGGACACGGCCTTCGGCGGCGCCTGGCCTTAGGACCTGTCCCGGCTCCAGTGCCCATTGATATGACGCCTTTCCCGAGAGCACCTCAAGGACGCTGCCGGGCGCCTCGCTCATGCCGATGAGGTTGGGACCGTGGAAAGTGGTCCACCCGGCCCGGCTCATCAGCCCAAGATGCAGGAAAGTGATGTCGCTGTGCCCGATGAAAAGTTTCGGGTTCAGGCGGAAGGTGGAAAACGGAATTCGGGGCAGGAGCCGTCCGCTGCCGTAACCGCCCCGTATGCAGATGATCGCCTCGATCTTCGGATCGAGAACGGCTTCCGTCAAGTCCTGGAGCCGCTCCACATCCGTTCCGGCAAGATATCCATCCTTTTTGAAAATATTCTTTCCGGGAACCACTTCGTACCCGGCCGACCGGAGGATTTGCACGCCCTTTTCGTACGAATCGGCTTCAAAGGGACTCGACGGCGCCACGAGCGCGATCGAACTTCCCGGAGTAAGGCCCTGGTATCCTGGTTTGCTGCTCATCTATGGATCACGCCGGCTTTTTGTTCATATCGAAAATTATTCTCAGGCCATTGAGGGTGAGGTAATCGTCAACCGCATCTATGATAGGACATTCGCTAGCGATAAGCGGGGCCAGACCGCCGGTCGCGACCACGTAAACTTCGCGGTTTACCTCCCTTTTCATTCGAGAGATGATTCCTTCGACCAGACCCGCA
>Ga0326728_10005914_pt1 | contig 33652 bp, 34 predicted proteins | sample MB3enrmetagenome_FD_207602 | JGI IMG/M metagenome (GOLD analysis project Ga0326728, IMG submission 207602) | Lab enriched peat soil microbial communities from McLean, Ithaca, NY, United States - MB31MN | ecosystem: Environmental > Terrestrial > Soil > Wetlands > Peat | place: USA: New York... | reverse complement strand
TGCCGCCAAGGCTCGAGGGCATTCTCGATCTCAATGTGAAGCGCGGCAAATCCGCTGTCATTACGACCGAATATATCACCGCCGTCGATCCCAACGATACGCCCGATCATCTCACCTATTCCGTCACGAACCCAAACAGCGGTTTTGTGGCGCTCGCCACCCAAGCGGGCACGGCAGTGTACAACTTCACGCAGGCCGATATCGAGGCAGGGCGCGTCCTGTTCGTCCATGACGGCAGCGCCGGCGCTACCGCGAGCTTCGACGTCGTCGTCGCCGACGATAGCGGGGGGACCTCCGGCCAAGCCCAAACCGTACACGTCCACGTCAAAGATTAGGCAAGCTTGCGTGGCTTTGCCAACGCTTGGCACTTCTCTTTCCGGGCTATCGCGGCCTTGGCAGGCGAGGGTTGCGGCGGTTTTGCGCCATGGCGGCCGCAGCGGGAACGCGCGCTAGAGCGCTATCGCCTTTGATGGAATCAAAGGCGCGCTCTAGGTCTTTGTTTGCGCATGATCTTATCGCAAAACCGGTGTCCACTTTTGCGGATCATGCTCTAGGTTAAAGGCGCGCGACCGCTTTCGAATCCCAGCTGCGGACGGAAACAGGAAAGGCCGTAAACTGGCGGATTGGCCAGGTGCGAAAGTGCTGCGCTCGGCCCTTAGGGGAAACGGGATCGCTCAAACCCCCAGCATTGTCCCGCCTTCGAGATCGAACAAGCGAACTCCTGGAATCTTCAGGACATGGGCGGCGCCGAAGGCGCTCGCCGGAGTGAAGGCTCCGGCGAGTTTCTGGGAGAGCAGGGCCTCGACATTGACCACGGCGGCGGCGGCGGTGACCGCGTACCCCTCTCCGGTCTCGATACGCGCCGCGCGCTGCTCGCCGCTCGCATTTTGCGCTTCGGCCCATATCCATGAACGAAAGCCGTCTACGGGCTCCGCTTTGGTGGACGAGGCGCTCGAACCGCCGCCGAGGGCGCGTCTCAAGGGGCTCAGCGAAAGGGCAAACTGGATCAGAGGCGACAATGTGCGAAGGCCCCGGGCCGCATTGGCGGACATCGGGCGTCCCACGACGATGTTGGCAATGCGCGTAGAATGGAAGGCAGCTACCAGCTCTCCCATAGGCGCCGCGGCAAAGGTGTAACGCCTGCCGTCAAGCTTCAGTGTCCAGGATCGGTGCGCAATCGGCCGGCGCCTCAATCGTCCGCTCTCGACGGCGTAGCCGCCGCCGGCCAAGACGTTTAGAATGGTCCGGCGAACCGCCGAAGTGCTTTGAGCGTTGGCGGCAGCCACGGCAATCCGCAGATGCGTTGCGTCCGGCAACCGATCGGCCACGTGGCGGGCGAGACAGTCCCCTAGGGTCACTCCGAACCCAGCGCCCGGAAGCAAAGAAATATCCGCCTGACGCGCCCGTTCATGGAGCGCTGCGACGGCCTGAAGATGTTGAAATTCGCCTGAGATATCGGCAAGGCCGCGCGCAAACCGGCTCCGTCATTGAGCGATACCGGCATCGCCGCGAGGCCGAGCGGCTGCGCCATGGCCTTCAATCGAGCCCCGTCCCGGCCGGCTAGGACAGGGTTGTGCCCGCGCTGTACTGCGGCTTCAACGATCAACCGGCCTGTGAAGCCGTATGCTCCGTAAATCATCCACGGTTGTTGGACCGAGTTCTGCATTTCCGGCTCTCTCTAGCTTTCGCGGATCAAACTGCGCGCCCAACGGCGATATGAAGGAGGGGTATTGCGACCGTGGCGCCGAAGAAGATGAACTTCGCGCGGGTGAACAGGCTGGCCGCAGCCACCGCCTCATCGGAGCGTTCGGGAAGCGCGCCGAGAATGCGGAGCCAAAGGATGTTTTCGGCGTAGTCGCTGAGGCCTGCGAGGATCGGGCATGCGATCGCGGCGGTCTCCCAGACCAGACCCGCATCGGCCATCTGCGACCATTTTGTTGCAAGCAGGGCAAGAAAAGCGGCGTAAAGCGCAGGAAACGCCATGTCGAGCAGGAGAAGCCTCCGCCAATGCGACACGCCCTGCGCTCCGTAACGGTCCAAAAGGCGATAGGCATCGCTGGGACGATAGCCAAAACTCAAATCCGGCGAGACTTGGCCGCCTCCAAGCCGCTTCAGCGTGGGCACGCCCCACGGCGTAAGCCAGAACAACGATAGAAAGGCCATGCACAATACGCCGAGAACGACGATGATCAACACCGGGCGCTCCTCTCTCTTGCCACGAATAGCGCAACGGTATAAAGGCCCATATTATAAGTCTAATGCATTATTGGCAAAACGGATCATGCATGAGATTCATCTCGAAAGGTTCGACCTCAATCTTCTCCTATTGTTCGACACGCTGATGCGGGAGCGTCATGCGGGCCGGGCAGGAGAAGCTCTTGGGCTCACTCAGCCCGCGGTCAGTCACGCTCTGACTCGATTGCGCCAGCTCCTGGACGATCCGCTATTCATCAAGCACGCAAAGGGCATGCGGCCAACGCCGCGCGCCGAAGCTCTGGCCGGCCCGATTGCTTCGGCGCTGCGCTTGCTCCGCGCGGCCTTGAATGAGGAGCAGCCTTTCGATCCAGCGCAGTCCAAGCGGACAATAGCCATTGGCGGGTCCGATTATATCGACTTCGCGCTCATGCCGAAGCTCCTGCCAAGCATTCGTGAGGCGGCGCCCGGCTTCAATGTCCGTCTTCGTTCAGTGAGCCAAGAGACTGTCTCGCAGGAGCTTCGCAGGCGTGAGATTGACATCGCGATCGGACCTGTGGCAGCTGCGCCGGAAGGCGTCGAACTCACGCCGCTGTTTACCGAGCGGCTCGTTCTGATCGCCCGCCTGGGGCACCCCGCGCTCCGGAAAAACCTGACCCCTGAAATCTTTGCCGGGCTTCAACATTTGCTCGTTTCCCCGAGGGGGGATCCCTTCGGGCTGGTTGACCGCGCGCTGCGGGAAGCGGGTCTTTCACGCCGGGTTGCGATCACGGTCCCCCACTTTTTTGCCGCACCATTCATCATAGGCGCCACCGACCTCGTCGCCCTTCTGGTCGAGAGAGTTGCACGCAGGCTGGCTCAAGCTGCGGGAATATCGGTGCATGAGCAGCCCATCGCAATTCCACCATGGACAATCGGCGTTGCCCATCTTCCGGATGCGCTTTCCGATCCAGCGATCAAATGGCTCGTGCGGAAGATATGCGCAGTTTCGTCAGAGATTTGATCGCAACGTGAGGGCGCGAAGGCGGTGGCTGCAGCTGCCGCAGCCTTCGCCTTGACGTGAATCAATTTGCTCAAACCCTTCTCTGCTAACAAAGTTCTTAAAGGATTGAATAAGGCGGGGTACACCAGCGAACCATGCAGGCCGGCCTTTTTTCCCATATTTCCGGCAATCAGGATAGGCTGACGCTTTGAAGGGCTCCCGGCTTCAACGCATCTATCGAAAGGAGGCCACGAAGGTGCGCCGTGCCGGGTCCTGGTCCGTTTCCGCCGCGGCTATGCTCAGTATCGCCGCATGCACCAATTTGGCTGAACCGGCCTTTCAGGGTTGGGTCGAGGCGAATTTGATCTTCGTCGCTCCGGACGAAACCGGCCGCGTGGAGACGCTGGCGGTGCGCGAAGGCGACAGGGTTGCAGCCGGACAGCAGCTGTTCACGGTCGACGAGGATTTGCAGCAGGCCGACCTGCGCCAAAACGAGGCCACCCTCACCAATGCGCGAGTAGCCTTTGAGCGCGCGGAAAAACTGCTCAAGACCGGCTCCGGCACGCAGATGACCTATGACAATGCGCAGGCCGCGCTTCGGGAGGCCCAAGCGCGCTTGGACACGTCGCTTATACGGCTTACCCGGCGCAAGGTTCAAAGCTCCGCCGCAGGCACGATCCAGCAAATCTATTTCCGCCCCGGCGAGATGGTTCCGGCAGGCCGGCCCGTGCTCTCGATGCTGCCGCCCGCTAACGTCAAGGTGCGCTTCTTTGTGCCGGAGACCATGCTGCCGAAGCTCAATTACGGCCAGCATGTCGGTGTCCATTGCGACAGCTGCGCCAGTCCCAGCGGCGCCGCCATCAGTTTCATTTCGAGAAGCGCAGAATACACGCCGCCGGTGATCTACAGCCTAGACGAACGCTCCAAGCTTGTGTTCCTGATCGAAGCGCTCCCCGATCGTCCCGAGAGCTTCAGGGTAGGCCAGCCGTTGAGCGTCACCGTGCCGGCCATGCCGGAGGCGAAGCGTTGAACGCAGCTGCGGATATCGCAATCGAAGTCGAAGGCCTCACCAAGCGGTTCGGCGGCCGTGCCGTAGTGCGAAACCTCTCATTGAAGGTCAAGCGCGGAACGATCTACGGCTTTCTCGGTCCTAACGGCTCGGGCAAGACCACGACCATCCGCATGCTGTGCGGGTTGCTGACGCCCGATGAAGGACGCGGCACCTGCCTCGGTTACGATATCCTTACCGAGACCGCCAAGATCAAGCGCCATGTCGGCTACATGACCCAGCGCTTCAGCCTCTACAACGACCTTTCGGTGCGCGAAAACCTCGAGTTCGTCGCGCGGATCTACGGGCTTCGCGACGCGGCAGGTGCTTCCAGTGCCATGATATCGAGGCTCGGCCTTGAGGGCCGCGGCGATCAATTGGCGGGCTCGTTATCGGGCGGGTGGAAACAGCGCTTAGCGCTTGGTGCTTGCACGTTGCCGCAGCCGCAATTGCTTCTCCTCGACGAGCCGACGGCAGGCGTCGATCCCAAGGCGCGCCGGGAGTTCTGGAGCGAGATCCACGCCTTCGCCGCCGAAGGCCTCACCGTGCTGGTGTCGACCCATTACATGGACGAGGCGGAGCGCTGTCACGAGATTGCTTACATTGCCAACGGCGAGCTTTTGGTTCACGGCACCATTGACGAAGTGATGCAGCGGGCCGGCCTAACCACCTACACGGTTACCGGCGAGGATCTGACAAAGCTTGCCGCAGCGCTGGCCGGGCGCCCTGGCGTCGACATGGTGGTGCCGTTCGGCGCGAGCCTCCACGTATCCGGCCGGGCAGCGGCGGAACTGGAGGCTGCGATCGCGCCCTATCGCGCCGATCCGCGGTTCGTTTGGACGCAGACCGTCCCAATGCTCGAGGATGTATTCATCGCGCTCATGGGCCGGGCTCAGGCTGGTCCGCAATGAGCGCGTTCTCAAAGCTTGGTTCCCAGGGCGGATGGCGCCGCGCCGGCGCTGTGGTCATCAAGGAATTCCTGCAATTGCGGCGGGACCGGCTCACCTTTGCGACCATGATCATGATCCCGCTGACGCAACTCCTCCTGTTCGGCTATGCCATCAACACGACGCCGAGGAATCTGCCCACAGCCGTTCTGCTGCACGAGACGAGCGATGTTGGCCGCTCCATCCTCGCGGCATTAGAAAACACGAAATACTTCAAGATTACACACCGCGTCAGCAATGAAGCCGAGTTCGACCACTTGCTGGCCGCAGGCGCCGTGCTGTTCGCAGTGGAGATTCCGGCAGACTTCGAGAGGGCCTTGCGGCGCGGCGACCGGCCGGCCCTGCTCGTAGCGGCTGACGCCACCGATCCTGTCGCGGCGGGATCGGCTTTGGCCGCGCTCGAAACGCTTACGCGAACTGCGCTGCAAAACGACCGCAGCATTCCGGACATGGTGTTGCCGCCATTCGAGATCCGCCAGCACGCCCGCTACAATCCGGCTGCTGTAACCCAGCTCAATATCGTTCCTGGGCTGCTTGGCACGCTTTTGATGATGACGATGCTGGTCTACACCGCGCTTTCGGTCACGCGGGAGATCGAGCGCGGCACAATGGAAAGCTTGCTCGCTATGCCCATCAGCCCGCTAGAGATTATGCTCGGCAAGATCGCGCCCTACATCCTCGTCGGATTCCTGCAGGCGATTTTGATCTTCAGCGCCGGTGTCGGGCTGTTCGGCGTGCCGGTGGTGGGCAGTGTTACGATTCTTGCGTTGCTGACCACGCTCTTCATCGCCACCAACCTGTCGATTGGCTACACCTTCTCGACCATCGCTCAAAACCAGCTACAAGCGGTGCAGATGTCGATCATGTTCTTCCTGCCGAACATTTTGATGTCTGGGTTCGCTTTCCCATTCGCCGGGATGCCCGCTTGGGCGCAATGGATCGGCCAATGCCTTCCGCTGACCCATTTCATCCGGATCGTGCGGGGCATCATGCTCAAAGGCGCAACAATCGGCGACCTGCGAGCCGAGACCGCGTGGCTTATCGGATTGATGCTCGTCGCCATGACCTTGGCGGTTACACGTTTCCGCCGCACGCTCGATTAATGCCGAAGGCATTTCGATTAGCCGCACCTGCCTATAAAAGCCGGGGGCCACTGCCGTAAACCTCGGCTACTGAGCTAGGCAGCCGCCGATGGAAGCGCGCGAGCGCGCAGCGGCAGGCGATCGCGACGGAGTTTTGGCGTTTGCGGACCTGGTGCAGCAGGAGATCCCCCCCGAAAACGGGAGTGGATTGCGCGCGCGTTCGCGCGTGCTTCAATAGGCCCAGTATGGCCACACCTTGTAGTGAGCATGGGTGCGCCGTTCCCAGTCGCGGTCTTCGAAACTCTCGCCGTCATATTCAGGGGCGCTTCTAAGCTGCGCCTCAGTCACTTCCAGAGTGTATTGCTCGCTGGCAGAGTCATAGGCGAGCATTGGCCACGGCAGGGGATAATGACTGTTCATGGGATCCTGGCCAAGAAAGTCTCCGAAATCGATAATGACATAGCGGACATGCCCTGTGTAACGGTCGATAAGGAGATCGTTGATTTGTCCGAGCAAGCTTCCATCAGGGCTGAACACATCCGCGCCAAGGATGTCCTCATCCCGTAAAAAACGCGTCTCCATGAATTCGCTCCTATTGCCGATGCAATCGCTGCCTTCTCCGTGCGGATGGGGTCTGTCCCTGAGACATGGCCGCCGCCGGCTCTAGCGCCGGCTGTCTTCTTGCGGTTTTTTCCGGTCAGAGCTCGGATTACCGGGTTCCCAGGTCTGAACCGGAACGGTTGCTCTACATCCCTTGTAGGTTGGCCTCGACCTGAAATAGACCGGCTTTCCGGATAATTAAGGCAGATTTTGCGAATGTTTCAACGGGATCGCTTACCGCTCAGCAGCGGAATAGCTTCAAATGTGGCGGTTCGGAAGACTGGGCCAGGAACAGACCAACCGGTTTTATCGGGAAGGCTGCCCTGGCTAGCTTGCATCGGCGCTGCGCGGATGCACTGCGGAGAAGTCCGCTGCCGCAACCGCTCTTATATCAATTTACGCCCGCCGCTTGCTGGCGTTGCTCGAAATCTCGCCTGCTGCGGGCTTTCCAGGCTTCGAAAGCCTCGCTAAACCGGGTGTGGCCGATACGAGGCTCAAAAGTGTAAGGGTTCTCCCGGATCGGCTGATTGGGCACATTGTCTTCGAGCCAGGCGCGGGCGAGCTTGACGATGAGGCGTACATCTTGCGGAACGCGCGCATCGATATCGAGGTTTGTGAGCGTAGTGAATTCCTCTTGGGCCAGTCCGTCCGGCGGCCGCCAATTGCCGGCGGCGTCCTTCACTGGCCGCACCAGCGGGTTCATTCTTACCAATGAGACCGGTTCGGCAAGTTCGATCAAGTCTCTCGCGAGCAGAGTGCCTTGGGGCGTGGGGGGCACAGGGTTACCGAGCATGATCCAGGCTTCAAAAGTCGCGGAGTCTGGCGGATCGTCGAGAATGCTTTCAGAGAGCTCGCCCAGATCGTGAAGCAGTCCAGGCTTGGCCGCAATATCGGTAAGACCGCGCTCCTGGGGCGATTGGTGCGCCAGGATTGGCAGTGAGACAGTGCCCGTGCCGAGGCTCAAAACGCGGATGTCGCCATGGACCATGCGCCCTTGTCCATTAGCGAGCGCCTCGGTCACGGCCGCCAGCACGGGATTGTTGTGGCCGGTGACAGCGCCGTCCCAGAACCTGTTTCCGATGCTGACACTACCTGGCAGCCGCGCAGGCGTGTTGAAGTAGTTGAGCGGAGCGGTGCTGGAGGCATGGATGGCCTCTGCCAGCGAGGCGAAGGTTGGCCCCGAAGCGTTCGCGAGGCTGTCAGCGTTGGATCTGAAATATCTCCCTCGCTTCCAATCGTAATCGAAACCGATAATAAGGTAGTGCGTCAGCTGGCCATTGGATTGCTGAACGAGCGCCGGCAACTCCGTTAATTTTGCAGAACCGGTCCTCGGAAGAAGCTTGAGCAGTCCCGCCAGCTTTTTCCGGGTGTCATACTTGGGTCCCATGTGCAGGAGGTGGCGCGTCAGCCAATGGTACCAGCGGCCAAACGAGAGGAAAGATTCCCGGGGGAACAGCAGCTCTGAAGTGCTAAAAAGCTCGAGCACCTGATCCAGAGACATGTTCTCGGCCATAGCGCCCAGGACAATGCTTCCGCCCGAGTTCGCGGCCACGAGATCGAAATTTGCCAGGACCTCATGTCCACGCGCCTGCTCACCGAATATTTTCTGCAGCGCCATCACCGAAATCAAAGACCAGCGGCCGCCGCCATCGAGGCACAAAATGCGATAAGGAGTACGCGCCGTCATAACACTCTCCTCTAGAAGATCATAGAATTGGCGGCGGTAGGCGAGCCATTCCGGCAAGCTTTTTCCACGCGCCCGGAAAAGTAATTTCGGCGCGGACTGTGACGTGAGTTTGTTCTGCCGCTTGGATGGATCGAGCGCGACATCCTACCGGGAGCGGCGGATTGCTCTCCGCCGCTTCCGCCTAAGGCAATGGCAGAGCAAGACAATAGGCTTACGCGCGCCCTTCATTTCGAGGGCAAAGCCCCTTTCCCGGCAGCCGCCGCACGCCAGGGTAATGTGGGTCTGATCCGTATCTATTTCAGCATGGGCTCTGGCGTCTCGCCGGTCCGGACCGGCAGGACCGGGTATTCGATCCTGGGCTGTTGGCCCGTCAAAGTGCGGAGGAAGGCAACGATCGCATCCTCCTCCTTGCCGGTTAGCTTGATACCGAGTTGGGCAGTCCCCATGATGCCGACTGCCTGCTTAAGGTTCCATACTTGGCCGGAATGGAAATAGGGAGCCCTGAGGGCTACATTCCGCAGCGGCCCGGCGCGGAAGACGTACTCGTCGCCGGCCGTCTTGGTCACCGCGAAGCGGCCCTTGTCGTCAGGCGGCAGGATCTCGGCGCCAGGCTTCTCGACCACGCCGAACGGGAAATAGGCTTCCCCGCCGACATTGATGCCGTTGTGGCAAGTCGAGCAGCCCTTGTCCATGAACAGCTTGAGGCCCTCCTTCTCTTCGGCGGTCAGTGCGGTCGCGTCGCCTTCGAGAAATTGGTCGAACCGTGCGGCAGGGGTAATCAGAGTGGCCTCAAAAGCCTCGACCGCCTTGGCGAAATTGTCGAAGGTTACCGGCGAAGCCTCGTTGGGGAAGGCCTTCTTGAACGCTTCCGCGTAGGCCGGCATCGAGGAGAGCGTCTTCACCACGTGATCCGGCGTGGCGTTCATTTCGACGGACGCCTGCACCGGTCCCTTCGCCTGGGCCTTCAGGTCAGCGGCGCGGCCGTCCCAAAATTGGGCGACGTTGAAGACGGCGTTATAAACAGTCGGCGCCCGGCGCGGCCCCTTCTGCCAGGCGTGACCGACAGAGGTTGGACCGGCATCGACACCGCCGGTGCCTAGATTGTGGCAGCTGTTGCAGCTAATGATTTCACTAGCGGACAGGCGGGGGTCGAAGAACAGCATCTTGCCCAGTTCGATCTTCTCTCCAGTGATGGCATTGCCTTTGACGGACGGCACTATGGATGGGATCGGCTTGAAGGTCTCTTGGGCCTTCTCCATCAACTCATCCGCAGATGCTAGCGGCATGCCCATGACAAGAGTGGCAGCAAGGGAACATATGATGAGATTGCGCACTGCACTTCTCCTCTCCGGAAGCCATATTAAAAATATATACATGCAGGCAGTATTCGGCTTTGATAGATATCAACGCTGCTGTGCGCGGATAACCATCAGACTTAGTATTGTTCTAGCAGCCTCGACAGTTTATTCCCCGGTTAGGTGCCAGGAAATATCTCCTACCTCTGCGAAACAGGACAACGTTTTGGCGTTGTGCGTGTCCCTCCGGTGAAGGCCGCCTTGCGGAGGGACACGAAATACGCGGCTGTTCGCCTGCCATCACGCGGCAACCTACACGCATGGGAAAATATTATTAATACGCCGGAATAGAGCCAATTTTCACAACGTTGTTTTGCAACCGTAGCGTGTCTATTATGCATTATCCCCACATTCTGCCGGCCCGGCAGCCATGACGGCGCAAGCTACACGCATGGACCTGCGCTTACGGCGAGGCCCTAAACTGATTGGACAGCCCCATGCTCGATGAAGCCAGCAGTGAGCCCGACACGGCCCTCACTGAGAAAATCCTGCAGCTGATCGGAATCCACCATCAGGCCCTTGAGACTGCCCCGGCGCCAGCATCTCTGAGGGACACCTTATTAGCAGTTGCCGCGCTCTTGCACCTCGAAGCCGCAAAGTCCGGCACAGGACCGGGGCACACCAAGACTAAGGTCAAGCATCTCGAAAAGGCATTTGCCAGCGCGGCCCGTGAACGGCTGCGGGCGGCGATACAGGCATCGGGGCATATTGTTGTTGCCGGCAACGCCCGGCTCAAGCACTGATAGAGGCGCCGGCCGCACCGAATTTATTTAAGGTCACTCTAAGGCCGGGCTGCCGTGCGACGCGAACGGATACTAAGCCGGACCCCCGTCCCTGGTGCCCCATGTAAGGCGAGGCCGCCTACGGCAGATTGTGTGGGGCATGTCTGCCGTAGGCGTCCCCATCACGGCACGGCGACAGCGATCCGTGTAAAAGCAATAACGATCTGGACCGGGTGTTTATTCCGAAAGTGGCTAAGCTTGGGCCTGGTTTGAGTTCTGATGCAACGGCCTAGCATTCCCAAACCTCAGAAAAGCGCGCATTGAATCGCATAGGGTATTTCGGTAGTGGGTACTTTTGAAATCTTGGCCAGTTGACATTTTGTTCTGTCCGCCCCTTCTCCCATGGTATGCTTTATAGAGAACATCCAGGAGTACAACAAAATGTTTACCTATGAGTGGCTGGGAATGCCAACCGAGAGCGGCATTCGGCCCGTTTTACAGCGGCGCGCTCTGCAATCAACGAACAGCCTTAAGGCTGCTGTTGCCTACGCACAAACCGAGTTAAAGAAGAAAGAAGTTTTCGCGAGAGGCCAACAGACATACGGAATTCGCATTTTAAACAATGATAGCATCTTGGTTTGGACCGGAAACATCGACGATGCCTGAGCAATCGAAAGGCAAGAAAAAGCGCCCGCGCGACCCGGCTCAGCTCGCAATGTTACACTATTTTCTGGGATAGCGCCGGGAACACGCAAATTTCAAAAGTACCCACTACCGGTATTTCGGAGAAATCCCAAACTGCGTAGAGCCGGACGAAACCCGCGCAGATTTGGCCATAGCACCGCTGGCTCTCTCATGCTTTGCTAAGGCATTGGGCTTTAGCGGTTTGTCCAGCATCGTAAAAGCATCGGAACAGGATGCGACGTGGCCGCCGCCGGGTTCGGAGCCCTTGGACGAGGGCTGCTCAGAAAAGTAATCCTCAATCTTCTTTATGATTACGCGCCGGTCCTCCCGGATAACGAAAACCATTTGGGATGAAGACAAAAACCCCCCTAGCAAGGCTTGCTAGGGGTAAGGCGGCAAGTCTAGTTTCTGGCGACCGCGACCCTAGGATGCAAAGGCGATGGAATCAATCCTCTGATTGCGTCCATAGCTTGATGGCTTCCGTTTTCCCGGACTTATCACCATTCCTCTCCGTGCGCTTTCCACAAGGATATCCGAGCCGAAGCCCTGCCCAAGTGGCTTTCTGTGTGCAAACCGTCCATCGCGTTATGCGGCAAAATAACTAGGCCTTTTGGCCACGACAGACACCAGGGTGCTCACCAACCTGCCCGATGTGGTTGGCTTCGGGACGATTGGCACGCGTGGCCATATCTCCGACAGTACGGGTACATTGGAAGCTGTGTGAAATATGAAAGGCACACCGTCTGCGCGCAGCTTTGCAGCTACCGGCAAGGAATCTTTCGATCCGAGCCAAAAGTCCAAAATGGCGAAGGACAGGTTAGGAGTATCGGCAAGCTTCAAGGCTCTTGGCAAGTTTGGGGCATGAGCAATGATTTCCCCGTGAGCTTCACGGACGATGCTTTTGACTTCTAAGGCTATTAAGAGATCATCCTCGACCAAGAGAATGCGATGACCGCTCAGTGGCATGCCGGGTCCCTCCGAAAGTGCGACCTTCAACTCAACAGACGCTATACTTGTGTGTTCCCTTCATTTAACGCTTTATTAGCCAGCCGTGGCAGTAGCGCAACACGTCAAGAGATTGGCGGCAGCATCCCCAGCTTTTCCAGCTTTTTTTGGGCAAGCTATGGTGACAGCATCAGCATTATGCTGCGGAAAAAATGTCGCTTAAGCCCCCAACTGCTTCAATGACATCCGTCACAGCCACGTTATCGGCCACGTCCCGGCTATCACTCTTCGCCAAGCCTTGATCGCGCGGCAATCCCAAGGGCCGGATGCCGCATCTGTGACAATTGCAACCTGCGCGGGCGTTACCGGCCCCAAGTCTACCTGGCATCCGAGGGCGGCCGCGCAAGCCTGCCCCCCACGCCTCTCCGCGAGCCTGCTTGGCCGCATTTTTGTAGCAACGCGTAGGGTTATTTGTGTAGCGCCGTAGCAGGGTTAATTCCGGCATGGTAAACGGGGCTCGATATTTTATCTACCCGCCGCGAAAATCGCGATTTTTCGCGTTTTTGCCCGCAAATGCGCGATTCAAAAAGTCCGTTAAATATAGATTCTTGCGCGCGTTAATCGTAAAACCCAATCGCAGGTAGCATTCGCGCTGTCCTGCAACCGGCTTGCCTTCCGTGCCGAAAACGGAGTTTCTTCTGTATTATCAATGCACAAACGCCACCCGGCGTTCCGCTTAAGGTTTTCGCAAGGCGCTTTTCTCTATGATGGAGCTTCAACAAGACGCCGTTGCGGTAGGGTTATATTTTTAGATGAGTCAGCGTCGGCTCGATCAGCCTTGGGTCGCCGCAGGCAATATAACGCCCGCCGGCTGGTGCGCCTTCGCTCTCCCAGCGGCTGACTACGCCGCCGGCCTTCTCGACGATAGGGATCAGCGGGACGATATCGAAGGGTTTGAGTTTGGCCTCGGCGACGATGTCCACATGGCCGAGCGCAAGCATGCAATAGAGATAGCAGTCGCCGCCGAACCGCCGCATCCGCACCGCCTTGGCGAGCCGGTTGAAGCATATTTCGTCCTCGCCCTCGAACATATCGGGCGTTGTCGCGGCGAGAAAGGCTTGGGCGAGATCGCCGCAGGACCGCGTCTTACAGCGCGCCAAGCCTTTAGGGCCGCGGTACCAGGCTGATCGCTCGTCGCTCCAGAATCTCTCGCCGGTGAAGGGCTGATCCATGATGCCAAGTATGGGGGTCCCCTCATGCTGCAGGCCGATCAGCGTCCCCCAAAGCGGCAGGCCGAGGATGAAGGCGCGCGTGCCGTCGATGGGATCGAGAGTCCAAAGAAAATCGGCCCCTTCGTTGGCGTTGCCGAACTCCTCTCCCGCTATGCCGTGGCTTGGAAATTTGCGCGTTATAATGTCGCGCATGACGGATTCCGCCCCCCGGTCGGCGGCCGTTACCGGATCGAAACCGCTTCCCCCTTTGTCTTCGGTGGCAGAATTGGTGCGAAAATGACGGAGCGTCACTTCGCTCGCTGCATTTGCGAGGGCGTGAGCAGTATCCAGCAAGACTTCAAATGAGACGGTCACTAGTCTAGCTCCAGGTTTAAGTTCGTAACATTGGCGGCTAAGGCTAGGATGACCAGCCAGGCGTCAAACAGAAAGTGGCCCAATACAACTGTTGCCCGATCGCATCTATTTTAACAGCAGCTTCAGCGTCCCGATACACCACACTTGATTTTTGTGCAGTGCAATGCAATATTAATGCGGTGCGGCATGCGTTCCTTACGCGTGCCGCTGCCCTCCTTGGGCGTTTCCTCCCTAGACTTGGGGCCGTTCAATCATTTTGAATGGCCTCTTTTTTTGCCTGTGAATCCTGCCGCCGCTATTCGGCCGCCATCTTATATCCGCCTGTCCAGCGTGGCAGCTCCTGGACGAGCATGCCGGCGAGCCGCGAGATATCGCGCTGCAGGCCAGTGAACGCTGGCGACCTTTCGAATGTTTCCTCGTTCATATATAGGCTGCGGTCAACCTCGATTTGAAGAACGTGAATACCTTGGACGGGCTTGCCGTAATTCTCGGTGATATAGCCTCCGGCATATGGCTTGTTCAGATGGATGCGGTAGCCGAGGTTTTTCAGGAAAGTCTGAACGAGCCTCGTGATCTCGGGGGCGCAAGATGCCCCGAAACGATCTCCAAGGACGAAGTCGGCCCATCCGCCGCGTTCCCCGTGCTGCGACGGCATGGAGTGGCAATCGAGCAAAAAGGCGGTGCCAAACGACGCGCGCGTCGTTTGCAAGAGGGCCGCGAGAGCCGCGTGATAGGGCTTGTAAAGGCGTTCGATGCGGGTGAAAGCCGTTTCGAGCGTGAGAGGTCCGGCGTAAATTTCCTCTTTGTCGTTGACGATGCGCGCTATGGTGCCGAGGCCGCCAATCGCGCGGAGCGACTGGCTGTTGACGAATTCGGGCAGCCGGCCATTGAAGAGAAGGGGGTCGAGCTCGTAAGGCTCGCGATTGATATCGATGTAGGCCCGGGGGAAATGCGCGTGCATCAGCACTGCGCCGAGCTCCGGCGCGCAGGCGAGCAGCTCCTCCACATAGGCGTCCTCGGATTTGCGAAGCGCGGCCGCCGAAAGCCGCGATGCGCCAAGGAAAACCGAGGGGTAGATGCGGCCGCTATGGGGGGAATTGAAAATGACCGGCACGCGCTGAGTTTCCGCGCCGAGGATCGAGAACGGCGGATCCAGCTCCGCCGCTATGCACAGGGCTTCTTCGTGGGACATTAAACTCGTAACGCCATCGAGCCAGGATCGCTTTTCTATCGTTACTGTCTCAAAATCCTATGGGCTTCGCAATTGCGATCTCGCAGGCTGCCGCTCACATTCGCGAATCGGAATGCGGCAGAATGAAGCCGCAAAGCAAAAGCAGGTTCTCCCTTACGGCACGTTTTTTCCGCAAATTGCCTACTGGCAGCCGGAGGATGAGGCCGCGCGATTGTGCTTAGAGTCCGAAGCGGAGCCCCTCGCGCCTCGAAGCGGTCCAGCCCGCAGAGCGCCCCCTCCGTGCGATCAAGGCGCAGCGACGACAAGCGCCCAGAAGGTTTTGTGCGTTGTATCCGCCTTATACTCATAAGCGATGCCGGCATGCTTTGCTTTGGGGAGTAACATATTGCGGCTATTCGCCGGGCTCTTTTTCCAGCCCTCGACGGTCTCCGTAATCGATGCGTGGCCGACGCTCGCGTTCTCCGCCGCGAGCCCGTAGGAATATCCAGCCGCAAGCAAGCGCTTGCCGAGGTCTTGCCCGTTCGTCAGCATGCGGTCGTGCTGGGCCATTTCCTTCGCGAGACTCTCGGCGGCGGCGGTGGCCTGTGGATCGAGCGAGAGCGGGGCCAGGTGCTTCGATGCGCGGTAATCGTTAATCAGGCGCAACGCCTCATTCGGATCGAGTGCCTTGGCGGAAAAATCATCGCCGGGCTTTTTCGACACCGGCTGTGCGCCGGAGTTAAACGCCGAGGAGAAGTTTTTCCAAATGCCGCCTAAGCTCGAGCTGCTCTGAGACTGCGCAGATGCGGGCTCGACTGCGGCTGCTGCGGCGGGCTTTTCGGGCTCGCTTGCGCCGCCGATGCTGGAGAAGGAAGGAAAGCCACCGCTCGATGCACAACCGCCAAGCGCCGCGCAAATCAGCACTATACGGATCGTACGCTCCATGGATTGAGCCCCCAATCGTAATTCACTTATAACGGATCGTGGTTAATAACCCGTTCTTTTCCCAGTGCAGACCGATATGCCTAGATCGCGTCAATATCATGGTAGCCTTTCAGCGGAACCGTTCAGGCCATAACGGTTTGCCGCTGGAAAAAGTCCGTAAGGAGAACCGGAATGACTTTTAACGTAGCATTCAGAACTGTATTCGGCCTTGCGCTTATGGCTGCGCCGGCTAAAGAGTCCGCGGCAGACTCAATGCTCAGAGAGTTTTCCTATCCTTTCGAAGTCCACACAGTCGAGTTTACCTCCCAGAAGCTGCCGCTCGCGATGGCCTATCTCGACATTCTTCCTGAAGGAGCGCCGAATGGCAGCACCGTTGTTCTGCTTCACGGCAAGAATTTCTGTGCGGCGACCTGGGACAAGACAATCCGCGCGCTCGCTGCGGCGGGCTATCGCGTCGTAGTCCCGGATCAAATAGGCTTCTGCAAATCTTCGAAGCCCGAGCATTATCAATATAGTTTTCAGCAGCTCGCCGCGAACACGCACGCGCTTTTGGCTAAGATCGGCGTGCAAAAGCCCATCGTCATGGGCCACTCCACAGGCGGGATGCTCGCCTTCCGTTATGCGCTCATGTATCCGCAGGACACCAAGGCAATCGTCGCGGTCAATCCGATCGGCCTTGAAGATTGGAAGGCGAAAGGCGTGCCGATGGCTACCGTCGATGAGCTCTATCAGGGCGAGCTGAAAACCACCGCGGAGAGCATTCGCGAATACGAGCGCAAAACCTATTATGCGGGTGAGTGGAAGCCGGATTACGATCGATGGGTCAATATGCTCGCAAGCATGTATACGGGGCAAGACGGCGAGCTGTTCGCATGGAGCCAGGCGCTCACCTCAGACATGATATTCTGCCAGCCGGTGGTCTATGAATTCGGAAACATCCGCGTGCCCACGCTTCTGCTGATCGGCGAGAAGGACAATACTGCCATCGGCAAGAACCGCGCCTCGCCCAAGGTTGTGCAGCGTATCGGAAATTACAAGGAGCTCGGTCCTGAGACCGCAAAAGCGATTCACGGTTCGATTCTCGTTACCTTCGCCGATTACGGCCACGCTCCGCAAATCCAGGATCCGGAGCGCTTCAATGCCGCGCTCTTGGAAAACCTGGAAGCATTGCGCAAAGCGAACTAGTCCGGCCGCACTTGCACGGGCGCAGGGCCTGGCACAATTGCATCGTTGCATCGATTCGGTTAGAAACTTGCCATGCGAGCGACACAAGATTGAATTCGTCCGGTCGTCAGGGTAGCGCTTTCCGGGCGAGCGCTAGGGCTGGCAGGCTGAATTCGCGAATGGAAAGGACACCATGCAGGTCAGGAGCCCGATTGCCAGCCTGACTGCAATCGCTGCTGCCATGGCGCTGCCTTATACGCCCGTTCTTGGCGCAAACCAGGACGAAATCCAAGTTTACGACGACGCCATAAACAAACCGGGTGAGTTTGGGCTGGAGGTTCACCTGAACGGCACGCCGCTCGGGCGCTCGTTTGAGCTTTATCCCGGCGAGATCACGAACAACCACGGTTTCCGGGACACACCGGAATTCTCTTATGGCCTCACTAAAGACTTGGAGCTCGGTTTCTACGCCGATGGCGAAATAGACGGCGAAGGGACCTACTATCTCGCCGGCACCAAGTATCGCCTAAAATGGATTCCGATTCATCCGGAAGATAATGGCGGCTTCTTTGCGGGCGCGAACGTCGAATTTTCGGCGGTGGGATACCGCTTTTCTCAGTCGCTTGACGGCCTTGAGCTGCGGCTCTTCGGTGGGTACCACTCTGGCGGCTGGCTCATTGCGGTGAACCCGATCTTCGATTGGGGCCTATCGGGCGATGCGGCCAGCGGCGATCCGGAATTCACTACGGCACTAAAAATAACAAGAAAAGTGGCGGATGGCCTATCGGCAGGGATCGAATATTACGGCGATTTCGGGAAGCTTACACATCTCAGCGCATGGGAGCAGCAGGACCAGCGCATCTATGGCGTCGTCGACGTCGACCTCAAGCCCGTCGTTTTCAACCTAGGCGTAGGTGTGGGATTGACGAGAGCATCCGACGCCTGGACGGTCAAGGGTATATGGGAAGTCCCGATTGAGGAAATTTTTAAGCGTTAAAGTCTTCGCGAAGTTACAGCGCCGCACTAATAACTTTTATATTTCCGTTCCGCCGCGCTAGCATAGCATCTATATGCTGCTTGCTATAAATGCTCTCCTAAGGGATGCTGCCCGGAGGTGCATCATGCCAAAGGTCTCCGAAGAGTTCGCGAATGCCGCTGCCGTTGCAGGGGGCTTCATGACCATTCATCTGTTCAAGCTGCTGATTGAAAAGGGCGTGCTAGACGTTGACGATGGCAAAGCGGTTCTCAAGAAGGTCCGCAATGACTTGGCTGAAGCCGCTCGCGGCTGCCACCTCGATGCAACCCTCTTTGAGGCGGAGCACATCGTTTCGAAAATGTACGCCAGCTTGCAAAATGGAACGTCTCTGCCGGCCGGAACGGCTGCGCCAAGAGAGGAAAACCGCTCGCAGCACTAGCGGCTGTCCTGTAGAAGCGGAAACAGCTTAAGCCCCCCTCACTCTGTCTCTCTCCCGGCAAGCTCGCCCTAGGGGAGAGGCTTGGGGTGAGGGGGAGTTCCGGCGATTCCAATATACCAGGACAGAAGCCAGCGCAGCTAAGATACGCGGCTAAGATACAGGGCGCCCGCTGGCCGCGTTTTCAAAACCTGCAAGCTCGGCGGTTCGATCAGCCAAGTCTTGCAGGTTTTGCAGCATTTGCTCGAAAAGAAAGAGCAAGGCGAAGACGCGCTGGGTATCGTCGGTGCCGGTCCGATAGGTTAGCGCCTCTTGCCCGCTGCCTGCGACGGCGGCTTTGTAGCCCTCCATCGCGGCGTGGACCGCGGTCAGCGGCGGCGCGCATTTACCGCCAGCCAGAGCCTTGCCGGCGGCCGACATCCACACCGCAAGAGCGGCGAGCGTAGCCGCAAGCGATGCTTCCACGCGTTCCCTTATGACTATAGAAAACGGCGTGCCGAGCGCGCGCGCAAGCATGGCATGGTCGTGCCGCAAGCGACGCAAAGTGCGGGCCAAGCGTTCCGGGTCGGGCCCGGCTGCGAGACGGTTGGAGCGCTCCACTTTCGCTTCATCGGCGCGGGTCTCAGCCTGCGCAATCGCAACCCTAATGCGGCTTTGAACGTTGAAAAGGTCCTCGGCGTTAGCGCCCGAGCCGCGAGCCGCGGCGAGCATGGACATCATTCCCGCCATAGCCGAAAGGGCCGCGCTTGCCGAGCGCGCGAGCAGGCGATAGGCACGCGCAGGCAATATGAAAAGCGCCACAGCGATGGCGATGACACTGCCGAGGCTGATTTCGAACACGCGCGATAAAGCCGACGAGACCGGATCGGTCTGCATGAGCACGGTGCCCATCAGAACGATGATGGCTGTAATCGGCGCCACCCGGTAATCGGGCTTGAACCCCGTCACGATGGCGAGGGGCGCGATTGCCGTCAAAAGCGCGGCGCCGAGAGCCAGCACATCGTTGTGGGGTATGAGGATCGAAACGGCGGCGCCCCAAACGGCACCGCCGACCGTGCCGATGAGCCGGTTGATGCCCGCCTTGAGCGAGCCGCCAACGCTTCCCTGGATCACGATCACGGCCGAAAGCACTGCCCAATAGGTCTGCGCTAGGCCGAGCGCCTCGCCCAAGGCATAGCTCACAAGCGCCGCGAGCGTCATGCGCAGGCCGAATTGCAGCTTTGCTTGGTTCTGGCTAAGCCAGGCGCTCATGTAAGCCCGCCAACGCAACGCGATGAATGGGACCGGCCAGTTTCGCGCTCTACACGGGTCCGGCATTTTCTCATTGGCATCTACCTTATAGGCGGCAAAGCAAGTGCCGCCGATCGCTAAACATATGCCTAGCACTGATGGCATCAGCTTGCATCGGGACATAAGTTTTGGGACGGCCGAGGGGCCAATGGCGCGAGTCCGCTTATTCTTAGCGTCACCGCAAAACGGTACGGAGCGGAGCAATGCAGAACAACCGCACACCGCAGTGGAGAAAGCCGGGCGTGCGCTTGTTAAGATCTGCAACCTCAAGTAGGCTGCGTATGTTGCGATATGCTACCTGAGCGCTGGAAACGTAAACATGAAAATACTTTTCTTTATCTACTCCTTGGGTGGCGGGGGAGCAGAGAGAACTACTGTAAACCTAGCTAATCATTGGGCAAAAAAGGGCTGGAAGATTACGATCGTCACCCTCGCCCCGGCCAATGGGGATGCTTACGCACTGCATCCTACCATCGAGCGGATTTCTTTGAATCTAGCCGCCGCAAGCAGGAATGTGGTGGATGGCCTCTCACAAAATCTCGAGCGCAGCAAGGCTCTTAGGCGGGTTCTCCTGGATGTTAAGCCAGATATTGCTATCGGCCAAATGAGTACGGCATGCGTAACCTTGGCTCTCGCTGCACGCGGGGTGCCCCGGGTGTTACCGATCGGAGCGCTCCATAACCATCCGCCGGCGTGTTCGACGAAGTTAGTCTGGAAGGGAGTACAGTCTATTGCGTACGGACAACTGGAATCTGTTGTGGCATTGACTCAGGAGACAGCGGCTTGGCTCAAACAGAATACAATTACTCGCCGCATTGACGTGATTCCCAATCCGGTCCTGCAGGTCCTGCCAGAGAACGGCCCAAAGATAGAACCCGCTGAGCTGTGCGGGAGAGACCGGCGCATACTACTCGCCGTTGGGCGGCTAAACCGTGCCAAGGGCTTCGACCTGTTAATAGGGTCTTTTGCATCGCTTGCGCAGCGGCATCCCGATTGGGAGCTTGTAATCCTCGGCGAAGGCTTAGAGCGCCGCAAGCTCGAGTCGCAAGTTAAGGCGGAAGGCTTGGCATCGCGGATCCTGCTGCCTGGCTGGGCTGGGAATCTAGCGTCCTGGTATAAACGGGCCGATGCGTATGTTATGAGTTCTCGCGTTGAGGGATTTCCGAATGCTTTAATCGAAGCTATGGCACACGGTTTGCCGGTTGTCGGTTTCGATTGCGATACAGGGCCGCGAGACATCATTCGCCATGGCCTGGACGGTTTTCTGGTGCCTGCCGGAGACTTGCAAGGCCTCACAGACTCCTTAAACAGGCTGATGCAGCACGCAGATCTGCGCCATCAGCTCGGAGCTTCGGCTAGTGAAATCCGCAGCCGGTTCTCAATCGATGCCGTCGCCAGCATGTGGGAAAACTTGTTCAGCGAACTCCTGCCGGATGGCAGGGGCCTAAAGCAAGAGCTGTCCACTTCGGCTACAAGGGCCGCGGCGAGCTTGCGGACCTGTTAGTTCGCTAACGGGCGCTGGCCCCCGAAGGATTTACGCGGCAGTATTGCGCCCTCTCCATTAAGGCCATCTCCAACTGCTTGCATGCGAAGCGCCCTCGCACCGTTCGCGCAAAAGTGTTAGTGTTTGCGGCTTGGCAACGGACGTCACTTCGGGAACTCCATGCATCGACTAATCGAGGGCGCGCTGCGCTTCCAGGCCGAGATACACGGCATGCACCGTCTTGTGGCCGGCCGGGGTGCGGGAGCGCCTCAAGCGCCATTTGCGATGTTCATCGCGTGCTCCGACGCCCGCGTCGCGCCTGAGGTTCTTACCCAGCGCGAGCCTGGCGAGATTTTCGTGGTGCGCAATGCCGGAAACATTATTCCATCCTACGGTCCAGCGGCAGGGGGCGTTTCGGCCAGCATCGAATATGCCGTAGCGGCGCTCGGCATCGAGGATGTCGTGGTTTGCGGCCATACCGATTGCGGGGCCATGAAAGCGATCTTGCGCGAGAACAAGCTCGATAGGATGCCGGCCGTCGCGAACTGGATCAAGCACGCGGCCGCGGCGAAAGAGATCGTCGACGCAAGGCTCCCCGCCGCGGCGGACGACCAAGCCCGCCTCCACGCACTCGTTCATGAGAATGTGCTGTGCCAGATCCGCAATTTGCAAACCCATCCCACCGTCGCGGCTAGGCTGGCGACGGGCCGGCTTAGGCTTTACGGTTGGGTGTACAATGTCGAGAGCGGTTCGATGCATACCTTCGACGCCGAGACGGGGTGCTTTGTACCGCTTTCGCTCGGCCAGCCCGTGCACGCCACGCCGAAATCGCGGATCGCTTATCCGGTGCTTTAGCGCCGCTAAGCAAAGCCGGCGCTCTCAGCGCGTACTTGTGTTCTTTGGCCTCGTAGAAGCCGCGCAGACCCGCTCCCTAACCATCGAGCGCTCTCTAAGCACTTCCGCGAGGAAGCCCTTGCGGGAGTGCCTATCCGTCCCCGCTGCTGGTAACATAAAAGGGTCAGCTGTCACCCAATCGCCTCAATATGCCCGGAATCGCCGGTGTCCCGTTGTCAACCGGCAGGTTTTCTCTTTCTTGCTTGAAGGGGACAGAATAGGGAGCAAGACATGGCTGTTGCGGCCGCGAAAACTCAAACCGCGCCCAAAGAGCTTTTCGGCCATCCGAGGGGGCTAGCCTTTCTGTTCGCCACCGAGATGTGGGAGCGCTTCTCCTATTATGGGATGCGCGCGCTGCTCGTTCTCTATCTCGTGAAATATTTGCTTTTGCCCGGGCATGTGGAGCACGTCATCGGCCTTGCCTCGCTGAAGGGCGGCCTTGAGTCTGTGTTCGGCCCGCTCGAAACCCAGCCCTTGGCTTCGCAAATTTACGGGCTTTACACCGCCTTGGTTTATCTCACGCCGATTGCCGGCGGCCTCATCGCGGACCGTGTGCTCGGCCAGCGCCGCACCGTCATCATCGGCGCAATCTTGATGGCCATCGGGCATTTCATGATGGCGTTCGAGCCGCTGCTTCTGTTCGCGCTGCTGACGCTGATCCTCGGCAACGGTGCGTTCAAGCCGAACATCTCCACCCAGATCGGTGAGCTTTACGCGCCCGGAGACTCCCGCCGCGACCGCGCCTTCTCTATTTTCTACGTCGGCATCAATCTCGGCGCTTTTCTTGCCCCTCTGGTGTGCGGGACGCTCGGCGAGGAATGGGGCTGGCATTACGGGTTCGCGGCGGCGGGCGTTGGCATGCTGGCTGCGCTCGCGATCTATGTGCGCGGGCTTCGCGAGCTGCCGCCGGACGAGCTGCAGAAGGCCAAAGCCGCCCATCACGAGCACGACCCGCTGACCAGCGGCGATTGGAGCGCGATTGCCGCGCTTCTCATCCTTTTCCTTCCGAACACGCTCTTCTGGGCCACCTACGAGCAGCAGGGAAACACGATTGCGCTCTGGGCCGACAGCTTCACCGACCGCAGCGTCAATCTCCTGTTCTGGCGCGGCGAAATCCCGGTGACGTGGTTTCAGGCGTTCAACCCGTTCATGATCTTCGCCTTTACGCCGTTCATCGTGGGCTTATGGGCGCGGCAGGCGCGCGCGGGCCGTGAGCCGCCCTCTGTCATCAAAATGGCAATCGGCTGTTTCGGCGTCACGCTCGCCAATCTGGTGATGGCCTATGCCGCGCTGCACGTGAGCGGAGAAGCGAAAGCGAGCTGGCTGTGGCTGTTCGCCTATTTCGTGATTATCACCGCGGGCGAGCTGTACCTCTCGCCGGTCGGGCTTTCGCTCGTTTCCAAAGTCGCCCCGGCGCGCGTACTCTCGCTCATGATGGGCGTCTGGCTCGCAACGAGCTTCGTGGGCAACTTCATGGCCGGCTGGCTCGGCTCATTCTGGAGCAGCATGGAAAAGCCGGCATTCTTTGTGATGATCGCGGGCGTGGCGGCCGTTGCCGGTCTTGCCATCGTGGCGATGAATAGGCCGCTGCGCAGGACGTTGCAGCACTGACCACGGGAATTCATTATTATATCATTCCCGCGCAAGCGGGATCAGTTAACAGAACGCAACAAGTGCCTCCTCGCCTTCCCTGGGATGACACTTAAAAGCCTGATTGGGTCCATCCACCTGGGGTGGGCAAATATCGGAGAAAAGAATCATGATCGAGCCCCGCTATGGCGTCTTGCAGACACTGTTCGCTGACCGAGTCTTTCGCATCCCACCTTACCAGCGGTTCTATAGTTGGCAAAAGCGGCAGCGCAAGGATCTCTTTGACGACCTTGAGAAGCTAGCAACGGGTAGTGCGGATCAGCATCATTTTATGGCTACCTTAGTCTGCCACAGGACCGAGGAAACCAAAGATATTGGGGCGGCTCAATACAGGCTTTACGACGTTGTTGATGGGCAGCAACGTTTAACAACGCTTATTCTCCTCCTCAAATCCATCGAGTTGGCGCTACCCGAGTCGTCCGAGGATCGGCGCGAGTTGACCAGAACCCTTGTCAAGCGTGATGGGCATTTGATCCTCCTACAGACCAACAATGCCAACGCATTCATTTTTAATCGCTTTATCCGCGAGGGAGTTACCCCCAATGGGAAGGAGATCGAGACGCATTCCGACCGAAATCTGGCAAGCGCGATTCAGGAATGCCAGCGATTCGTTGATTCATGGAAGTCGGCGCCCAAAGATATTTTGTCTCTGATGAGACTCGTCTTGCATCGCCTCGGCTTCGTCGTTTTTGATACTGAGGATAGCCGTGTGGTTTACACAATTTTCGAGGTGCTTAACAGTCGCGGCTTGGCCGTCGATTGGTTGGACAAAACCAAGAGCGTCCTTATGGGGAGAATGTATGAACTGAGCCTAACCACGTCGGCGGCGGAGGCTGAGATCGAAGCACTCCAATCTATCTGGAGCCTAATTTATCGCGAAATCGCCAAGGAGGACGTTCCTGGCGAGGAGATTCTTCGGGTCACGGCGACTCTCTATTACGGCCCGGGCCAAGGAAAGCCGCGTTCGGCGGAGGACTCTTTGGATTTGTTGAGGCAAGAGTGCGAAACCTTTGCGACCCCGCGCGAGATTTCGCAGCGGCTGCTGGACGTCGCGCGAAATCTCGTCGAGCTTTATGCCAGCCGACATCTGGGTCCCGTCACTGGAATTTTACACGCGCGATTGCTTGCAGTCGCCATTAAGTCCGCGAGGGGCGTGACTGAAGACGAGCGGCTCAAGCTGCTGGAGCAGTGGGAGCGGGTTACATTTCGCATTTTTGGGCTCTTCGGCAGGGACTCTCGTACTAAAGTGGGCGACTATGTCCGCCTCGCGTCGAAGATCGTCACTCAGGATATCGAAACCCGAACCTATAATGAGATTATGAGGAGGCTTCACGAACTCGGTCGTGAATTCCCAATTGGTCAAGCAGCTGACGAAGGGCTGGTCGGCCAGGATTACTACGAACATCCAGAGGAATGCCGATACTTGCTTTGGTCATATGAAGAACATCTAGCGCACATGCTGAGCAAAGGCGCGACGGTGGATGAAAACGATAGAGTCCGAGTTTGGAAGCTCCGCGCGTCTGATTCGATTGAGCACATTTTCCCGCAGAATCCCTCCGGATCGGCCTGGCAAGGTAAAATGCGCACTGCTGACGGGACCATCCAGCCGCTTGAACGAAACGTTGGTAGAATCGGAAATCTGCTGCTTCTTCCGGTCGCGTTGAATCAAGAAGTGCAGAATTCTGCGTTTGCTACGAAGAAGAAAATTTATGCCCAACACCACCTGCGGATGATCGACCAAGTATGCGAAGAGCATGACTGGACGCTTTCCGAGATCGAGGCAAGGGAGGCACAGATTGTTGCTTGGGCGAAGACCCGTTGGTGCGACTTGTGAGTGAGGCTCAGCGATCCCCAGCAGCGAGCCCTGCCAGCGCGAGGAAACTCTTCTGGATCAATAGATTATGTTCACACATGATAAAAAGTTCAGTTTAGGAGTGAAACTGACCGCTATTGAGGATTTTAAGATGCCCCCTAGGTACATTTGTTCCTTCATTCTTTTTGCAAGCATCTGCACGGGATCCGCTAGAGCCGATGAAGGCATGTGGCTGCTGAACGATTTCCCCGCAGCCCAAGTGGAGAAGCTTTACGGCTTCAAGCCCAGCCAGGCTTGGCTCGACCATGCGCGCCTCTCGGCGGTGCGGCTCGCGCAAGGCTGCTCGGCCGGTTTCGTTTCGGGACGCGGGCTCGTGCAGACGAACCATCATTGCGCCGAGCATTGCATCGAGCAGCTTTCGACCGGCGGCAAGAACCTCGTCGCAACCGGATTTTACGCGAAGGAGGAGAAGGACGAGGCCAAGTGCCCGGCGCTGGAAGTCAATCAGCTCATTGAAATCGGCGACGTTACGGCGCGCGTGCAAGACGCGCTTGCGGGCAAGGAGGGGGCAGCCTTCGCTGAAGCGAAACGCGCCATCGAAGCGGCCATTGCGGCGGAATGCACGGGCGGCGATGCGGCGCTGCGCTGCGATACCGTCGAGCTTTACAGTGGAGGCGTCTACAATCTTTACAAATACCGCCGCTATCAGGATGTGCGCCTCGTCTTCGCGCCTGAGCAGGCCATCGCGTTTTTCGGCGGCGATCCCGACAATTTCGAGTTTCCGCGCTACGATTACGATGTGAGCTATTTGCGCGTTTACGAGAACGGCAAGCCGCTCGATACGGCCGCGAATTATTTCCGCTACGCCGCGGCGGATGCGAAGCCCGGCGATCTCACCTTTACGGTTGGGCACCCCGGCTCGACGCAGCGGCTCGATACCGTTGCCGAGCTGGAGTACGACCGCGATGTCAGCATGCCGCGCTCGCTTTTCCGCCTCTCCGAGCTTCGGGGCCAGCTCACGGAATTCTCGACGAAAGGCCCCGAGGAGGCGCGCATCGCAACCGGACTGCTGTTTGGCGTTGAGAATTCGCTTAAAGCGCGGAAGGGGCAATTCGAGGCGCTTGTAGATCCGGCAATTATAGCAGCAAAGGCCGAGGCCGAGAGCGAGATTCGTGAGAAGGTGGATGCCGATCCGGCCCTTAGAGCCGATGCCGGGGCCGCCTGGGACACAATCCGCACAACGCTTGCAGCCTGGCGCCCAAAAAGCAACCGCTATACCTTCTTGGAAGGGCGGGCCGGGTTCAACTCGCGGCTCTTTAGCGATGCGCTGGCGCTGGTGCGCTACCCGGAGGAGAAAGCCAAGCCGGACGCAAAGAGGCTGCCGGAATATACGGATGCGAATTTTCCGATTTTGCGGCAGTCGCTCGCCGCCGATGAGCCGATTTACCCCGAACTTGAGAAGCTGACGCTGACCTTCTCGCTGACGAAGCTGCGTGAAGCGTTGGGGCCGGACGATGCGTTCGTGAAAAAGGTGCTGGGAAAGAAATCGCCGGCTGAGCTTGCGGCAGAGCTGATCGATGGCACGAAGCTGCGCGATGCGGGGCTGCGCAGGCAATTGCTCGAAGGCGGCGGGCCGGCCGTCGAGGCCTCGGCCGATCCCATGATCGCGTTTGCGCGCCTCGTGGACCCGGATTTCCGCGCGATCCGCAAGGACTACGAGGACAACACCGCCGCGCCGCTGGAGCGCGCGCATACCGCGCTCGCCCGCGCGCGCTTCAAGATTTACGGCACGTCGATCTATCCCGACGCGACGTTCACCTTGCGCATCTCCTACGGCACGGTGCGGGGCTATATGCAGGACGGCAAGGAGATCGCGCCCATCACGCGGATTGCCGGGCTGTTCGAGCGGGCAACCGGCGCGCCGCCCTTCAAGCTGCCGGAGACGTGGATTGCGGCGCGAGGCTCGCTGAATATGGATCAGCCGCTGAACTTCGTGACGGACAACGACATCATTGGCGGCAATTCCGGCTCGCCGGTGATTAACGCGGCGGGCGAGATCGTGGGGCTGATCTTCGACGGCAACATCCAATCGCTCGGCGGCGATTTCGGCTTCGATCCGGCGGTGAACCGCGCGGTTGCGGTGAATGCGGGCGCGCTGCGCGAGGGGCTGGCGAAGGTGTACCACGCGGACCGGCTTGTGGCCGAGCTTGCGCAGTGAGGGGGCTGACGTGCCCGGCTTGCGCCTCAACAAAGAAAAGTCTTTAGGGATCGGCCATGCCGGACAAGGTTCAAGAGCTGTACGATGCCGCATTCGCGGTGTTGCCTTATCTGCGGGCTTCAACGGACCCCTTTGAGCTTTCGTCCCTTTCAAAGCATCATGAATTGTCCGCTGGCGACAGACTGCGCAGAGAGGCAGAAGAGGCAGACCGGCGGGACGCCGCGATCCTGCGGCTGCGGGAAGCGCTGGCGAATTTTGCGGCGGGTCAGGGGTTTCTTCGGCGCTCAAGCTCGTCTTGCCGCTGTCGACGATAAGGGATGCGCTGGCGTCCCGCTCTTAGTTTTGTGCAGGGACGATGTCTGTGCCGGAAAAGTCATTTCCCTTGAAGAGCAAGGGCGCATCGAGGCTCTTCGCTAAGGCGTAAGCGGCGCAGTCGCAAAGGTTCAGGCGCGCCCGCGAGTGAAATCCTTTGCCATAGAGCCTGAAAGCACGAAGCGCTCCCTCTGCTTGTGCCGCGTCGAAGGGAGCAAGAGCCGTTTCCGTTACCTGTAAAAACCGCTTCAGCCTTTCCACCCCTGGTTCGCCCTGCCGCGCCAGAATTACCATCGCAGTTTCGAAATAGTTCAGAACGGACAGCGAGCATTGAGAAGTGTTGGAGGCAACGATTTCCTGCAGCGTTTCATGCTCCGGCTCGCGCGCCAGGATTGCGATAATCGCCGATGAATCGAGCACGATCACCGGGGCACTCCGAATTCGTCATAGCCGATGATTTCGTCGATGGATCGCGTGTCGAGCACCGGAAGCGCTGCAAACTCGCGCGAAAGCTCATCAAGCTGGCGGATGATTTCTTCCTTAGACGGCTTCGCGCTTTCGTCCAAAAGCCCAGCCTTGCGGGCACTTTCAGCGATGGCTTCGCCGACGAGTTGCTCAACGGTCACGCCTCTCTTGCGCGCAACTTTGGCCGCCAAAATCTCGGTGTCGCCGGATAGCTCGATTATTGTGCTCATGACTACATTTTCTCTTTCGACCGCTCCTGATACTATCCTCATTTTACCCTTAAGCAAAGTCCAGGCGCCTATGAAGGTTTTACGCGATTATCGGTCTGTGCTTAAACCTGGACGCAAAAGACGCAGCGTTTAGCGCCTTTGAGATTGAGGTTGGGAACGTGGCGCTGGTGACTAGATCTCAAAAGGACTTATAACCACGCGCACTTGCGCACCGAGAAATCTTTTCAAACCGCTCAAAAATCAGCACCCGACTGTCATCGAGCCACTTCTCAGAAATCACTTGCACAAGTTCAACCGGCGCCATGCCTGCTTTCGGCTTTCCAAACTTGTGCAACGTCAGTGGGAAAGTCCTAGATAGAAACGTTAGCCTGCCGTGAGCAATGGCATTTCTAATTCTGAAAACTGTGGGATCAACCAAATATGCCTGCTCAGCCTTTGTCAACGCAGCATTATAGTTCGTTATCAAGTCACCCAAACTCATGAAATTGGTTAGATGGGTTTCCGGGACCGTCCCTGTCGGCGATTTAGGAAACATCACGTTTTCTCCATGGGCCTCACACAAGAAAATGCGCAACAGAAGTTCCAAAGAATGCAGATTTCCAATAATCTTACCCAGACCAATTAGATGATCAATGCCTTCCATTTAATGCTTCCTAATTAGCGGTCTTATGAAATCCCGGAAGGCGCATCCGCACCTCCCGGGACCTCACTTGCACGTCAATCGCGGATGAAATCCGCGATCACGGCCGGCGCGGCGGCGTCGAAGCCCACCACATCCAGCATTCCGCCATCGTTCGGGTCCGCAATCGAGAACCCGTTCGACACCATCCCCACGACCACGAGCTTCGCCGCGATCCCGGTCTTCTTCCGGTATTCGCGGAGCGCCTGCACCGGGTGGATGTTCCCGGCCCAGGTCTCGCTGTCGGTGTAGACCACGAAGGCATCCACCTTCATGTTCTTCTGCATCGCGTGCAGCATGGGCAGCGCGCAGTCGGTCCCGCCGAACGGCAGGTTCGACACGGCGTTCACCGCATCGTCGAGCCGCATGGACGGCGTGAGCGGCAGCGGCGTCAGCTGCGTGTTGCTCCGCCAGTCGCCGCCGGACGTGGTGAACCCCACGATGTGGTAGTTCTCCTCCGTCGCCGCCGTCATCAGCGCCATCGCCGCCGACCCTTCGCGGGGCGTGAGCGATGTGCCTGCGATCCCGCCCCCGGCCATGGAGCCGGAGACATCGAGCGCAAGCAGAATGCGCTTGGCCGTAGGTACGACATTCGCAAACGCGGTGTAGAACGCCGCGTTCAGCGCGCCGATCACCTGGGGCACAGGCTCCCAGACGAGCTTGCCCTTCTCGCCGCGCCCTTGAGCGTAAGTTCGAAGCGCAAGCAGGATCGCCAGCGGGTGCAGGCGCGCCTTACGGATGCGGTCCGCATCGCCAAGCGCCGAAAGCACGAGCGGCAACCCCTCGCCGAACGGCACCACCACGCCCACCTGGGACAGCTTGCCGAGATTGCGCACTAGCGCCGTCATCGGCATGCGCTCCAAGAGCGCGCGCCACACCGTCGGGTCGTTCAGCCACTCGGTCGGAACCGCTTCGCGCGGCAGATCGTGCTCCAAGATGAGCGCGGCGATCTCGTCCGCGTTCGGAGCCGTCTGCACCGAAAGGTAAGCCGTGACGAGCTTCGGCAGAGCCTCGCCAATCGTGTCGTGGCATGCCCAGTCGAACAGGTCCTTGCGGACCGGCTCATCGGTGACGGGATGGGCGAGCCGAAGCAAGTCGCGGTGCGTCCAGCCTCCGCGCTGACGGTACTTCACCATCTGCAGCGCAAGCCGGTCGGCCGGCATCTCCGTGTACCACGCCGCGATCCCGCGCCTAAGCCCGCGCCCCCAACCGCGGAAGCCTTCGACGGCCTCGGCGAACTGGAACAGATGCGTGCCCGTGCGGCAGACCTTGGGGATCGCCGCCATGGCGAACTGCTTGGTCTCCTCGTTGCCGAGCGAGGCGGCAAGCGCGAGCGCGAAGATCGCCGGATCGTTCTTCGGAGCGCGCCCCGAATGGCTGATCTCCACGATCCGCGCAACGGCGCGTGCGCCATCCTCCTGGATGGCGCGGATGGTCGCCTCGGCGTTCTCGCGCGTCAGCGCCCGCTCCGCGGCGTAATAGCTCCCGCCCTCGGACCCGAGCACCAGGAAGCGGTCGAGGCGCGCCCAATCGTCAACCGGAAACGCGAAGCCGCCAGCCGAGTTCGCAACCGTGCCGGGGATCGGTTCGGACTGCGGGGTACGGCGTAGCGAGAAAAGCTTCGTGTAGTCGATCATGGTAACGCCTCCTTCAAAAAATGGACCGGGCGGACGTGTTATGACCGAAGGCGGTTTTGCCGCTCTGGCCGCTGAGCTACGCGAGCGCATTCGTACTCGCGGCAGGATTCGAACCTGCGACCTGCCCAGTAACAGTGGTAACCTTCAATCTCCGGCCCGCCCGGCCAGAACGATGTGGCGCGGTCGTGTTATGCCCAAGGACGGGGAGCATCTAGCGATGCTTGCGGGCCTCCGCGCCCGCGCCCCCACTGGTGGAGGATAATCCTCAAGCTTCGGCCCGCGCCGGTACTTCTCTGTCAATGCGACGCGGGCATGTGTCCGTCCAAAGGTGTGAGTCCGCTGCTCTTTCCTGAGCTACAGGCCTTGCGGCCCGGCAGGACTTGCACCTGCGGCCTGCGGATTAAGGTAACCTTCGAACTCCGGCCCGCGCCGGAAATTCCATGGCCCCGGGCGTGTTGTTGCCGATGCGGCTTCATTTAAGGGTGAGATAACGCACCAGCTCCGGCCCGGGAGCACACTTATGACGAAACTGCGCTTTGCGTCAATACGAAACTTTAACTTTCTTTAAGTTTTGAGCGTTGAGGGGCGTAGCGTGCCGGCCCGCTGACAGCGGCGTGGCCCACGCCATCGCTGCTCGCGAACGCGCGCGAGTTCCTTACATCGAGAGACGGATGGCATGACGGGAAAGGGCCCCGGGCGTGTTGTTGCGGGTGCGGGTTTCCAAGATGGGGGATAACGCACGCGCTCCGGCCCGGGAAATTACTATGCTGCCGCCGGAACTCTGCGTCAATATCGAACTTTATCTTTCTTTAAGTTTGTGCTATAGAAGGGGCATGATTACAGCCGCCCAAATCCGCGCCGCGCGCGGTCTCTTGAAATGGACGCAAGCTGCGCTCGCGGCAAAGTCCGGTTTGTCCGTCGTAACCCTCAACATGATCGAAAGCGAGACAGTGCAGCCGCGCAAAGGCTCGCTTGCCGCTATCCGGCAAGCGCTCGAAGGCGGCGGGGTCGAGTTCATCGGAACCGGCGCCGGCGGGACCGGAGTTCGCTTCCGCGACGAAGCTCAGAGCCTGCCTACGTTACCGGCGGGTTGATATAAGCTTACTTTGCTACAAACTTCCGATTTATCCTAAAAGACATTTAATCGCGTTCGTGGTAACTTCCCGGCAATACTTTTTCCCACAGGGAGAGCGCGGCCCGCTTCGACCACCCCCTCTCCCAGTCGAAGGGAGGACGCCTATGTCGAGCGAACAAGCTAATACTGTAGAGGTGCACAATAGGCGCTACCTCAGGCTTGGCTTTGTGCTGGCACTGACTTTATGCTCCGGCGCGATTTACCTTGGTTACGAAAACATCGATTGGACGCAGAAGCCCGTTATGTTTCCGCCGGCGCCAAAAGTCACGCAAGCTCCAGAGCTGGCCGTTCTGGCGCCAAGCTTCGATGCGGTTTCGGCCGATGAATCCGGGATGCTTGTCGCGGCCGGTAAAGCACAACCCGGTGCAACGGTTCTGCTTAAAAATGGCGAGCAAACGCTCGGAGAAGCCAAAGCGGACGAGCATGGCGAGTGGGTTTTGCTCCTGGAGCAGCCGCTTGCCACCGGCAGCTATACCTTGTCGCTTTTGGCTGTGGACCCGAAAACTCAAGCAAGCGTACCGGGAAAGCGCAGTGCCGCACTGACGGTCGCTCCGCACGCCAAGAGTAAAAGCAAGCCAGCGGCGCAAGCGCCCGCAGCCGCTCAGTTAACCCCATCTGTGCCTGCGGAAACCGGAACTGAACCCAAGCCGAAGTCCATCAAGGTCGCGTCCGTAAAGCGGGGCGATACGCTTTGGGCCATTGCTCATCGCTTCTTGGGTAAGGGCGTACGATATGGCGAGATCGCCGGCGCAAACAAAGCGCAGATTAAGGATCCGAACCTGATTTATCCCAGCCAGCAGCTCGTAGTGCCGCACTAATTTCGCCGCGGTAGCGGCCGCGTGCGCCAATAAACCATGGCTCATAAGACCAAGACCGTCGCCCCGCAAATGGTGGAGCGCGCAAGCGTCGACGTCGAGAAGCTGCTCGACCTGCTTGTCAGAAACGCCGCTGCCGAACTCACTACTTATTATTACTATACGATTTTGCGGACAAGCCTCATCGGTTTCGAGGGCGAAGGCTTAAGAGAAATCGCCGAGGACGCCAGGATCGAAGACCGCAATCATTTCGAGGCGCTCGTTCCGCGCATTTACGAGCTGGGAGGCGAACTGCCGGCCAGCATGGTGGACTTCCACAACCTGTCCGCCCGCCCGGCTGCCAGCCGATCCAACCAACATGACCGATATGGTCACCACGCTGCTCAAAGCAGAGCAGTGTGCGGTTCGCGGGTACACGAATATCTGTAACATGGTCGCTCGCAATCCTTCACGAGGAGATTGAGCACGAGGCGTGGTTCCAGGAGTTCCCCGGCAACAGTCCAAGCGG
>Ga0326728_10005913_pt1 | contig 33667 bp, 24 predicted proteins | sample MB3enrmetagenome_FD_207602 | JGI IMG/M metagenome (GOLD analysis project Ga0326728, IMG submission 207602) | Lab enriched peat soil microbial communities from McLean, Ithaca, NY, United States - MB31MN | ecosystem: Environmental > Terrestrial > Soil > Wetlands > Peat | place: USA: New York... | reverse complement strand
GGAAAACCCACCGTACGGAATTTTAGAGGGGGAGGAAGAGACACGAGTGCCCCGCGTGCACGTCCCCGTGATCGGTTGGACTGGCGTGATCAGCATGTGGTGCGCTTCCTCTCTACTCGACGGCCTCTGTGGTGAACCCGTCACGGAGCCAATCGAATTTGCTCGGGATCCCGGATAATGATTTCAGGTTTCCCCTGATACACGGTGATGGGCCCGCGGATTTCAACTTGCCTCCCTGTAAGGGATTGGAGATCTCCAAACTTGCTTTTGTCGGAGGAAAAAATCGTGCTGGTGAACGGACATTCACGGTAGTCCTCGCAGAAGTCGAGAAAAGTATTGCCGCCCCGCGAGGTGAAAACCTTGAGCACGCGTCCGGAAACGCAGCCCGTTTCGCCCGCGTGCGAACCGGCGTCGTGGAAGTCCACGCATCCGGCCGCCTCTCCTCGGGAAGGTGAACGCGAAGCAAGGGAAGACGTCGTCGAGGGAGAGCGGCCGGCGCGGCGACCCACTAAAACTCCCAGGCAGAAGACGGCCAGAACAATCCCCGCCACGAGTACCTGCTTGCGCCTCATCTCGAGACCTTGGAAAGAGAATGCGGATCAAATGCTTTCGAACCACCAGGCTCGCCTGCGATGTCCTGATTTGACTCGTAGCACTGGTCCCGCAGACGCGGGACTGGTTCCTGCCGCCCTCGCGCCTGCGCGGTCGCTACGGTCAAAATGGGACACAGCCGACCTGCCGGGGAGCTGGGGCTTTCCCGCTCGAACCCAGGCAGTATACCAGAGGCTGCTGACGAATGAAGCCCCGGCCTCCAGCCGCTTCTCGGCCAGCGGCCCTGCAAGTTTATAGAACGTTGCATAGTATTGGGGATCGAGGTAGTTCCGGCCGGAAACCGCAATGTGATCGGATGCGAAGATCTCATTTCTGCAAGAGAAGCTGGTAATCATCTCCTGAAAGATCCGGGCGCGCAGGTCCGGCTCGAAAATCGCCGGCCGGGGCTTGAGCCGCCAACCGTCGGCGAGGGCATTCACCAGGTCGGTCTCGAAACGGGCGTGGACCCCCAGCTGCCCGGTCAATTGGCCATCGTAGTTCATGACCGTATGGAGGGGCTGGGTGAGATCGGCGGCATAATGCGCGGCGAAAACCGCGTCGTTGTCCGCTTCCTGCCAACGCCGGCGCTGGAGGGAATTGGCCAGTCGCAGCGTGAAGCGTTCAATCTGCCAAATCGAGTCGCCATACCGGAGCTGCCGGGACTTGGGCGCTGCCCTTTCCAGAACGAATTGCCTCCGCAAGTTGAGAAACGGGAAAGAATCATAGGCGTCAAGGTCGGTGTAGTGATGAGGGCGCTCCGCGGCGTCATCCTGCGCCAGGTGATCGGGATCGAGGGCATGCTCCACCAAGTATGCTTGGCGCGTTCGGAAGTATGAGCGAAGCGGCTCGGGCAGATTCTCCACGGCGGCAGCATTGATCATTTTGTGCCCGCGATCGCCCCAGGCCAATCCCCCCACGGGCCGGGTGGCGAGGGCCAGGAGCAGAATCACCGGAACTCGCACCCACCGCGAACGTCTCAGCGAGCCCTCTGCGCCGCGCCATGTCATATGATCGCCTTCCCTACATATTGTATTCCTTTCCTCGCGAAATGCGCGTTCGATGGCGCCCGCTAAGGCTGGCTTCGGCATGGAGCCGTGTCATACGCAGGGTTCGTCATTCGAATGACGAACAACCCGTGTCAAACGGTTCCATTGCCTCGGAGAAAGATCCAAGGCGGTCCGGGGGAGTGAGGGAAGGCGCAGGTCTTCAGTTTGCCTTTTCGGGACCGGGGTCCGGATCTGAACGACGCGCCTTGCTGTGGACCTTTCGGCCGCGGGGCTTCTTCACTCGATCCTGAACGATGATCCGCTGGCAGTCGAGACACAGCAAGTGTTGGCCGCTTGGCGATTTGCTAAGCCGCGACGACCCGCAATGAGGACATGTTTGAGATGTCATATAGGAATTCAATCTAGCACATCTTCGGCGATGTGAATAGGTCTTACGGAAAAAACTGTTTACGGACGGAGTTAATATCCAGTCTTATATGAACTTTTACTTAAATTCTCTCAAAGGGACGGATTGGGGAATTTTAGCAGGGGACTAATCTCATCACCACGGTCGCGGCCGCGAAGGAAATCGAAGTCGCAACCCTCGTGCGCCTGGAGAATGTGCTCGAGGTACATTTTCCCGTATCCCCGTGAATAGTGTGGGGCCGGCGGCGTCCATTGGGCCAGGCGCGCTTTGATTTGCGCTTCCGGCACCAATAGCTCGAGTCTCTTTCCACTCACATCCAACTCGATCTCGTCGCCGTCCCTTACAATTGCCAGCGGGCCGCCCGTGGCCGATTCCGGCGAGACATGAACAATGATGGTCCCAAAGCTGGTGCCGCTGATGCGCGCATCGCTCAGCCGCACCATGTCTTTCACCCCGGCCTGGAGCAATTTCGCAGGTATCGGCAAGTGGCCCCATTCGGGCATGCCGGGGGCACCCTTCGGACCGGCATTCTTGAGGACGAGGGTTGAATCTTCATCCACTTCGAGACGCGGGTCGTCAATGTGGGCCAGCAAGTCGCGGTTGTTCTCGAATACCACAGCCTTCCCTTTGTGCTTGCGCAAATGAGGCGAAGAGGCGGATTGCTTGATCACCGCGCCGCACGGAGCCAGGTTTCCGCCCAGGACGACGAGACCTCCCTCCGGGTAGAGCGGCTGGCTGAGCGGCTTGATGACTTCCCGGTTGAAACAAGCTGCGAGGGAAATGTTTTCGCCCAGTGTCTTGCCGTTGGCCGTGATGGCCTCCAGATGAAGCTTGGAAGCGATCTCCTTCAACACAGCGGGCACCCCTCCGGCGTAACTGAAATCCTCCATTAGAAATTTGCCCGAAGGCTTCACGTTCGCAATGACGGGTGTTGTCTGGGAGATCACCTCAAACCTCGAGAGGGGCAGAGCGATGCCCAGCCGTCCGGCGATGGCCACCAAGTGGATGATGGCGTTGGTGGAGCCGCCGAGGGCCATGAGCAGGCTGATGGCATTCTCGAGGGCGGCGGGCGCCAGAATGTGGGAGGGTCGCAGGTCCTCCTCCACGATTTCCACGATGCGTCGCCCGCTCTGCTCGGCGATGGCGAGGCGGCGCGAGTCCACGGCGGGAATATCCGCCGCTCCCGGCAAGGTCATCCCCAGGGCCTCAGCGACGCTGGCCATGGTCGAAGCGGTGCCCATCACAGTGCAATGCCCGGCGCTGCGCGAGACACAACTCTCGATTTCGCACCACTCCTCATCGCTCAACCGTCCCGCCCGGACCTCTTCCCAAAAGCGGCGGACATCCGTTCCGGAGCCGAGCTCGGTGCCGTGCCACATGCCGCGCAGCATGGGTCCGCCGGGAACCATGAGCGCCGGCACGTCGGCGCTGGCCGCCCCCATCAGTTGAGCGGGCGTGGTCTTGTCACAGCCGCAAAGCAGCACCACGCCGTCCAGGGGATAAGCGCGAATGCATTCCTCCACGTCCATCGCCATCAAGTTGCGATAGAGCATGGTGGTCGGCTTCATCAGCATTTCACCGAGCGATATGGTGCAGAACTCCAGGGGAAATCCGCCGGCTTCCCACACCCCGCGCTTCACGGCTTCCGCCACTTGGCGCAAGTGCGCGTTGCAGTTGTTCAGCTCGCTCCAGGAATTGCAGATGCCGATAACGGGCTTGCCCTCAAACACCCGCTCGCTGAAGCCTTCGGCGCGCAGCCAGGCGCGATGCGCCAGTCCCCAGCGGTCGTCTTTTCCAAACCAATCGCGGCTGCGGAGTTTGAGGTTCGTGGGGTTCATAGGAACTATCTCCTTTCGGCCTTCAGCGCTCAGCTATCAGCTTTCAGCCAAAAAACGAAACCCGGTGGCGCCCCTCTTGCCCATTTGCCACCTACTGTCCAATTTACAATGTGCGGCTCGCCGCCAAAGCTATGCGTCGCCCAGGTAAAAGATCGGCTCGACGCCCACGGCGCGCGCCATGAGGGTTTTCTCCTCCTCCGGCTCGATGGGCGTAAAACTCTGCGCCACGTCCATGGCGAGGCGGAAGTATTTCTCGTCGCCGGGGGGAACTGCGGCTGTGATTGGTTTCGATAAAGTCCATCGCAGGCCGAGCGAGGCTTCTCCAGGAAGCGCGGCAGGCTGATACCAGCACTTCGGATTTGGCCGCTGACTCTCCTTCATCGCTTCCGGCCAGGTGGTTTTGGCCATCGCCTTCAACGCCAGGATTCCCATGCCCTTTTGTCGCGCCTTTTCGAGCACCTGGGGGCCAAAGTTGGCTTGCGAGAATAAGACAAAGTTAATCGGGAAGAGGATGGTATCAAATTCGTACCGGTCCATGGCCGCCAGAGCTGCCTCGACCGAGTGAGCGGAGAATCCGAGAAAGCGCACCTTGCCTGCTTGCTTCGCAGCCTGGAAGGTTTCCATGGCCCCGTCGGGCCCAAAAACTGTTTCGACATCGTCCATAGTGGTCAAGTAATGAAACTGGTAGAGGTCAAAGTGGTCGGTTTTCAGAAGGCGGAGAGATTCCTCGAGTTCCACTTGCGAGCCGCGCTTGGTCCGCTCGTCCGTCTTGCAGGCGAGGAAGGAGCTCTTTCGGTACGGTTCGAGAGCCGGTCCCAAGCGTTGTTGTGCGTCTCCGTAAAAGGGCGCCACATCAAAGTAATTGATCCCGCGGTCGAATGCTTCGGCGACAAGGTTGTTCGCCCGAGACTGCTTCATGTTCATGATCACAACGCCGCCCAAGCCGATGACGGAGAGGCGCTCGCCGGTCTTCCCGAGCGGGCGCTTGGCGATGGGCGCAAGCTTCGCCGCTTCCCGCGAACTCACCCGCGGCGTCACGGTTCTTTTCGGAGCCGGCAGCCCCTCAGTTACCTTTCTCTTTGTTCGACACTCACGACGGCGCATGGATCCTCCTTCCTTAACGTTCCGCCCCCTCGGTCTACGGCCCCGGCACGCTTTATCCTTTACCATTTACCCTTAACCCTTTGTCCTTTACCCATCCACCGCTTCTGCCGGCTGCCTACTTCGTCTTCATGACGTAGACCCCGTCCCACGCGCCCTCGGGCGGCTGTTGCAGCAAGTCGCGGCAGCGTTCGACGAAGATGCGGCTGGGGGGGTCTTGGGGGTAGTCGCGGGTCAACTCCTCGAAAGTCCGCAGAGCTCGTTCCCACTCTCCGCTCCTGTATTCCTCCAAGCCCTTATGGAAGCGTTCGATGCGGGCGCGGTGGGTCTCGAGCTCCGAGGTTGGGCCAAGAAGTTCGAAAATCCTTACGGGCTTCGCCTTCCCTTTCACCCGAATCAGATCGAGCTCACGGGCGATGAAGCGCTCATGGACTTGCAGGTAGGTAGCCTCGCTGAGAATAATGCGTGTGCCGAATTGCTTGTTGGTCCCCTCCAGGCGCGAGGCGAGGTTTACGTTGTCCCCCATGATCGTGAAATTGAAGCGCTTTGCCGAGCCCATGTTGCCGACTACCATGGGGCCCGTGTTAATGCCCACTCCAATATCAATGCGAGGCCGGCCCTCGGCTTGCCACTTGGCCTGGAGCTTTTTGAGCATTTCGAGCATCTCGAGCGCGGCGCCGCAGGCTCGGGCGGCGTGATCGGCCTGTGGGTACGGCGCCCCCCAGAACGCCATGATGGCGTCTCCAATGTATTTGTCCAGAGTCCCCCAGTACTTGAAGATTACATCGGTCATGGAGGAAAGGAATTCATTGAGCAGTTCCACCAGCGCAGTAGGCGAGAGTCCCTCCGAGAGTGTGGTGAATCCCCGGATGTCAGAGAACATCGCCGTGAGTTCCTTTTCCTCACCGCCCAGCCGCAGGAGTTCCGGATGTTGAAGCATCTCTGCGATGACTCCCGGCGGGACATACTGAGTGAAGGCGGCTCGAACTTTCCTTTTCTGCCGCTCCTCAAAGAAGAAACGGTAGCTGACGATCACGGCGTAGTTCACTGCCAGGGTTGCGGAGGGCAGCACGATGACGATCCACATGCGCTGGTACGCAAAAAGCCAGCAGGCCAGGACCAGGAAGGCCCCCAACAAAACCAGCGTGAGGACGGTAGCGCGCCGTGGAGAGGCGACGCCCAACACTATCCCGGCAGGGAGGCTGAAAAGCAGAAGGAAAAGTATGTCGATGACGTTCTCGCGAATTCCGCGACGGATGAAGCGTCCCTGAAGAATGTTGGTAACAAAATTGGCGTGCACCTCGACCCCGGGAAAGTTCATTTGCTGGAAGGGGGTGACCGCGGTGTCTCCGATGCCCACTGCGGTTGGACCAATCAACACCAAGCGATCTTTCAGCTCATCGGGAGGGACCTTGCGCTCGATCACATCGGAAAGCGAGTAGATGGGGAAAGTCCTTCCGGGGCCGAAGAAATCGATCAGGACGTACCCCGCAGGGTCGGTTGGAAGCCGCACCTTGCCGAAATCGATACGCTCCAGGCCATTGGGATTGAAGACCACATTCACTTGCTCGAGCGGAAGGTTCTCATAAGCCAGGGCGGCAGCCACATCGAGCGAGGGGTAGAAACTTCCGCGAAAGGGGATGATGACGGGTTCTCTACGGACTGTCCCGTCGGAGTCCGGAAGGACATTGAAATAGCCGAAGTTCTTCGCGTTGGCGGCAAAACTGCCCAAATCCGGCGACAGGCCCTCGAATTGGAGTTGTGGATTGAGCAGCAACTCGGAGTTCTTCGCGTATTCGGGGTGAACAATGTTCGGGTAGGCTTGGAAGGAAAGATAATTCAGGAACTCATTCATCCGTTCGGCGCTCACGCTCCTGGCTTCATCGCCCCTCAGATAGAAGTACCCCAGAATGGCGTTACCAAACCGGGAGAGGGCGTCAGCAAACTTCTTGTCGTTATCGGCGCTCTCCTCCAGTGACCTGAGTTTGGCTTCGAATTCCGCATCCGCCCTGCCGGGCTTGACCCGCGCCTGGTAATCCTTTTGCACTTGCTGGAGTGCATCCAAGGCCGAGTTCTGATCGGGTTGGGGGAAATCCACGTCAAAGGCGATGACGCGGGCGCCGGCTTCCCTCAAAGCGTCCACGGCGGCGGCAAAGTGTTTGCGAGGAAACGGCCAGCGCCCGAGCACGTCTTCACTTTTCTGGTCGATCGCCACAATCACCACCGGCGGCCCCGGCTCGACCTTCCCGCGCAATTGAAACCGCGTATCCAGAGTCTTCAACTCAATGTTGGCCAGGAACTGAAGCAGGGGGCTGGAGTGGGAGACAAAGTAGACGGCGGCGTAGAGCGTCAGACTGATAATGCAGCTTGCAACGCTCACCAGTATGCCAAAGCGGAGTTGCCTGGCGCGCTCGCGTAACCTCGAGCCGAGTTTTGCCAACGGGCTCACAATGACCTGCCCTGAAACTCCATCCCTGAATGGGGTGGACCTGAACCTGCGCTGAAAAGCGATCAGTATGCAAGAATACCACAACACATCCGAGGTTGACTCGGCCACAGGTTCTGTTGTTAAATAATAGCGGGCTGTCATTGAGAGAATGCTTCGACAGGGTTGGGCTTGGTGACTTTATGCGATCACTCGAGTGCCCCATTTCTTGCCCAGGGCGGACTGGGCCTTAAGTCATGGGGTGCAATGTCAACCTATCTTGAAAAGTGGTGCATCTACCCGGCGGGACCGGGGAGCGAGGCAAGCAGTTGACTCTTCACTCGGAAATCTCCAGGCAAGTCCCTCGGGCCAGGAGGAATCGGCATGCGTGAGCATAGCGCTGGACCGCTGACAGTTTTTGCGACGCTGTTACTAGGGCTGCAAATCTGCTCTGTTAATGCGCGAGCGAAAGCAATTGTGGGTTTACTGAGCGCCGCGGGCGGGGACGTCCAAGTAGACAAGGTGGCAGGATTGCGCGGTACCAACTTGAAGGAGGGGGACGTTATTTCGACCGGGTCGAAATCGGGCGCTGTGATTAGTTTTTGGTCGGGGACCAAAGTAACCGTCGCTGAAAGAACCGAGGTAGCCCTCCCTTATGATTCGGCGAACACCCGCTTGGAACTCCGCCAGGGTGCAGTGGTCGTCCAAACGGCTTCCGGACAGGTCAGCGTGGTGAACACCCAGTTCGCCACCTCTGTCACGCTACAGAGCGTTGACGGTTTCCCTGCATTGTGCAGGGTGGCAGCGATCGGCTCCGAGGTGGGTGTGTTGAACGACAAAGGGCGAGTGGAGATTCACGGTGCGGGGGCGCCGATGCTGGTCCCTCCCGGGAAATACGTTGTGTTGCGTGCCGGAGCACCCCAAGGCGGCCTGCAAGCGGCCGGCAAGGTCATCGCCGCTATCCCTACCGAGGTGGTCGAAAGACAAGGGGCCGCTGCTGTCCCTCTCAATCTGAATGACCCGGTGTATTGGCAAGACATGGTCAAGACGGAGATGAACGGCAGGGTCAGGATTGAGCTCACAGGCGGTTCGGTGGTGAACATTGGCGCGCGTTCTGAAATGCGCATCATTAAACATGACACAGCCACTGAGCAGACGGAATTGGAAATGACTGTGGGGAATCTGCGGGGGCAAGTAGTGAAGCTGACAAAGCCCGGCGCACACTTCCAGGTAAAGACCCAAACAGCGGTGATCGGGGTTGTGGGCACGGATTTCATCGTCATCGCTACCCCGACAGCCACTACGATTATCTGTTTGGAGGGATCGGTTACCATTGCCAACGTGCTTACCTCCATTGTCGGCTCCGTGACCTTGCAGGCGGGCCAGAGCACCACCGTGCCTGTAAATGGACCTCCGTCGGCCGCCGTCAACGTCTCCCCTAATGCCTTGCACAGCGCGATGAATCAGAGCGGCGTCCAAACCGTGCAGCACGTGGGACCATGGCAGGGGGCGTTGACTGTCGGGAACGTGGCGGTCAGCGGTGCTACGATTGGCGTTGTGGGGGTTACCATTTGGAGGTTGGGAAACGCTTCGAACCTGTTGAATCAAGCGAATTCCAATTCTCAAGGCGCAGCCAACGGGGCATCCGGCGTTACCGGTGCTTTTAATAACTATGGGAACGGATGGGGCAATGTAGGGTGCGGAATCAACAACCTCCCACCAAACCCCAGTGTTTCTCGTCCATATTCAGGCCCTTGTCCGTTAGACAGTGGGCGGTGACAAGCTCCGGTCCTGGATCCCGCATCAGGACACTAGCGTGCTGTCACACTTAACTTCTTACGATCCCACGACCCCCTCACCCCCAACCCCTCTCCCTAAGTGGGAGAGGGGATTCATGCGCACCCACCCATTTACCTGACCTTGCCTCCGCTCTCCCCCTTGGGGAGGGGGCCGGGGGTGAGGGGGTCTGACAGGGTCCGACAGGATCGGGGTGTCAACAACTAAGCAGGACGGGACACTAGCAGGCCTCGCACCCAGCTCACAGCCAACGTTCTCGACTTTGTGAAATCACTGCCGCCCCCCCCTAATCCGTCGATAACGTGCACCGATGCGATGCGACGTAGGGGCGAGGCGGCGCCTCGCCCCTACCATCCCACCCGCAAGGTGCGTTGAACTGCGGCGTATGGGCGCAAGGCGATGCGCCCTCACAATCCTGGCCCGCCGCTATCGACGGATTAGGGCCCCCGTAGGTCAATTGCGCGTTTAGGGCCTTTCGCTTATAATCAAGTCTCACCTTTGGAGGCAGGGTTTTTGATATGCCCACGGCCATTGTTCAGAAACTTCAGGAAGAGATTCAGGCCTTGGAACATGAACTCAATCACGAACTCCCTCGGGAGTTGAAACGCGCCCGTGCCCTCGGCGACTTGAGTGAAAACGCTGAGTTCCACATGGCGAAGCAACGCCAGGACTACGTTGGCGCGCGGCTTGTCCAGCTCAAGAAGAGGTTGGCAGAGCTCTCGTTAATCAATTTCAGCAATATCCCTAAGGACAAGATCGCTTTTGGGTCGAAAGTGGTTTTGTACGATGTTGACCGGGATTCCGAGATCGAGTACAAACTTGTGACCAGCGAAGAGGCGGAAGTCAGCAAGGGCCTAATCTCCACGACTTCGCCCATTGGCCGTGGCCTGATGGGGAAGAAGCTAGGGGATTCGGTCAAGATTGCGACGCCCAACGGGGTTCGGGAGTTTGAAATCCGGGCCGTTCAAACCATCCACGAAATAGGGGACAGGGAATAGGGAATAGGGAACAGGGAAGAGGCAACAGCGAATAGGGGACAGGGAAGAGGGAATCGGAAACAGGAGATCAGGAATCGGGAGTAGGGAATTGCGGGTGGGGAATAGGGAAACCTGTTCCCTGTTCCCTACAAAGGTTGGCATACCCTCGTGATCACAGGGAAAATCGGCGACACCCTTGGACGCGTGCTCGACGCGATTGTTCGCGGCTTTGCGGCGACCGGCATCAACCCTAATATCCTTACCTTCATAGGCTTCGGCATCAACCTGCTGGCAGCCTACTTGTTTGCCTACGGCTATTTTCGCTGGGCGGGCGCCACTATCATCCTGGCCGGGATCTTTGACATGGCGGATGGCCGCGTAGCACGCCTCGAGGGCCGCGTCACGCCTTTCGGCGGCTTCTACGACTCGGTCATGGACCGCTACTCCGACCTCTGCTTGCTGATCGGGTTGCTGATTTACTACGGACGCATCACCCGGTTCCTTTACGTATCTCTCGTCGCCGTGGCCATGATCGGCTCCGTCATGGTGAGTTACACCCGGGCGCGGGCCGAGAACGTTATCCCCTCCTGCAAGGTGGGCTTCCTGGAGCGGCCTGAGCGGGTGGTGCTGATCATCATCGGCGCCTTATTTGACCGCATGGCCCCGGTGCTCTGGCTGATTGCCGTGCTCTCCAATGTGACGGTGATTCACCGCATCGTCTACACTCGCCAGGAAGCGCGCAGGCAGGCGCCAGGTGTCAGGTGTTAGGTGCCAGGTGTCAGGTGCCAGGTGTCGGGTGCCCGGTACCAGGTGTCAGGTGTCAGGTGTCGGGGGTCAGGTGTCAGGTTTTCCGGATTGCCGACCTCCTACGTTCTGGCATCTGAAACCTGACACCTGCCGGACTTTTGCGCGGAAGCTGCGACGACCTTCTGCGCTCAGCTCGTTCCTGGTACCTGGCACCCGACACCTGGCACCTGCCGCACTTCTACGCGGAAGCCGTGACGACCTTCTGCCCTAAGCTCGTTCCTGGCACCTGACACCTGTCCCCTGTCCCCTGTCACCTGTCACCTGACACCTGGCAGCACATCCTGCGTCTTTTCCCCCGGTACTCGGCATCTGACACCTGGCACCTGGCGCTCGGCACCTGGCGCCTGGTTACATGCAACTCATTTGCGATAAGCCACTTCTTGACCTCGACCCTCCGGAGGTTTTTTTAGTGGCTGTCTGGAACGCCTTTTGCCCTATAATGGGTGCGATGTTAAACAACGCGCAGTTTGACTCACCTGTAAACCTCTACCAAGCTGTAGATCACGCCTACCTCAAGATTTGCGCCATTGTTGGCGGTTGGGGAATCCGCCGCTCATTCAACCAGATCGGCATCCATTCCGGCGACCGAATCCGGGTTCTCTGCCGAGCACCGTTTGGCGGCCCGCTGGTTATTGACAACGCGGGAACCCATGTTGCAGTTAGCAAGCAACTGGCGGAGAAGATCAAGGTAGAAGTCCTGCCGTGAAGGTCGCTCTCGTCGGCCAGCCCAATTGCGGCAAGAGCACGCTATTCAATGCTGTCGCGGGTTACCGATCCCTCACCTCCAACTTTGCCGGCACCACCGTGGAGTACACCCGTGGCCAGGCCAGGGTGGATGGCGAGGTCGTTGACTTGGTGGATTTGCCCGGCCTCTATTCATTGACCCCCTCCAATCCCGTCGAAGCCATCAGCCGCGAATGCCTTCTCAGCGGCGAATGGGATGTGATCATCAACGTCATTGACGCTTCGCAACTGGCGCGGAGCCTGGAACTGACACTCGAGGTCAAGGATCTGCAAGCTCCGCTGGTCGTCTGCCTGAACATGATGGACGAGGCGGCGCGAAAAGGCATCGTCATCGATTCCAAGTCCCTTTCCGTTGCGCTGGAGGTTCCGGTAGTGGAGACGATTGCCGCCCGCGGCCAGGGCATCCTCGACTCGTTCCGCGCTGCTCTGGCTCTTTCCCGCCGGAAGTTGCAGGTTCGTCCCCAACCGTTCATCTATGCGCGGGAAATTGAGGACACGGTCGCGCGACTGGCGCAGAAGCTCGCTGGTTTTAGCTCCCCTCCTCAGCGGGAGGAGGGGTTAGGGGGTGGTGGGCACCAAGATCAGCCTTCCTCCAACCTCCCCCCGACCCCCTCCTTAACAAGGAGGGGAACCAGTAGCAACACTGTCGCTTCCACTTCCGTTGCCACCGCGATAGCCTCGGCCGAACCCGCAGCAGCATTCCCGCCGGCTCGTTTCGAGGCCTTGCAACTCCTACAGAGTGATCCCCACGCGGCGACGCAACTCCGGCTTGGTCATAGAATCCGGCATCAGGACGGACTTGATCCCCGCGCGCCGGCTCAACTCCCTCCTACCCCCTCGCTGGCGGCGGCCGTTTGCGAGGCTCAGGACGAGGTCACCCGCCTCTTGGGCCAGCCTGCCGATGCGGCCATTTCCTCGGCACGCCACGCCGCCTGTCTGAACCTCTTCGAGCGTGTGGCGCGCGTCGCTCGTCCTCGCAGGGACTGGCGGGACCGCGTTGACCGCCTGGTGATGCATCCGGTTTGGGGATATGCGGTGCTCGCCCTGGTTTTCCTGGGCATCTTCCAGTTGATCTTCACGGTGGGCAAATTTGGTGAGGACCGCATTCTGGGCGTTTTCAGCGGCCTCATCGCTTATATGTCCCGCTACATGAACCCGCAGAGCGTGCTGTTCGCGGCCGCCAAAGGGGCGTTGCTGGGAACGGCAGGGGCCGTGGCCATTGTCCTGCCTTACTTGTTGCCCTTCCTGGTATGCCTGGCGGTGCTCGAAGATTTGGGGTATCTGTCGCGGGTGGGCTATCTGATGGACGCGCTCATGCACTGGCTCGGCCTGCATGGGACAGCGACGCTGCCCGTGCTTCTCGGTTATGGGTGCAGCGTCCCGGCGGTCATGGCGACGCGTATCCTCAGCTCCCGGCGCGACCGCTTCATCGCGGCGTTCCTCTCGGTCCTGGTCCCCTGCTCGGCGCGCATGACGGTGATTCTGGCGCTGGTGGGAGTCTACCTAGGCGCCTATTACGCGCTCGGCATCTACGTTCTGAATCTGGTGGTGGTGGTGCTGGCCGGCCACATCCTGTCCCGCATCTGGCCGGAGATATCGCCCGGCATGCTGATGGAAGTGCCGGCCTTCCGCGTGCCCGCGCCCAAGGTGGTCATGATGAAAACCTGGTGGCGGCTGCGCGAGTTCGTGCTGGTGGCGTTCCCGCTGCTCGTCGCGGGCAGCGCCATTCTAAGCCTGATCGAGTTCTATGGATGGCAACAGTTCCTCAATGCTGCGCTCTCGCCGCTGACGGCGCTGCTGGGCCTGCCTCGCGCCGTGGGACTCACCCTGATTTTCGGCGTGCTGAGAAAAGAACTCTCCCTCCTGATGCTCATGCAGGCCTTGGGAACGACGAATGTGGCTTCGGTGATGAGTGTTGCGCAAATCCTCATCTTCACCCTCTTCGTTACCTTTTACCTTCCTTGCATGGCGACGCTCGCTTCCATGTTCCGCGAGTTGGGCTGGCGCCTCACCATCGCCGCCGCCGCAGCATTGCTGGTGCTGGCAGTGGGCATCAGCTTGGCGGCGCGCGGCGTCCTCGCAGTCTTGTGAGCACCTTCCTGTGGGCATCGGCGATTGTCGATTGACGATTGACGATTGAAAGAGTGGCTTGGCAACTGCTTCCACCGTCCCTCAGGAATCAGCAATCGACAATCGTCAATCGGCAATCCCTAAAGCGGAATGTTCCCGTGTTTTTTGGGCGGGTTGGTGTCGCGCTTGTTTTCCAGCATGCGCAAGGCCGCGATCAGCTTGGGGCGGGTGTCGCGGGGCTGGATGACGTCGTCCACCCAGCCGCGTTCGGCGGCGATGTAAGGGTTGGCGAAGCGCTCGCGGAACTCCGCGATGTTCTCGCGGCGCAAGCCTTCCGCATCTTCGGCCTTCTGAAGCTCGCGCCGATAGACGATATTCACCGCCCCTTCCGGTCCCATCACGGCGATTTCTGCGGTGGGGTAGGCCAGGTTTATATCCGTGCGGACGTGCTTTGATCCCATCACGCAGTAAGCCCCGCCGTAAGCCTTGCGAGTGATGACGGTGATTTTGGGGACGGTGGCTTCAGCGTAGGCGAAGAGGAGCTTCGAGCCGTGGCGAATGATGCCGCCGTGTTCCTGCTGGGTGCCGGGCAGGAAGCCCGGCACGTCCTCGAAGGTCACGATGGGGATATTGAAGGCGTCGCAGAAGCGGATGAAGCGCGCGCCTTTGTCGGAAGCGTTGATGTCAAGGCAGCCGGCCAGCACGGCGGGCTGATTCGCGACGATGCCCACGCTTTGCCCGCCCAGCCGCGCAAAGCCCACCACCAGGTTCTTGGCGAAGTGCTCGTGGACTTCCAGGAAATAGGCATTGTCCACCACGCGGCGGATGATTTCCTTCATGTCGTAGGGTTTTTCGGGCTCCGCCGGCACCAGCGAATCGAGTTCGGCATCGCGGCGGTCCGCAGCATCCTGGGACTCGATGCGGGGCGGATCCTCGTGATTGTTCTGCGGCATGAAAGAGAGCAGTTCGCGGATCAGGGCCAGGCAGTCGGGGTCGTCGTGGGTTACGAAGTGCGCCACCCCGCTGGTGAAACTGTGGGTCATGGGCCCGCCCAAGTCCTCCTTGCTCACGTCCTCGTGCATGACGGTCTTGATGACCTCCGGCCCCGTCACGAACATGTAGCTGGTGTTCTCGACCATCAGGATGAAATCGGTGATGGCGGGGGAATACACCGCGCCCCCCGCGCACGGCCCCATGATCGCGGAAATCTGCGGGATCACCCCCGAAGCCAGCGTGTTGCGGAGGAAAATGTCGGCGTACCCGGCCAGCGATGCCACCCCTTCCTGGATGCGCGCGCCCCCGGAGTCATTCAGCCCAATGAGCGGCGCCCCCACCTTCATGGCCATATCCATGATCTTGCAGATCTTTTGCGCATTGGCTTCGCTCAACGAACCGCCGAACACGGTGAAGTCCTGGGCAAAAGCAAAAGCCAGCCGGCCGTTTATGCGCCCGTAGCCATTCACCACCGCGTCACCCGGAATGCGCTGCTTGAAAATGCCAAAATCGTGACAACGGTGCTCGACCAGCATGTCAATTTCTTCAAAGGTGTCGGGGTCAAAGAGCATCTCCAGGCGCTCGCGGGCGGAAAGTTTTCCCTCCGCATGCTGCCTGGCCCGGCGCTCTTCACCGCCGCCCGCCTCCGCGCGGGACTGGCGCCGCCGCAATTCTTCGAGTTTTTCCTGGAAAGTCATATGAAAAAGGGGCTGGGGACTAGGGGCTGGGGACTAGGGCTATTCTGGATTTCAGGTTTCGGATTCCAGATTGCCGTCTCCCTTGCGCCTTCCGCTCACCGCCCTCTGCCTTCTGCTTACTGCCTACTGCTTACTGCCGACTGCCTACCGTTCTTCCCTAGCCCCCAGCCCCTAGCCCCTAGTCCCCAGGCCGCTCCACTCCTCGCAGGCGATGATGGAATTCAACGGCCGTTTGGGATCGTATTTGACGCTGGCAATCTGGCCGGCCAGAAAGTGGGCCATGGCGGCGATTTCGGGCAGCGCTGTAACGTCCTGAGCGGCCTCGTATATTACTCCGGCCACTTCGTAGGAATAAACCACCAGCCTCGATTTTGACCCGCCCGTCTCCGGTTCCACCAAGTCTAGAATTCGGCCCGCGCTGATGCGGCCGCGCTTGTTAATGTCCAGGCGCCGTAACCTCTCGAGTTCGGCGGGGTCTTTGCGCCGCCAACGCAGCAACCGGGCGTACACCACCATCCCGCCCAGCGCCCCCGCCACGGCCACCGACACTAATACAAACGTGAGGTGTAAGGGAGGAGTCACCACAACACGCACGCACCCCTTTCAGCCAGGGTCTCGAAAAAGCCCCACCCCAGATTATAACATCACCTCCGGCGCCAAGTAGCAGGCAGTGTGCAATCGGCAGTAGGCAGTCGGCAGTAGCCAGTGGTGGCGGGAGTGAACCAGGCGTTTCCGACGCTTTCCGGCTTTACCTTACCCAATGGGGAGAGCTACCAGTTTTCTTACGACCCCACCTACGGCACCTTGAGTAAGATCGTCTATCCCACAGGCGGATATGTGCGGTACGTTTGGGGCGTCAATAGCCAGTCCCAAGCTGGTTTCGCGAATGGCACCCTGCCAAGTGGTCAGCTCTTCGGGTGCAACTATCACTACGACACCCCCGTGGTTACGGACCGCTATGTGAGTTTTGACGGTTCCACCGAGCCGCTCCACCAGCACTTCACCTATTCCACCACATGGGAGACGGGGTCGAACGCGGGCTTGTATTCCAGCAAGGCTACCACTGTCACGACAACAGATAACCTACGGAGCGCCAGCTTCCAGAACAACTACACCTACTCGCCTATTATCGTAGCCGCTCAGCCCAATACCGATGTGGCTATCACTAACCAGATACCGTTGGAATCCGAGATTCAGTACTACGACTGGAGCGGCGCGCTGCTAAGGACCGTGTACAAATCTTGGACAAGCCAGTACACGATGACCTGCGACTCGACCACGCAGGGCGGCATGACTTCTCGAGCCGACTATGCCTACAGCGCCTATGGGGCGCAGGTCGTCGACAAGAAGGAGTGGGACTGGGGTCAAGCCCCCGACTGCCGCAGTGCGTCTAGCGGCACGCCGCTTCGGGAAACCCTAACCAATTACCAGAGCTTCGCAGACACTCCCATTTACCCCGCTGGGCCTTCGATTTTCGATCGGCCTTCAAGCGTTACCGTGAACTACGGGGGCAGCAAGAATGCTGAAACCGACTACACTTATGACAATGGAGTCTCGAGCGTAACCGCCACTCAGCACGACAACACTAACTATTCCACCTCAAACACGACTCGCGGAAACGCGGCGAGCCAGACCGCCAAATGTTTCCAGAGCTGCGCGAACGCGGTGACGTCGTACACCTACGACGAAACCGGGCAGACGACCAGCATGACCGATCCGCGGGGGAATGTAACCAGCTACTGCTACGGCGATCAGAGCCCAGGCTGCTCGAGCAGCAGCACAAACGCCTACCTTACCCAAATCACCTATCCCAACACCGGGGTGGCGCACATTGAGAAATTCGGATACAACCTCGCCAGCGGTGAGGTGACCTCGGCCATCGACGAGAACAACCAAACCACGAGCTACCTGTACAACGACAGCCTGGCGCGGCTCACGGAAACCGACTACCCGGACACGGGCAAGACTACGATCTCGTACAACGACTCACCTCCGTCCCCTAGCGTGACTACCTCGAAGTTCCTGGGTGGCTCGACTTGGGCGACAACCGCCGTAATCATGGATGGAATCGGGCACCCCAAGCAGACCCAAATGCAGACCGACCCGCCGGGCACGGATTATACGGACACGACCCACGACGCCCTGGGGCTAGTCTGGAAGGTGTCCAACCCCTACCGCAGCCTCTCCGACCCGACTTACGGGCTCACCACCTACACTTACGACGCCCTGGGGCGCCCCAGCGACGAGACCGGCGCCAGCAGCATCGTGCGGCCGGATGGGAGTACGGTCAGTACCACTTATTCAGGGAACTGCGTCACGCTGACAGACGAGCAAAGCAAGAGGCGTCAAACTTGCTCGGATGGGATAGGACGCCTCTTGTCGGTCGCCGAGGACCCCAACAATCTCAACTACCCGACCTCGTACGCCTACACCTACCCCGCCTCCAACAGCTACGGCATGGTGTTCTCCGTGACTCAGGGCAGCCAGGCGCGCACGTTCACCTACGATTCGCTCTCGCGCCTGCTGAGCACCGCCAATCCGGAGTCTGGCACGACCTCGTACACCTACGACGCCGACGGCAACGTTCTCAGCAAGCAGGACGCCCGCGGTGTAGGCATGACTTACGGCCCCTACGACGCCCTGAACCGCCTGGAGAAGAGGACCTACCCGGATGGCACGACGGCGAATCTCTTCTACGACGAAGCCTCGGTGACTCTGGGGAGCTGGACCAGTCCCGGCCTTGCCTACCCCGTGGGCAGGCTCACCCATACCACTACGCTGAACTCCGCGGGCGTGCTACAGACCGCGACCGTCCAGGACTACGACACGATGGGGCGGACTAAGGACTACCGGCAGTGTACGCCCGCGAACTGCGGCAGCTCCAGCATCTGGGATATGAATTACACTTACGATCCGGCGGGAGATGTCACCAGTTGGCTGCATCCCGCGGGATACACGCTAACCAACACGATCAACGCCGCGCAGCAGATTACGGCGGTGCAAAGCTCCTGGGTGGACTCCAACCACCCGGCCTACCTGGCGGAGAGCATCAGCTACACGGCCTGGGGGGCGGTGAGCGAACTGGTGAACGGCTGCGCCGGGAGCGGCTGCCTGGAGGCGCAGGAGACCTACACCTACAACAACCGCTTGCAACCGGTCATGATCGAGTTGGGGACTACCGGCAACGCCACGGCGGATTACTGTCTGGTGTACAATTACTCTCTGGGGGCGGCCAATCCGACCTCTTGTGTGGCCCCCTCGGTGGCCACAGGCAACAGCGGCAACGTGATCGGCTACTGGTACCAGGACAATGTGAACGGGTCGTCGTTCAGCCACACGGCAGCCTACAGTTATGACACCTTGAACCGGCTGGCGATGGCTACCGCCACGTCACCGGGCGGCAGCACGCTCTGGAGCCAGACCTATTCTTACGACCGCTGGGGCAACGGGACGTGCTCGGGAACGGGCCTGTGCCCTTCGCTGAGCTACAACAGTCAGAACAACAATCAGTTGGCGTCAATAGGCAGCTATTCGTTCAGCTACGACGCGGCGGGGAATCTCTTGCAGGACCCGAGCAACTATCCCGTGCAGGTGGTGCACAGCTACCAATGGGACGGGGAAGAGCGCGTGGCCTCGGTGGACAACGGCTCGACTTGGGGATTCACCTATAACGCTCTGGGCCACCGGGCGCAGTGGGCGCACACGGGTGGGGCGGACCAGCACCTCTTCGACGCTGAGGGGAATTGGCTGGGCGTTGCCAACAACTACAGCTTGGTGCGTTTTGGCGAGCGGGCTTGGGTGGTGTACTCAAGCTCCGCGACGTATTTCAACCACGTCAACGCTCTGGGCTCGACCAGCATGTACACGAATCAGGATGGGGGAGCGCAGGAGGACTTACTGTTTTACCCTTGGGGAGATGTGTGGCAGTCGCAGGGTACGGGCGGCTACAACTTCGCCGAACTCCCCTACCGTGACGTGACCACCACCACCGACATCACCACCGCTCGCTTTTCTTCCCCCAATTTCGCTCGCTGGTTCAGTCCCGACCCGGCCGGCAAGGAGGCCGTGAGGCTCGACGACCCGCAGACCTGGAACATGTACGCCTATGTGCGGAATAATCCCACCACGCTCAACGACCCGAGCGGACTGACGCCGCCACCTTTGGACCTTGGTGACCCCCCCGACTATACCGCCGATTCCCCTACGGGGGTGTACGTCGACACCGGTCTTCTCGCGGACTACAGCGGTGTGACCTCCGTGGAAAATCCGCCCGCCTCGGAAAAGCCGCCGGAGCAGCAAACAGCCACGCTGAATCTAGGTGGAGTGGAGGTTGAATATTCGCCTCTTCAACCGCTTCAATTCTGGAACGGAAACCGTGGAACCGAAATGAATGCAACCGCACAAGATTGCAGCGGGTGCGCCTGGGCACAGACGGTTACACGCACGGGAGACCCGACGGACCCGACACACACCGACCGCGACAAGGCGGACCAACCCCTCTATCCTGCCGGGAATAGTCCCGCCAACCTCTGGGATAGGCCAAGCACCCACCAGCCGAGCGGTTCCGGTACATTCACGGCCGTGAGCACGCTTGGCGTTGCAGATGCAGACCGCAAGACCTTCAAGGTTTTGGGGTCCATGACCTGGGGCTACGCAATCGACAGCAAGGGAAGTGTCACGACATCTGGCCCCCGGGTCTCTACCCGCACTGAACAAGCACGTTCCATAGATGTATTGAAACGCGAAACTCCCCAGTGGACGATTGTTCACTGAATCGAGCCCAACGGAGACGCCGATGATGTCGACCAATCGAACCCTTCATGTTTTCTGGCCAGTCCTATTACTACTGATAAGCGCAGCATCACCGGGCTGTCGTCAGACAGTTGACAACGAACGTGTCCTCAACTGCCCGGCGGATGAGAACACGGCGGTCCGTTTTTTCTATGATATTGGAACAGACTACTTCCATTTTCCTTTGATTTTTCGTCCCGTCGGGCAGGGGGACCCTCGGCTCAACACGGCTCCGATGGGTGACGAAGGGCGGACGGCCTATATTTCGCGAAAAGAGATGCGAGATCTGATACGAGGACTGGCCCAATCGGGTCTGCCTTGGCAGGAGTCAGAAAAGGTCGAACCTCTAGGGTCCTTTAAGCACGTTTTCATGACCAATGAAATTCGTGTTGTCTGCTCGAGGGGAACGGCAATAGCACACTTTGATCCGAAAAGGATTTGCCAGACGCTCGAGCCGCTGGACCCCGCGCTCAAGACGCCCCGCGCCCTTTGGGAGTTTCAGCGCTTTCGGCAGGGATACGGCTGCAAAGTTACAGGATTTAACTGGGAGGCTTACCCTGACCACTCGCACTAGCGCGTAGCCCCAACCAACGCACCCCTCGTGGCGGGTGCTGCCCGTCGCGGCGGGCGCGGGAACGACGAGCCAGGGGGTGGACGCAGAAGGAGGATTGCAACCATGCCCAGCAATCGCGAGGAGATCATTGCCGAGATCAAAGGACACATTGGGAGATTTGGCGGCGGGTTTGGCGACTGGTGTGTGGGCACGGCCAAAGACCCTCGCAGCCCGTTCTTCGAGAGCCACCGCGTGGCCGAGATGAACGATGGGCTGACCTATCGCGAAGCCTTCACCCCAGGCAGCGCTGAGGCGATCAGAGACTACTTGGTGAACGAATGCGGCTTGCGTCTGGAGCTCGACGCCGCGCCCGAACCCGGCCGCTTCGTCTTCGCTTACCGCAAAACCGCACCCGCCCACCCGGCGTCCCTCAGCGATCATGCCACGCTTTGCAAGCTCGCGCCGTAGGTTCAAGGCTGCTATCGCGGGTGGCGCGGACATCGGCTTTTATGTCGGCGACGCAGCGCCACCTGCGCGATCCGTTCAAGAATTACTATTTTTGTATTGCACTTCTGCTTCTTTAGGACTATTGGTCCAGCAGGCAATACTTGATTCTGGAAGCGTGACTTTATGACCCTCCGCGTGCTCGCAGTTCTCCCGCTTGCCTTTGCTAAAGGGTAAGGAGCCGCATGGAACACAGCCAAAAGTTTCTATATATAGTGAGTTCTGGTCTCCTTTGTTTATTCATGGCAGGCTGTGGCGGAGGCGGCGGGGGCGGGGGTTCGCCGCCTCCTCCGCCCGTACCTGATTTTACTCTCTCGCTGTCTCCTTCCAGTGTCACATTAGCGCAAGGGGGAGCGGAACAGTCGGTGCAGGTTTCTGTGACGGGGCAGAATGGCTTTACCGGCTCGGTATCAGGTAGTGGTATAGTTTGAAATTTGCCCCTGTAAATTCCACACGCCATTGACTCCTGGTTCGCCCTGCTGTATACCTTCCCGCATTCACAATGACGGAGGCAATCCACCATGACGCCGCTCTTTACCGTACACGCAGGAGAATATCTCGTCGGAAGCTATATCGAGGAACATTTCAAGAGGCTGAATGTTTGGATTCCGTCAAAGGACACCGGAATAGACCTACTCGTCACCGACCATGAGAATTTGTGCACAGCGTCTCTCCAGGTGAAATTCGGAAAAGACTTCCTGCCGATAAAGGGCACTCACCTTCAAGACCCACTCCGTGTCTGGAGTTGGTTCACCATAGACAAGGACAAGCTGCGAGAGTCGAAAGCCGATTTCTGGATTTTTGTGCTTAGGGGATTTAAGAAGCACGCTCCAGATTTTGTCGTTGTCCCAACCGACGAATATCGGAAGCGTCTAGGAGAGATTCATGGAATGAAGAAAAAGAAGATTCAGAGCTATCTGTGCGTCACTGAGCGCAATCGATGTTGGGAGCCTAGGAATTTGAAGAGAGATGACGAAATCCGCATCGCAGCGGGGACGTTCAAGGATCCGGTCCGAGACTTTACGTCATACCTGAATCAGAACGGGTGGGGCGCTATGCTCAAACGGTTGAATGCTCGTTGATTTACTTTTTGTCTTTCGGCGGAGCCGGTTCGATTGGCGGCGGTTGCGGCGGGGCTGGATGAGAAGGGAGCGGCTTCACAAGTTTAGGATGCAGTGTCCCTGAATCCCTCCCATTCAGGTAAACCTCCGGTTTCTCCATAATGCCACGCAAATTAGTAAGCTGCGCCAGTAATTGGTTGTAGTGGGATTGTGCACCTCTAAGATTGCCGACGTTGCCCAATACCATGCTTGAGATGTCAGTGAATGAAGCCTCAGCCTGCGGGGAATATGACGCTAGTAGGAGTTGCGTTTCGCCCGTCCATTTCTTCACAGACTCAAACCATGCAGCGGTACCGGGGTCCATGTAAGGAACTGACGACCGCTGTAGTTTTTGCCCTTCCAAGATCGCCTTGCGTATGGCTTGCACTCGTTCATCAATAATCTTTTGCCTGCGAGATTCCTTACGCTCTCTGCGTAATTGGTGAACATATTCGATTACTATAACCACCAGGACGAGCAAATCAACGATTAGAATTGCCCAATCCGCAGGTCTGAATTCACTTAGTAAACGTTTGATTGCATCCATAGTTACCACAATGGCAGCGGCCAACCTGAATAATTGAAAGCTCGTCTGTGGCTTATGGAAAGCCGGCGCTTGACTTTTACGCACCACCACCCTATCCTGCTTTCTAGGTAGGATGGAGGATTGCCGGTTTCCTTCACTCAAAGGCTTTCCGTTAGAAATCTACACAAGCGAAGGCCCGACCGCGAATCGGGCCTTTCCGATTGCTACCCCATCTTACTCGGCAATTCCCTCAATGTCCATACGGGATTCAGGGGGAATTCGGGGGGAATCTCAGTTCTTGCTTCGCTTCTTGTAGGGGCCGCGAGGTCCGCAGGTGGGTTCAGGGATCAGGGCTGCCAATTCTTCGATGCTCCATACATGGTCCGCAACCCCGGCCTCCATCGCAGGGGTTACGCGCAAGCTCTGGTGGACCCGGCAGAAGTTGTAATGCATGGTGTAGAGGGCCACAGCGTAGGCGTGGTTTTCAATCTTCTTCGAGAAGCCGTTGGTCAGCCGGGTGAAGCGCCGCATGGTCAGCCGCATTGTTAGGTTTTGTCTTTCGATGTAGCTGGTCGAGATGTGGTCGGGGTCAGGATTGCCGCTGATTGGCTTGCGCTCGCAAGAGGTGCATTCGGCGGGGCTGTAGCGCGTTTCTTCTTGAGTCGATTCGTAAGTCTTAATCAGCATCGCGTAGTCGATGTCGCATCCGAACGCGCCTTCGACCGCCTCCAAATAAGCCTTGTGGCCGTCGGTGGTTAGTTGAATCCGATGGGAGAGCCGTGAGGCAAGGTCTTCAATCAAATCTTTCGCTGTCCGCGCATCGCGGTTGCCGAGCGTCCAAGAGGGGATCAGCTTCGTGTCGGCGTCGATTGCAACCCAGGTCCAAACGTCGCCGTATCCGAACTTCCCCTTCAGCTTCTTGGGAACGTTCTTTTCCTTGGCGTAGCAGAACTGCCAGACCTCATCGCACTGGACGCGCTTGCATTTCAGGTTGCGGAGCGTGCGGTCCTGATAGTCGGCGCAGGCGGGTCCGAGCGCGGCCAGCAGCTTCAGGATCGTGACCTTGGTGACGCCGGTCATTCGGGCGGTGGAACTTATGGAGCATCCCTCGACGAGGGCCGCTATCACTTGGCTTTGTTTTTCTCGGCTCAGCTTGTTCATTGGTATCTCCTAACTTTCACCCCTATTATACGTAAGCCGTCTACGTATGTCAAGAGAAAAATGACGGCAAAAGCAAAATATTTTCATTGACTTTCTTAACCCGTTTACGTATGCTTTGAGCATGAGCAGACAGAGGCTTTCACCCGAATTTCGGGCCTATTTCGCCAGGCTTGGCAGGAAAGGCGGCAGATTAGGCGGTGCCGCCAGAGCTGCCAATATGACGCCAGAGCAACGGAGCGAAGCAGCACGCAAGGCCGTCGAAGCTCGGTGGGCCAGGAAAAAGGCCGTATAATCAAAAGTGACGGAGGCGGTGGGATTCGGACCCACGGATCGGCGGTCACTTGTTAGGGTGTGCCGATCAGACGCTTTACAGGCGTCCGCATTAAACCAGGCTCTGCCACGCCTCCAAGTTGCTTGCCACGGCCCGCCCCCAGTCATCCGGCAAAGGCGATTGGGAGCGGGCCTTCGTGTTTCAACCTCAAATGATGATCTAATCTACAAGTCAATGTCGAGGTGGGATATTGTCAGCATGAATTCCCACGCGTGGAAAATCTGGACCTAATTCTCCACACGTGGAAATTCGAGACCGGATTTCCCACACGTGTAAAATACCTGCTCAATTTTCCACGTGCGGGTCAGTATCTTCTTCGGCGGGCCTTCGAGTAGGCTTCAATCATCTCTGTGCTGTAATGCTTCCCTTCTAACTCGAAGGTGGCTTTGATTTGGCGGGTTGTCTTGCCTTCAGCCCTGAGCTTCAAAATGCGTGCGGCCAAATCCTCTTCTCTCTTTCGGCCGCGTTTGGGTCTTGCGAGAGCCGCCAGCATATCCTCGTAATCATCCAGGCCAAGCCCGCGGATCAGCGCACGGTAGAGGTATTCCGGCCGCGCTCCCCATCCCCACTTGCTCTTGTATTTTTCGTACACAAACCGGACGAACACAAGCCTTCTCACTTCGTCGTCCGGCGGACACCTGAAAACCTCGTGTGCCACGTCTGGAGTGAGAGGCTTCGTCAATGATGCAATTAGAGTCTTGAGGTTAAGGTCCGGCAAGGTCGCTCCCTCGGCGATGCCCTAGTAGGAAGGTAGCCGCCAACTGGGTAGGGTTCCCGGCTTGTTGCCCCGTCGAGCTAGGCGGCTATCAGATTCTAGCAGACCTTATGATTTTGGAGTAGCGTTAGGGATTGCTTCACTTCGGCGGGTCACTTCCTGCATGACACGGAACGTTGCCTGGATGCAATCCTCTTTGGGCTGGCGCTTCGTCGGCTTCGGTTTCGGCTTGGGTGCTTTGCTCATGGGTCAACAATAACGTCAGGCGGGAGCTGAGTCAATAGCCCTGAATTTCAAACTATACCACTACCCGGTATCAGTCACTGTTGCAGACTTACCTGCCGGAGTTGCGGCTTCGCCCGCGTCTCTGTCCATTACATCCGGGGAGAATGCGAGCTTCGATCTTTCCGCTTCCGGTACCGCCGAGGTTGGACAGCAAGCAGTGAGCGTGAGCGGCGCCTCAGGGACGCTCACGGCAAACGCGTCGCTTCAGCTCACCGTGATAGGCGTGGTAGTTCAAGATCCTTACCATGCCATTGGCGGAACCCTAGTCCATGGCTTCTATGATGAGTCTCGCCAACTCCTCTTCGCGACCAATCCCGGCCTCAACGAGCTCGACGTTATCTCGGGTCTGGATTACTCCCTCAAGGCTAGGGTTGCCGTTCCTCAACCCTGGGGAATCGATCAGATGGCGGATGGGAAGACGCTGGTGCTGGGCACCCAGGCGCAGGAGATCGTGACTGTCGATGAAGATACCCTCACTGTCACGCAGCATCCGTACGCTGCCGTGGGGAATTACTTTTTTTCTTTGTTCTTTCCTATGGTCGTTGCCATGGCAAACGGCGAGGTACTGATGATCGGCCTGGAACAGGGAATCGAATCCGACAACATCTATGAGGCGGGTCAATATCTCTACGAGTGGAGCTCCAGCGCCAATACCTTCAGTCAACTCGAGCCGTCTCCGCAGTATACCGGCGGCGACTGGGAAGTAGACAGTCTCGCCCGCAGCGCCGACCACAAGTGGGCGGTATTCGCCGCCGACCAGTTTTACCTGTACAGCTCCGATTCATCCAGCCTCACGTCTGTCCCCGTGACCACGGTCAACCCGCCGCAAGATGAATACGGTATTCGAGGTTACGCGCTGAATGCGGATGGCACAGAGATCGCAGTCGCTTCCGCTATGGAGGTGACGTTTCTCAATCGCTCCCTCGCGGTACTTGGCGCCGCTTCGATTCCCGCTGCGTTTCAGACCTCCAGATCAGCGATTCAATTCAGCTCGAACGGGAGCAGATTATTCCTTGAATATCCCTTCCCTCTGGCGATCGAGGAAATCGACGCGAACACCTACACCGCGATTGGATACCTCTCGGCCACGGTGAACCCGGATGACGATAACCTGGAGAGGCTGCTTACGACCGACGCGGAAGGCCGGGCCTACTTCGGGATAAACGAGGGTCTGCGCATCGTGCAACTGACGCAAACCCCCGTCCCCACTTCGACAACTGCCAGCTTTCCTGGGCCCACTTGCCCGACTCTGAATGCTGTTTTGCCGCTGAACCAATCTCAGCAAATGCAGTTGTTGAATCAGCCCACGGACGTGGATGTGTATGTCGGCGGGCAACCGGCGCCATTGGTCAGCGGAGGGGGAGGATTGACGGAAATCACCATTCCAGCCTCTCCCATTGTCGGACCGGCGGATGTTGAATGCGTCGACAGCTACGGAGATACGTCCGTAGTTCTTGATGGAGTATCGTACGGGGTCGATCCTGTCGGCTTTAGCGCGAACCTCTTGCCTCCTACGGGCAATCCGCAGGCGTATCTGTTCGGTTATGGCTTCTCTGTGAGCCAGGGAGCAGCACCGTCGGTGACTTTCGGGGGGCAGAGAGTGAGCAACCCGGCTGCGATCGAGGGGTACGGATTCGGCACGCTCGAGGGGGAAGCGTTCAAGGTTCCGGACGGAACTCCTGGCGAGTCGGCCAGCGTGGAAGTTTCCAGCTCCTTGGGATCCGGAACATTGTCGTCGGTTGTCACTTATTACCCTTCGCCCACCATAGTCACGGCCTCCGGCTTGCTCCAGATCCTCTATGATAGCCATCGCAGCCTGCTTTACGCCTTGAAGGCGACGGAAGTGGATGTGCTCAATCTCACGACGCTGCAATGGCAATCTCCACTGCTGTTCCCCGCGGCAGCGAAGGGGACCTACGGTGGGATGGGATTAAGTCCGGACGGCTCGTATCTGGTCGTGGCGGGGATGGCGGCGACGACTACGGGTGGGACGACTCCCCAGTTGATCGTACTCAATCCAGACAACAGTTCACTTACATCCGTGTTCACTTACGCGGGTAACGCGAGCGTGTCGGGTTCGGTCGCCATTACGAATTTCAATACTGCGGTGCTCGCCGGCATTCCCGGAGTCGTATTCGATCTTTCCACCTCGACTTTCGCTCCACTGCCCAACAACCTCTTCCCCGACGTTATCAGGGCGTCCGCCGATGGTTCACATCTATATGGTGCGCAGCTAAATGGAAGCACCGGTGAGGTCTATTCTATTGACCCATCAACCTACGCATTCCAATCTGAAGGTTTCGGATACCTCTTTTGGACTGACCTGGCCGTATCGGCGGACGGCAGCCAGTTTGCTGCGGTCGGCGCGCCACCCTATGCGACCGGTGATTCCATCGGTTTTTTTGACTCGGGCCTTCATTGTTTAAACACCAATGTATATCCGGACTTCAGTCCTCCCGATGACAGCGGCGTGCTAGGCGCTATGTTCAGTCCGGGGGGCAAAGTGTTGGTGGTGCCACTGGGTGACTCACTGGAGGTCTGGGACAGTGGTTCTGGCACGTTGCGTGCGCGTCTGATGACTCCCGAAGAGCTGCATGTCTTAGTTTATCCCGAGGGAGGCGTGGCCCCAGAGGTTGCGATGGATCCAACGGGTCAGACCATTTACGCTGTCTCCGCATCCGGCTTAACCATACTAAAGATGCCCGAACCGCTGGACCAAATAACCCCCATGCAGTGGCCACCTGACGTGCGTTCCGGCATCCAGAAGGCTTGGCTTCACGGATCGATCACTCAGCATATGACCGCGCTGCGCAATAAACTTCGAAAGTGAGGATCGCGGGTGGCGCCCCGATGCGTCGGCGCACCCCGCGAGCATGCGCAACACCCCTGTCGGTGGCACAGGCACTCTTGCCTGTGTGCTCTGCGTGGCAGGCATCAGCCTTGGACACAGGCAGGAGTGCCTGTGCCACCCGCCCACACTCTTGCCTGTGTGCACCACATGGGAGGCAGCAGCCTTGGACACAGGCAGGAGTGCCTGTGCCACTGGACATGAGATCCAACCCCTTCGGGGTTCAGGTGGGGAAACGCGGCCGCCTTCAGCGCGGAGGCGGTTCGGTGGCAGGGCCGGGCTGGGAATCGGGGGGGCTGGACGGCCGGTTGGGAAAGCTCGCGGCGGCTGCTTCGACGCTGGGAAACAACTCGATGACATCGTTCACGTGGGTCATCGTAAAGGTTTTCTCGACATAGCCTTGGGCGCCTGCCACCCGGAGGCTTCCGCCGGACTTCTTGAGTTTACCGAAGCACATCATTACCATCCCCAAGCCGGCACTGTCGATAAAGCTGAGGGCGGAGAGATCAAAGACCACGTTGAGCTTGCCCTCGCGCAGCAGGTCGTCGACTTGCCACTCCACGCGCTGGCAGTCGCGCCCCAGAGTCAGCCTGCCGGCCAGCGACAGAACAGCTACATCGGAATCAACGAGTCTCTTGTCGACGGTTAGCATGAAAGTCTCCTCCTTCGGGCCTGCCGCGGCCGGCGCCACTTCATTTTGTGTCATCCCCAGCGCCAATCGATAAGGCCCCGGTCATTTATAATACATGATGGATTCAGTTTAACAAACCCTAGAAATTGTGATATGAACCGTCCTTAGCTGGACCTCATGCTATCAGATGAACTGGAGGCTATGAAATGATGGAACGGACAACAGAAGTGTCGCCGCGCGTGCAAGCCAGGATCGCCGGGTTCCTGTACTTGATCGTCATCGTCGGGGGCATTTTCGCCGAGATCTTCGTTCGCAGCCGGCTAGTCGTGCATGGGGATGCCGCGGCTACGGCGCACAACATCGTGACGCACGAGCTGCTCTATCGGATGGGCTTCGCGGTCGAGCTCTTCTATTGCGCGTTCTGCAATGTACCCATATTGCTCATCTTCTATAACTTGTTCAAGGTGGTGAACAGGAACCTCGCTTTGCTGATGGTGTTCTTCGACCTTGTGACGACTGCCATTGAGAGCATCAGCTTGCTCGCTCATTTCGCGCCTTTGCTCTTTTTGGGGGGCGGGCACTACCTGAGCGCATTCACAGCAGAACAGTTACAGGCCGCGGCGTACATGTCGGTGCAGTTGTTTGAACATGGCTTTGCCATCTCCCTGGTATTTTTCGGATTCGATCTCCTCGTGACGGCATACCTGATCGTCCGGTCGACCTTCCTTCCCCGAATACTCGGCGTGCTTTTGGCGATCGAGGGCTTGGGCTACCTCATCAACAGTTTCGCGCTCTTTCTGGCCCCTGCGCTACAAGCCCGTATCTTCCCTTACTTCACGGTTACAGGGATCGGAGAAGTAGCGCTGTGCCTGTGGCTCCTCGTGATGGGCGTGAACGTCCAACGATGGAAGGAGCAGGCCAGCGTCGCGCGGCTGCGTTCAAACGGGGCATCCGGAAGTTGAGACCGATTTCCATTTCAGGCTGAACCAACGCACATCCTGACAAAAACCGCCGGGACGTACGCGCCACCCGCCGCAACGCGCACTCACGCCAAAACCGGACCGGGCAGGCGACGACCGCCCAACAGCATTGGCTGACCCTTGCGAAGGTTGTTGGCGTGCTATCGGATGTGCAGCGTGGGCCGGATGGCCGAATCTGGCAGTTTCGGCGCAATTAAATCCAGGCACCGACGCTGTTTACAGCGAACGGGATCGAGTGGGCTGAAAAAGAATCGTTTCCGACTACCGGTGGAGCTTGCGATTATTAACATGTGAGCGTACAAAAGAAGGGTTATTATTACAAAGGATCATTTCGACTCTAGCGACTTTGTGATTGTATGGAAATCCTCTCGGCTAATACCGATGAATGCTTGCATCAGATAACTTCCCCAGGAGTTCTTCTTGACAATAAACCCTAGCTGTTCTATCAATCCCGAGATGTGACATGGATTCTTAGCCTGCCAAAGGTCAATGGGTAACGAGTAGCGAAGGCGCTTGTCCTCCGGCAAAGTGGGGACCTTGATTCCTCGTGGCTCAACAGAGCCTGTGACCGTAAACGGTTGTCTAAACTCACAGATCCGGTCTTTGCCACTGTGTAGAGTGGCCGTACTTATATAGAAAACACCCCGATCTGCCTTGGCGAATTTCTTGAGCCGACTCAAGGTGTTCTCGTTTGCTCCAATTCGCCTCTGCCAAACAGACTCCAAGTAGACATCCAATGTCGTCCTCACAACCCAGAACGCTTCATGTGTCATCCCCGATCGCCCCATATCTTTTTTCACTGGGGAGGCTCCCATATTCTCAGGTCAGTTCGAACAGATGGTTTTCCGCAATCAAATTTGTTGGCGCCGTGTATCTGCTTTCGTCATGATCCGGGAACATGGTCACGTTGCCGGTGGAACGCTTGCCGGGAAGCAGCAGAAGAGCTCGATCATTGTCGGCGGACCCCACACGCGCATCAATTCCAAAGGGATTGGGAACTCCGCTCCCTTTCCGTCAGCTATCGCACTGTTCAGCCCGATAAACTAGACGCCTAGCCACTCCGTTTCGGTTTCTCTGACTTCAACCAGCGACTGATGGCTCTGCATCATGCTCACCAGTGCTTTCCGGTACCGTATGACCTGTTGCTGTAATCTCTTGGCAGACTCACTGCCACTCCGAGGAACTGGCAGCGAAACGTCTGCCAGATCTTTCGTCTTTACCCGGTTATGGGAGGCAGATGTCCCTGAAGTCAAACTCTGGATCTGCGTCTGTGCCGCTCGCGACAGGAGTAGAAATGCCAGCATGAAAGGATCGATTCCAACTTTCGGTCGCATTACTTCAAACTCGCTCGAGCATAGTGTAGGCTGCCCCAGATCGGGTACTACGAGGACGCGTGGGATTCTTGGGTTAATCCGAGACAACAAGACTTCGCCGGGTTTGACAGGGACACCGGGGGTTTTAGGCGCATAGCTCTCTAGAGCACCAATGTCGAGTACGCCCTCAGCGATTACATGAAGAACGCTGATAAACGCCACCCCTGCGCGGTGCCGTTCAAGCTGTCGCTCATCAGTAACGAAGTCAACCAGATCTTTCAGCTTCGCGCTTAGGACATCGTGCAGGTCAGTCATACTGCGCAGAACTTGGAGTCGCTTAGCTTGATAGTGTCCCGGAGTCCAAGCCTCCTTAACATAACTATCTGCAATTGCGACTGCAGAAGGCTCCTCGCAAAGAACCTCTGCTTCCTTCGCCTTAGCGCTTTCCGCCATTTTCTGATATGCGACGAAGATGGCAGCGAGATCATTGGTGCCGTTCTCTATTTTTATCTGCACTCCCTTTCTGCTGTTCACTTGAAACCCCAAATCCCTACTCACACCCATAAACACACGGCGGGCTCCAGTCGCACTCAAGTGACCCTTCTTTAAGTAGAGAACAGCCGTCTTCGTACGAGTGCCCGCCTGTGCGAAGGTCACGGGAGGCAGTTCAATTACGCCTTTTAATGTCGCAACCGTCCGCAAGTGATGGCGAAAAAGCGCAGCAATCCCACTTGCCGAAATCACGCTGTCAGGAACGACTATCAGCAGCCGCCCACCTTCCCGAAGCAATCTCAGGTCTCTGTCCACGAAAAGCAACTCCGAGTCAACCGGCCCTCTTGTATGTCCCAACGTGGAGAAAAAAGGAGTATTGTCGCCCGCGAGTAACCCAACGTCAGCTTGGGCAAACCGCGCACCGAACGGTGGATTAGTCAGAATCAAATCAACGGAATCGTTCAAGTCATCAAGACAAGAACCCTTGTAAAGAGAATTCCCAATGGAAACCCGGTGATCGAACACCCGGAAGAGAGCCAGATTCACTGTTGTGAGCCGAACCATGCGCTCCACCTTGTCTTGTCCAAAGAGTTTCAGGGATGGCATCCCCTTTTTCAACGACCGGTACTTGCTCGCAAACGATGTCAAAAACGACCCTACCCCGCAGCACGGATCCGCAACGACGACCGGACGCTCTTCGGAGAATCGGCCATCGCGGCTCAAGTCTTCCAACGCCACGTTGACCATAAACTCAACTACCTCCGCTGGAGTTAGGTATTGAGCATCCTCAATGTTGCCTCGGAAGTTGTCACGCACAAAGTGGCCAAAAGCCTCATTAAGAACGTCGTATGGGCTGCCTAGTTCTTGGTGGCGAAACGCGTCATTGACCGCCCGAACCACCAACTGCGTCAGCCGCGCTGCAAGTTCTCTATCCGAATTTCGAAGAATAAGTGACGGTGCAGCGCCGAATATCGAAACTCCGTCATTCCGAGTGTAGTAGGGTTGCCCCGCTGCCCTGACGAAACATGTCTGAAGCTTCTCTACAAAAGACTCCACAGGACCATCATCTTTGTTTGGGAAATCAGAAATGTCACCCAACCGCACAGCCAAGTAAGTCGCAAAGAGCTTCACAACCTCATCGAGCTTCGCATTGGAATCATCCAGTCGACCCGATCGATGGAACTCTTCGCGAAGTTCTGTAAGTCCGTCATAAATTGGAGCATAAACTGTCGAGGTCAGCCCATTCTCGAACAAGCGCAGCCCAGTGCTTCTCATAGATACATATCCTCTTGGATGATTATAGCAGGTAGATTTTTCTCTGACAACTCTTGCATGCTTCTCCTTATGCCAGACCACGCGGCAAAACTCGGACGAGTTATCCGGCGGTTACGAACCGAGCGCGGGATCTCTCAAGAAGGGTTGGCTTCCATCTCTGCTGTGGATCGAACCTTCATGGGTCAAATCGAGCGCGGTGAAGCCAATCCATCATTTGAAGTGCTTCAGCGTATCGCTTCCGGCCTCACTCTCTCATTGTCGGAGGTCATACGCGAGTATGAATCAGAAAGAGATTAACCCTACTCCGCTCCAGCAAGCAATACAGCTTCTCGACCTCCACCACGATAGTTTTTATTCAGCGGACCCTTTTGCCAAGGCCACTGGTCACCCTGTGCCCTCTGACACACGTGGATGGTCGCAAATACTCATCAGCCTTCTTACGAGGCTTCGCGGACGAGACCGAAAGAAGGGAACAGACCTTGTCGACGGCTCTGACGTCAAGGGGGCAAACACCTGGGAAGCGATCGATACTCCTCGTTTCAACGGAGCCATAAAGGCAGGCACCAAGGCAACGTCTTCCGGGAAGCCCCCAATTCGCCGATAAGGTCGTCGAATGCAGTAGACACTGGGTTCGGGGGGTGGGACGTCAGCGCCGGCAGGCCATGCCGAGCGTAGCCGCCTTGCGTTTCGGCTGAGATCAGTGTCCCA
>Ga0326728_10005912_pt1 | contig 33672 bp, 26 predicted proteins | sample MB3enrmetagenome_FD_207602 | JGI IMG/M metagenome (GOLD analysis project Ga0326728, IMG submission 207602) | Lab enriched peat soil microbial communities from McLean, Ithaca, NY, United States - MB31MN | ecosystem: Environmental > Terrestrial > Soil > Wetlands > Peat | place: USA: New York... | reverse complement strand
GGAAGAGTTCGAGAAGATGGCCGCGAGCGAGTTCGAGGAAGAGATGCAGGCAGGTGGAGATGAGCCGGCCGCAGGAACAGAAGCGGAGTTCGACGCGGATATGAGCGCGGAAGAGGAAGAGGCCGCGAACGAAATGCCGGCGGACGCGAAAGAAAACACCCCAGAAGCCGCGCCAGAATAAGAAGAAACAGCGGCAGCAACGAGTAAGAAGAAACCGAGGCAGTTCCCCCCATGAAAAAAGAGTTGAAGTCCAAGGCGGATTCCGGGGCGAAATCGCCGGCGGCGAAGCGCGCTCCAAGAACCGCGTCGAAGAACACGAAGACGGTGGTCAAGAGCAAACCAGAGGCTGCGAGCAAGAGTGCGAGCGCGAAGGCCAAGCCTGCAGCGGTGAAAGCAAAGACGCCCGCGACAAAAGCCAAGCCGGCCGAGAAGCCGGCAGAGAAGCGTCTGGCGATCCGCGATAAGCCGAAGGCGACCTCGAAACCGAAAGCGCAGGCGCGCGTAACGAGCGCGAAACCCCGGAAAGCGAAGACCGAGAATGCGCCAAGCTTCCAGCTCGGAGAGCCGGTGCTCGATCCGATTGGGGATGTGATCAGCGGCGAGGCGCGGACCTACCTGGGCGACCCTGAGTCGCAGGGCAAGGTGGAGGCGTCGGGGCAAGCAGAAATGGACGCGTACCGGAATGAGACGGAGACTTCAGCGGAAGATGGAACGCTCGAAGACGGACCGGGGATGGCTGCGGCGAGCGGGACTGACGCGGCTGACGGCGCGGATGAAGAAGAGGGCGAAGAAGAAACCGGTGCGAAGGAGCGGCCACCGGCAAAGCTCGAGCGGCTACAAAAAATCCTGTCGCGGGCGGGAATAGCGAGCAGGCGGCACGCCGAAGAGATGATTGTTGCCGGCCGCGTGATCGTGAACGGACAGGTAGTGACGCAACTGGGAAGCAAAGCCGACGCGGGGCGCGACCACATCCGCGTGGACGGAAAGCTGCTGCAGGGCGCGGAGCGGCAACGGTACTTTGTGCTGAACAAGCCGAAAGGCTACGTGACGACGGTGAGCGATCCCGAGAAGCGGCCGACGGTGATGGATTTCTTTGCGAAGACGAACGAGCGGGTGTATCCGGTCGGCCGCCTTGACTACCTGAGCGAAGGTCTGCTGCTGATGACCAACGACGGCGAGTTGGCAAACCTGCTGACGAAAGCCAAATCAGGCGTCGAAAAAGTCTATCTCGTGAAAGTGGCCGGGCAGCCAACCGAAGAGGAACTGGAGCGGCTGTGCGGCGGCGTGGCGATTGAACGCGGCGAGGCGGGATCGGAACGTGTGCGAACGTCGCCGGCGCGGATTCGACAAGTAAGAGTTGGCGACAATCCGTGGTACGAGGTGGTGCTGACCGAAGGGCGGAATCGCGAGCTGCGCAAGATGTTTGCGGCCATCGGACACTTTGCGGAGAAAATTCGGCGCGTGGGATACGGACCGTTGGTGCTCGACGTGGAGCCGGGCAAGCTGCGCGAACTGACGGCGGACGAAGTAAAGGCGCTGCGGCTGACCGCCGAGGGAGAGATCAAGCCGCGACGCATGCGCGTGGACATTTCGCTGCCGAAGGATGCAGGAAGGCCTTCTGGGAAGCGCGGCGAGAGGCCGTGGCGAGAGAAGCCGGCTGGAAAGCGCTTCGATGGTCCGCAAGGGGCAGCCCCGGGTCGCGGCGGAAAGCCGTTCGCCAAGCGCGAAGAGCGTGGACCGAGGACAGAATGGAAGCCGCGCGAATTTAGCGGCGGACGCGATGCCGGCGCGGGGCGAATCGGCGAGCGGCCGAGGTTCGACAAGCGGCAGGGCGGACCGCCGAGAGCCGGTTCCGGGTTTGGCGCGCGACCGAGCAGACCGTTTGGAGCGAAGCCAGGATTTGCCGACGGACGCGAGGGCCGTGCGGAGCGGAGCGGGGAACGGCCGAGGTTCGACAAGCGGGCTGGCGGGCCGCCCAGAGCGGGTTCGGGGTTTGGTGCGCGACCGAGCAGACCGTTTGGAGCGAAGCCAGGATTTGCCGGCGGACGCGAAGGCGCTGCGCGAAGCGGAGAGCGGAAGGAATGGAAGCCGCGCGGACAGGATTTTGGCGGCAAGCCTGGCGAGCGGCCAGCGGGCCGATTTGAGAATGCGCCCCGGAAACCCTTCCGTGCTCAAGGTGCCTTCGTGCGACCTGAGGGCTCGTTCAAGCGAAGCGATGGCCCGAAGCGGCCATTTGAGGGCGGACGAGGTGCCGGGCCGGGCGCAGCCAAGAGCTTCGGCAGGCGCAAAGGTAGCAAGGAGCGCTGGGTTCCGAGGCCGGGCCGCGCGCAGACGGGCAATGGAGAGCGTCCCGCACCTGCCTTCGGAGGCGAACGCAGCAAGGGATTCGGCGGCGGCGAAGCAGCGGGGCGGCCGAAGCCAGCCTTCGGCGCGCGGCCAGGTGGGTTCAAGAGGCCAGGCAAGCCGGGAGGATTCTCTCGACCGGGCGGATTTTCGAAAACGAGCAGGCCAGGCGGCGGAAATCGAGGCGGCTCGCGATTTGGCGGCAAGCGGCCTGGCGGGCGGTAGGTCCTGGACTGGAGGGCTTCAAAAATGGCGAACAAATTCGGCACGGACATTCTGATCCAGGCGCCGGACCCCAAGGCCGCGGCGGCGTTTTATGTGAAGCATCTGGACTTCAAAATCAGCGGTGAAGACCACAACATGGTCAGCCTGCACGGGAAGCGCATCAACCTGTTCATCGAGGAGGGACCGCCGCTGGGTCCGATTCTGGAAGTGACGGTTGATAACGTTGAGGAAGCGAAGAAGCGGCTGGTGGCCAGCGGTTGCAAGATTGTTAAAGACGAACCGGAGTTTCCGCGGTGCTACGTGAAGGATCCGTTCGGACTGATTTACAACCTGAAGATGTAACCTTTCGCGGAGGCGGAACGCTCAGCTTTGGCGCGCGCGGAACCGTCGCATGCGGCCGACCAGTGAAGCGGGCCCGCTGACGTTGAGCCGAACAAGATTCCCTTCATAATCGCGCGAATGAACAATCATTCCAGCTTCAATGGCTGCGAGCACCGCGCCTTCATGCTGCGGAACGCGCAGCTCGGCATCGACGATGGGGTCGGAGTGGAGCGCGGCGTCGATAGCTTCGAGCAGAGCCGGAATGCCTTCGCCGCTGAGCGCCGATACGGGGGCCTCCTGCCTTTGACCTTTTTGACTGGAATCTGTGCGGAGCAGCAGCGCCGCGCGCTCGCCCTCCGGCAGCAAATCAATCTTGTTCAGAACTTCAATGCGGGGCTTGGAGAGCGATTCAAGCTCGCCGAGAACCTTTTCGACCTGCGCTTTTTGCTCTTCGCCGTAAGTGGAGGAGGCGTCGCGAATGTGGAGAAGCACCTCGGCCTGCGCGACTTCTTCAAGCGTGGCGCGAAAGCTGGTGACGAGCGTGTGAGGCAGATTGCGGATAAAGCCGACCGTGTCAGACAGCAGAACCCGGCGGCGGCTGGGCAGCTCGATGGCCCGCAATTTCGGGTCGAGCGTGGCGAACATGCGCGCCGATGAGAGCACCTGCGCGCCGGTGATCGCGTTGAAGAGCGTGCTCTTGCCGGCGTTGGTGTAGCCGACGAGAGCGACGGTGGGCACGGGGACGGCTTCGCGGCGCTGACGCTGCTGGCGGCGCACGCGGCGTACAGAGTCAAGATCGCGCTTGAGCTGATCGATGCGGCGCTGAATGCTTCGGCGATCGGTTTCGAGCTTGGTTTCGCCGGGCCCGCGGGTGCCGATGCCGCCGCCGAGTTGCGACATGGCTTTGCCGCGGCCTGTGAGGCGCGGCAGCATGTATTCGAGCTGTGCAAGCTCCACCTGGAGCTGGCCCTCGCGCGTGCGGGCGTGGCGCGCAAAGATGTCGAGAATAAGCTGCGTGCGGTCGAGGACGCGACACGGCAACGCCGCTTCAAGGTTGCGCAGTTGCGTAGGCGAAAGGTCGCGATCGAAGACAACGAGATCGGCATTCGTTGAAGCAACGACTGCGGCGATCTCTTCGACTTTGCCGGAACCGATGAGCGTGGCGGGATCGGGACGAGGTCGGTGCTGAACGAGTTCAGCAGCCACCTGGCCGCCTGCGCTCAGGAGCAGCTCGCGAAATTCGGCGAGCGATTCTTCGGCCCCAAAACCAGGAGCTTGGGGGCCGGGAGAGATCGAAGAAAGCGCAGACCGGTCAGAAGGTGATGGTGCCGTTTCGGGCGCAGAAACACCCGTTGGGCCAGCGCCGAAGCGCTCACCCGGTGTCGCCAGGCCTTTGCGTGCAGCGCGACTGGTTGGCGAACGGGGGTCGAGATCCACCGCGACAAGGACAGCATGCTCGGGCTCGCCACCCCCATGGCCAGGATCTGCCAATGAGGTTTGCGACCGGCCACGAACGGTGCCCGACCTATACGCCCCGCGAACCAATCAAAGACGCTCCCGCTTTAACGCTGTTCAGCGGTCGCCTGTGATATTGATTGCACGGGCGCCGGAACCGCCGACGGACCGATGCCCCCTGACACAGCAGCCGGCCGATGCTCATGCATCACGCTCCGGTTGCTGACCACGGTTGAGATCGCGTGTTTGAAAATCAACTGTTCCTGGCTGTTGTTTTCCAGGAGCACGGAGTATTTATCAAACGACCTGATCTTCCCTGTCAGCTTGACTCCGCTGACCAGATAAATCGTAATCGGGGATTTGTCTTTCCGAACAGTGTTCAGAAAGGTGTCCTGAATATTTTGTGCCGGCTTGTTCTCCATGTGCCGATCTCCTACTTTCTTGTGAAGTTGTGTGGTACTGCTTGCTTCGCGATTCAGATACGCGGGGACGGTCCCGGAACGCCCGGAACCGGCAAACCCCGCAATGGGTCAACTTTATAGAGATTTCCAGCCTATTTCAACTCCACGAGCGGGTTAGTTGGGATGGGACTTCGGTTTTTGGGTCGGGCTGGAATCCGTGTTCGCAGGGCGAACCTGCGTGTTTGCCGCCAAATAGGCGAATGGATGGGAAAGTAAGGCTTGGGCAACATTTCAGGGCGAAAGAACGCATTTTCCCGTGCTGGTACGAGGCGGATTCGGCTGCTGATAGCATTCATGAGAGAAAGAAGGCGGTATGCAAAAGACTGACCTTCCTGACAGGATTGAGGCAAAAAGCAATGACGCCGCGCGTACGCCCGTGCCGATGCTGGACCTGAAACGCCAGTACCAGCCGCTTCAAGCCGAGTTGCAGGAAGCGCTGGGGCGGGTGCTGGAGACGGAGCAGTTTATTCTCGGCGAACACGTGGCGGCGTTTGAGCGGGCGGCCGCGGAGCAGTTGGGAGTAAAGCACGCGCTGGGCTGCTCGTCGGGAACTGACGCGCTCTGGCTGGCGCTGGCGGGAGCCGAGATTGACGCTGACGATAAAGTCGTAACGACGCCCTTCAGCTTTTTTGCCTCTGTCAGCTCGATTCTTCGTGCGGGCGCCAGGCCGGTGCTGGCGGATATCGATCCCGTGACGTTTAATCTGTCGCCGGCGGCGGTTGAAGTGGTTCTGGCCGGAAAGCGCGGGGCGGGCGTGAAGGCGATTCTGCCGGTGCATCTCTACGGATTGTGCGCCGACGCAACGGCCTTTTCGAAGCTGGGACGAGAGCGCGGGCTGACCATCGTCGAAGACGCGGCGCAGGCGTGGGGCGCGGAGTGGAACGGAACGAAGGCCGGCGCGCTGGGCGATGCGGCCGCGTTCAGCTTTTATCCTACGAAGAACCTGAGCGCGGCCGGCGATGCGGGAATGGTGACGACGAACCGCGATGACGTGGCCGAGCGGGTGAAGATGCTGCGCAACCAGGGAATGCGGCGCCGCTACCACCACGACGAGCTGGGCTGGAATGCGCGCATGGATGGCTTCCAGGGCGCGGTGCTGACGGTGAAGCTGAAGTACATCGGCGCGTGGAATGAGACGCGGCGGGAGCTGGCAGCGCGGTATGGCAGGTTATTTGCCAGGGCTGGGCTTGCCGAGAATGGGCCGTATCCGGCGAATGGGTTGGTGTTGCCGCATGAAGCGCCGGGGACAAAACATGTGTGGCATCAATACGTGATTCGCGTGGCACGGCGCGATGCGCTGCGGGAGTTTTTGACGGAGCGCGGGATTGGATCGGAGATCTATTATCCGGTTCCTCTGCATCTGCAAGGGGCGCTCACGGGGCTGGGGTACAGCGAGGGAGATTTTCCTGAGGCGGAGCGCGCCGCACGCGAGGTGCTGGCGCTGCCGATTTTTCCGGAGCTGCACGAGGACGAGCAGAACGCAGTGGCCGAGGCGATTGCGGAGTTTTTGTCGTAGCGTCGATTTAAACTCAACTCACAACTGAAGCGGACTTGGCGACTCCCTACAAGAGGAGCGGGCGGAATTGCGCATTGCGATCGATACCGGCGGCACGTTTACCGACTGCGTTTGTTTGGCGGACGGGAAACTGCGCGTGAAGAAGATTTTTTCGACGCCAGCTGACCCCTCGCGCGCCGTCTTGGAAGGTGTGCAGGCGTTGGGCGGCGCGGACGATGTGGAAGTGCGCCACGGAACGACCGTCGGCACCAATACGATGCTGGAGCGGACCGGCGCGCGGGTGGCGTTCGTGACGACAGCCGGATTCGAAGACACGATTGCAATTGGAAGGCAGGCGCGGGCTCGGCTCTACGACTGGTTTGCTCCGGTCCCAGCGTGTCTTGTCCCGAGAGAGCTGCGATTCGGCGTGGCGGAACGCGTGAGCGCAGAGGGCGAGATTCTGCGCGAGCCGACAGACGATGAGTTGATGGCGCTGGTTGAAGCGGTGCGGGCAAGCGGAGCAGAGGCAGTAGCGATCAGCCTGCTGTTTGCCTTTGCAAATCCGAAAACGGAGCAGCGCGTGGAGGCCGTGCTGCGACAGCTGGGAACTCCGATTTCAGCGTCGCACCGGATACTGCCCGAGTTTCGCGAGTACGAGCGAGCGTCGACGACCGTGGTGAATGCCTACCTTGCGCCGCGAATGGCTCAGTACTTGACAGCGCTTGAAGAGCGTGTTGCCGCAGAACATGAGGGCGGGCGCGTGGATGTGATGCAGTCGTCGGGTGGGATTGTTGCGGCGCGCGTCGCGGCTGAGGAACCGGTGCGCACCGTACTGAGCGGGCCAGCGGGCGGAGTGGTAGGCGCGTGCTGCATGGCGCAATGGGCGGGCTTCGACAAAATCATCGGATTCGATATGGGCGGGACTTCGACAGATGTGTTCGTGGCCAACGCTGCGACCGGCGCCGAGCGAACACGCGAGTCGATGGCGGCGGGAGCGCCAATCGGGGTGCCCATGCTGGACATTCACACCGCCGGCGCGGGTGGCGGGTCTATTGCGCGGTTCGACGCGGGAGGCATGCTGCGCGTGGGACCTGAGTCGGCCGGAGCTGATCCGGGGCCGATTTGCTTTGGGCGCGGCGAGCGGGCGACTGTGACGGATGCAAACTTTATGCTGGGGCGCCTGGATGCGGAGAGTTTTCTCGGTGGAGGTGTGAAGCTCGACCGTGAGCGCACGCGGCGAATCATGCGCGAACAGATGGGTACGCTCGAATCGGTGGAGGATTTCGCAGCGGGGATTGTGCGCGTGGTCGAGACGCAGATGGAAAAAGCGATTCGCGTAATCAGCGTGGAGCGGGGGCACGATCCGCGCGACTTTACGCTGGTGGCGTTCGGCGGTGGAGGGCCGCTGCACGCGTGCTCGCTGGCACGGGCGCTGCGCATTCCGCGCGTGCTGGTTCCGGCTCTGCCGGGGGCACTTTCGGCAGTGGGGATTCTTCTGGCGGACACGGTGCGGGATTTTTCGCGGACGGTGATGCTCCCAAGCGAGGAGATGAAAAGCGTTGGCAAGGTTTTCGGCGAGTTAAAAAAGCTGGGCGCATCGGAGTTGACGGCGGAGGGCTTGGAGGGCGCAGTCGAGGCGAGTTTGGATCTGCGCTATCGCGGACAGGGGTACGAGCTCAACGTTCCGTTTGATCCTCAGGCGCCGGAACGGTCGATCGAGGCGTTTCATGAGCTGCATCGGAATCGATACGGGTTCGCGGACGGGACGCGCCCAGTGGAGATTGTGAATGTGCGATTGCGGATAATTGCGGCAAGCGAGTTATATGAGCCTGAGCGGCGAACTTTGGTCGCGGGCAATGGCAGTGCGGCTTGTATCGCCGAGCGCGAAATTTGGTTCGAGGGCGGATTTCGCCCGACGCGAATCTACAAACGCGAACTGCTCAAGCCGGGCGATGCGATCCCGGGGCCGGCGATGATTACCGAATACACGGCGGCGACGCTCTTACCGCCAGGGTGCGCGACGCGCGTAGATGAGCTGGGCAACCTGGTGCTTGATATGGGCGAGGAGGCGAGCACATGAAGACGCGTGCGGCCGATCCGGTAGAGCTCGCGATCTTTCAATCTGCGGTGCACTCGATTGCCGAGGAGATGGGCGCGGCCCTCAGGCGAACCGCCCTCTCGCCGAACATCAAGGAGCGGCGCGATTACTCGTGCGCGGTCTTTGATGTGCGCGGGCGCGCGATTGCCATGGGCGATCACATGCCGGTGCATTTGGGATCGATGCCCATGAGCGTGCAGGCGGCGATTGCGGCAATTGATTTTGCGCCGGGAGACATTGCGATCCTGAACGATCCGTACGCGGGTGGAACACACCTGCCGGACATCACCATGGTGCTGCCCGTATTTCTGGTGGGCGGAAACGCACCGTCATTTTACGTTGCGAATCGCGCGCATCACGCCGACGTGGGCGGCAAGTTCGCGGGATCGATGGGCCCGGCCACCTCGATTGAAGACGAAGGGATTCGCATCTCTCCAGTGCTAATTGTGCGCGGAGGGGTGGTCGATCGAGAGGTGCTCAATTGGATTTTGCGCAGCGTGCGCACGCCCGGGGAGCGCGAGGGTGACCTGGACGCGCAGATGGGTGCGTGCCGCGTGGGCGAGCAGCGCATGCTGCAACTCGCGGCAAAGTACGGCATGGAAAAGCTGGCGGCGTGGAGTGAGGAACTGCTGGATTATTCGGAGCGGCTGGTGCGCGCTGAACTCAAGCGGATGCCCGCAGGCATCTTCGACGCAGAAGACTGGCTGGATGACGATGGTGTGAGCGACGAGCCGATCCGGATTGCTGTGCGGCTCAAAATCGATCCGGAGGCAGGCGCGATCGATGTGGATTTTGCCGGATCGTCAGCGCAGGTGGCTGGCGCGGTGAATGCGGTTCGCGCGATCACCCTTTCGGCGTGCTTTTATGTGCTGCGGTGCTTGCTCGCGGAGGATGCGCCGGCGACGGAAGGAATTCTGCGGGCGCTGACTTTGCATGCGCCGGAGGGTTCAATTGTGAATGCGCGGCCGCCCGCTGCGGTGGCCGGAGGGAACGTGGAAACGTCGCAACGGATTGTGGATGTGCTGATGCGGGCGCTGGCAAAGGCTGTCCCCGAGCGGGTTCCGGCGGCGTGCGCGGGAACGATGAGCAATGTGACGATCGGTGGCACCGACCCGCGAACCGGCGAGGCGTTCGCGTACTACGAAACGGCGGCAGGCGGAATGGGCGCGCGACCGGGGATGGACGGAATTAGCGGCGTGCATACGCACATGACCAACTCGCTGAATACTCCGGTTGAGGCGCTCGAATATGCGTATCCGTTTCGCGTTCGTCGGTACGGTTATCGCTACGGATCGGGCGGCGAGGGGGAATTTCGCGGCGGGGACGGATTGATTCGCGAAGTGGAGTTGCTCGCCGATGCAGAAGTGACGCTGCTGGCAGATCGGAGAAAGTTCAGCCCGTACGGATTGGAGGGCGGCGGGGACGGAGCTGCAGGACGTGCAAGTGTGAAGAAGGTTGAAAGCGGCGAGGAAGTTGAGCTGCCGGGAAAGTGCAGCCGCCAACTCAAAAAGGGCGACGTGCTGCGAATCGAAACGCCGGGCGGAGGGGGTTGGGGCGAAGCGAGTGGTCAGGGATCAGGGATCAGTGGTCAGTTTTTTCGTGCGGGAGCAGGGGATGTGCGGTCCCGCATCAGCGGCTAAGACGTGGGCACCTTGACCTCGACGTGCGAAGCGCTCTCAACAAACGTGGCGATGGCGGAGTGATCCAGTTCGCCCTTGCCATCGGCGATGAGGGAAGAGAGCATCTGTTGCACTTGCGCCGTAAGCGGCAAAAAGACGTGGTTGGCTTCCGCGGTCTGGAGCGCGTTGCGCAGATCTTTCTGGTGAAGGCTGATCCGGAACCCGGGCTTGAAGTTGCGCGCGATGAGCATAGGGCCTTTGGCGTTGAGGACGGCGCTGCCGGCGAGCCCGGCTTTGACGGCGTTGACAACGACTTCTGGATTGAGCCCGCATCGGGTGGCGAGAGTGAGCGCCTCGCCCATGGCGGCAATGTTGCAGGCGACCATGATTTGATTGGCGAGCTTGGTGGTGTTGCCGGCGCCGACAGGGCCTGTGAGCGTAACGCTGGAGCCGAGGCACTTGAGGATGGGCTCTGCCTTGGCGAACACTTCGGGTTTGCCGCCGACCATGATTGCGAGCGTGCCGTCAACGGCCTTGGGCTCGCCGCCCGAGACGGGTGCGTCGAGAAATTCGACACCTTTTGCCGCGCAGGCTGCCCCAATCTTTTGTGAGACGAGCGGGCTGATGGAGCTCATGTCAATAATGAGCGAGCCGGGCTTTGTGCCGGAGAGGATTCCGTTGGCGCCGAGCACAACTTCCTCGACTTCAGGGCCGTCCGGCAGCATGGTGATGATGATTTCGGAGCGCGCCCCGACGTCGGCGTTCGACTTGCCGCGCTGAGCGCCATCGGCGACGGCGGAATCGAGCTTGGCGGGTGTGCGGCCGTAGGCAACAACGGTGTGGCCGGCCTTGAGAAGGTTCCTGAGCATAGGGCGGCCCATGATGCCGAGGCCGACAAATCCAACAGTTGCCATGGTTCGTCTCCGCTTGCCGAATTTACAGCGGTTCAGCAGTTACTGTATCCCGAAGCCCCAAACGCCAAGTGGATTTTTCCTCAAGAAAAATCCACCTCGCTCTAAGGCCAGAAGCGGCTCCATGAAGTGCGGAACCGCTCTAAGATGAAGTGGTGCGCAACTACTTCAACTATTTTACCGAGATCGAGGAGCGCTTCCAGCAGAGGCGGGGAACAATTCTGCTGCTTTCGACGCTGGATTGGGCGCTGATCGAGATGTGGCGCGAGGCGGGAATTCCGCTGGAGGCGGTGCTGCGCGGGATTGATGAGGCGTTTGACAAATACGAGACGCGGCAAAAGCGCGGACGCATGCAGCGCGTGAACGGGCTGGCATGGTGTGCGCAGGCCGTCATGCAGGCGGCTATGGAGATGAGCGAGGCCGCGACAGGCTCAGCATCGACAGGACCAGCGACTGCGGCTGCGGCGGAGGATTCCGGGTTCGAGCATGAGCGCGTGGCCGCGCATTTGACGGCGGCCGCAGAGGCGCTGGATCGGACCATCGTCGCTGAGGAGGCTTGCCGTGCCACCGCTGCGCGGGTGAGAGAGTTGGCGGCGGAGGTGCGGGGCGGTGGCGAGGCGAAAGCTGCCGATGTGAATCTCGAAGGGCTGGAGCGATCGCTGACGGTGCTTGAAGAAAAACTGTATGCGGCGCTCCAGGCGGCTGCGCCCGAGGCTCTGCTTGTGGGGTTGAAGGAGCATGCAGCGCTCGAACTTGCGCCCTATCGCAGCCGCATGGGGGTTGTGCAGTTGCGGCAGGTGGAACAGCAGTTTGAGAGGAAGCAACTGCTCGTGCATTACAACCTGCCGCGCTTGAGCCTGTTCTACATGAGCCAGCAATGAAGAAGCGGTCGCGATCGTTCGCGCGGCGCGGGGCGGCTGCGCCCGCAGCTTCCGGCCGGGATGTTGCGCTGCCGCGGCTGGTCACAATCGAAAAGGCAATTTACGGCGGGGCCTCTTTGGCGCGCGTGGAGGGCAAAGCGATGTTTGTGCCCCTTACATTGCCCGGTGAGCAGGCGCGGGTGCGCATTGTCGAAGAGAAGCGCGGCTACGCGACGGCCGAATTAGAAGACATTGTTGCGGCTGCGCCAGCGCGGGTTGCGCCAAATTGCAAACACTTCGGTACGTGCGGTGGTTGCCAGTACCAGCACGCGGAGTACAAAGCGCAGATCGAGATGAAGCAAGCCATTCTGCGCGAGACGCTTGAGCGCGGCGGCGTGCGCGCGCCGGATGAGATTGCTGTACTTGCGGGCGAGCCGTGGGCGTATCGGAACCGGATTCGGCTGGCGTTCGATGCGGCGGGAAGGCCGGGATACCGTGGGCGACGCTCGCATGCGGTGGTTGCGATTGACGAGTGCCCGATCGCGGCGCCGGTTCTGGTGCAGGCTGCGTTCAGAGCCGCGGAACTGTTCCGGCTGTTTGCTATTCCAAGCCGGCCCGCCGAGCTCGCGCTCTTTTGCGATGCGGCTGAAGAATCGATGCTGGCCAGCGTCTTCACGGAAGGCGCGGCCCGGGTTCCGCTCAGGGACTATTTTGACGCGCTTTTGTCGCAGATTCCTTCGCTTCGCGGCGTGGAACTGATGGAAGTTCACCAAGGCCAGACAAGAACCGTCGCGCGGGCCGGAGCCGAGTCCATCGCTTACCGCGCGGCTGGATTTGATTATCGCGTGGACCACGGAGCGTTCTTCCAGGTGAATCGCTGGCTGGTGGACCCGCTGGTGGGGTGCGTGACGAGCGGTCTGCATGGTGGGCTGGCGTGGGACTTGTTTGCCGGCGTGGGATTGTTTGCGCGGAAGCTTGCGGAGCGGTTTGAGCGCGTGATTGCGGTGGAATCGGCGGCAGCGGCGATTGCGGCCCTCAAAGAGAATTTGACGGGAACGCACGCAGCCGCTGCGAAAGCAACGACGCTTGAATTTCTGCGTGGAGCGGTGAGCGGCGAACGGCCGGATTTGATTGTTGTGGATCCACCGCGCATGGGATTGGGCCCGGAGACGACGGAGCTATTGGGGCGAATCAGCGCGCCGGAGCTGGTGGTTGTGTCGTGCGATCCGGCGACGCTGGCACGCGATCTGCGCGTTCTGGTGGGTGCAGGCTATTTGATCGAGAGCACCACGCTTGCGGATCTCTTTCCGCAGACTTTTCATCTGGAGACGGTGGTCCGTTTACGCCGGTGATAAGCCTCAGCGCGCGGATGCGTGCCGGGATTCACGATTCCTGATAGGCTTGATGCCAAATTCACTCTTCAACCCTGGGCCCCATGCACGACGATCTACCCGATCCTGCGCAACGCACGCACGGCTTGAGCGCCGTGCCCTTGTTTCACGCGGCGTGGTTGTTTGCGGCGGGGATTTTGGTCACGAGCCGTGTATGGCTCTCGCCTCCGCTGGTACTGGTGCTGCTGGTACTGGTTGCTGCGCTGTGCGGCGCGGCGGCACTTCATTCGCAACGGATTGCTTGGTTGCCGCTTGCGGTTATTTGGCTGCTGCTGGGGGTGTGGTGCGCGGAGATGCAACCGCAGCCCGCGCCCGCTCCAGAGCTTGCCGGCCTTTCAGACGGATTGACGCGAACCGTTGAAGGCACCGTGGTGGATGCGGGGCCCGTTCGCATGGAGCTCGAGCAGAATGTTGACGAGGCCCAGGCGACTGCGCCGTCACAGCGAATCGATCTGCGCGTGGCGACAGTTGAAGTGGTGGACGACCAGAGCGATGCGCAGGCGCCAATTGCAGGCGGCGTGCGGTTGACTGTTCGTTGGCCGATGAATGCGCAGGAGGTTGGCGCGCAGGCATTCCGGTGCGGCGAGCGAGTGCGAGCTGTGGTTCGCTTGCTGCGGCCAGAGACTTATCACGATCCGGGTGTATGGAGCCGAGCGGATTATCTGCTGGACCAGGGAATCACGTCCACCGCAACGGTTGCAATTGACCGCGTAGACCGGCTTGGCCCGTCGCCTGGCGCGTTTTTATCGTGCAGGGTCAGCGGGTGGCAGCACGCGTCGACGACGCGGTTGCTCGCGCTGCCCGCGGCCATGCGAAATCTGCCAGCGCCGCTGCGTTTGAGTGAGGACGATTCGGCGATGCTGGCGGCGATGGTGGCCGGTGACCGCACTTATCTGACGCATGCGCTGCGCGTGGGCTTCGAGCGCACTGGATCCTTTCACATGCTGGTGGTTTCAGGGTTTCACCTGGCCATCGTGGCAGCGTGCATCTTCTGGATCACGCGGCGACTGCGCATGCCTCGCGTGCCGGCGACGGTGCTCACGATCGTGGCGTCGTTTGCCTACGCGCTCTTCACAGGGTTCGCCACGCCAGTGCAGCGGTCGCTGTGGATGGTGACGCTTTATTTACTGGGACGGCTGGTTTATCGCGAACGAAATGCCCTGAATACGATTGGATTTGCCACGCTGTGCCTGCTCGTGGTGAGCCCGCGCAGCCTGTTCGATTCGAGCCTGCAGATGACACTGCTCGCGGTGCTCGCGATTGCCGGAGTGGCGGCTCCGCTTCTGCAAGGGACGATTCATCCTTACGCGGCGGCGACGCGCGATCTGCGACTCGTTGCCGTAGACATCAAGCTCGCGCCGCGGTTGGCTGAGTTCCGCCTCATGATGCGGATGGTCGCGGAACGGATGGAACGCGCCGGGAATAGCCTGATCGCGTGGCGCGTTTTTCCGGGTTGCGTGCGATTTGCGATTCGCTTTGCCGAGTTGATAGCCGTTTCGTGCGTGGTTGAACTGGCGATGACACTGCCCATGGCCGTCTACTTCCATCGCATCACGATCTTTGCGCTGCCAGTGAATCTACTGATTCTGCCGCTGCTGGTGGTGCTGATGCCCGCGGCGCTGTTGACGCTGTTCTTGCTGGTTGCTTGGCCTGCAGCGGCAGTGATTCCGGCGACGCTCGTGGCGTTGGTGATGCACTTTGGAATCGGGCTGGTGCATCTGTTCGGCTCGATAACGCTGGGAGACTTCAGGATTCCCAATCCCCTGCTCTGGCAGTCAGCCGCGTTTTGCGCGCTGCTTGGCGCGGCGATTGTCTTGGCGCATGAGAGCCTTGTACGCGGAACACGGTGGTTGCGAGGGATGACTTGGGTGGCGCTGGCGATGGCTGCGCTGGCCGCAGTGATGCCACGAACGGTGGAACGGCCGAAGGGCGCGTTGCTCATGGAGGCGATCGACGTGGGCCAGGGCGACTCGCTGCTGATTATCACGCCCGACGGAAAAACGCTGCTGGTGGATGGAGGCGGATTCGGCGGAGGGCCCAGGCAGGCGCCCCAGGATTTTGACATCGGCGAAGAGGTGGTTTCACCGGCACTTTGGGCACGTGGCATTCGGCACCTTGACGCTGTGGCGCTTACTCATGCGCATTCCGATCACATCAGTGGATTGTTCGCCGTGCTTCGCAATTTTCATCCCGATGAGCTATGGGTGGGCAACAATCCGCGATTTGGCGTATACAACGCGCTGCTGGATGAGGCCGCGGCATTGCATGTTCGCGTGAAAAGCTTTCGCGCCGGCGACGCGTTCACATTTGGGAGCACGCAGGTAAATGTGCTGGCGCCGTTTCGCGATTACCAGCCAGGCCCGCAGCCGACAAACAACGATTCGCTGGTGCTGCACGTCGCGTACGGCGCGACTTCCGTCATGCTCGAGGGCGACGCTGAAGCGCCGATCGAGCAGGCGATGCTGGCCGAGCCGGGCTTGGGCAGCACGCCACTGAAGGTCGGCCATCACGGCAGCATCACATCGACGCGGCCGGAGTTTTTCGCCCGCGTCGCGCCGCAGTGGGCGGTGATCAGTTGCGGATTGCGCAACCGGTACGGCCACCCGCGCGAGGAGGTGCTCAAAGAGTTGCAGGAGGCACATGTGCGAACCTTCCGAACCGATATCAATGGGATCTCATGCTTCGTGCTCGATGGAAAGACGGCGACGGGGACGGTGGGGTGCGGAGGACCATAAACGGCTAAGTCAACCAATTCTGTTATCACCACATCGATCACCATTTGGTGTTATAATTGGTGCTGGAGGGCCTAATGCGAGCTACAGTAGCACTCGATGATGATTTGATTCGCACGGCACAGGAGCTGACCGGCGTAACGGAGAGAACGGCCCTGCTTCGGGAGGCGCTGAAGGCCTTGATTCACGTCGAGGCCTCGCGCAGACTGGCTGCGCTGGGAGGCAGCAATCCAGAGATGGAGGACATTAAGCGCGCGAGGTTTGACGATCTGTGATTCTCGCTGACACGTCGATCTGGGTGGACTATTTGCGAGGGAAGAACCCGAAGATGGGGCAGCGGCTGCTTGCCGGGGAAATCGCAATGCATCCATTCATCGTGGCGGAAATTGCTCTTGGTTCTCTGCGCGACAGGCGGAAGATGCTGAACGATCTGGGATCGTTGCTGGAAGTGACCGTGGCGCAATTGAGCGAAGTACGGCACATGATTGAGGCTCACGCGCTCTACGCGAAAGGCATCGGCCTCACGGATGCGTACCTGATCGCGTCGTGCCTGATGACGCCCGGGGCACAGTTGTGGACCCGCGACGGCGCATTGGAAAAGGCAGCCAAGGCTGTGGGAGTCAGCGTGAATCCGCCATGAGTTCACTGCCGCTTATTGCTATTCTGCGACAGCGCGGATTTTGAGCAGCGTTTCCAGCAGCGGCTTCAGGAGCTTCAAATCGAGAGCGTTGGCGCCATCGGATTTGGCGTTCGCCGGATCGTCGTGGACCTCGACGAAGAGGCCGTCGATGCCTGCAGCGACCGCGGCACGCGCGAGCAGCGGTATGTACTCAGGCTGGCCGCCGCTGATTCCATTGGCCGCGGATGGCCGCTGCACGGAGTGGGTCGCGTCAAAGACGACGGGCGCTAGACGGCGCATGATGGCGAGCGATCGAAAATCGACCACCAGGTTGTTGTAGCCGAAGGTTGAACCGCGCTCGGTAAGGAAGACACGCTCGTTGCCGGTGGAGCGAACTTTCTCGACACCATGGTTCATGTCCCATGGAGCGACGAACTGGCCTTTCTTGATGTTGACGGCTCGTCCGGTTCGGCCGGCAGCGACGAGCAGGTCGGTCTGCCTACAAAGGAAAGCCGGTATCTGGAGCACGTCAACCGCTTCGGCAGCCACTTCGCAATGCGCGGGCTCGTGGACATCGGTGAGCACGGGAAGGCCTGTGTCTTTTGCGATGCGGCCGAGGATGCGCGTACCTTCAATCAGGCCCGGCCCGCGAAAGCTTTTCGCGCTGGTGCGATTGGCCTTGTCGTAGCTGGCTTTGAAGATATACGGAACGCCCAGATTGGCGGTGACGCGCTGGATGGCCACGGCCATTTTGAAGGCGTGGCCCTCGGACTCGATGACGCAGGGACCGGCGATGAGGAAGAGCCTGCCTGAGCCCACTTGTACCGGCCCGATTTCGAACGAACTGTTCACGAGGGAGATTGTACAGGGGCAGGGATCGGGTATCAGGGGTCGGTATGACCTTGGCCTGTGATCGGAAACCCGAGAGAATTCACACGCGTACTCTCGGCGTATCCCAAAACGGGATGGGAGAGCACGCGGCAAGGATTCGGAAAGAGCGGGCCCGGTTACTCGGTGTGGATCCGCGACCACTCCCACAGGGCGCGATCGAGCGTGCGCAGAGGCGTGGGAGCTGGAAGCTCGTTGAGAGGCTTGACGACGTTGCTGTCGGCGAGGCGCTTGCAGAAGTCGAGATACTCCTCGTAGAAGTGGACGTCGTGGCGCGCGTGGCCGAGAGCCTCGAGGGTGCGGTAGTCCAGCACCGTGTAGCGCTCGGGGAAGATCGCGGCCAGAACGGCGGAAGCCACGGCGATGTCGACGCCATGCAGCTCCAGCAAGGCCTTGACGGCGGCTTCGGTGGACGATTCTGGGGCGGCGGCAACAGCCAGCACCTGGCGGATCTTCTCGTTGCTGTTGCAGATCAAAACCTGCACAGCGCGCTCCGACTTCCAGCGCACGATTGCTTCCAGATTGGCGAGCGAATAATCTCCATTGCGAATAGCTTCCCCGGCCTCGAAGGCAGCCTTTTCAAGCTCATGCTCCTTCTCGCCGGCGGTTTGCCAGTATTGCTCTGCCAAGTCTTGCAACTCCGCTTCAGCGGGCTGAAGCTGGAAATAGGCGACCATCTTTATTGCCATCCTTTCGATTCTTATGCCCAAAACTTAGACACGATAGGCCCGGCGGGAAATCATTGTCAATAACCCGGAGGGTGGTTTTTCTAGCCGAGTACCGGACTGGTCCATGAGACTCTTGCGGCCGGGGAAGGGGTTCAGGGGAAGACTGTGGAAGAAGCTCTTTTTCATCAGATTTTGGCTCGAATTCATGCGCTCCGTTGGTAGTAGACGCAACCTTCGATGAATTCGCTTCAAGGCAGGTTGGATTAGGGAAGAATGTTTCGAGAAAATGGCTGGATTCGCAATGGGGGACGGGATTGGCAGGGGACAGAATGGTAGAATCTCATCCATTTCAGTCAGTTATCGAACATCATACATAGATACATAAATGTGCTAATATGGTTTTATGCGTACTACAGTGGACATTCCAGACGACTTGTATCGGTCAATCAAGGTCCAGGCCGCCGAACGCGGGACCACCGTGCGAGAGCTGGTTCTGGAGGGGTTGGAGACGGTCCTGCGAACCAGAAAGCCGGGGCGCGCGGGATTAAGTTCGCCCGAGACGCAGCCCGCGGAGCCCGCCTCGTTGGAGCTCAAGCGCGAGACCAACGACGACCTCATCGGGTTTCCGTGAGGCCGGGGTTTGGTTAAAACTGCATCTGGAGATTCCCCGCAGTTCTACTGGACGACCTGGCTGGCTACCGACTCAATTTGCGAACGCTGCAAACGGTGCCTGTAGCTGGCGATGATGAATTCGTGGAAAAGCGGATGGGGCTCCAGTGGCTTCGACTTGAACTCCGGGTGGAACTGGCAGCCGAGGAAGTAGGGGTGGCCGGGGATTTCGACGATCTCGACGTAGGTCTGGTCCGGTGTTGAGCCGGAGATGCGCAGGCCCGCGCCGGTGAGCAGCGCCTCGTACTCGCGGTTGAACTCGTAACGGTGGCGATGGCGCTCGCTGATTTCCTTCTGGCCGCCGTAGGCGCGGCTCGCAAGTGAATCTTCCTGCAAAACGCAGGTCCACGCGCCCAATCTCATCGTCCCTCCCATCTCTTCGACTCCCAAAAGTTCGCGCAGCTTGTAGATGATGCGGTGCTCTGTGGCAGGGTCGAACTCGCTGGAGTTGGCGTCTTTAAGGCCGCAAACATTGCGCGCGAATTCGATGCACGCCGTTTGCATGCCCAGGCAGATGCCGAAGTAGGGTACGTTCTTCTCGCGCGCGTAACGGATGGCATTCAACATTCCGTCGATGCCGCGCTTGCCGAAGCCGCCGGGAACGAGGATGCCGTCATAATCCTCGAGCTGCGCTTCGTAGCTGCGATCGTCGGGGCCGGAGGACTCAAGGCCCTCGGCCTCGATCCAGTGAATCTTCAGTTTCAAATTTTCCGCAATCGCCCCGTGCGTCAGCGCTTCCTTGAGCGATTTGTAGCTGTCTTCGTACTCAACATACTTGCCGACGATGGCGATGGAGACTTCGTCCTTGGGGTGGTAGCAGCGGTCAACGAGTTCCCGCCAGGGGGTGATGTCGGCCTCGGGCGTCTCTTTATGCAGGTACTTGAGAATGAGCGAGTCGACGCCCTCTTCGGCAAAACCCAGCGGAACTTCGTAGATAAAGGGCACGGTCTTGGCGCCGATCACGGCCTTTTCTTCAACGTTGCAGAAGGCTGCAATCTTTTGCTTGATGTCGCGGCTGAGCGCGCGGTCGGAGCGGCAAAGCAGTATGTCGGCCTGAATGCCGATCGAAAGCAGCTCCTTCACGGAGTGCTGCGTCGGCTTGGTTTTAAGCTCCTGCGCGGCGGCGATCCAGGGGACCAGCGTGACGTGGACGAAGACCGTGTTCTCGCGGCCCAGCTCCTGGCGCATCTGGCGAATGGCTTCAAGGAACGGGAGCGATTCGATGTCGCCAACCGTTCCGCCGATTTCGACGATCGTAACGTCGGCGCCGTTCGACGCAACCTTGCGCATGGCGTTCTTGATTTCGTTGGTCACATGGGGAATGACCTGAACGGTTTTGCCCAGGTAGTCGCCGCGGCGCTCCTTGAGGATGATCTGCTCGTAGATGCGGCCGGTGGTGTAGTTGTTGTCGCGCGAGAGCGGCGCGTGTGTGAAGCGCTCGTAATGGCCGAGGTCGAGGTCAGTTTCAGCGCCGTCGTCGGTCACGAAGACCTCGCCGTGCTGGAAGGGCGACATGGTGCCGGGATCCACGTTGAGGTAAGGGTCGAACTTCATGAGGTTGACGCGGAGGCCGCGGCTCTCAAGCAGGCAGCCGATCGACGCAGCCGCCAGTCCTTTGCCTAAACTGGACACAACTCCACCCGTCACAAAGACGTACTTTGCCGACATCGATGCAACCTCGTCACTAAGTTTTTGGGATTGGCCGTACCTGGTGGGCACATTCAAGTATGGCAGAGGTTCGGGGTGCGAAGGAAGAGGAAAATTTGGCTGAAATGGGCCGCATGAGATTACGTCCCGAGTAACAATACTGGAATGAGGGCTTTGCGGCTGATTGCGAGGCTGGGCGCCACGAGGTTTACGATGCTCTCGAGGATGGACTGCGATGACGAGCAAGATTGAGGTGGTAAAGACCGACATTACGACGCTCGCGGTGGACGCGATTGTGAACGCCGCCAATGAGTCTTTGCTCGGCGGAGGCGGCGTAGACGGGGCGATTCACAGGGCGGCGGGGCCGGAGCTGTTTGACGAGTGCTACCAGATTGGCGGCTGCCCGACCGGCGAGGCCAGGCTGACGAAAGGCTACAAGCTGCCGGCCAAGTTCGTGGTTCATACGGTGGGGCCAGTATGGAGCGGCGGTGAACGCGGCGAACCGGATCTCTTGAAAAGCTGCTACCAGTCTGTTTTCAAGATTGCGCGGGAGAACGGGATCCGGTCGCTGGCGTTTCCGGCGATCAGTTGCGGCGTCTATCGCTTTCCTGTAGACCGTGCGGTGAAGATCGCGGTTGCCGAGACGGTTGCGGAGCTGGTCTCGAGCGATGCGATTCAGAAAATAGTGTTCGCGTGCTTTGGAGATGAGATCTTTCAGGCGTATCAGAGTGAGGTGGACCGGCTTTCGTAGATGGATCGGAGGCGTCCCCAAACGCTTTTACGGGAACGCGATCAACAGCCCGCCACTTACCCCAAACGACTGTTCGTGCGAGTATACAAAGCCATGATCGTAGGCGGGCTCGAGATACCAGCCGCACTTTCGTCTTCGTGTTGGCCAGAACATAAAATCCAATGCTGCTTCCCCGGCCAAAGCATTCACGCTCGCTCCGACCTGTCGGGTGTGCACCCACTCTGGACCAATGCCGACCATGAATTCCACTTTGCGTGAAAGGGTCCACGGCTTCTTGAAAAGCAAATCGGTGTCCCATTCTGTAGCTTGAGTGCTGAAGAGCGGAGTGACTCCGGCTTCGAGCTCGAGCCATTCTTTGATGGGCGTCACCTCAACGGCAATCGAAGGCCCTCCTGCCGTTCCGCCGCCGTTCAGACTGTGGCTCGCCTCTGCGCCCAGTTCCAAGGTCGCGGCCGGTTCCTTCACTTCCGATTGCGCAAAGACTAACCCGGCGAAAAGAAATAGGACAGAGAAGGCCCGGGCAGCATTTCTTGAACTGAGGGTCATTTCGAGAGGCGCGCCTCCATTGCCAGGTCTTCAGGAATCCCTAAATCGATCGAGGACGCGGTATGCGCCCTCGATCATCACTGCGCTCACCCAAGCTAGAAGTTAAAAGTGACCTTCGCAGTCAGCGCGCGGGGTGTGACGTAGTGCGTGCCGCTGAACGTGGACAGGTAGTTATACAGCGTGTACTTATTGGCAATGTTGATTGCTGTGAAATCGAGGTCCGTTTTGAATTTGTCGGCGTGGAAGATGTTGTTCTTGCCGATGGTGGCGTCAAAGAGGCTCCGCGGCGCGACGCGCGGCGGATTATGATCGTTATCGCTCTTGTTGATCCCGGGGATGCTGAGGAGGCTGGATTTGAGCTCAGATGCCGGGCATGCGTAATAGGACTCGCCGGGTCCGGGGTTTATCAGCTGGCCGATTAGGTTGAACCCTGTCGCCTTGACGCCATCGCAGCTCAGTCCAGCCTGAAACTCTTCGTCGGCAGTCAACTTTAACGGAGCGTAGTCAGGGTTGCCTGTCACAGGGTTGGCGCCTGGGACGATGTTGTTGTCGATCAGTAAGACCGCAGGCTGGCCGCCGATCATTGCAGCAGTGCCGTCGGGATTGAAGGAGCTGTTGGGGCAAGAGCCATTAATCGTATTGACTACGTCATAGCACGGAGTGGATCCAGCCACCAGGCCGGAGTCAAAGCGCCAGTTGAAGCCGCTCCACAGACCATTGGCCCAGCCGTCGTTGTGGAGGGTGTATTGAAAATGCGTGGTCTCGTTGAACTTCTCGTCGTGATCGATGCGGAATGGGGGATACAACTTGGACGAAGATACACCGCTGGTGGCGCCGGCGCCGGCGATTTGCGGCGGGAAAAAGCGGGCCGCGACGGAAGAGGTGACGAAGTACGCGCTGAATCCATGGGATTCAGGCATCTCCGCGCGAAGGGCATAACCTGGAATCTTGGAATTATGCCAGTCGATAGGAAACGTGATGGGCGTGTTGCCGAACACGCTGAAGTCGAAGGCGTTGTGGGTGTACTTCCAGATGTATTCGCCGCTGACCACGGCATATTTGCCGAAGGCCTGCTGAAAATTGGCATGAAACTCGTTGCGGAACCCGGGCTCAAGAGTTTTCGATACGAAGTTTCCAGTGACATCGGTCGTACAACCGAGCAGGGGGGCAAGCACCTGGTTGGTGCATCCACTGCTGGAGAGCACGAGGTTTTCGTTGAAAGGCGTTTCCATGGTGCGCGCATAGGAAACGGCGAGCACCGTGCTGGTGGGCTTGATGCTATACCCGATGCCCACACGGGGCTCGGGCTGGCGAGCAATGGCAAGGCCGTTGTAGATATCGCCGCGCATGCCGAGGTTGAAGACCCAGTTGCCGGCCTTGATCTGGTCCTCGATATATAGGGCAAGCTCCTTGACGTCGGTATGGCCGAAGTAGAAGTAGTCGCTGCCGCCACGGGTGAGATCGTAAGGCGCGAGAGAGTTGTTCCAGTTCCCGTTCAAAGTGTTCGTGGTCTCGTTGCACGGGTCGGGAACAGCAGTTGTGGGATTGGGGTAACCGTAAATGGGCTCCCCGGAAATCATATCGACACAGGGCGCGTTGTAGAGGTTGTCGACGATGCCGAAGTTATCGTGCTCGCGCAGGAAGGTATCTCCGTATTGGAAACCAGCTTTGAAGTTGTTGATTCCTTTAACGTAGGAATAATCACCGTGGACGGCCGCATTCGTCAGCGTACGGTACTGAGAAATGGAAGAGGTTTGAAGGTTTTCAGGTCCTAAATCGGCCAGTGCGTTGGCGCTGGGATAGTAACCGTAGATATCCTTGCGGACGAATGCGCCAAGGTTGAAGACGGAGTCAACGCTGATGACGTGGGTGTAGGTCGGCGAGACGTTAAAGGTGTCGATCTTGGAGCCTTGGTCGGCGTTGCCCACATTGACGGTTGCGAGGTTGGCTTCTGCGGGATTGAGGCTGGTGCCGCTATTCGGACCGGTAATCGGCACGTTTTGGACATTCAGGTTCTGAAGAGCGTTGGGAGTCTGGAACCAGGAACGGCTGTAGTTCAGGTCGAAGTGCATGGAATCAGCTGACGAAAAGGCATAGTCGATGCGGTCGAATACATTCTCTTCGTTACCTTTATCGTGGAAAACGGTAAACTCCGCCGGATCGAGAAAGCGGCCGGTATTCAATCCATCCCCCTCGATGAAGTTGCCCCAGCGTTTGCCGCCATAGGAAAGATCGAAGCCCCCCGTCACAGACCCGAAAGACCCGTAAGATGCGTTAACGTCGCCGGTAGGTTTGGTAACCCCCTGGCCGGAGCGCGTAGTGGCCACGATGACTAGGCTCGTCTTGCCGCCGAACTCGGCGGGAGGCGCGCCGCTAATGACTTCGATGGATTGAATCGAGTCGGCGGGCAGTTGGTTAGAAAAAACTTTGCTCTGCTGATCGGTGATGGGCTGGCCATCGATGGAAAACGAGTTGGAAGCGTGGTCGCCCAGGCCGTGAAAGAGGCCGTTGGAGTCGGCCGCCACCCCCGGCGTCGTTAGCGTTACGAGAGAACTGAGAGTAGAAGACTGGCTCTCGAGCGGCACCTTGTTGAATTCGTCGCGATCCACATCGGTGTGGAAGGTGGGATCGTCCTCGATCAGGTCGCCGGCAGCTTGAACCGTGACCGTTGAACTTCCTCCGGAAATCTGCAAAACCAGCTTGACGCTGGTACCCACCGACGAGTTAATCTCCACGTTCTGGCTCAACTGAGCGAAGCCTTTGGCGCTGGCGCTGATCCGGTAGGGATTGAATGGTACGTTGTAAAACGCAAACTGGCCGGCTGCGTCGGTGGTTGTGGTCTGTTCGAATTGGCTGACGGCGTAGGTGAGATGGACGGTCGCATTGGGAACGACGGCGCCGGATGGGTCGGTGACGGTGCCGCGTATAGTTCCGGCGTTGCCGCTCTGCGCGGACGCGGAGAGGGCCGCAAAGGCGAGGGCAACCAAGGGAAGAAGGCGCGTGATCGCGCCGCGATAAAACGTCATGGCAAAAATCTCCTGAACAATGGCTGAAAGATGGGAAGTGTTTGCCGCGGCCCGTACCGGTGTGTACCGTGCCGCCGCGGCTTCCTCAGTGCATTGGAGGGAGCATCGGTCCGCTTCAAGATCAGGATGTGCAAATGCTGCCGGGCATCGCCCGATGAGTGAAGGGGTCGGTCGATGCGGAGGCCTCAAATGAAAACGGAAAGACGCTCTAGCAGGAGACGGGTGGGGGGCGGATGAAGAGGCGAATCTGCCGTTGACGGGCGACGACGATCGGTTCGGCCTGGGGAGTGGAAGCTCCCAATTGCACAATGACGATGACAGCCGCCGTGGCCGCAACCGGGACCACCGTGTGCATCACGATGCACAGCTGGCAGTGATCCGCGTCGGCATCGTTCGAGTGAAGGTGGGTGACCTGAGCTACGGCCAGCATCGCTAGCAGAACCAGGCAGACCATCGCCACGACCGGCAAAATGCCGGACGACACGCGCCCTTCGGCGCCGCGCTTGCCGCGGAAAAGTGTCTTAAGTCCTGTCAATCGATCAAACCTTCTACTTCCATTCTACAGAAGACCTTCGTCGAATTGGACGCTCCGGAAATAGTGGGGTTGCACTTAAGTTACGATTTCGGTCAGGCGCACAAAGAAAACGCTGATGCGCCGCGAGCGTCTAAACTGAGTTGCCATGGTTTGTTTTCTGCGATTTCGGAGTCGCTGGCGCGTGCCGGTGCTTTCGCTGGCTATTCTCCTCGGTGCGCCGGCAGCCGTTTTTGCGCAAAACGACCCGCAGAGCGTGACGATCCAGACGGCACCGAGCGCCCCGAGCGATCAAACCTCGAAGCCACTGCCCCTGAAGCCCGCGATTCCCGGCACGGGTAGAAACCTGCGGCTGATTCTGAAGGACGGCTCCTACCAAATGGTGCGCGATTACCAGATCGTTGGCGATCGCGTGCGCTATCTCTCGCAGGAACGCGGCGAGTGGGAGGAGCTGCCGAAGGACCTTGTCGACTGGGACGCGACGAACAAATGGGCCAAGGAACACGCCGAGCTGGCGGACGAATATTCATCGCCGGCGATGAAAGAGGCCGCGGATATCGACGCGGAAGAAACCGCGGTGCGCAGCGACGAAAAAGCGCGCATGCCGCAAGTAGCTCCGGGAGTGGAGCTGCCGGATGAGGAAGGCGTGTTTGTGTTGGACACGTTTCACGGCACTCCCGAGCTGGTGGAACTGAAGGCGACCGATCTGTCGCTGAATACGAAGAACCGCAAGGGGATTGCGGTGCTGAATCCGCTGGCGACGCAAAAGGCGAGCCTGGAACTTGAAGGAGCAAACGCCCGGGTTCACCTGCACGTGGACGATCCGGCGATTTATCTTTCGCTCGGAGTGGAAGATGAAGCGGAGCCGGCGCTGACGCATCCGATGACGGTGAATACGGGGGGCGCGCAGGCCGTGAACGGCGGAAAGCACGGCGCGCACTCGCCACAGTCCGGATTTGTGATTGTGCGCGTCGACGAGCGGCAGCAAGTGCGGATTGTGGGCGCGATCCACATGAGCCCGACGGGAACAGTCACGCAGGATGAGGACACCATCCCCACCAAGGCGGAAGTGCTGCCGGGCAAGCACTGGTTGAAGATCGAGCCGGCGCAGACGCTGACCATCGGCGAATACGCGCTGGTGGAGATCATCTCTCCATCGGACATCAGCGAATCTGTTTGGGACTTTCGCGTAGATCCTCGGCTGGGAGACAATCCCGGTTCGATCGGGCCAATCCTGAGACAACCGCGCGACCAGTAGACGCGAACTAAACTCCGCCTCACGACGCAGGTTCTTCAACAACAACCTGCCGCTGCTTACGACGACTGCTTACTGCGAAGTGCGCAAGCAAAATCGTGCATATGGCCGCTGTAAGGATTGCGTCCACCGCGGGCATGGCGCGTGGACCCCACAGCGCGTAGCCGCGGCCATCGAGATAGGTCATGTACGCAACCGGAAGGTTTCCGATGGAGTTGATGATGGCGTAGCGCGAGCTGCCGCTTTTGCCTGAGCCTCCGAGAAACTCGAGCGCGACACCGGTGAAAAGGGCGTAGCCCGCGCCGATGGTGAAGAGAAAAAGGACTGTGCCGGTGAAGTAAACCGCGGGCCGCAGAGGGCCGATCGCAAAGATGGCCAACGTGGCGGCATTGACCAACCCAGCCGACAAAAACGCAGCGGACGCCCGCACGCGGACGGGAATGAGCGACGCCGCCAGCGCGCCGGCCGAGGTGAGCAGTGCGCCGGCCACGCCGTTGATCCACGCAACTTGATGGCCGGTGACGTGGTAATCGCGGGCCAGTTGCGTGAGCAGGCCGATCATGGCGCCGCTGCAGCACGGGGCCCCGACGAGAAGCGTGTACGGGATGGCTTCCCAGCGCAAAAAGGTGGTCTTGAATTCGTGCCAGACGCGCACGGCGTTTTGGTGCGCGCCGTGCTCCCTGATCATAGACTGCGCGGGTGCGGCCAATGCAGCGAGCGAAGGCAACACGATCATTGCAGCGACGATCCAGCCCAGCGTGCCGAGCGAAAGTCGGCCAGACCATGTGACCAGCACAAAGACAGCGATGGCGCCGAAGGCCAGCGAGCCAGTTTGGTAGAAGCTGCCCGCACGCCTGCGGCTCAAGTCACTCTTGAGCGTGCCCATGATACCGCCGCAGGCAGCGGCGACGAAGACGCCGAAGCAGGCACTCAAGAACAAGAGGCCGACTGCCAACGGAGACGCAAGCTGGGTTTGATGGAAGGCGGCGACAAGGGCGATAGCCGCGGCGACCGCGGCGAGCAGCAGCCAGGTGCGGCGGCGCATCCAGAAATCGGTGAGCGGACCCCAGAGAAAGTAAATGGCATGAGGAAGGGAAAGCAGCGAGGCGATGCTGGCTGCGCGCGCCGGGTTGACGCCTTGATCGCGCAACAGATAGGTGAGAGCGCCGCTGACCAGGCCGAGCGCGATGACCGCCTCGGGCGTGATGAGAAAGGCAAAGAGCCAGGGACGGTCGTGCGGCGTTGCCGGGGATTGAGTCTCGACTTCCAGCCGAGCCGCTGGTGGCATGTGGGTTAGCGTAGCATGCAGTCCGGCCTTGGTCAGGGATTTTGGGGTGTGTTGTGCGTCCATTTCACAAATAGCCGAGCGATGTCTTATACCAGCAGTATGTTCACGCGTGCTGCAACTCTCCTCGCGCTCCTTCTGATTGCAGAGGCCCTGATTGCGGCCGCCGCACCCGCTTCAGAAACACCGGCCCTTCAGGTCTTCAAACAATGGTTGGACGCCTTCAATTCGGGCGATTCAGCCCGGATTACCGCGTTCTGGCAAGAATACGGGCGCAGCGGAGCCGATGATCGCGTTGCAGGCGATCTGCGCCTCAGGACCATGACCGGAGGAATGACCATTTACCGAGTCGAGGTGGATACTGACACTCATCTGGTGGCGTTGATGAAGGAGAATCGAGGCGTCTATTCCGAATCCACGTTGGATTTGGCGTCAGTAAACCCTTCCGTGATCGCCGGTATGATGGGGCACCCGGTTCCGCCGCCGGAGGGCTCCGGAAATCCGGCTGCCAGCGACGACCAGCTTGCGGGCCTGGTGCGGGAGCATGTGGCTGCGATGAATGGGCCGGACGCCTTCTCAGGGGCAATTCTCATCGCCCACAACGGCAAAATCGTGCTCGATCAGGCATGGGGTGTGGCGGATGAGAACAACCACATCGGGAACACGGTCGACACGCAGTTTTGCATTGGCTCCATGAACAAAATGTTCACCGCGGTGGCTATCCTTCAGCTCGCGGAACGCGGAAAGCTCGCGCTTGATAAGCCGATTGCCACCTATTGGCCCGATTATCCGAATCACGATCTCGCCTCGCGTGTCACGATTCGAGAACTGCTCAATCATACCGGTGGCACAGGAGACATTTTTACTCCGGAATATCAGGCGCATCGTGAGGAAACACGCTCGCTTGCGGACTACGTCAAACTCTTTGGAAGCCGGCCCGTCGCGTTCGAACCAGGCTCCCGCATGGAGTACTCCAACTACGGCTTCATCCTACTGGGGCGAATGATCGAGCTTGTGAGTGGTGTGCCCTATCAGAAATACGTACAGGAGAATATCTATCAGCCGGCGGGGATGATGCACACCGACTCGCGTCCTGAGGCAGATCATGTAAGCGGCCGCGCGATCGGGTACACCCTCGGGCAGAATGGACTGGTGCCCAACACGGACGGAATGCCCTGGTCGGGCACTTCAGCTGGAGGAGGATATTCCACTGTCCGCGACCTTTTTCTTTTTGCTGAAGCCCTGCAATCCGGGAAGCTGTTAGATCCTGAACTTCTGCGGGAAGCAAGGCAAGCGAGTCCAAAGCGCCCGGATTATGGCATGGGCTTTTACGTGTTGCCGGATGGAGGATACGGTCATGGCGGTGGCGCACCGGGAATCAATGGCGAACTGCACATCCTGCCCCACGACGGTTATGTTCTTGTCGCTCTCGCTAATCGTGACCCGCGAATGGCTTCCAATATGGTCGATTTCATCACCTCGCTTCTGCCGGCCCACGATGTCGACTCAAAATAACCAGCTTTCTAGGCTTTGGGAATTCAGATATCGTTGACGAACCGGAACCAAGGTGTCTCCACGATTGTTTCCTGCCGCCCGGCTGGACAACCGGCAAATGGAAGGAGGCAGCGCGCAACGCTCCCGTGATCCCACAAGTAACTGTCTTCAAGTGGTTTAGGAGAGTGCTTCGAGGGTTCGCGATTGGGGAATTGACGATTGATCCGGTGCAGTCTCCCACCAATGCGGGATACCAAGACAATTGATGCGTGGGCTAAGCTCAAAACCGATACTGCGGGAGAACCATGAACACGCCGGTGCAAGATTACTACGAGTTTCTCCAAATCAGCCCCAACGCCGATGCTGAGACTATCCACCGTGTCTACCGATTCCTGGCGGCGCGGCTGCACCCCGATAACAATGAGACCGGCCACGAGGAGAATTTTCGCCTGCTGAAGGCGGCCTATGACGTTCTGGCCGATCCCCAGCGGCGCGCAGATTATGATGCAGCCCGCTCGAAAAGCCAGGCGCCACCCGAGCCGCTCGCCGCAACCATCGATTTCATGGACGTCATGGAAGGTGAGTTGAACCGGCGGCTGGCCGTGCTGGCGGTTCTTTATTACAGGCGGCGCACCAACCCAACCTATCCTGAAGTTAACCTCTCCGAGATCGAAGAGCGGATGGGTTTCCCGCGCGACTACCTGGACTTTACGCTGTGGTATCTGCAGAAGAAGGGTTACGTCAGCAAGGCGGACAATGCCCAGTACACGCTTTCAGTGGACGGCGTGGACTTTGTGGAGACGCAACGCTCGAACATTCCGACCCTGCACAAGCTGCTCACCAGCGGTTCAGGATCGTCGGTCGAAGACCTTGCGCGCGCGCCACGCAAAGAGGCGCCCGCGGCCGCGCCTCCCCCTGCCGCTCCAAGGCCGACGTATGTGAGGCCCGAACCCAAGCCAGCCGGGAAATACCAACCCCTACGCTCCCCCGGACCGATCGTTTTGCCCGCTTCAATGAGCACTTTAGAGGATCGGCGGCGCTTGAACAGACCGGACCGCCGCGTGGGCAAGCCCGATCTGCGCGACAAGAAAGTGGAACGGCGCTTTCACTTTACGGATCGGCGAGAGGAACCGCAGGTCCAGCCAACGTCCGGCACGCCCCTACTCGCGAGCGGCGATTCCTAAGGCCTTCATCTTGCGGTAAAGGTGACTGCGCTCCAGGCCCAGCAATTCGGCGGCATGGCTGATATTGTTGTGCGCCTCTTCAATCTTCTTGAGGATGTATTCGCGCTCATAAGCATCGCGCGCCTGCTGCAGGCTTGAGAACTCTTCAGGGTTGCGGGAACCTGCCCTGTGCGTAAGCGGCGGCAGATGCTTGCGCTCGATGCGCAGGACACGTGGATTGAGAATCAGAACCCGCTCGATGACATTCTTGAGTTCGCGCACATTGCCGGGCCAATGGTATTGCCCCAGGGCGTCCAGAGCCTCGTCGCCGATTTCGACGCGCGGCCGGCCGTACTGACGGCCAAATTCGAGAAGGAACTCGCGCGCCAGAAGAGGAATATCCTGCTTGCGTTCGCGCAGCGGTGGCACAAAGAACGGCACCACGTTCAGGCGGTAAAAAAGATCCTCGCGAAAATTGCCCTTGGCGATCTCGTCTTCGAGGTCCTTGTTGGTTGAAGCGATGACGCGCACATCCACGCGCAGCGGTTGCGTTCCGCCCACCGGCGTGAACATTTGATCGTCGAGAGCGCTCAGGACTTTGGCCTGCGTCTTGAGGCTCATGTCGCCCACTTCGTCGAGGTAGAGCGTTCCACCGTCCGCCCGTTCGAGGGTACCGCGCTGCTCAGAGGGGCCGCCGGGTTGCGCGCCATGACGATAGCCGAAAAGCTCCGCCTCGATGTGCGCTTCAGGAATGGCGGCGCAGTTAAGTTCAACAAAGACGGCGTCGCGACGCAGGCTTTCGGCATGGATGGAGCGCGCGATGAGTTCCTTGCCGGTGCCTGACTCGCCATAGATGAGCACGCGCCCGTTGGTGGGAGCCATCAGCTTGATCTGCTGTCGAAGCGCCTTGAGCGGCACGCTTTCGCCGGTCAGAACTGCGGCGGCGCTGAACTGGCGCTTGAATTCCTCGTTCTGCGTGCGCAAACGCCGGGCCTCGACTGCGTTTTTGAGGACGATCAACGTTCGCTCCAGCGAGAGCGGCTTCTCAAGGAAGTCGTAGGCGCCAAGTTTAGTGGCCTTCACGGCGGCTTCAATGGTGCCGTGGCCGCTGATGATGACGACCTCCGGCCGCATCTCCGGCGCCAAGTCGCGAATTTCGGCGAGCAGCTCAAGACCATCGCGGCCGGGCAGCCAGATGTCGAGCAGAACCACGTCATAGGGCGTGTCGCGCAGAAGCACGATGGCCTCGTCGGCGTCGGACGCGCCGGCAACGCCGTACCCCTCCTCGCGCAGAATCTCCTCGAGCGAACTCCGTATCTCCGCTTCGTCGTCAACCACCAGGATGTGATTCATGAGGCGACGCCCTTCACCGTTTCAGCATCTTCCGCGCCGGGCGCAGGCGACTGAACCGCCTCAACCAGAGGAAGGCGTAGCAGAAACCGCGCGCCCTTGGGAACATTTGCCTCCGCGCTGATGGTGCCTCCGTGCTCCTGAACGATTTTGGCGGCGATGGAGAGACCCAGGCCCGTGCCGCGGCGCTTGGTGGAGTAGTAGGGCAAAAACAGCCGCTCGCGGATTTCGTCGCTCAGCCCAGACCCGGTGTCGGAGACGGTGATTTCAACGGCGGTGCCGTCATCGCTCAGCGCTGTGCGCAGGCCCAGAACGCGCAACAAGCTTCCCTGCATGGCTTCGGCGGCGTTATCGATCAAATTGGCGAGTGCGCGGCGGATGGCTTCCGGATCGGCAAGCACCGGGGGCAAATCGGGTTCGAGATTGCGCTGCACCGTGATGCCTTCAAGGCGGCCGCCAAACAGCGCAATGGCTTCTTCGACGATCTGATTCATATCGCAGGGTCGGGGCTGCGGCGCGGGAAATTGCGCTAACGCGGAGAACTGGTCAACCAGCGTGCGCAGGGTGGCGACGCAGCCAAGAATGACTTCGCTGCACTTGCGAATGATGCTCGGCGAATCGGGATGGCCCCGATCGATATGCCTGGCGATGCGATCGGCGCTGAGAGCGATAGGCGTGAGCGGATTCTTGATCTCGTGAGCCACCTGCTGGGCAACTTCCTTCCATGCCAGCTGGCGCTGCGCGCGCAGGAAATCCGTTGTGTCCTCCACCACCAGAACGGACCCGGTTTGGCCGCGGCCAAGATTGAGCCGTGCGCTGGTGATGGCCAAATGCAGAGTGCGCCCGTGGGCGTGAAACTCCAGCTCAGTGGATGCAGCCCCCATGCGGCTGGCGCGGCGGATGACTCGGGCAAATTCATCGGCACAGTCGGCAGGCAGCAGCGACGCGATGCTGTCACCGGCCAAGGGCGCATCCAGCTTGAGTCCCATCAGAGCGGCAAAGGCCCGGTTGGCCTGCAGCACAACGCCGGCCCCGTCGAGCGTGACGACGCCAGAGGGTATCGTCTCGACAATCGTCTCCAGCTCGCGGCGGCGTTCCTCGACGGCGATGTTGGCCGCGGTGAGTTGCGCCTGTGCAGTCTGGGCCAGTTGCCGGCTGGTTTCCAGGTCCGACGCCATGTGATTGAACGAACGCACAAGGTCGCCCATCTCTCCCGTGGCAATGTCGGCCACGCGCTGCTCGTATCTGCCCGCTGCGATGCCATCCATCGCATCGGCCAAAGCCTCAACCGGGTATGTGATTTGCTTGGAGAGAAAAACCGCGAGCCAGACGCTGGAGAAGAAGACGAAGACCGTGACCAGAAGCAACGTGAGAGACAAGGTTGCGCGAATGGCCCTGCGTGAGCGGAAGAGCTGCCAATACTCGTCGGCGCCGGAACGGATGCGCGCGGTCGTTGCATTCAGCCCCTGTGGCATGGGCAGCACGGCAACCACGATCTTGCCCGAGGGAGTGGCGGCCATGCCGACCGCGAATTCCCGGCCCGCGACATCGACTATCGGGTTATCATTTCGCTGCGCGGCAGAGAGTACCGCCGCAGAAAGCGGCCCGCGCAGTGGAGTTTCAGTCCATTCGGACTCGGGAGTGAATGCGCGGAGAGATGCGTGACTCGACTCGGGCAGAGCCTGGTAGCCCGCGAACATCACCTTGTCACTACCGTAGATGAGCAAAAAGCCGCCCTGCAGGGAAAGGCGGCGTGAAGTCATCACTTGTTGGAGAGCCTGAGGGGTTCCGTCCACCGCTCCGCTTTCGACCACCGACTCCGCCTCGCTGCGCGCATTGCTGGCGACATATTCCACAAGCTCCTGCAC